>Ga0315274_10000418_pt1 | contig 66994 bp, 68 predicted proteins | sample YL17G02_20_MG_FD_203700 | JGI IMG/M metagenome (GOLD analysis project Ga0315274, IMG submission 203700) | Sediment microbial communities from Yellowstone Lake, YNP, Wyoming, USA - YL17G02_20 | ecosystem: Environmental > Aquatic > Freshwater > Lake > Sediment | place: USA: Wyoming | collected...
TGCGCAAGACACCCCTGGACCGCTTCATCGGTCTGAGCCTGCACACCGGCCACCGTCGCTAGATTGTGTTTCTCGCCCATGATGCTTCAACCTCCACTTTCACCCAGTATAGGATTGCGCCGTCTCAAGGACCGCGCCCTTCTCCGCCTCCTGGCGGCCCCCCGTTTTCCAAGGCATCAGAGTGCCTTGGCGGCTCCGAAAAGGCCGTGGTGAGGCTCCTACAGCGTTTTTTCACGCCTCTGAAGGCCCCTGGCCGCCGTCTTCGGCAATCTCGCCTTTTTCGCCCTGGCCGCCCGGATCGCCGCCGTTGCGATAGGCTGGCGTCAGGAAGGTCCCGGGTTGCAGCGGTCCCCATTGCAGCATTGAATCGCCCGCGACGTAGCTTCGCGTTTCAAGCCAATGGTCCAAGGCCCCTCTTCCGTCGCCCCACCGGATACTGAACCGATGCTTGGCGTCGAGATGCAGACCCGCCGGCGGCCAGAAGCTCTCGCCCGTTCGCTCGTTGACTTGCGCGAGGTCCGCGTGGAGTAACCGCCAGGAAGGCGTCGCCCGTTCCACAACCGCCCGGTGTTCTTCCCGTAGGGCCAGGACGCGCTCCAACGCCGTCAGCATTGCCCCCCACGTCGCGCAGAACTCTTCGCAGGCCTGCACAGCCTCGCCGTTGATCGCCGTCAACTCCCCCGCCGCCGCCTCGAAGACTTCCTGAGCCGCGCCGCGCTCCGCTTCTGGCAGCAACGCTTCCAGGCCTCGGAGAGTCTCGCCGGTGTCCGCAATCGCGCCTTCCAGTTTCCGCGCCGGGGCATAGTCAATGTGAATCCCCGCCCCGTCCGGGTCCTCGCAGTAAGCCTGCGTTGATAGCTTCGCCACGGCCCGGCCCTTTTCCGTTTCAAGGTCCGCCGTCAGCCGTTCGCGCTCCCCCCTGGCCGTCGCGATAGCCTCTTGTAGCCGCCCGAGCCTGAGCGCCGCGCTCGACGGCGTCACTTGTGTTTTCGTCTTCGTCATTCTGTTTCGCTCCCTTCTGCCGTGTCTTCGGCAAGGTCGAAATGCGCCCGCAAGATCGCCGCGTCCGCCGGGCGCCCTTCTGCGGCCGCAGCCCGAAGCTCTCGCCGCGCCTCTTCGGAAAGGTTCAACCGCCCCATGACTTCCGCCGCCCGCTCCGCGCTGAAAGCAGGCCCGTCGCCGCTCCCCTTCTCCTGACGCTCGACGCCGCTCAGGAGCCGCTCAATCCTGTCAAGCCGATGCTTACTCATGGGTTGTCCCCCCTTCCCGGCGGCGCAAGGCCCGCAAGCCGCGCCTCCACGTCCGCCAATCGCCGTTCAACATCGCCCTGCTCGACGGCCCGCAGCGCGAGTTCCAAGATCCGACAGGCCAGCCGCCCCCTGAGAAACACGTCGCCGCCCGCCCCTTCGACTTCAGCGAGAACGCGCTCAAGCTGCTCCTGGACCGCCTCGATGGTCCGCAAAGTCACGGCCCTGGCTTCACTCCGGGAAACTTCTTTCAAGCCGCGCCGATGCTCCCTTGCGTACGTCCTTGCGTATGTCCGCCGCGCTTCCGGGTCTTTGTGTCCCACCTCAGCGCCCCCCTTCGACCGCCCAAGAAATAGGCAAGTCAGGCAATTATGTCCCAAGATGTCCCAAGAAGTCCATGGGAAACCGCTTACCCCCCCGAGCGCTCCGGCGCGAAATGCTGAGTTTCCTTGACTTGCGGGCAACGTTCGTTAAATGGCAATTTGACGAACATTGAGAGAGCAAAGACCGTACCACCCCGCAAGACTTTCCCATCATGCTACCGCCGCCCCCTGGCCTGCGCCGGATCGGAAGTCCCGGCTCCGACTTTTCGGCGCGGATCGCCCCGATTCCGCCAGGACCTCGTCAGGCCGCCGCCGTCTTCCCCCGGGCATCATCCGCCCGCGCTCCCGCGCCTTCTCGCACGGCCTTCCGCTCTTCGACGAGGAGAAGCCCCCGCGCCGTTGTGAAGCCGCACCGCGTCCGCGCCCATGCCAGCCAGCCGCACTCTTCGAGGGATAGGCCCGGGAACCGCTCCCCGACGGCCAGCCTCTCGCAGTCCCACTCGCCAAGTAAGGAATCCGGCCAGGACGACCATTCCGCTTGCGCCAGCCTGACAAGCCGCTGCGACCGCCCGTCGAGCGCCACGCGCCAGACCTCTGATACTTGCCTTCCCATGAGACACCACCACCTTCCATTCTGGCCCTCTCCTTTCTCCTTTCTCAGTCTGTCAAACGAATGAGTCTCACGGCCTCACCCCCTTAAAAGGGGGGGTGAGACTGTGACACTGGACACTTCCGAGTCTTCCGTGAGACTGCCGTGAGACTCCATGAGACTGAAACACTGGACTCGAAAACCGTTGATTTCATTGGGCTAGTCGATACTCCTTCGCATTTCGCGGCCCGTGACACTCGCGAACCTTTCCCTTCGATTTGAGTCTCACGACCACCCGTGAAACTCGGTTCAAACCCACGGCCTCAAAACAGGCTTGGATTTCCTTCTTGATAGCGGTCATGTTGGCGCCCGGATGCTCCGCGATGAAGTCAAGGATTGCCGCTTCGATTTCCTCTTCCTCGTTCCCGGAATCAACCCGCAACCCGAAGAACCGCGCCCTTGCCAGGTCCGACGACCCCGGCTTGTGCTCGTAGGAGAAGCTTGCCGCAAAGGGTTTGATTTCCGCGTGTCGCATTTTTCCGGGGCGAATCTCCACGTCCTGGGAGAAAGGCTCCCGATGTACAAGCAACGAGAAATCGACCGCGTTTTCGATCACAGTTGAGCCGCGATAGCCCCCGATCTTGTTTTCGTGATGTATCAACACAAGCGCAATCCCGCATTCTTCCGTGAGTCTCCTAAGCGGCGTAAGCACCGCCGCCATATCCGACGAGTTTTCATCGGTGTCGCCGCGAACGGCCGCAAGGCAGTCGATTATAACGAGCCGCGCCGCGCACGAGAGAATCGCGCCCTTGAGAGCGGCAACGCTCGCTTTCCGGGTGGCGATAAGCGGGGGATCGGGAAAGGAAAAGTAGAACAGGGGCGCCGCTTCGGGAAGGCCGTGCCCCAATCCGAAGGCTTGGAACCGATCGTGAAGAACCGGCGTCGGGTTGTCCGCGTTATACCAGAGCGTAGGACACTGTGTCGTCTGAAAGGGCCGGGCGTCGCCGTTGGGGGGGGGTGAGAGCCAGGGCAGGCCCCCGGCCAAGCACGCGGCCAGGTCCATCAGAAGGTTTGACTTGTGAACGCCTGACGGGCCGACAAGCAACGACACAGAGGGGACAGGAAGGAGAGCCTCGACGAGATACGTCATCGCGGGGCGTGGGGCGTAGGCGTCGGCAAGCGTCTGCACCTGATCGGCCCAGCCGCCGAGCCGCTCCCCGCCCTCAGCTTTACGGTTGGGCCGCTGCGCAAGATCGAGAATGGCCTCTGTCCCGATACGCGCAAGATCGAGGTCGTCGAGCGGCGCAAGATGAAGGCCCGCCGCTAGCGCCCGATTTTCCAGACGTAGGGCGGTGAGAACGTCCGACATGGGCGAGCCGTTCCCACGCACCCGATGCGCCACCGCGAGAAGGTTATCCCGCAACAAGGAATCCGCACAGGTAACCATTCAGGTTAGCCCCCCTCCGACGGCCCCTCGAATCGGGCCGATGTAAGTCTAGTGTAAGTCCCCGGCCTATTCCGGGCCATTTCCGAGACCGAAAACAGTCAAGCGCTCGGGACCGCTTCAGTCTTCGATAGGACTGTGTTTCTTAGACTTACGAGGAGGAGGAAGTGGTGGAGGTAAGGGGATTTGAACCCCTGACCTCTTGACTGCCAGTCAAGCGCTCTCCCAGCTGAGCTATACCCCCACTCCGGGTTGGTTCATGAGCCGCGATTGGACCTACGCCGTGCGCACGGTTGCGGCTGGATAATTCGGCGTTCCCTCTGTGAAACAGACACTTCACCAGGGGCGCTCGACTCTAGGGATCGGAGTCTCGGAAGTCAAGGATTTCTTGGGCAGGATTTCTTGGGCGAACCTTCCCGCCGTTCGCCCGTCACGGGTCGCCGGGAGCCGAACCGGGTTGGGATAGGGGACCAGTTGCCAGGATGAAGGGCCGTTCGCGCTCCGCGTCGGAGGGAATCTGCCCTCGTGCAATGGCGACCCCGAGGATTGGCGCCACCAGGAGGATCAGAACCGGACCGGAATCCAGAGGACCTCGACGTGCTTCTCGCCGGCTTTCGATCCTTCACCGACGCCCCGCCAGCCGAATCCAAAGAGCCCGCCGGCGAAAGAGAACTTCCGCAGGTCGGGCCCCTTGTCGTAAGCCATGAACGGAAACATGTCGATGCTCGTGCGTTCGCCCTCCTTCTCCCGATGGAAAAGGCGCCAGAGAACGCGTTGTCGGCGGTAAACGGCTCCATCCTCGCGGAGGACCGACTTCGAGTCGTAGAGTCGCCACAGGAGATGGAAATCTCCGCCCTTCCCCTCTCGCCGTTCGTACGCGTAGAGCGGGAAGAAATGGCTCTCCTTCCGTCTCTCAAAGGAGAGGGCAAGCGACTCGTCGGAGGGCAGATGGACAATCGTGGCGCCGGGAGGCGCGGGTTGACTCGGGTCGTGGAGCGCCAGGTAAGCGTCGCTCGCCTCCAAGACGCCGAAGAGGCCGAAGAGGCAACGGAGGCCCCACAATATGTCTTCCCGATAGCGCAGCCGGCCTTCGTCGGCGCCCCGCCGGCCTTCACCGGCGCCCCGCCGGCCTTCACCGGCGCCCCGCCGGCCTTCGCCCTGGCGCTGCAAACGTTCCACGAACCACCGATCGCTCTCGCTCCCCTTCTGGAGTCGTTCCGTCATCCTTTCCCGCAGTCTGTCTTCCGTTTCGTTGGAGCGCCGATAGCTGAAGCTGACGTAGCCTAGCAGCGGGACGTCGCCTAGCAGCGCGCTGAATGACGTTCGTTCTTGATTCTTGTCGCAATTGAAGAGGGGGAACGCCCACATCTTCTTCTCTTTCGCCCCCTGGGCGGTTTCGTAACCGATTAGGCTCGCCAGGAACCATTGCTTGAAGAAATCCTCCCCTTTTTTCGTGTGAGACAGAACCAGGCCGAGGTTCAGAAAGGAAGTGTCTCCGCTTCTGCCGCGAGAGAACAGCGGCGACAGAAAGGACTCTTTGTCCGGTCCTCGGTCGTGCAGGAACAGTGGAAGCAATGCCATGCCTTTCTCCCGGCCTTTGCGGTAGTCGTACCACAAGGGGAAGAGGATGGAGCGAAAGGACGAATCCTCTTTCCTGGCCGAATAGTAGAGCGGCCCCAGCACGTCGTAGGCGGCCGATTCGGGTCCGACGAGGAATCCTCCGAGAGGCGTCACAAGAAGACGCTTCTTTTCGTCCGACTCGGCGTAGTAGTAGGCTGGCAAGAGATAGCTCCCGCTGCGATCACCGCCGCTCCACGAGCTGAACAAGGGCCAAAGCACGGAACGCCACTTCTCGCCGTCCTTGTCCGAGGCGTAGAAGACCGGACCGCCCAGATAGAGGAAACGCCCGTCGTCCCGGAAGCCGAAGAGCGGCGTGACGAGCGTCTTGCCGCCGCTCGCGCGACGGAAGGAATAGTAGAATGGAACGACCATGTGCCCCGCGCCTTCGTCGTTCTCGAATCGGGAGACCAGCGGCGCCAAGTATCCCTCATACTTGCCGTTCTCGTTCTCCAGGCGCAGATAGGCGTTCAGGAGCGCATTCGTGATCCGCGAGTCTTCTGTCCGGTAGTCCGAAAACGGCAGGGAAAGAAAAAGCGATTTTCCGCCCTCCTTTGCCCAAACCCAGAGCGGGGCGAGGTAGTTCCATCGCTTGCCCTCCTTGCTCCCCGCGCCGCCGAGTCCGGCGAGATAGAGCAACTCCCGGTCATCGCCGTCGCGGCACCGGTTCAGAAGGAGCAGCCCCACGTTGAGAACCGACTCGGTCCCGCCGCGGCTGTAGAATCCGAGGGGCGCCGCGAGGAAGCCCTTTTCGTCCTCTCCCGTCCAATACCCCAGGAGGGGAAAGGGACAGAAATAGGACCGGAAATCCTCCTCCTGATAGGTGAAAAAAAGCGGTCCCAAGATTCCCCAGATGTCCTCATAGTGTGTGAAAAGGGGCGTCCAGAACCCCTCCTCGTTCTTGTAGAGCGCCGGGCAGATCCAGAGCTTCGGGCTCATGCGGCTTTGGTAGTACAACGGGAGAAGAGCGATCTTCTTCGGGTCGACAACGAAGTTCAGGACCCGCACCCGGTCTTCCATCGCGTTCACGCGGGCGATTGGAGGAACGGCCGGCAAGATAGTGCCGAGTCGAAGGTCCTTCTCTTTCTTGCCGTACTCGTAGAGGGGGACGAAAGCATGCCCCTCGTCGGTCATGGCAATCAGAGGCCAGAGAACGGCGGTCGCCGGCTTGCGGTGATAGAGCAGGGGCCAGACATTGATCCGGTCCTCAGCGGGTCCGATCGCCTTGTGGCATTCCCGGTCCCACATGGGCGTCGCCTTCAGGGCCGTGGCGGAGCATCCCGCCACTAGGGCGGCCAGCGTCAGCATAGACGCCCAACCCAGTGTCGCGAAGAAACGTTTCGGCGCCATTTCCGCGCCCTCCTCTCTTTGGTGGAAGAACGATCCTCCACCCGAGATGGGCTTCAAAACCAGCTGCAGACTTCATAACTCCATGGTGGCGGACGTCTCTCCGCCCTCTCCAGCCGCCCTCTCCCAGAGAAGCAAGGACAAGGCCACGCGTCTGCGTCCGACGTAAGCCCTGATTTTACAGCGATCGGCGCCAGGCAGAGGGAACGACCCGCCGATCAGGAGGGGCGGATCCTATGCATTCAACGTATGGGGGATTGACACTAGCTGTGATGCGCGAGTTCGCCGCTGAACCCGTAGCAGCGAAAAATCAGGAACTCGCGCAGCCACCCTCCAGAAGAGCCACCACGCCAGAGCCACAAACAGCACGAGGCTGTTGTCCGGCTGAATCAGGACGCCGTTCAGATTGCGCATAGGGGTGATTGCGCAGATCGCCGCCGCGCGCCAGGCGGTCTTGCCGGACTGAGACACGTCGCGGACCATCGCGTAGATCGCCAGAGAGGAGAGAGCCCCAAGAACGATCGGGGCCGAGCGGGGCGCCAGCTCCGACCCGGGCGCCCACCCATGAAACAGAGCGCTCATCCATCCCACCATGGGCGGATGATCGTAGTGACCCGCCGCCGGATACTGCCCCCAGAGCCAGTGATACGGCTCAGCCGCGAAAAGAGGAAAAGAGGCTGCGACCGGGCGGCGGAGGCCGGTCACAACGACGAGGAACAACGGGAGCCTCTTCAGATCGGACATGGGGTGCAACGAGCGGAGGGTCGCGGGTCTGAGAGGATCGGCAGGGGGCCCGTGAACCAAGCGCGGTCCTCGCCGTGGCATCCGGCCCGAACAGTTCCCTGCAGGGCGTGAAGGTCCTCCCCCCCGCCTTTCGCCGGGGAAACGTCTCACGTGCGTTCCGATCCCGTCAACGATCACCGACGTGAGCCGAGTTCGGGCTCTGGCCGGAACGTGGGGCATCCTGTCCGGCAACGCTCTTTGTACTCGCGCCGAGCTCTCGAAGCGAGAGGACCGGCAGGGCGAACGCCGGGGTCAAGCGTCTCGCGGAGGGTTGGCGGAAGGCCATTTAGTCGGCCCTCCGCCGTGACGCTTGGCCCGGCCAAAAAAAAACAATTCCTTCCCCTTTTTCCCCTTGACAATCCGTTGCCGATCCCTACGATGAGGGATCTTGTGTCTCGTCCGGGAAGACTGACGGACACCGAAAAGAATCACGGTTCCTGGAAACCCTCATCCAGGAGCGCGCGAGATCCAGGGCTGGCGACGGGATAGGAGAACCAGGCCCGCCTCGAGATCCTAGAGGCGAAGGCCGGCGGCCACCGGCCCGGCCGCGACTGTGCGGAAGAAGCAGAGGGCGACTTCGGAAAGGCGATCGGCGCCCGGATGGCGTCGGTCCTCTCCCCCGGCAGGCCGGACTCGTCCGACCCGAGTGCGGGGTGTGTCCCCTCCGCTCCCGTTCGCTGAAATCCGCTCTCGCTTTCCCGCGCAGTTCCCGGACCGGTTGCCTCCCGCCGCCAAACGCGCGGGGGATGCGCAATGGGCTCGGACTCTGAGGGGTCTCGCGCCGCCCGGGGCAAGTGTGCGTCACCTCGGCGCGAAGTCGGCGGGATTCTCGAAACCTTGGCAGAAGGAGATCTGCAACCATGGCAAAGGAAAAATTCGAACGAACGAAACCGCATGTCAACGTAGGCACTATCGGTCATATCGACCATGGGAAGACCACGCTTACGGCGGCAATCACGCTGCGTCAAGCGGCCAAGGGCCTCGCCGAGTACGTGCCGTTCGATCAGATCGACAAGGCGCCGGAGGAGAAGGCCCGAGGAATCACCATCGCCACGGCCCATGTCGAGTACCAGACGGGGAAGCGCCACTACGCCCACGTGGACTGCCCCGGCCACGCGGACTACATCAAGAACATGATCACGGGCGCGGCCCAAATGGACGGCGCGATCCTGGTGGTTGCGGCGAGCGACGGCCCCATGCCCCAGACGCGCGAGCACATCCTCCTGGCCCGCCAGGTCGGCGTCCCCTGCATCGTCGTCTACCTGAACAAGTGCGACATGGTTGACGACGAGGAGCTGCTCGAGCTGGTGGAGTTGGAGATCCGCGAACTGCTCGACAAATACGAGTTCCCGGGCGACTCGACGCCCATCGTTCGCGGCTCGGCTCTCAAGGCGGGCGAAGGCGAGGAGTCGGAACTGGGAGTGCAGTCCATTGACAGGCTCCTTGACGCGGTCGACGATTTCATCCCCGTGCCGAAACGATCGCTGGACCAGGATTTCCTGATGCCCGTGGAGGACGTCTTCTCCATCACCGGCCGCGGGACCGTGGCCACGGGGCGCATTGAGCGGGGCACGATCAAGGTCGGCGACACCGTCGAGGTCGTGGGAATCATGGAGACGCGCAAGACGGTTTGCACCGGCGTGGAGATGTTCCGCAAGATGATGGACGAGGGCCAGGCCGGCGACAACGTAGGCCTTCTCCTGCGGGGCATTGAGAAAGACCAGGTCGAGCGGGGCCAGGTCGTCTGCAAACCCGGGTCGGTCACGCCCCACACCAAGTTTAGGGGCCAGGTCTATGTGCTGAGCAAAGATGAAGGCGGGCGCCACAAGCCGTTCTTCGCCGGCTACCGACCCCAGTTCTATTTCCGCACGACCGACGTGACGGGGCAGGTCATCCTGCCCGAGGACCGGGAAATGGTCATGCCCGGCGACAACGTCGAGATCACGGGCGTGCTGATCACGCCCATCGCGATGGAGAAGGAGCTTCGCTTCGCCATCCGCGAAGGCGGACGAACCGTCGGCGCCGGCGTGGTGAGCGAGATCATCGAGTAGGTTGTCAGACGGCGGCGGCGGGAGAGGTCCCCGCCGCTTCAACCGTCACAGGTCCCCCACCGCGTCAAGAAACGGGACCCGTGCTTCCGGTGTCGGTGGGGGAAGAAAGCACGAGGACAGACAAGGGCAGACAATGGCAGGGCAAAAGATCCGTATCAGCCTCAAAGCCTTCGACCATCGCCTTCTGGATCACTCCGTCGGCGAGATCGTGGACACGGCTAAACGCACGGGGGCGCGCGTGTCGGGACCGATCCCGCTTCCTACGCGCATTTCGCGGTATACGGTTCTGCGCTCACCCAACATCGACAAGAAGTCGCGCGAGCAGTTTGAAATGCGCCAGCACAAGCGTCTGGTCGACATTATGGATCCCTCCCAGAAAACGCTTGACGCGTTGACGGGCCTGGACCTGCCTGCGGGAGTGCACGTGGAGATCAAGCTCACCTAGTTTCGTCGGGTCTCCAGACTCCGAATGCCCCGAATGCAAGACCGACGCTCCGTGACCCGGCCCGCGGAGAGAAGACAGCCAGCCGGTCACGGGAGGGAACGATAGAGCCATGGCGATAGGACTTCTCGGGAAGAAACTGGGGATGACACAGATCTACGACGAGAATGGCGTGGCCATACCCGTCACTCTGATCCTCGCGGGCCCCTGCCCCGTTCTCCAGAAGCGCGTGCCGGAAAGGGACGGTTACAGCGCTTTGCAGATCGGCTTCGACGGCCGCAGCGAGAAAAACGTGACCCGGCCCATGCTGGGTCATTTCCAGAAGGCGGGCGTCGGGCCCGTGCGCTTTGTCCGCGAGATGCGCGTCGAGAACACGAACGGCTACGACGTGGGCCAGGCCTTGAGCGTGGACATGTTCGAAGTGGGCGATCACGTGGACGTTTCCGGCGTCACGAAAGGTCGGGGCTTCAGCGGGACCATTCGCCGTTTCCATACCGCCCGCGGCCCGACAACGCACGGTTCGAACTACCATCGCCGCCCCGGTTCGAGCAGCGCGTCGGCGGATCCGTCCCGAGTTTTCAAAGGGAAAAAAACCCCCGGGCGCCACGGCAACGCCAAGCGGACGGCCCTGAACCTGACCGTGGTCGGAACGGACGTGGAGAAGAACCTCCTGGTTGTCAAAGGCAGCATTCCCGGCCACAACAACGGGTACGTTCTCATCCGCAAGAGCGCCAGGGCTAAGGGAACAAAGAAGTGAAGCCGGTAAGAACGGAGTGCGCCCGCTGGAGCATCTGGGGTCCTCTGGGCGACTGAAGGAGAGCGGCGGACGATGGCGACAGTAGCAGTTCTCAACACCGAGGGGAGCGAGGTCAGTCGGTTGGAGCTGGCCCCCGCGGTCTTCGAGGCCAAGGTCAACACGAACTGCGTCCGCGCGGCCGTCAGCCGTCAGCTGGCCCGGCGACGCCAGGGTTGCGCCTCGACGAAGAACCGCGCCCGCGTTCGCGGCGGAGGCGCAAAGCCGTGGCGTCAGAAAGGGACGGGACGCGCCCGGTCCGGTTCGCGACGTTCGCCCTTGTGGCGAGGCGGCGGCACGATTTTCGGCCCCACGCCCCGCCGTTACGGCGGCGGGATCAACCGCAAGGTCGCCCGTTCGGCCATCCGTTCTTGCCTGACGTCCCTGGCGCGAGATAAGGACCTGATCGTCGTGGACGCCATCGACTTCCCGGAGCCAAAGACGCGTCTCGCGGCCGCGATGCTTGCCAATCTGAAAGCGGAGGCCGGCCGGGTCTTGATCCTCACGGAAAAGACGGACCCCAATCTGGCCCTCAGCGCGCGGAATCTTCCCTTTGTGGACGTCATCAACTGCGACAACATCAACACCTACGATCTGACGACGCACGACCTGCTCATCGCAACGGCCGCCGCCGTCAAGCGGCTTGAGGAGATCTACTCATGAAGGCCAGACCCAGCGACATCTTGATCCGGCCTGTCATAACCGAGGACAGCACTCTCGGCGCCGCCCTGCCCGAGCACCAGTACGTTTTCCTCGTTTCGCCCGCCGCCAACAAGATCCAGATCGCCCAGGCCGTGGAAGAGGTCTTCGGCGTGCGTGTCAAGAACGTCAATACGTTGCGCCAGAGGGGGAAAGTCAGGACCCTTCGAGGCCGGCGAGGAAAACGCTCGGACTACAAGAAGGCATTCGTGACGCTCGAGGCGGGGCATTCCCTCGACCTCTACTAGGGGACTGACCAGCAACCACGGGATCGAACGACGATGTCCATCAAAACGTACAAGCCTACTACGCCCAGTCGCCGATCGATGACGGCTCTCGGTTTCGAGGAGATCACGCGCCGCACGCCCGAGAAAAGCCTTCTGGGCAAGCTCTCCAAAAGAGCGGGTCGCAGCCGCCAGGGCCGCATCACGTGCCGTCACAAAGGAGGCGGCCATAAGCGACGCTATCGCTCGATCGACTTCCGGCGCGACAAGGACGGCGTGCCGGCTCGAGTCGCCGCCATCGAGTACGATCCGAACCGCACGGCCAATATCGCCCTTCTGCATTACGCCGACGGAGAAAAGCGCTACATTATTGCGCCCGAAGGCCTGAAGATGAACGACACGGTCGAGAGCGGGCCCGGCGCGGACGTTCGCGTCGGCTGCGCCCTGCCTCTGAGGACAATCCCTCTCGGGACGACGGTCCACTGCATCGAGATGCGGCCCCGCGGCGGGGCGAAGCTGGCGAAGACGGCGGGCGCGTCGGCGCAAGTCATCGCCAAGGACGCCGACTACGTCCATCTCCGCCTCCCCTCGAGCGAAGTGAGGCGCATCCACGGCGAATGCCGCGCCACGGTTGGCGTCGTCGGCAACAGCGACCACGCCAACGTCAAGATCGGCAAAGCCGGCCGCTCCCGCTGGCTCGGGATTCGCCCGACCGTGCGGGGCGTGGCCATGAACCCGGTCGATCACCCGATGGGCGGCGGAGAGGGGCGCACCTCGGGCGGACGCCACCCGTGCTCGCCCTGGGGAAAGCAGACCAAGGGTCTCAAGACGCGCGGAAAGAGAAAAGCGTCGAGCCGATTCATTGTCACCCGGCGGCGCAAGAAGTGAGACGGTGCGGCCCTGAGGCCAACGGTGTTGGGAGGACGAAACGATGCCGAGAAGTCTGAAGAAAGGCCCCTACGTTCATCCGAAGCTCAGTGAGACGGTCCGGCGCATGAACAACATGGGAGAAAAGAGCGTCATCAGGACTTGGTCGCGGGGCTCGATGGTGACCCCCGACATGGTCGGACACACCATTGCCATCCACAACGGGCGGATTTTCATGCCCGTTTTCGTCAACGAGAACATGGTGGGCCACAAGCTCGGCGAGTTCGCTCCGACTCGAACCTTCCGAGCCCATGGAGGCAAGCAGGCCAAGAAGTCCGCTCTCAAGAGATAGGAGTCCTTGTTTCGATCGTCCCGCGCTCGGAACCGGAGAGAGGGAGAGTTTCAGCGATGGCGCCATTTGACGAATCCCAGATCGCCTCAAAGGCCTCGGCCCGTTTCCAGCGCTTGTCGGCTCGCAAAGCGCGGCTGCTGGCCGATCTCATTCGGGGCCGTACGGTGGGCGACGCCTTTCAGACCCTCCACTTCACGCATCGGCCCTCGGCGGCGCCCATGCTGAGGAATCTGCTCAAGAGCGCCGTGGCCAACGTCGATCATTCGGTCTATCCGGACACCGATGGACTGGTGATCGGCGAACTGCAGGTGGGCGCCGGCCCCATCATGTATCGAGGGCGCCCCCGGGCGCGGGGGCGGATGTGCCGGATCCGCAAGCGTCTGTGCCACATCTCGATCAAGCTGATTGCCGAGCAATAGCGACTCGGGGGAGCGAAAGGAGACCGATTCGGTGGGCCAGAAAGTCAATCCCATAGGGCTGCGGTTGGGGATCGTCCGCGACTGGGAATCGCGGTGGTTCGCCACGCGCGACCACTACGCTCCTTTTCTTCACGAGGACATCAAGATCCGCAGATACATCAAAGACAAGTACAATCACGCGGGAATCGAGCGAGTGGAGATCGAACGGGCGGCCGAGCGCGTCAAGGTCACGGTTCATACGGCGCGTCCCGGGATCATCATCGGCGCAAAGGGATCGGAGATCACGCAGACGGAGAAGGAGCTGGCCGACCAGACCGGCAAGCAGGTCAAGCTGCAAGTGAGCGAGATCAAGAAGGCCGAGCTTAGCGCTCAGCTCGTGGCCGAGAACATCGCCGGACAGCTTCTCCGGCGCATCTCCTTTCGCCGGGCCATGAAGAAAACCATCCAAGCCTCCATGGACGCCGGCGCTCTCGGGGTCAAGATCGCCTGCGCCGGCCGCCTCGCCGGATCCGAAATGGCCCGGTCGGAATGGTACCGAAAGGGCCGGGTCCCTCTGCATACGTTGCGGGCCGACATCGACTACGGCTACGCGGGCGCCAAGACCAAGTACGGCATGATCGGCGTCAAGGTGTGGATTTTCAAGGGCGAGGTGTTCGAGAAGGGAAGAAGGGTCAACCGCAGCGTTGTCCTGACGAAGTAGCCCGCGGGCGCCGGGCGAGCCGGCCGGGTCGAGACGGCCGGCGAAGCAGAGAAAGGGTGTGTTGAGCCATGTTAATGCCCAAGAAGGTGAAGCACCGCAAGGTGCAGAAGGGCCGGCGCCGGGGCAAGGCCTACCGCGGCTCCGAACTCTGCTTCGGCGAGTACGGCCTGAAGGCCCTCGAGTGCGGCTGGATCTCGAACCGCCAGATCGAGGCGGCTCGCGTCGCCATCAACCGCACGTGCCGCCGCGGCGGCAAACTGTGGATCACCATCTTTCCCCACAAGCCCCTGACGGTGAAACCGGCGGAAACGCGCATGGGGAAGGGGAAAGGGAATCCGGAGAAATGGGTGGCCGTCGTCAAGCCGGGCCGGATCATGTTCGAACTCGGCGGCGTTCCGCAGGAACTGGCCGCGAGGGCCATTGAGAACGCCCGGCACAAGCTGCCCGTCAAGTCGAAGTTCGTGACGCGGACCAGTTTGTAGGAAGGGAGCGACCCGCGTCGCCGTTGCGGCCGGGGCCGGCGGCGAAGCGTCGGGAGGGATCATGAAAGCGTCGGCTTATCGAGACATTACGGTCCAGGAATTGGAGTTGCGCGCTGAGGAGCTTCGCAAGAGCCTTCTCAACCTGCGCATGCGCGCCGCGACGAAGGAGCTGGAGAACGTCGCGCGCATCGGGATGGAGAAACGCGAACTGGCGCGAGTCCTGACGGTGGTGCGCGAGAGGAAACAACAATAGGCCCCGCGGGCCATTCCTGCGCCGTCGCCTCTCGCGACGCGCGACGGCCGGAAAAGAGAGAAGCGATCTCGCAGACAAGAGACTTGACCTAACGGAGTGGATTGGATGCCGGAGAAGACACAAAGCGCCCAGGGCCATCGCAAAGTCCGCACGGGACTGGTGGTCAGCAACAAGAACAGCAAGACCGTCGTGGTGCTGGTGGAACGAACGTTTCAACACCCGGTCGTGAAGAAATTCATCCGGCGGCACAAGAAATACTACGCCCACGACGAGAAGAACGTCTGCAACGTGGGCGACGTCGTGCGGATTGTCGAGTGTCGGCCCCTCAGCAAGATGAAGCGCTGGCGGCTGACCGAGGTTGTGACGCGGGCCAAGTAGGCGCGCGCCGGCCGGCGCAAGCCCCTGGGGGCCGAAGAGGCCGTTGAAAGGAACCGCAGGGAGATGATTCAGGAGTACACGGAACTGGCGGTGGCCGACAATAGCGGGGCGCGCCTGCTTCGCTGTTTCAAGGTCTTGGGCGGCACTCGGCGCCGTTACGCGCGGATAGGCGACGTCGTGGTGTGCTCCGTTCGCGAAGCCGCCCCGGACTCGCAGGTCAAAAAGGGCTCGGTCGTTCGCGCCGTCGTCGTCCGCACGGCGAAGGAGGTTGGCCGGGAAGACGGGTCGTTCATCCGCTTTGACGAGAACGCCGCCGTCGTCATCGACAACCAGCGCGAGCCCGTCGGCACGCGCATTTTCGGTCCCGTGGGGCGCGAGCTGCGCGCCAGACGTTTCATGAAGATCGTTTCCCTGGCGCCTGAGGTGATCTAGCGGCTGGAACGCGCGGGAAGCGATCTCAGGAGGAATGCGCGAAGAGATGAGCCTGGAAATCAAGAAAAACGACACCGTTTTCGTCCGCAGCGGGAAGGATCGCGGTCGAAGAGGGCGCGTTCTGCGAGTGTCCCCCGGCAAAGGCAAAGCGCTGGTCGAGGGCGTCAACATGGTGCGCTGCCACGAACGGCACCGCCGCCAGGGCCGACCGGGCGGCATCGTGTCGAAGGAAGCGCCCATTGCGCTGAGCCGCCTCATGCTCGTGGACCCCAAAACGAATAAGCCCGGTCGTTTCCGCACGGAGGTGCGAGACGGCAAGAAGGTGCGCGTACACGCAAAGACGGGCAGTGTGTTGTAGTCCGAGGAGACGCTGAATCATGGCGAAGCAGGAGCCCAAGTCAAAACAGACCGAACCCGCGGCGAAGAGCGGCGCCCGCGCCGCCAAAGCCCCCCCTGCGCGGAAGAAGGCGGAACCTGAGGGCAAGAAGGAAGCCGGGCAGAAGAAGGGGAAGCCGGCGCCCAAGGCCGTGTCCCTGCCTGCTCACTATGTCCCTCGGTTGCTGAGGAGGTACCGTGAGGAGATCGTGCCCGCGATGATGAAAAAACACGGGTACAAGTCTCCCATGCAGGCGCCCAGGATCGAGAAGGTTGTCGTCAACATCGGCGTGGGCGAGGCGACGGGGAACATCAAAGCCCTCGAAGACGCGCAGACGGAACTTGCCCTCATCACGGGTCAGAAGCCCAAACTGACGCGGGCGAGCCGCTCCGTCGCCCAGTTCAAGGTGCGCAGAGGCATGCCGATCGGCTGCTGCGTCACCATCCGGGGCTGGCGGATGTACGATTTTCTCGATCGGTTGATCAACGTTGCCATCCCGCGGGTTCGCGATTTTCGCGGGCTCCCTGAGAACGCCTTTGATGGCCGAGGCAATCACAGCCTGGGAATCCGCGAGCAGCTGATCTTCACCGAGCTCGACTATGACAAGATCTCGGCCACGCGGGGGATGAACGTTACGACCGTAACCTCGGCCCGCACCGACGAGGAGTGCCGCGATCTTCTGAGCATGTTCGGCATGCCGTTTCGCAGAAAGGCCTGAGCGCCAAAGGAAAGTCAAGACCGTCGTCTTTGAGCGGCGGGAGCAAGGAGAGATCGACCGTGTCCAGACTGTGCCACAAGATCAAGATGAGGAGAACCCCGAAGTTCTCCACGCGCAAGGTGAATCGCTGCCCCCTGTGCGGCCGAGCGCGGGGCTACTTGCGCCGTTTTGACATGTGCCGCATCTGCTTCCGCACCATGGCGAACCGCGGCCTCATCCCGGGGGTGACCAAGGCGTCGTGGTAGACCCCGTCGCCGCCGCGCCGGGCACCAGGATTCGACAAGCAGGGGAGACGAGAGCAAATGCCGACCAGTGATCCCATCGCCGACATGCTGACGCGCATCCGCAACGCGAGCGCCGCCTCTTTGGACGAGGTGGTCGTGCCCGCGTCTCGCACCAAGGTCGGTCTCGCGAAGATCCTTCGCGAGGAGGGATTCATCAAGCATTACAAGGTTGCCCGCCAGCGTCCCAAAGGCTCGAAAAGAGCCGGCCATCGCGACCGCGATCGGGGCAATCCCCTGGAAAAGCGGAGCGACATCCGCATCTTCCTCAAGTATGGACCGAACGGCGAGAACGTCATTCACGGCCTGAGACGGATGAGCCGGCCGGGACTGCGCCGGTACGTCGGGGCGGGAGAGATCCCCCGTATCGAAGGCGGTTTTGGGATCACGGTTCTTTCGACCTCGCGCGGGCTGCTGACCGGCGCTCAGTGCCGCAAACGCAACATTGGCGGGGAGTTGCTCTGCGCCATTTGGTGAACCATGCCCGCCCCGTTCCACGGGGCGTGTTGCATGAATTCGGCGGAGGACCAGAAGCGTGTCACGTTTAGGGAAAATGGCCATCGAAGTGCCCCACGGCGTCGAGACAATCATCTCCCCCGACATGAAGGTCGCCGTCAAGGGCGCCAAGGGGAGACTGGAACTCGACACGCACGGGCGCGTCACCGTTCGCCGGGATGGCAACCGTCTCATCGTCGATCGCCATGACGACTCGAAGCCAAGCCGGGCGTACCATGGCCTCTACCAGCGTCTGATCTCCAACATGGTCGTCGGGGTCTCGCGAGGCTTCCGCAAGGAACTCGAGATCCAGGGGGTCGGATACCGAGCCAGAATCGAGGGGAAGGGCCTGACTCTCAGCCTCGGTTTCAGCCATCTGATCCACTTCGAGCCCCCCCAGGGAATCGCCCTTGAATCCCCTCAGCCGACCGAGATCGTCGTTTCCGGATGCGACAAGCAGTTGGTTGGACAAGTGGCGGCCAACATTCGAGCGTTCCGCAAGCCCGAGCCTTACAAGGGCAAAGGCATCCGCTACAAAGGGGAGTACGTCCGGCGGAAGGTGGGCAAGACGGGGGCCTAGTGCGGCGCAAAGAAGCCCTTGCGGGGAACGTCCGACTCGCGCCGGGGCGGAAAGCAAGGGAGAGGCAGGCAAGCGATGAAGATATCGAGACGAGACGCACGAATTCGTCGGCACAAGCGAGTGCGCTCGGCGGTTTCCGGCGCCGCCGACCGCCCGCGACTGTGCGTGTTTCGCAGCAACCGGCACATTCTCGCCCAGGTTATCGACGATACGGCGGGAAAAACACTGGCGTCCGTCACCACGGTATCGAAGGAAGCGGCCAGGAAGAACCACTGCAACCGTGCCAACGCCGAGAGGCTGGGACGGGAGCTGGGGGAGAAGATCAAGAAGTTGGGCGTGGAGCGCGTCGTATTCGATCGCGGCGGACACCTGTATCATGGCGTCGTCAAGGCCTTCGCCGACGGCGTGCGATCCGCGGACGAGGAGAATCGCTTCCACTTCTGAGGCCGGTTCGCCCGCAACGGTCGGCTGCGCGCCCGGAAATGGCGCGTTCTTCGAAGAGCGGATGGGGATCCATCCCCGGGGAGGCATGAGTCAAGGTGAGTGACAATATGGAAGCGGCTCATCTGCTGGAACAGGCAGACACGGTGGCGCGGGATGACCGGATCGATCCCTCGAGCCTGGAGTTGACCGAACAGGTCATTCAGCTCAATCGCGTGGCGAAGGTTGTCAAGGGCGGCCGACGGTTTAGTTTCAGCGCCCTGGTTGTTGTGGGCGACAAGAACGGTCACGTCGGCGTGGGCTTCGGCAAGGCCAACGAGGTCCCCGAGTCGATTCAGAAAGCCGTTCAGAATGGCAGGAAGAACTTGATCCGCGTGCCGCGCGTTGGGCGGACAATCCCCTACGGCGTCCAGGGACACTACGCCGCCGCTCGTGTGATGCTGCGTCCCGCCAGCGAAGGCACCGGACTGATTGCGGGCCCGGCCGTGCGGGCCGTGCTGGAGATGGCGGGAGTGCAGGACGTTCTCGCGAAGAACTTGGGAAGCGACAACGTCCTCAACATCCTGAAGGCGACCATGCAAGGCCTGAGAGGAATCCTGGACGGGGAAGAAGTCGCGCGTCTGCGGGGAAAGAATCTGGAGGATCTTGTTGGCGTTCGTCGCGCCAAGGTGTTGCGCGCGGGCAAAGAGCCGGCGACGGTTGCCCGCGGCGGCGCGGAAGGCGAAGGGAAGTCCGGAGCGGACCTGCGCGTGGGCGAGCGAGCAAGGCCGACCCTCGTAGTCGCCGCGCCGGGCGCCGAGGAGACGACCCCGGAAGAGTTCTCCGCTTTCCGGGCCGCGGCTGCCACGGACGAGATCTCGTCGGCGGGGCCGATAGTGTCGGCGGGGCCGATGGTGCCGTCCGAGCCGCCCTCCCCGGGTTCGGGATCGCCTGACTCCGCCTGATCCGAGGCGGGTCGCTGTTTGCTGCCGGTCCGCGGTGGTTGGAGGGAAGAAATCATGTCAAAGAGCGTGGAAACAGCCAGGAAAATACGCGTCAAGTGGGTGAAGAGCTCCAACGGCGCCAAACTGCCCCACAAGCGCACCATCAAGGCGTTGGGTCTGCGGCGCCTGCAGGGCGAGGTGGTCAAGGAAGCCACGCCCGCCATCCTGGGCATGGTTCAGAGCGTGCGCCACCTGGTCGAAGTGACGGAGGTCTCGGAGTCATGATCAAACTGGAGGAACTCCACGGGGACAGGGGAGCGCGGCAGCGTCGCAAACGGGTCGGACGCGGCGAAGGCTCAGGACACGGCAAGACGTCCGGGCGCGGCAACAAGGGCGCCGGCTCACGGTCGGGGTTCAACAAGGGCACGGGCCTCGAAGGCGGCCAGACGCCTCTGCACCGTCGCGTGCCCAAACGCGGCTTCTCCAACCAGCCCTGGGCCACTCCCGTGCGCATTGTCAACCTTTCGCAGCTGAATCGTTTTGACGAGGGGTCCACGGTCCGCCCTGAAACGATGGCGCAGGCCGGCATGATCCCCCGGCACGCCCCGGCCGTCAAGGTGCTCGGCAACGGGGAGCTGACAAAGACCATCACGGTCGTGGCCCATGCTTTCTCCGCATCGGCGAAGGCAAAGATAGAGTCGGCCGGGGGCAAGTGGGAACTCGTCGCAAGCAACGCCGCGTCGGGAAAGACGGAGGAGTAGGTCTCCCCCGCAGACTCCCCCCTTCGAGGTCTTCATGTTCGGTTCGCTTCTCAACATCTTCAGGGTCCCCGATCTGCGGCGCAAGCTCTTCATCACGACTCTGCTGATCATGGCCTATCGCATCGGCGCCCATGTCCCGTGCCCGTTCGTCGACCTCGACGCGCTCGCGAAGGTGTCTCAGACGAGCGGCAGCCGCGACCTGTTCACCATGGTCGACATGTTCTCGGGGGGCGCCTTCAAGAGGATGACGGTTTTCGCGCTGGGAATCATGCCCTACATTACCGCGTCCATCATTCTGCAGCTGCTGACCGTCGTCTGGCCCCGGCTGGAGAAAATCGCCAAAGAAGGGGAGGCGGGACGGAAGAAAATCAACCAGTACACGCGCTACGGAACGGTCCTGCTGGCCGCGTTTCAGAGCATCGGGCTCGGCGTCTTCATGCTGCGGTCCGGCCTGAGCGTCGTGTCGAACCATTTCCTGTTCATCTTCTCAATCGTGGTCGCTATGACCACGGGCACGTGTTTCATCATGTGGTTGGGCGAGAAAATCACCGAGCACGGCATCGGCAACGGGATCTCCCTGATCATCGCCGTCGGCATTATCGCGGGGTACCGCAACGACATCACTTTTGGCGTCTTGGACGTCTCCTCTCGCAACATGGCGCCGATCTGGCTTCTCATCGTCTTGGTGCTTTACATCGCCGTCACCTGGCTGATCATCGTCATGCAGATTGCGAGCCGCAAGATCCCGATTCAGTACGCCCGGCGTCAAATCGGCCGCCGCGAAACCCAGGGAGGCACGAACTTCCTGCCCCTCAAAATCAACAGCGCCGGCGTGATCCCCGTGATCTTCGCCTCCTCCATCCTCATGTTCCCGGCGTCGATCCTCAGCCTTTTCTCCGACGCCGCGAATCAGGGCTTCTTCGCTCGCGTCAGCGACGTCCTGCAACCGGCGTCGGGCCTCTACAATCTCTACTTCCTTTTGGGCCTGGAAAAGGGAGGCATGTTCAACCTCCTGAAAATGGGCAACCTCTACAACTCCACCTATGTTCTCCTGACCATGTTCTTCTGCTATTTCTACACCGCCATTACCTTCAACCCCGTCGACACGGCCGACAACCTCAAACGCGTCGGCGCTTTCATCCCCGGGCGACGTCCCGGCAAGAACACCTCCGACTACATCGACTACGTCCTGACTCGAATCACTCTCGTGGGCGCCGTCTTCCTGGTCTTCGTCGCTCTCCTGCCCAACATCCTGAGCGTGTCCTTCCAAGTCAACTGGCTGTTCGCCGATCTCATCGGCGGCACGGGCCTCATCATCGTCGCCGGCGTTCTCCTCGACCTGATGAAGCAGGTTGAGTCGCAGCTCCTCATGCGCCACTATGAAGGGTTCAAGTTCCGTCCGCGCTCGGCGGGGACCATGAGGCCCGCGGGGGCAGGCCGTCCCATTCGGGCCGGCGCGCTGGGGGCGAGTCGGACTCTGGGCGGGCGCAACCGCGGAAGGCGTTGAAGCGTGGAGAGGGGGAGAGGCAATTCCAGATGAACGCGGTCCTGTTCGGTCCCCCCGGTTCCGGCAAAGGCACGCAAGCGAGAGCCGTGTGTGAGAGATTCGCCATGGCCCACGTTTCCACCGGCGACCTCCTCCGCGAGGCCGTCGCGGACCAGACCGATCTCGGCAGGCAAGCCCAGGCAATCATGGCGGCGGGGAAACTGGTTCCCGATGACCTGGTCGGCGGGATCGTCCGCGAAAGGATCGCGCGAGAGACAATCGCGAACGAGAGGAGATCGGCTTGCGGCGGCAACGAGCGGGGCATCCTCTTTGACGGCTACCCGCGCAATCTGGAGCAGGCCCGCTTTCTCGACGCGTGTCTTCAGGACTTCGGGACGCGCATTGACGCGGCGGCCGTGCTCGAGATCGCGGAGGAGGAACTGGTCAAGCGCATCTGTGGGCGCAGGCTCTGCAGCAACGACCCGTGCGGAGGATCGTACAACATCTACTCCATGCCGCCCCGCGAGGAGGGCAAGTGCGATCGGTGCGGCTCGGACCTGATCCGGCGCAAGGACGACAACGAGGAGACTCTGCGCGAACGCCTTGCCGTCTACTCGGGTCAGACCGCGCCGATCCTCGGTTACTACGAGGAGAAAGACCTCTTGATTCGCGTTGCAGCCAATGGTAGTGTGTCAGACGTTCGCGGGTCCCTGCTGTCGGGAATTGCGGCCAAGTGCGGGGTCTAGAATGAGAATGGCGCCCCCCAGAAAGGACCGTTACGCCGGTCTGATCAAGAGCGCCGAGGAGATCGAGCGAATGCGGAGAGCGGGCCAGGAACTGGCCCCCATCCGCAGCCGAATGGCCGATATGGTGCGGCCGGGCGTCTCGACCGAAGAACTGGATCGAGTGGCGCGAGAGATGGTCGAGGCCGTGGGCGCAAAGCCCGCCTTCCTGGGCTACCACGGCTTTCCGGCCACGATTTGCGCCTCCATCAACGAGGAGGTCGTTCACGGAATCCCTTCCCCCGAGCGGCGTTTGCGGGTGGGAGACATGATCAGCATCGACATCGGCCTGATCCACTACGGCTTCTACGCCGACACGGCCTTCACGGTGGCCGTGGGCCATGTCAGCCAAGAGGTGCAACGGCTGATCGAGGCGACCCGCCGAGCCTTGGACGTCGGCATCGAAGCCGCTCGACCCGGAAGACGCGTCGGCGACGTTTCGGCCGCCATCCAGGGATTCGTCGAGGCCGAGAGCTTCTCCGTCGTGCGCGAGTACACCGGCCATGGGATCGGCCGCGAGATGCACGAGGACCCCAAGATCCCCAACTACGGGGTCCGCGGCCAAGGGCTGCGGCTGCGCGAAGGCATGGTTCTGGCCCTGGAGCCGATGGTGAACGCCGGAACTTGGAGGACGGAAACGCTGGGAGACGGCTGGACCGTGGTAACGGCCGACCGAAGACCCTCCGCCCATTTCGAGCACACCATCGCTCTGACCAAGAACGGAGCCGAGATTCTGACCGCGTAGAGGATCGGGCTGGCTATGGCAAAAGAGGGGGTCATCGAGGTTGAAGGGACGGTCATTGAGTTGCTGCCCAACGCCGTGTTTCGCGTTGAGCTGGACAACAAGCACGTCGTGCTCGCCCACATCTCGGGCAAAATGCGCATGCATTTCATCCGGATCCTGGCCGGCGACCGCGTGAAAGTGGAGATGTCCCCCTACGACCTCGACAGGGGCCGCGTCACGTACCGGTTCAAATGAGCCCGCGCCCGAGCGCGGCCCGACTCGCCGCCGGCACGGCCCCGACCGCGGGCCGCCGCGGCGGCCCGGGCGCGAAAGGAGCAGAAACGATGAAAGTGCAATCGTCGATAAAGAAAAGGTGCAATCACTGCAAGATCATACGCCGCAAAGGCGTCAACCGGGTGATCTGCCAGAACCCGCGCCACAAGCAGCGGCAGGGGTAGAGCCGCGAAAGGCGCCTGGAAAGGCCCCCGGAAGAGAGAAAGCGCGCAACGAAGAGCCCAGAGCTCGGAACTGACCCAGGAGGAAGAATCTTGGCCCGCATAGCTGGAGTAGACTTGCCGCGAGACAAGCGCGTGGAGATCGGTCTGACCTACATCTTTGGGATCGGCAATACCGCCGCTCGGAGGATTCTCAACATGACGGGGGTCAGTCCCGACATCCGCGTGCGGGACCTGAGCGAGGAAGAAGTCACGCGGCTGGCCGCCGCGATCCAAGGCACTTTCGTCGTGGAAGGCGACTTGCGCCGCGAGATCGCCCAGAATATCAAACGCCTCATGGACGTCGGCGCGTACCGGGGACTGCGCCACCGCCGGGGGCTGCCCGTGCGCGGTCAGCGCACGAAGACTAACGCGCGAACCCGGAAAGGCCCCAGACCTCAATCCGGCGGGACGCGCAAGAAGTGACCGACGGGCGATGGCGCTCGGCTCCCCGACTGGCGGCTTTCTCGCCGCGCCGCGACCGGGGAGGGGAATCCGCGTCGCAAGACCAACTAGAGGACTCAGACCATGGGAAAAAAGAGTGGCGGCAAGAAGGTCAAGAAAAGCGTCCCCGAGGGAGTTGTTCACCTGCAGGCGACGTTCAACAACACGGTCATCACCATCACCGACAGAGCAGGCAACGCGATTTCCTGGGCCAGCGCCGGCGTCGTGGGCTTCAAAGGCTCACGCAAGAGCACCCCCTTCGCCGCTCAGATGGCGGCGGAAAGCTGCGCCAAGAAGGCGATGGACCAGGGCATGCACACCGTCGAGGTCCATGTCCGGGGCCCGGGGAGCGGCCGAGAGTCTGCGATTCGGGCTCTCCAGAACGTGGGCCTGCGGATCACGTTCATCAAAGACCGGACCCCCATGCCCCACAACGGATGCCGCGCGCCGAAGCGCCGCCGCGTCTAAAAGAATGCGAATGGCGAGCCTCGGCAAGGTCGCCGGCATTCGCCGGCCCACGAGGCCGAACGCCCAAGAGGAGGTAGGAAGGTGGCTCGCTACACCGGACCCGTCTGCCGGCTCTGCCGGCGCGAGCAGAAAAAACTCAACCTCAAAGGAACGCGCTGCAATTCGCCGAAGTGCGGCTTCACGAAGAAGGCTTATCCCCCCGGGGCGCGCGGCGGAGGTCTGCACCGCCGCGGCAAGGTCTCAACCTACGGCCTGCAGCTGCGGGCCAAGCAGGAAGCCAAACGGATGTACGGCGTTCTCGAACGGCAGTTCCGGCGCTACTTCGAGATCGCCGAGCGAAGCAAGGGGATCAGGGGAACGGTCCTTCTCCAGCTTCTCGAACGTCGGCTCGACAACATCGTCTATCGGCTTGGCTTCGCCCCCTCGCGCTCCGGCGCCCGGCTTCTCGTTTCCCACGGACACGTCCGGCTGGATGGCGCCCGCGTGGATGTCCCTTCATGCCTGGTGAATGTGGGTCAGATCGTGACGCTTGCGCCCAAAATGCAGGAACACCCGGCCGTCCAGGCCGCTCTGGGCTATGCCGACACCGTGGGAAGGTTGGAGTGGTTGGAGTGGAACCCGGAGATCAAGCAAGGCAGAATGCTCTCCGTTCCGGATCGTGACCAGATCCCCTCCCCCCTCAGCGAGCAGCTGATTGTGGAGCTCTACAGCAAGTAGCCGGGAGGTGGAGAGTTCGGCTTTCCCGACTCTGCGCGGCGCCTTTCCCCCGCTCAGTCCGGACGACAGGAGGTATTCTCGAATGGATTTCAAATCGTTCATCATGCCGCGGGCCCTTCAACGCGACGGCGACTCGACGACGGGCTTTCACGTGCGTTTCATCGCCGAGCCTTTTGAGCGCGGATTCGCCACCACGATCGGGAACTCCCTGCGCCGGATCCTGCTCAGTTCCATTCAGGGCGCCGCCATCACCGCCCTGCGGATCGACGGAATCACCCACGAATACGAGAGCATTAAGGGCTGCAAAGAGGACATCTCCGACATCGTCCTTAACCTCAAGCAGATGCGACTGCAGATGGATCCCGCCGTTGGAGAGACGAACCTCCTTCTGGACATGGCGGGCCCGAAGGTGGTCACCGCGGCAGACTTCGAGGAAAACGAAAACGTCCGGATTCTCAATCCCGAACAGGAGATCGCCACCCTGGCCGAGGACGGGGCTCTGAGGATGGAGGTGCACGTCGCCGTGGGGCGCGGTTATGTCCCCGCTCAGAAGGAACCCGACGAGGAAGACCTGATCGGCATTATCCCCGTCGATTCCTCTTTCTCACCCATCCTCAACGTCACCCTTTCCGTGGAGGACGCTCGCGTGGGGCAGCGCACGGATTACGACCGCCTGCTTCTGAACGTGACGACCGACGGCACGATCTCTCCCGAGGAAGCCGTGTCGTGCGCCGCGCGGATTCTGCGCGACCATCTGACGATGTTCATCCGCGCCGAGGAGGAACAGGCCGCCGCCCTCCAAGCCGAAGAGGCCGCCGCCGAGGTCTCGCCCGCCGCCGAACTCGAGGAGAAACTGGGCCGCAGCATCGAGGAACTGGAACTCTCGGTCCGCTCCTTCAATTGCCTCGAGGCCGCCGGCATTAAGACGATTCGCGACCTCGTGCAGAAGACCGAATCCGAGATGCTCAAATACCGCAATTTCGGACGGAAGTCGCTCTCTGAGATCAAGAACATCCTCAAGGAAATGGGACTGACCTTCAGCATGAAAATCGGCGAGGACGGCCTGCCCATTCCGGTCAAAGAAGGCGGCAAAACGGAGTGAGCCGACGATCCGACCCCCGCTCCCCGAGGGGGACCGTCCCGTCAGGCAGGAAGACGCAGAAATGAGACACCGCAAACACAGAGCCCGACTCAGTCTGCCTACGGCGCCGCGCAAGGCCCTCGTGCGCAGCCTCGTGGAGGCCCTGATCGCCCACGAGAAAGTCTTCACCACTCAGACCCGCGCCGCCGAGGTCCGACGGATCGGGGAGAAGATGATCACCCTCGCCCGAGACGGCAGCCAAGCCGCCCGGCGAAGGGCCTTCGCCTTCCTCCGCCACAAAGAGACGGTCCACAAGCTGTTCGAGGAGATCGGCCCCCGGTTCGCCGAACGTCCCGGGGGCTATCTGCGCGTTGTCAAGGAAGGCCCGCGCCAGGGCGATGGAGCGGCGATGGCCCTCGTCGAGATGGTTGACCGTGAGATCGTGGTGATCACTGAAGAAGAGGCCGAGAAGAAGAAATCCCGCGCCCGACGCCTGCGCGATCTCCGCCGGAGCTTGCGCCGCACTTGAGTCGAGCGCCGCGGATTCGAAGCAAGAGGCAAACCCGCTTCACTCCCGAGGGTCCTTGCGGCGTTTCTTCGCGACCCAATCCGCCTCTGGGCCGCGGCAGCGACGCGGCCGTTCCGCGACGCCGGCCGAGTCCTCCTCATAGTCTCGGCGATCCGGGGCTGTGCGTTTGGCTTCTCCTCTGAGCGCGCTCGGCGTCCTCCACCGCATAGCAGTAGGCGCACCCGTGGCCGCAGGTGTTATAGGCGCCGATATCGACGCTCTGGTAGCAGCCGCAACCTTTCCTCGAGGGCTTGCGTGGGACTTCGATTCCTCCAGCGCCCGGCGTGAGCCGTCGAAGCAGAGGCCAGTCGACGCAGCGCGCTTTCGCGATCCCCGCCTCCGGATTCGCCCACTGGTCGCCGCAGCACGAGTGCATCTCGATGCCGTGGCCCGTCGCGATGGCCGCAAGCTCGCCGGCGAGGGCGGCGAGATCCTCTTTCGCGAAGTCCCCCGCCACCCTTGACCACACGCGAACCGAATGTTGCGCCGCCATGGCCTCGAGGTTCCTGATTGTCTTCTTATACATCGTGGGAAACGAGAAAATGCACCGTCGCACGCCGCCTTCGAGACGCGCGGCGAGTTGATGAAAGTTCTCGCGATGCCACGAGGGGGGCGTGTCGGAACTGAGCAAGATCGGGTCGTAGCGCCACTGCACAACGTCCGGTCCGAACTCCTCGGCGAGGCGGCAAGCCGTGCGAATCGCCTCCTCGGCGGGAAGGGTGCGGGGATCGAACGCCGCGGGATACCCCGTGATTGTGAAGTGGCACAAGAAGCGCTGTCCCCGGGCGTGAAGGTCGGCAAGAACCCCGAGAAAGGGGACATAGTTTCTCGACCAGAAAACCCACCCGAGAACGTCGCGCGGCGCAAGCGAGACGCGGAAAACCTCTCCGGAGAACGGGTTGGCGGTTTCGCACCACCCCGCGTTCAGGCGATCGCGAAACCACTCGCCGTAGAACGCGGGAATGTCGGTGCGGCGGCTTGCGGAGATGAGAAGAGGGGGCGAAAGCGGCATTGTGGGCCACCGCGTCAATCTTCGGCCGTCAATCTCCGGCGCCGCCCGCCTGTCGGGGCAGTCTTTCGCGGATCAGCTCCTCGTAGATCTCGATCTGGCGCTCGAAGACGACCCGTTCGGAGAAAAGGTCCCGGGCTCGGCTTCGCCCCGCGCGGCCCATGGCGCGGGCGGCGTCGGGATCGGCGAGAAGCCGCCCGCACCGCTCGGCGAGCGCCTCGTCGTCTCGGGCCGGAATGATGAAGCCCGTCTCGCCGTCCACGACTTCCTCGCGGCATCCTCGGATATCGGTCACGACCGCCGGCAACGCCATGGCCATTGCCTCGATGACCGAGCGCGGCATCCCTTCGCGGTAGGAGGGAAGGGCGAAGACGTCCGAAGCGTGAAGCAGCTCGGGAACGTCGTCGCGCTGCCCGGCGAAGATGATCCGGGCGTGTATGCCGAGGGCGTCAACCAGTTCCCGCAGGTCGTTGGTTGAGTCGTCGTGGTCGCTCGCCAGGGCGTCGCCGATGACGAGGAGGCGGAAATCCGGAAACCTGTCGGCGAGACGCGCGCTCGCCCGGAAAAGCTCGAAGTAGCCTTTCTCGCGCACCAAGCGACCGATGATGGCGAGCACCCGCGCCTCGCGGGAGATCCCGAGGGCCGCGCGCGTCGCCTCGCGGTCGGCGTCGCTGAACCTCTCGGGGTTGAAGCGCTCGAGATCGACGCCGTTGCCGATCGCGCGGACGCGGTCCTCGGGAGAGATCCGACAGCGGATGGCGGCGGCGCGGTCTTCATCGCTTTGGGTGAAGAGGTAATGGTGAAACCGCGCGCCGAAACGTTCCAAGACGACGTGGACCCGGCGTTGCCAGCCCGGCATCGCGTCGTGGAAATAGAAGCCGTGGGCCGTGTAGATTCGGATCGGCGCGCGGCGGCGCGCGGCGGCCAGGCGCCCGATCAACGCCGCGATGGGAGTGTGAACGTGGACGATGTCGAAAGGTTCGTCGCGCAGCCACGCGCTGAGACGTCGATAGGAACGAACGTGGGCGCCCAGGTTGCGCGAGCGCTCGATCGGCAGATTCACGCAACGCAATCCCCGCTCGCGGAGCGAAGCCATGAACGCGCTTTCCGCGCACGCGGCCGTCACGTCGAACCCCTTCTCTTTCAGATAGAAGCAGAACGGGGCAAGGAACCGAGCCAGAGTGAAGTCCACGGCGCAGATCTGGAGGACCTTGATCGGTTTGCTGGGGGCGGGGGGCGGCATGGGCGGCCTGCGCGGAACTACTTCCGGTCTGACCGGGGTTTGCCGAAGTGGCCCTGCAGACGCAAGTATTCGTCTTTGCCGATCAGACCGCGCTCAAACAGTGCATCGATGTCAACAGGCTTGTCCTTGGGGAAACGGCCGAAGGACGCCTCATCGGCGGCCTCCGGGATCGCCTCTCCGGTTGGTCCAGACGGTGTTGCCGGAGCCCCTTTGCCGCGGCTTCCTTCCCCAAAGGATCTTGCGTCCTCGGCGCTCGGAGCGACCGATCGGCTTTTCCGGACCTTCGTGTCTGGTTTGGGCCCTGCAACGGCATGAGCGGTCTGCGCCTGAGCGGCGATCTTCAAGAGAGCGTTCATGTCCGCCCGGGCGTCGTTCTCTGCGCCTTTCTCGATGGCTTGGCGAACCATGGCGTCTCGGACTCGGCGTCGTTCCTCTTCCGACAGGAGTGAGCTCTTCGCCACCCCGTCGAGAAAATCCGTGTCCAGATCGATCCCGCCTCTGGAAGTCCCGCTCGGTTTCACAAACATTCGAAGGATGACCAGAAACACGATGCTCCCGGCCAGGAGAACCGACGCGACAAAGGTCAGCCGCATGAGACTTTCATTCAGGAGGAGAACGGAAGCAAACGCCCGCGGGATGGAAGCAAGGATGACGCTCATGCCACTGCCATCATATCCCACGTTTCTTCGGAGGCGCAACGGCGATCGCTTTCGGTGTTCGAGGTCCTCCCGTTCCGATTCGGATGGTGGGACGGATCGGTCAGTCCAGTCTCACGGCGCCGACCACTTCCCTCACCGACGCGCAACCCTGGTCCTCCAGCCACGCCCGGAGTCCTTCGAGCACGTGGATCGGGGCGGCGGGGTCCACGAAATTGGCCGTGCCGATGCTGATTGCCGCAGCTCCCGCAAGAAGGAACTCGGCGGCGTCGCGCCAGTCGGAGATCCCGCCTTGGCCGACGACCGGGATCTTCACGGCGCGGGCGCACTGCCACACCATGCGCAAGGCGAGAGGGCGGATCGCCGGACCGCTTAACCCGCCCGTGACGTTTCCCAACCTCGGCCGGCGGGTCTCGATGTCGATCGCCATTCCAAGAAACGTATTGACTACGGCCAAGGCGTCGGCGCCGGCGCCTTCAGCCGCCCGGGCCATCTCCGTGATGTCGGTCACATTGGGGCTGAGTTTGACGATGAGGGGCTTCGGGTAGGCGTCGCGGACGGCCCGCGTGATCTGCGCGGTGGACTCGGGCGCGCACCCGAAGGCCATGCCGCCCCGCTTGACGTTTGGGCACGAGATGTTCAACTCCACGGCCTGAATCCGATCGACGCCGGCAAGACGCGATGCGAGTTCGGTGTACTCCTCGAGCGTGGATCCGCAGATATTGGCGACCCAAACCGCATCGATCCCCTGGAGAGCCGGCAGCTTCTCCTCGATGAACCGGACGATGCCGACGTTCTGCAGGCCGATCGCGTTGAGCAGACCGGAGGGGGTCTCCACCAGCCGTTGGGGCGGGTTCCCCTCCCGTCCGGTGAGCGTCAGCCCTTTGAGGAAAACCGCGCCAAGTCGCGAGGGGTCGTAGAAATCCAAGTACTCCGTCCCGTACCCGTACGTGCCCGAAGCGACGGTCACGGGGTTTTTCAGACGCAGCGGGCCGAGAAACGTTTCCAGGTCGGGTTGGGCCACGGCGTTCTCTCCCTCTTTCCCGCGTCGGCGGCGGCGCCGACCGTGCGAACCGGGGCGACGCCCCGCGCGCGTGGGGCGGCGGCGGGCGGCCTTCATCCAAACAGGAGCCGCCACGGAGCGCAATGGAATAGTGGATGAGGGGCGTTCACTTGGCTGAGGCAGGCGCTACAGATCGTTATCCCTCGGCTTTCGCCCTGTGACATTCTTCACCGTCTGCCGAAACGTCGCCGGCTCAACGCCCCACCGCGCCCCGCCGCCCTAGCCGTCTCCCGTCGCAGCGCATACGGCGGCCCTGCCACGCCCTTACCGCCGCCCGTCGTACCACATATGACAGCGCTTGGGATTGCGGAAGGTGGTCCACGGCGACGCCAACGCGAAAAGAAGGAAGCGCAGAAAGGCCGGCGCGGTGTAAAGGTCCCCCTTTCGGGCCGAAGTCAGCATGGGGTAACGAGTAAGGATGACGAACTCCTTGCCGTAGTTCCTCCCCAGGCGTTTCAGGCGCTGACTCAAGCCGAGTTCTTCGCTGGCGTAGACCCTTTCGTTGAAAGCGCCCGCCTCGCGGAAATAGTCGGCGCGACAAAAGAGAGTGGATCCGGCGGCCAGGCGGAAGGTCCGCGAGATCCAGTTCCAGAAACGCATGGCGTTCCGCAGGAGCTTCCTCGCGCCGTCGGGAAAGCGGCACAGGCAGCCTCCCCCGACGACCTTGCCTTCCCGCATCACGCGGACCATGTCCAGAAGCAGTTCCTCCGAAAGAACCGAATCGGCATCGACAAAAAGGAACCAATCTCCGCGGGCCGCCTCGGCGCCGCGGTTGCGCGCTCGGGCGATCTGGTTCTTCGGCTCGAAAATCACTGTCGCGCCGTCCGCCCGCGCCAGCTCGGCGGTGCGATCCGTCGAGTTGTTATCCACGACGATCGTCTCGTGTTGGAAGTCCTCGCGCGCCGCCGCCCCCTCGCAAGCGGCGCGGATCGAACGCAGGCATTGCGCGATGCACTTCTCTTCATTGAAAGCCGGAACAATCACGGAAAGCAGCATCTTCGTCCCCAGCCCCCGACGCACCGCCTGCGTTGGCGGACGCAGGCGGTCGTCCTTTCCTCCTTGTAGCACGGGCCCTCGCGAAAAGATAGAGACTGTATCGGGCGTTCAGGCGATTCCATCTGAGAATTGTCTTGCGGCAAGCGCCTTGCGGAAAGTAAGGTGGACCCGCTGCAAATTCAAGCCGGCCCGCGGAAATCCGGTGCAAAACGGTCCCGGCGATAGCAACGAGTCCGAGACGGCGACGGCGCGGAAAGGGAGCGAACGATGCAGGTAACGATCACGGGGGGCGCCGGATTCATCGGGACCAACGTGGCCGCGGAGTGGGCGGAGCGAGGGGCGCGAGTCGTCGTGTTGGACAATCTCTCGCGCCGCGGGGTCGAGGCGAATCTCGAATGGCTGACCGGCAGGTTCGGCGATCGCGTCCGGTTCATCAAGGCGGACGCCGCCGACCCAGAGGCTGCGAATCGCTCGGTCCAGGGGTCGGACGTCGTTTACCACTTCGCTTCGCAAGTCGCCGTGACGACGTCGCTCGTCGATCCCATGCTGGATTTCCGCTCGAACGCCGAGAGCGCTCTCGTGATGCTCGAAGCGACGCGCCATCACGCTCCCGAAGCCGTCTTCTTCTATACTTCCACCAACAAAGTCTACGGCGAGATGGAAGACGTGGAACTCCAGGAGGGCGCAACCCGCTACTCGGCGCCTGACTGGCCGAACGGGATCGACGAGTCGCGCCCTCTGGACTTTCACTCCCCCTACGGCTGCTCGAAGGGCGCGGGGGACCAGTACACGCACGACTACGCGCGCATCTTCGGCTTGCGCACCGTTGTTTTCCGCATGTCGTGCATTTACGGGGTGCATCAATGGGGGAACGAGGACCAGGGATGGGTGATGCATTTCGCCCGGTCCGTATGCGAGGGGCGTCCCATAACGGTCTGCGGCGACGGCAAGCAGGTGCGCGACGTTCTCTTCATTACCGATCTCGTCGACGCCTTCTTCAAGGCATACGAAGCGATCGACCTTACGGCGGGTGAAGTCTTCAACATCGGCGGCGGCCCCGCCAACAGCGTCAGCTTGGTCGAACTGCTCGAGATGCTCGAGGTCGAGACGTGCCGCAAAGCGGTCGTCCAGGAATCGGACTGGCGCGCCGGCGACCAACGCTACTACTGCAGCGACACCTCCAAAGCCCTCGAGCTTTTCGGATGGAAACCCACTGTTTCTCCCGAAGAGGGCGTCCGCCGCATTCTCCAGTGGCTGAAGGACCGGGAACTGAAAGACGTCTGAAAGGAAAACGAAGCCATGCGCTTAGCCGTTTTCGCCTCCGGACGGGGCAGCAATTTCCAGTCGCTCCTCAACGCCAAGCAGGCGGGCAACCTGCCCAAAGCGGAATTCGTCCTCCTCGTTTCCGACAACCCGCAAGCGCGGGCCCTGGAGATCGCCCGGCAGAACGGGATCGCCGCGCGCCATTTCGTTTTCAGGGGATACGCGGATCGCGCCGCATACGAACGAGCGATCCTCGAGGGCCTTCGGGAACGCGAAGTGGAGGGCATCTGCCTGGCCGGCTACATGCGGCTCCTGGGCGAGACGCTGCTCGAGGCTTACCGCAACAGGATCCTCAACATCCACCCCGCTCTGCTCCCCTCCTTTCCCGGCACGCACGGACAGCGCGACGCCCTCGAATACGGCGTCAAAGTGTCGGGCTGCACGGTTCATTTCGTCGATGCGGGCGTTGACACCGGCCCCATCATCGCGCAACGGGCCGTCGAGGTCCGCGACGACGACACGGAGGAGACGTTGGCCGCGCGCATCCTGGAACAGGAACACCAAGCCTACCCGGAGGCGGTGGATCTCTTCACCCGAGGGAGACTCCGCATCGAGGGACGGCGCGTGCGAGCGCTGGATTGAGGGAAGAGGCCCGATCGCGCGACTCGCGCGGTTGGGTCCGAAGGCCTTGTCCGCCTCGAAGGACGGCGACAAGCGGGAGTTGGGTGAACAGGCGGGGTCATTCGCGCGGATTCGCGTCATCCGCGGACGAGTTCCATCGCGAGGGAGGCGCGCGCCCTTCAGTCTTCAGGGAGGCGTCGTTGCGCGTCATCCCTCATCGGGGAGAGAGGCGTAGTATGCGGCCATTGCCGCGTGGGTGATCTCCTGCCATCCTCCCTGAGCGTCCGCGAGCGCGCGTCGGGCGTGTTTCCATGGGGCTTCCATCTGAGCGAGATCGCCGAGCCATTGCGGCGATTTGTCGCCGTAGAAATCCAAGACGGCGTCCACAGTTTCCCGCTGGGCTGCATTCAGCCTATCGGGATTGCCGTCCGGCCACTCGCTGACCGAGAACATGCCGCGATGCTTGTTGTAGAGGCTCGCGACGACCGGGCCGGTCGCGCCGGCCTCGATTTCCTCAAGAAAAAGCGGCTCTTCCTCCCAAACCAGCGACCAAGCCTGGCAGTAATACACGAGTTTCTCGAGTTTCATGGCGGTCATCTCGCCGCACCTGCGAAGAATGTAGGCCGCCACGTCATGCGTGGTGATCATGATGCCCGCCCTCCTTTGCTGCTGCCCACAAACGCCAGGTCCATTCTTTTCATTCTGCCTCTGTTTGGGCGGGCATGTCAACCGTTTCCGGCGGTTTGGGTGTAAAGCATGAGTGCATGACGCCCCCGGACGGAAGGCCCGACGGCAATCAGTCTGGTTCTCATCGTTCCTCTTCGGTTCCCTCTCTCCCGAACGGGCGTTGCGCCTCGCGACGATTCAGCACGTCGAGTTGCTTCGAGATGTCGGTCAGCGTCTCATTCACGCGGAACAGCAGGATGATCCATTCGCAGGTGAAGCGGAAGGCCAGCGGACCGAGGACCATGTAGAGCAGTCCGGCGATGATCTTTGTGAAGCAGTTCCTTTCCGAGGGACGGTCCTCGGACCGCCCCCGGCCTATTCTCCCCGTCCGTTCCCGGACGATATCGAGCGTTCCCAGCAGGCCGGTCCCTTGACCTTTGAGCGTCTCGCTGGTTCGCTCTTCGCGCTCGGCGCCGGGCAGGAAGCGCCGAGCCGCCCGGGCGGCGGGCGAGAGGGTTTGGAGGATCTCGTCGGGCGCGGATTCCCCGCTCTCTTCCAGGCCGCGCGTAATCACGTCGGCGCTGAGGAGGGATTTGCCGTAGCGGTCGCGCAGCTCGCGAGCCTCGATCAGGTCCATGAAGCCGGTGGCGACCACCAGGAACCCCGACCCAACCAGGAGCCAGAAACCGACGAAGAAAGCGGTTTGGATCGACCGGGGCGTCATCATGCGGCGGAAGTTCCAGAAGTCCGTCCAACTCTCCCGGGTGAAGCCTCGGAGGAGGAAATTCTCGAGAACAAACTCGATCCCCCGCAGCACCAAAGGTCCCGCGAAAACCGTGACCAGGGCCGACAGGAGTTTCAGTCCGTCCCAGACGGCGTACATCAAGCCGAAGTAGAACCAGGAGACCAGAACCACGACGCCCGCGAGCCGCAAGACCCAGAATCCGACGGCAAAACCGATCTGGTTGGCCTTGGGCATGATGAGCCGCCATGCGACGCGGGCGCAGCCCAACCAGAATTCGACCGATATCTTGCGGCCCGATGGCAGGCGCTCCTCGCCGATGAAACTGTCGACGATCTCCTCCGAAAGCTCCCGCAGCAACGGCTCTTCCCGTTCATCCGCCGCCTCGTCGCGCAAGGGACGCGTTCCGGACGGCGTCGCGGTGGCGCCGCCGGCGACGGTCAAGAGGGCGCCGCACCGAGAGCAGCGCGACGCGTCTTTCTCGAGCGGCTCATTGCAGTGAGGACATGTTGGCATTTCAGGGACTCTCTTCGAGTAGAATCGCGGAAACAGGAAGAGGCGATTGGGGCCGTTCGTCAGCGCCCGTGCGTGCGCCGGGGGGCTCACCCCGCCTCCGCGTTCGCTTCCGCTCTCGCGGGCGGCGATTCCACGACGGGCAGGGAAAGCGTGAAGGTCGTTCCTTCGCCCATGACGCTCCTAACGGCGAGGGTCCCGCCGTTTTCCTCGGCCACCTTCTTGGCCACCGCTAGACCGAGGCCCGTGCCTTTCGATCCTTTGGTGCTGAAGAAAGGTTGGAAGAGCCGCTTCTGCACTTCCTCCGGCATGCCCGGACCGTTGTCCTCGACGTCGATCCGGATGGTTCTCTCCCCGTCGGCCGCAGCCGCCGTGCGCGCGACCACATACGCGCCGGCGGCGCCCTCGGGATGGGCCTCGATGGCGTTGGCGACCAGGTTCAATATCGCGTCGTGAAGCCGGAGCTTGTCAACATAGGAAGGGCCGATCCGCTCGTCTAGCTCGGCCCGCACCTCGACGGACTTCACTTCGCCCCGCCGGCGGCTTTCCTCGATGATTTCGGCGATCAACCCGTTCAGGCTTCCCAACTCGAGTTCCGGCTTGCGATCTTTGCTGTAGGCCAGCATCTCCCTGATCGACTGCTCCATGCGGGCCGTCCCGCGTTCCATAATAGGCAGGGAATTCGTGACCAGATTGAAATTCTCGGCGTCCAGGGCCATCCGCAGAAGTCCGAGAGGCCCTTTCAGCGCCACGAGGATGTTCTTCAAGTGGTGGGCGATGCCACTGACGGCGAGGCCGATGGCGGCCAGCCGCTCGCGCCGGATGCTCTCCTCGACCAGCCTCGCGTTGGTCAGGGCGATGGCGGCCTCATCGGCGAGAATCTGCATGATCTTCGCGTCGTCGCCGTCGTAGGAGCGGCCGTTGCGTTTGTTGAGGACCTCCAGGACGCCGATGGTTTTCCCCCGGAAGTTCATCGGGATGGCGATCAAGTTCCGCGTGACGAGCCGCGACTTTTCATCCGCCCGCTTGTCGTGGCGCGCGTCGCTTTCCACGTCGTTCACGATCAGCGTCTTTCCTCCGGCCAGGCAGATCCCGCCGAACCCTTGGCCGCGCTTCAGGCGAATCGACTTCACCTCGTCGCCCTTCTCGCCCAGAGCCACCTCGAAGTAGAGCTCGTCGCTCTCCTCGTCGTAGAGCATGCACGAGCTGGCCTCGGAGTCCATGGCTCTAGCCGACTCCTCCATGATGAGGGTCAGCAAACGCTTGAGATCCGTGACCTCGCTCATGAAGTGAGAGACGCGATAGAGCGCGTCAATGATGCGTCTGCTCTCGGACGAATCGCCGGGAGCGGGTTCCGTTGTCATCGCGGGTGTTCCTCCTGCACGCGGCGGGCCTTCGGCTGGGGCGAGAGCCGGTCTGAGCGGGATGCCGGACTCCCCCGGACGGGAGCGGGCGCAGACCTCGGGGAAATCCGAGCGCCCCCTCGCCCTGTCGTCAGCAGACAAAGCATCATCCCGGCGCAGAGGGGCGAACTCAAGGAAAAACGGGCGGCTTGACGAGTTGCGGGCGCATCTCTCCTCCCTTCTCTCCCCTCTCTCTCAAGGCCCCAGCCTTCGGCAGCTTCTGATATGGGGCAATTCGGGCGCCTCGTTGGCACCCCCTTTGCCGCGCAATTCATCTTGACTGCCTCCCCAGTTCCCGACAGGATGCACGCCCGGAAATGGCGCAGAGACCAACGATGAGCGCTTCCACCATTCGAGCCGTCACCTTCGATCTCTGGGACACGGTCATTCTCGACGACTCGGACGAACCGAAGCGCGCCGCGCGCGGGCCCGAACCGAAGCCGGTCGCGGGCCGCGCGCTCATGCACGAATGCCTGAGTCGCCACGAACCGATTCCCCGCGAGATCGTCGATGCCGCCTACGACACGGTGGACGCAACAGATCCAAAGGAAGAGATCGGCAATATGAAACCGGGGACTCTCAATCACGGCGCGCTGCAGTACGGAATCGGCTCTTGGGCGCCCGAGGGCTTGGGGAATCATCGTGTGCGGCTTCGCGTCCGGGAGCAAGCCGATGCCGTCTGGGCGCACGTTCCATGGCGGCGGCGCGACAAGGACCCTGACAGGAAAGACACCATCATCCTCGACGCGAAAACGGGGGAGCGCCTCCAGAACGTTGCCAGGGTCCACGTCGGGCGCGAATGCGGCGATCTCGTCTTTCAGCCCATCTCCGCCCCCGGCGAATGCCATCTGTACTTCCTGCCGTACACGGTCCACGGCTTCTACCACGGCCACCACGTGAAGTACCTGCCGCCCGAGTCGACCGCGGACCCCGCTTGGCTGGAGCGAAACGGATTGCGCGATCCGGATCTCCTCGCCCCTGGGAATCTCGCGGCGTTTCCCAAGGCGGAAGTCATTGCCATCCAGGCCGTAAGCGAGTTCCACCGGTTCGATCCCATGGAGATCATCGCGACCGCGGAGGAAACCCGGGATCTCATCAGGAAAGGGGGAGGGCGCTCGTACCTGCTCTTCCCCGAAGACCGCAAGCGCCCGATCCGGATGACGACCGATCTGCCTCTGCGCTGGATTCGGCGCGCTCGGGAATGGATCGCGCAGGATGGCCGCCTGGACGATCCCGTTTTCTCGGGCGAGGCGGCGCGCGGCGAGTTCTATGCCTTCCAGGTCGGGGTCTTTGCCGCGCTCGCGGACCTGGAAGACGTACGCGTCGATTTCGGGGATTTGACCAAGGCAAGCGGCGAGACTATCCCGGCAACCGGTCTTCGCTGTTTCAACTTGGGAGGCGTCGATTGGACGGGGCGCTCCTTCCGCCGCGCCCTGAACGTGAACAAGGGATCGATACAGCCGCTCTGGCTTGGCCTTCAGATTCCCCCGGATCAGGCGCCGGGCGTCTACGAAGGCGCGCTCACGATCCAACCGAAGAACGCGGAAGCGGGCGTCGTTCGGATCCGACTTGCCGTGAACGCGGAGGTCCTGGACGATTGCGGGGACGCCGAGCCGTGGCGGCATTCGCGCTTGCGCTGGCTTGACTCCACGCTCGGCTTCAGTGATGACGTCATTGCGCCGTATGCGCCGCTCGAAGTGAAGGACCGAACTATCCGATGCCTCGGGCGAGCGGTGCGCCTTGGCGACGCCGGACTGCCCGAGAGCGTCCAGAGCTTCTTCGGCGCTTCGGTGGATCGGCTCGTCAAGGAGGGGCGCGAGATTCTCTCCGAGCCCGTGTCGCTGAACGCATGCACGGAAAAAGCGAAGATCTCGCCCGGCTCTGCCGACACCCGGATTCTGACCGACGCAAGCGCGGCGGTTGCATGGCAATCGCAGAGCGAAACCGGGAACCTTGCCTTCCGACTGCACGGAAGAATGGAACCGGACGGACACGTCGGGTATGCCGTCGCCGTGAGGGCGAGAAGCAAGGTCCGCATAGAATCTCTCCGTCTCGATATCCCGCTCCGTCGCGACGCGGCCCAATACATCCTCGGCGCCAAGCGAACCGCCGGGCGCCGCCCCCGCGAGTTTTCCTGGGAGTGGAAACTCCGTTCGGAAGACACGCACGTCTGGCTGGGGGACGTCAACGCGGGACTGCACTGCACCTTCCACCGGCTGGAGACGGAGAGCGAGCGGGGAACCGGCGAGAAGGACGCGGCGACTCGCTGCGTCGTTCGCGAGGAAGGCCCGGATTCCGTTTGCGTTCGCGCCGACTACGGCCCGCACCATCTTGCCGCCGGCGAAGAGATAACGGTTCGTTTCTCCTTCCTCGTCACGCCCCTGAAACTGCTCGATCGCGCGCACTGGCGGCAACGCTATTATCACCCCTTCATCCCCGCGGTCGTCCCCATCGACAAGGCGGTCGCATCGGGCGCCAACGTGATCAACCTGCACCACGGCTCGCCCCTCAACCCCAACATCAACTACCCCTTCCTGGCCGTGGACTCTTTGAGGGCCTACGTCCTCGAGGCGCGCGAGAAGGGCGTCCAGGTCAAGATCTACAACACGATTCGCGAACTCTCCACCCGCCTGCCCGAACTCTGGGCGCTGCGCAGTCTGCCGGACGACGTCTTCGCCAAGGGGGACGGCGGCGGCGATTCCTGGCTCGAGGAGCACCTCGAGGCGGACTACATCCCTGCCTGGCATCAGCCCATCCCCGACCCGAACGAGATGATCGAGCGTTTCCACGCCATGGTCGACACATGGGCGGATCTCCAGGAGATCAAGGATCGCGTGGACTTTCGGTTTGTCTATGACGACCTGCAGGACGTCTACGGAGGAGCTTACTCGGGCCCGCCTTGCGAAGATCCCGTTCGACTCGTGAAGCTCGAGTTGGCAAAGCGTCTCTACCACTTCGAACGCGACGACGAACTCCTCATGCAGACCTTTGACTGGTCGTGCTTCCGCGACTTCATCGACATCGAGATGGACGAGCCGCAATGGGAACGCGACACCCTCGTCCGGTTCCGGGAGAAGATCGGGACGGAGCGGCTCGAGCGCATCCTGGACAAGACTGTCGCCCTTTGCCCCGAGAGACTCCGTACGAGGCTAAGGGAAGGCTTGCGCCGCAAGGCTCGACGACGCCCCTCTCAAGAGGTGGACGCCGCGATCCGCTCCGGCGGTCTCTCGCGCTGGCACAACTACTACCTGGAAGGACTCGATTGGCTCCTGAGGGAAGTCGGGATCGACGGCCTCTACCTGGACGGCTTCCTTTTCGACCGGGAGGTCACCAAGCGACTGCGCCGCATCCTGGACCGGCGTCGTCCCGGATGCCTGATCGATCTCCACGGCTACGGCGCGGCCAGCATCGAGCACCTCCCCTACCTCAACAGTCTCTGGGTGGGCGAGGGCACGCACTATGACGCCGAGCCCCCCGACGCGTGGCTGGTGGGGGTCTCGGGAATCCCCTTCGGTCTGTTCTCCGAGATGCTCGGCGGCGGCAATCCCTGGCGCGGTATGCTCTACGGCATGACCACGCGCCTCGGGTGGGTCGGCGGCGACACGCGCAACATCTGGCGCGAGTGGGAGGACTATAACCGCAGCGTTTGGAAACTGTGGGATCATCTCGGCATCGAGCAGGCGCGCATGGTTGGATATTGGGATCCCGACTGCCCCGTGCGGACCGACGCGGAGGGCGTGTTGGCCACGGCCTACGTCACGACGGGCAGAACCCTGATCGCGCTCGCCAGTTGGGCGGAGGAGCCACGAAACTGTCGCCTGATCTTCGACTGGGACGCGCTCGGTCTCCACCCGGAAAGGGCCACGTTGTCCGCGCCGGCCGTAACGGGATCCCAGCCCGCCGCGTCTTTCAAGCCGACCGACCGAATCCGCGTCGAGCCCAAACGGGGATGGATGCTCGTTCTGGAAGAAGCCTGAGAGCCCTTGCCCTGCAAGAACCGCGACCGCGGAGGACTCTCATTCAGATAGGCGCCCTAACGTTCCTTGCCCTCTCCCGCGATGCGCCGCGCGGCTTCCAGGAAGTCCTTCGGAGCGAGCCTCACGCTGGGGTCGGGGTTAACGTAGCTGAAATCGATTCTTCCTTGGCGACTGATCATGTAGACGGCCGGCACGGTTCGCAGCTGGGGCTCGCCGAGAGGAGAGAGCGCCCCCGGCAATTGGAAGGCGATGCCGAACCGACGAATGGCCTCCGTTTCAACGTCGGAAAGCAAAGGAACCGGGATATCCTTGTTCTGGCTTTTCGCCTCGAGGAGATTCTCGGGGGCGTCCGGACTGACGCCGAAGACCTGGAATCCCAGCTTTTCGAGTTCGGGCAGGATTTCACGCAGCTGGACCAGCTGCCGAATGCAGGTCGATCACCACGTTCCTCGATAGAACACCAAGGCAGTCGGTTTCTCCGCGACCGCTGCACGGAGATCGAAGTCTTCCCCTTCCGGGGTTTTCAGCGTCAGCGTTGGCATCTGCGCGCCCACGGGAAGCGGCTGCACATCTTCAGGAGAGTCGGGGGGAAGAGCGGCGTCGGATGCGGCGGGCAGGGCAATCTCTATGGCGACCGGAGCGGGAGAGTCGGGCGGAGCCTGAAAAGCGCGCCTTTCGCTCTGGCCCGCGCCACACCCTGAAACGCTCAGTCCCACGACCACCGCCGCGAGACCCAGAGTCGCCCGTGCGCGAAAGTCTCCGCCCAACATGCTAAGGAGAGATCGATGCTCTTTGCCTTGGGCCCCTTCAGCAGACAATGAACATATCCTCCGGGAGCGCCTCCAACGTTTCCCGGTCCGCCTCGCCGTAGCGCTCGAAGTAGAATTGCGTAATCGGCAGGGAAGCGAGAGCTGTGCTCTGACTCTCCCGGCGGAAAGAAACAAAATGCGGGACAGGCGAGGCGCCCACATCGGCTCGGGACCCTCCTTGGGCCGCCCACCTGGTCATGAGCGAGCGCATCGCATCGAGGACATCAAGCGCCTTTTCCGATGGAACGTCTCTCCTGCTCATGACTCGCCCTCGGCGTTTCGTTGCAGGAGGCCGACGAATCTCGGCCTCGCTCTCCCACTGGAAAGTGTTATCGGCCAACGTCCCCGTCCTCTTTAGGCGTTTCTTCTCGCCCCTGACCCTCGGATATGGGGCGGGGACCACTTACGGCGCCGCGTTCAGAGCGGACACGGCCGAAACGACCCCTTCACGCTCCCCATCGTAGGAATAGGCGGCCGGCACGCACTGAGTCACTTCCACGGCCGCGTCATTGCCCGCGGCGACAACGACTGCGACGCCACTTCCGTCGAACGTCAAACCGGAGGCGCCGATTCTCTCGACCCCCGAAGGAACGACCTCGGGCGCCGGGTTCTTGCCGGGCTTCCCTCCGCCGCCCGGTTTGCCCCCTTCCGCGATGGCGGCAACAACGCGATCCGGAATGACCGACACAACGGTGCCGTCCCGTTGCAGGGCCCGCAAACGTCCGGGCGCTGCCCCAATCCGCCGGACTTGCGTGAAAGCCGCCTCTTTCCGCCGCTGAACCCAACTTGTCCTTGAAAACGCGGTCAGGAACCCCATGATGGGACAGCGGGTCGCAGCGTGGCAGCAAGGAGGAAACGGGTCCTGTCTGGTTCTCGGAGTGGTCGCCTCGACACATGCCTGGCCCACACGCGGGGCGCCGCGGTCCTGCTTGCCATCGCCGGCACGCCGCTGGTCTTCGCCCCGTTCGCCTACGAGCAGTTTGTGTTGCCCAAGATGGTCTGGGTCTGTGCGCTCGCCATCTTTCTGACGGCGCTTGCCGCCCTGCGAGCGATAGCGGGGATGCGTGTGCACTTGGCTCTCCATGGCGTCAACCTACTTGTTTTCCTGTTTTTTCTCTGGCATCTCATGCTCACCCCTCTTGCCTCCAGCCGCTCTCTGGCGTGGGACCGCGTCGGATGGCTGTTCGCTGTTCTCATCGTCGCGTGGGGGTGGCAGGAATGGGCGGCGGGCCGACGGCGGCGGATTCTCTGGGCGACCTGGTGTTTGGCGCCGGCTGTTGCGCTTACCGCTGGCTGGGCCCTCCATCAGGATCTGCTCTCCAAGTGGGGGTCTCTGATTCCGGACTGGCTCCAGCCGCAGAGCGCGCCCGTGAACCGCCTGGGCGACTGGCGCGGGTGGATTTCGTCAGGTCTTGGGAACACGGACCACATAGCCGTTTTTCTCGCCTCCCTCTACCTTCCCGTTCTGCTTTTGTATCTGCATCAGAAGGGGCGAATCCGCGCCACTGTCCTTCTGGCCACCCTGTGGGCTTCGGCGGCAGCGCTGATTGTCTGCTGGTCCGTCGGGGCGAATGCGTCGCTCATTCTGGCCGCTTTGGTTCTCCTCTTCGGCATGGGTCATCGTCGCCGCCGCGCCCTTTGGCGGCCCGGCTCTCGGCGCCGGCTGCGCGCCTGGCTCGCCGGCTGCGTGCTCGTCATCCTTTGGCTTGTCACGAACACCCCTTTGAACCCTCACCGACCGGGGATCTTCCAGGAAGCCTTTGCGTCGGAGCGCTGGGTTGAAGGCGGGCCGACGCGGGCCATCATCTGGCTGAACACGCTGGAGATGATCCGCGGACGTCAGATTCTTGGCGTCGGGCCGGGGTGCTTCAGTTACGTTTACCCGAGCGTCCAGTCGGCATTTGTCCCTCAGGAGGAACCGTGGTTGCGCTACCAGGGGCTTTACACAAACGCGGCCCACAACTCTCTCCTGCAGACATGGGCCGAGCTTGGGCCTCTGGGGGCTTTTCTCTTGGTGGCAATCTGTGTGGCCTCTTTCCGGGCATTGGCCCGAGCGACCCGTCAAGGATCTTGTCTTGACGGATGGCTCGCATGGGGCGGAATCACGGCGCTGACGACCCTGTGCGCAACCTCGATGATGACCTTCCCGCTTGAGCTGCCGGTTTCCACCCTCCTTTTCTTTGCCCTTGCGCCCCTGGGGCACATGTTGGCCGGCCGAGCGGGGGAGCGTGGCGGCGTTCCCGGCACAGCCGCGCCCTCCCTTGTTGCCCAGGGGCGCTGGGGGGAATGGGCCCTCTTCCTGGAGGACATGAGACGGCCTACCGCCTTCTCGGTCGCCTGCAACCTGTCGCGGGGGCCGAGGATCGCTCTTGCCGGCGCCGTCGTTTGCGCTTGCGCCTTATGGATGATCCACGCGGCGCGGCCGCTCATCTCCGATGCAGTTTACCGCCAGGCGCGGGATGCTCGCGCGCAGGGCGATGTACGAAAGGCTTACGCCCGGCAGACGTCTCCCCCGACGTCCGATGCCGCCGCTCCGGACACGGGGCCCGATGCCGCGGAGCCCCACTATGCCCGCGCCGACCGCCTGTTTCGCCGCGCTCTGGCCATTTATCCCAATCACACCGACTGCCGTAGCGCCTACAGCGATTTTCTCCTGGCCCGGGGGCGCTATGAGGAGTGCGTGGAACAATTGGCCGTTGTCTTCGAGCGGCTCGATTCCTCGGAGCTTTACCTGCGCCGGGGTCGCGCCCTGGAGGGTCTCGGCCTGGAGTACGAAGCGCGCCGCGATCTCGCAACGTATCGAAGACGGCTGCCCGTCCTGGACTTGTCGCGGCAAGAAGGCGCAGAATAGCCCGGCGCAGGCCCGGCGTCTCGAAAACGGCCTGTCTCCCGCGCCCGGCTTAGGAGGAGCACTCACGATGGAAGATCGTATCCCTACTGCCACAGTCGCCGTTGGCTCGGCGCGCTTTGGGGGGGGGCGCCCGCTGGCGCTTATCGCCGGCTTGTGCGTGATTGAGAGCCTGGAGCACACGCTCGAAACGGCGCGATCTCTTCGCGCCATAGCCGACCAGACCGGCTTTCCCCTCGTCTTCAAAGCCTCCTATGACAAGGCGAACCGGACAAGCGTGGACGCCTATCGCGGCCCTGGCCTGGAGGCGGGGCTTGAGATCTTGCGGGCGGTGCGCGATGAGACGGGTCTGGCAATTCTGACCGACGTCCACCGCGAGAGGGACGTCGAAGCGGTTGCAGCCGTGGTCGATTGCCTGCAAGTGCCCGCTTTTCTATGCCGGCAGACCGATTTCGTTCAGGCGGTGGCGCGGGCGGGCAAGCCGGTGAACGTCAAGAAGGGCCAGTTCATGGCGCCCGACGATATGCGGCGCGTGGTGGACAAGATCACGGCCACGGGCAACGAGCAGATCCTAGTCACCGAGCGCGGCACGTCGTTCGGCTATCACAATCTGGTGGTGGACATGCGGTCGCTCGTCATCATGCGTGAGACCGGCTTCCCCGTGGTTTTCGACGCCACGCACTCGGTGCAACTGCCCGCCGGCGCGGGGAGCGCCTCCGGCGGCGACCGGCGCTTCGCGTCCCCGTTGGCGCGCGCCGCGGCGGCAGTGGGCGTGGATGGGCTCTTTCTGGAGGCGCATCCTTGCCCCGATAAGGCGCTGTGCGACGGGCCGAACTCACTGGCTCTCGACTCGCTGCCCCGCCTGCTGAACGAGGTGAAGCGGATCGCTCAAGCGGTGGACGGCGGGAATCAGGGCGCTCGAAGGCATTCTTGACAGAGGCGACTCAGCGCCCTATAGTCGCGTGAGGTGGACTGTTGGAGGGGACAAGGGATCGCAGACGCTGAGGTGATTGCCCATGCGTGACAGGCCATGGGTTCTGATAGTGGCCGCCAGCAAGGAACGGGCTGAGGGCATCGCTCGCGCCTTCGGCAACTACAAGCTGAAGGCGGCGCCCGCGTCCAGCGTGGAAGATGCCGTCCTGCGGCTCAAAGAACGCGTTTTCGACATGGTCATCGCCGAGTCGCAGTTGGACAAGAACGTGTCCGGCACGACCTTTCTCGCGCAGACTCGCAAGCGTCTTCCTTTGATGCAGCGCGTTCTGATCGAAACGTCGCCATTGCAGATCAGCGTGCACTCCCTTGTGAATGAAGTCGCGCCGAACGCGATCTTCAGCGGCTCAGTCGACACGGGGAAGGTCTGGGAGATGCTCGGGGGAGGCGCGCGAGGCGAGGGATCCCGCCGGCGAGCAGGTTCATTCAGAGGCACGGCGCAGGCGCTCCCTTACGACGAGCGAAGCGAGCTCGAGAAGATGGAGTTCATCACGGAGAGCTCCGTGGCTTTCAACGGCATGGTCGAGGACCCGAACCTGGTGCTTCCGGTCTTGCCCGAGATCGCCGTCAAAGTCCGGCAGTTGATGACGAACGAGAAGAACACGTTCGAGACCGTGGCGGACCTCGTGGAGAAAGAGCAGGGCATGTCGGCGCGGATTCTGCAGGTCGCCAATTGCCCGATTTACGCCGGCCTCGAGCGCATCCGCAGCCTCCAACAGGCGGTTGGGCGCCTCGGCTTGCGCGAAACGCGCAACATTCTCCAGGCCGTCGTCGCGCAGAACCTGTTCCGGACCGAGGTTAGGGGCCTCCAGGAGGTGATGAGGGGACTGTGGCTTCACAGCATCTGCACGGCCTACGGCAATGAGATCATCGCGCAGAGGTTGGGGATCCCGGACAGCTCAGACTACTTCATGATGGGGTTGCTCCACGATATTGGCAAACTCCTCATTCTCCACCTCACGGTGGTGGGACAACGAGAGGGGAGATGGACCGAGCGCCAGATCACCGAGGACGCCGTGCGCAAGCTCATGGCCATGCGGCACCACGATCTCGGGGCCCGACTGCTGGAGAAATGGACTTACCCGGTCAGCTTCCAAGAAGTCGTTCTGCTCCACAACGACGACGCCCACATCGATCGGCGTTCCGAGCCCGTTGTGGTGACTTACTTCTCAAATCTTCTGACTCGCAAGGCGGGATTCAGCCTCGTGCCCTACGAAGAGGACCTCATGACGAGGGACGGCCTGGCCGATGCGCTGAACATGAGTCCTCAGGCGCGCGCCGATATCGAGCAGACGCTTGGGAAGACGACCGAGAGCATCAAACAGAGCTGCTTCGCCGAGTAAGATCGCATCGGATCCCTTTCACTGGAGATCCTCCAGCACCCGCCGAGTGATTTCCACCCACCGTCGCACCCGCGTTGGATCGCCCTGGACGGTCTCGACGTCTTTCAGCGTGATGTCGACGTGGCAATCGCGGCACGCCTGAAGGTCCTTCCGCAGGATTCTCCGAACCCGGTCTGGATCGAACCCCCAGCCCACCATGTCCGACGGGCTCGGCCGGTAGCTGAGCACGTAGTCGCGCCCGATCTGCTCGGCGCACTTGGAGACGTCGGCGGCCGGCGCGACCGCGATCCGGCGCAAGTTCGGCACTTTTCGCAGAACGTCGATCTTTAGGGTTAGGTCTTCGCAACAGCCGTAAGCGACGAGGCCGAACTTCTCCATAATGGGAATCTGGTACTGGAGCATGAACTCGTCGAACATGCTGGGGCCCACAAGGGTCAGCTCTTGCGAAGCGCAGAAGTGCCAGAGATTGTCGCGCGCGACGCCGGGCCCGTTCGGGACCGGGTCCTCGAGTTCCTCCGCGTAAGGCATCGCCTGATTCTCGTGGGCGGACAGAGTCCAGTCTCCCGCCTTTTCGGCCTCCTCATGGGTGCGCAGAATGCCGTCGCGCATGAAGGCGAGCAGTCCGTGGAGCCAGTCGGGCCTTTCCACCATGTCCATCATCACCGTGTCCAAGCCGCGCAACTGGACGAGCAGGGTCGAGATGTCGCCGTTCCACGCGCGGTACGCCGGCGCCCGGTCGACGTTGATCGTTATGATGTCTCCTATCGCATCGTGGAGTTTGCAGACATTGCGCTGGGTTTCCTCCTCGTCGATGACGTGATGGGGCTCGATCATGCGTCGCGCGTCTTCCGGATCGCGAATGGGTGGGTCCATGCGCCTGGCGCCGCGCGGGTCGTCGCTCTGGATCCATCTGACGGGCAAGCCCCATACTCCTTCCGGCGGCGTCACGCATGCCGCGCGGACCGTCACCCACGGCTCGAAGATCGAATCATCGCCCAGCGTGTCCCAGAACAAGGCGTGGCGGAAGAAGTTCTCATGGGCTTGGAAGAAGGGGTCCTTGCACGAACAGCGGGATTCCGGCATTTCGCTCCAGGCGAAGGCGCGCGTGTAGATCAGTGGCCGCGTGGGTTCGAGGCTGTTGTGGCGGCGCCAGAGTTTGCGCCGCCGATCCTGGGCGTCTGTGTTGCAGATCTCCATGTACTTCGCGGCAAGATCGCGAAGGATTCGCACATCATCATGGCCCATGGCCGATCCTCTCCGTCAGGAAGGCTCTTTGCGCGCAACCGATGCCGTCACTCCAGGGCTCTGGTGAGAGAAGCATATCTCACGGCGAAAGCGGCGCCGCGCTAAGCATCGTCTTCAAGACCCGCACAAACCCCGCGAGGTCACGAAACGCCCCGCGGTCCGGCCTTGCCGGGGGGCGACGCGCCGCGTCCAAGCAGGCGCATCCCGTTCTCAAAGAAGATCCCTTTCACAAAAGACTCACCCAGCCCCAGGTGATTCACCGCCTTCCTGATTGCCCGCAGACCCTCGTAGAGGAACGAAGTGAAGATCAGGCGGCCGTGATCGTCGCTGATGGAAAGATGCCAGGGAACGGGCGTCACGTAAGTGTACTGGTCGTTTATCTCGACGGATTTCCCAGGCGCCAGGCCAATCGGCGTGTCGGTCCCGTAAAGGACTCGGTCCGGACCGACCGTCCGAAAGAGATAGGCCAGCACCTCCCAGTGGTTGAGCATGGCAACGTCGTAGTACAGGTTGGGCAAGTCCTTCAGACCATCGAGATGCCCCGCGACGTTCTTCAGAAAATACGCGCGGCCGACGTGAGCGAGAACGATGCGCGCTCGCCGATAGCGTCGGCACAGATCGACAATCTGCCTCTGATTCAGAGGATCGGCGAGCCGCTTCGTGCGCGGGAGGTGAATCGTGACGAGAAGAGCGAGGTCGTCGGCGATCTCCATGATCCGGTCGGGAAGCATGTCGCGCAGTTCGACGTTTTCGGTCTTCTTCTCTCGGACGTAGTCGGGGTAGGGTTTCAGACCGACGAAGCCGCGCTCCTCGACGTCTCGCCTGACGGCTTCGGCGTCCTCCTCTGTTGGGTCGAAGAGCCGAGAAGCGAAGAAGCGAACGCCGTCACACGCGTCGGCGAGGCGCCGATTGTTCCGCTCTCGGTCGTAGTGTGGATCGGGAAGTCCGAAGCAGACCGCCGAGGTCCGACGGCCTGGATAGACCTCGCCCAAGTCTTGTTTGAGGTCCTCGACGTCGTACTTTGTGATAGGGTGGCCGGCGCAGCTGAAAGAACCGCCCTCAGGGATCACGCCCTCGTTCCACACGTGAACGTGGAAGTCCAGAATCTCCTCCGGGACGAAATCGTCGAACTCCTCGTCCCAGATCTTGCGGTTTCGCTCGTGTTTGGTCGTTTCACGCCACATGGGGTGGGTTTTCTCAGATCAACAAGCGCTGGGACGCGCGATTTGCGCGATCGCCCAATGAACCCGTCATAGGGTGTGACAGGGAAGCCCGGCAAACAAGGCAAAGGTCCGAACCGCTTCGACTCGATCGCCCAGCACGAGAGCGCTATGGTGCGTTCCTCCAAGTCGCGAGTAAGCTTCCAGGAACTCCGCAATGCCGCGTTTTGGGCGGATCCAAGCGCGAACCCACTCTTCGAGCTTGGGATTCAACCGCGTCTCCGCCAGAACTTCAACCGGGGCGACGATCAACTCGAACGCGTCGTTCGGGCCCGGCGCGAGATTGACAAGAACCGCCGGGCCGGGGGCAACGCCGCAGGCCAGGAAAGCCGGGTTCAACGCAGCGGAGAAGGGATAGTCTTTCTCGCGGAGAACGGGTTTGGATGCGGCGACTTCGGGATTGATCTCTCCCATGTGCGATAGGAAGAGCGCGTTGCCTCTCCAATCGGGGCAAAAGACCTCACAGAAAGTCGCCTTGCCAAAAGCTCGCGACAGCGCCCCTACGAGGGCGGCCGTCAGCGCGTCTCCCTCGCCCGCGTAGCCCACGCCCCGCGCCATCGCTTTCGAGGCTTCGAGGAAGGGCACGGTGTCGATCGGCTCTTCGTCGGAATCGAAGGCTTGGAAGTTCATGCTGAAAGCGTCGTAACGGCCTTCCTCCAGGTATTCTCGCAGGCCCAATCCGACCCGTACGGAACGTCGATGGACTTCCGCATCGAGGTCGAGGCGGAAGCGGTCGGCGTCGGCCTTCATCTCCGCGTCAATCTGTCCGGGTTTCACGGAGGCCGCCTTGGCGGCAAGGGCAGCGACTGGGATTTCGTCGACGTGAATGCCCAGGCGTTCCGATAGCGCGCCACGGGGGACCGCGAAGTCTCCCATGCCCTTGAACGCTTCGCCTATTCGCAACGCGCGCGCATTCCTCAGGGCGGCGGCGCCATACGCGGCGCGCGCCGCATCGGCGGCCCGCTCCAGGGCGGTCGATTCGGTGATGTGCCCCGCCACAATCTCGAATCTCTTCCCGCGACGACGCAGCATGGACGCGAGATCCATCACGCCGTGAATCCCGTGGTTGTAAAGTATGCGTATGGGATCCACGGTGGGTCCGAAATCGCGATCCATGGTTGTGTCGAGCATCAGGATCGGGATTCGCGTCGCGGCAAGGGCGTCGATCGCTTCGAGGGAAGGGGAGTAAGCCAGGTGGAGTGTGACAATCAAGTCCACTTCCTGCTTCTCGAAAAGCCCCACGGCCTCGGCGACGGACCGAGCGGTCCGGCTGACCGGCGCATCGAGGACCTCGATGCCTCTCTCCTCGAAACCTTGGACCGCCCTGCCGAGAAAGGGGCGGAGATTGGGAAGCAGATCCGGAAGCGTCTCATCATAGAGTTCCAGGTAGAGCGGCAAGAGTCCGATTCGCGGTTTTCTCTTCATTTCCTCTTTTCCTTCGCGCCCGTTGTAGAGTAAGGTTTTCCCTCCGCGATCCCGCCATAGAGCGAGTCAAAAGCGCGGCGATAGAGATCGGACCGTTCCTCGATCGCCTCGCGCGTTCTCTTTGACGGGGGCCTCACGCGAACGACGCGCGCCGGCGCTGCTTGCGCCAGAAAGGCGTGGAGCGCTCCCCGCGCGGCCGCCGTGTCCTCTTCTTCCATGTGGAAGACCGGAAGAGGGGCGAAGAGCGCCGCGAGCATCTGGCGAAAGTAGGGACCTTTGCTCGCGCCTCCCGCCAGTACGACGCCGTCGACGAGGCCCGAGCGCATCACGTTCGCAAAGACGCGCGCGAACTCGAAACACATGCCCGCCGCCACGGCGCGCAACAGGTCCTCTCCGCTCACGTGCGCGTTCAGTCCGACAAAACAGCCCGCCCCGACTTTCGAGGAGTCGAAGGGATTCCCGCGCGTGAGCCATGGCACAGCGACAAGGCCTGACGGGGGAAGAAGAGATTCACGGAAAACGGTTTCCGCCGCCTTGAGAGATTCCCCGCCGCGAGCGGCGATGAAGGTCGCCAGAGCCCATTCCCACGCGACGTTCCCCGTGAGAAGAGGCATCACAATCAAGCGGCCTTCAGAGACCGGGGACGGCAGAACGAGCTGAAAAGGGGCATGACCCCCATGGTTCTCAGGAACCACGAAATTCCCGACCCACGCGGTGCCGAGAGAACACTGCAAGGGGCGATCCGAGATCCCGACGGCCGCGAGGTATCCCGCTTCCTGGTCGAGGTAGGGACCGGCAACCGGGACCCCGGCGGGCAGGTCGAGCCGCTTCGCCGACTTCGGCGACAGCGGGTGCGTTTCATGCCCTTCGCGCAGGGGCGCCACGAAAGACAGCGGAAGGCTTACAAGATCGAGAGGCCCCTGGACCAATCGACGGCGGACGGCGTCATAGCATCCGATCTGAAGCGCGTTTCCCGCGTCTTGACGCCACACGCCGGTCAGCCTGAAAAAGACATACTCTCCCGCGCCAACGTAGATGTTGCTCTCGCGGAAAAGCTCCGGCTCTCTTTCTTGGATCCAGAGCAAACGTCCAAGGCCCGCGCCAGGCCGGTCGTGCAAAGTGAGGGCGCGCCAGTAACCGCGGGGTTTCATCGCCGCGATTCCGGCTTGGCGCCGGAACGTGCGTCCGTCGTTCCAAAGAACGAGCGGGGTGAAGGCGCGACACGTCCGGCGATCCGCAATCACGCCGCTGCCGCCTTGCGCCGCGAGGCCCAGCCCGCTCACTCGTCGCCAGGCCGCGCCGAGGCGCGCCTGCAATGCGCCGATGCACCGCCCCAACGCGCGGTCCACGGACAGGGGACTCTGTTCGCGCCTCCCGTCCGCGCCGCTGATCACGTGAAGGGCCTCCGAAGCGCGGGCAAGCGTTTTCCCGTCGCGCGCGTCGAACGCCGCGGCTTTGAGCGCGGTCGTGCCGACGTCGATTCCGACAAGGATTTCTCTCGGAGTTCGTGTCTGCATGCCAAGGTGATCTTGCGCCGCGGGGCGCCTTCGGTCCGGGTTCCCGCCGCGGAGGGCGGTTTCTCGCGTCCCCTCTTGCCCTGAGCCGGCGTTTCGGCGGCTCCAGCGCCGGTCTCCCTCGCTTGTCGCGATGGGCGCTCTCGGACGTCTCAATCGCCGTCGCCAATGCGCACGACTTGGCCGGTCCGCTGAGATTCGAGCGCCGCCGTGAGGATCTCGTGCGTCTGGGCGGCTTCCTGGGGCGTGGCGCACCCGAAGGGGAGTTGGGCGTCGTTGCCTTGCGCGATCTGATCGCAGAAAGCCGCAAGCATCTGAAGAACGGCATCCGAGAAGCCGAATTCGAAGATGCCGCCGGTTATCGTCTTATAGACGGATTCATACCCCAAGTCTTCGGTTTGCCAGACTTGAGGCCCGCCGGGTTCGTAAGCGAGCGTCTCGAGCGTGCGAGGCCGTTTCGTGGTGAAACGCGCGGAGAAGCGCGTGCCGAGAACCGTTAGGCGCCACGTGTTCGTCTCGCCGGGCGCAATGCGTTGCGTCTTCGCCGTGAGTGGGAAGACGCCGCCGTCTCCCTCCATCTCGCAGAGAAGCGTCGCGTTGTCCCACGTCTCGCACGGGACGAGTCGCCCTTCCGCGTTCTTCCGTTCGCGGATGATATTCGACAATACCGCGCGAACGTTCTTCGGTCGCCAGCCCGCGCGCAGCGGAACGTGGAACACGTGAAGCCCAAGATCGCCCATGCACCCGTACTCGCCGTTGATCTCGACCATGCGCTTCCAGTTCATCGGCTTATCCGGGTTGGCGTCCGACGAATGCAGGAACCCGCATTCCACTTCCAGAATCGCGCCGAAACGCCCCTCCTTCAGGGCTTTCACGATCCTCTGCACTCCGGGAAAGAACGGAAACTGAGAGGAGCAGCGCGCAACGAGGTCGGGCCGCCCGGCGATGGCTTGCGAAATGACGGCGTTGGCGGCCCGGTCGATTCCGAACGGCTTCTCCCCGAGAAGGTGTTTGCCCGCCTCGATCGCGTCAACGTACATCTGCCGATGCAGGTTATGGGGGACGGCGCAGTACACGGCCTCGACGTCAGGATTCCCCAACAGCTCCCGGTAGTCCGTCGTCGTCTGCTTCACGGTTTCCAGGTTCTCCGAGAACCACTCAAGGGTGGACGCCGGCTTGCTGCAAACCGCGACGATCTCTGGTTTTACGCGCAGATCCAGGAGATGACACCACCGCGCCGCGGCGCTGGCGATCTCTCTCCCCATCAATCCGCCGCCGATAATGCCGAAGCGGATGACTCGTCGGGCCATGGCGAATCCCCTTCGCGGGCGGCTTTACTTTTTGCGTGCGACGCCGTTCAGGCGGCCGCGCCGCTCCTTCAGATCGTCAAGAAAACCGCGTCCCATGGTTTGCTTCTCGTCCGCGAGGGCCAACATCTCCCGCAAGACGCGGGCCCCAGCGCTCTGGGGGTAAGCGTCGGCCAAGCGCCGCGCTTTTCGCATCGTGTTGCGCATGGCGGGGTAGCGCTGGATCAGACCGTCGGCCAGCGCCAACACGCGCTCCGGCTCTTTCGCGTCGTCCAGGATCCTCGCCCAGTCGGCCCACGCGCGGTAGGCCGTGGCGTGGCCGATCAGCTCGTTCATGATCGTTGTGAATTCGCCCGTCAGGCGTGCGTCGGCGCGCTTCGGGAAACAGCCCCTTTCCACGTCGAAGCGGGGCTGGGCGCCGTCGTCGTTCCGGTATCTGCTTCGCTCCGATCGTTTCCGGAAATCCGGCACGTCAAGGGGTTTGCCCCCTTCCATCATCGAGCGATAGGCGAGAATGCCCGGCAGCGTGCAGTCGGACGCGACATAGACGTCGAAAGGACCATCTTCTCCGAGAAGGATCTGCCGGGCGAAGTAGTACAGCACCCAGAAATCGCCGCCGCCGTGTCCGGTCCGTTCCGCGTGGTCGGCCAATTCCGGCCATTTGGGCGCGACCTCCATCTTCGGCCCGGAACCGCAGGCGCCGAGTCGAAGGAAGAGTCGCCCATCGACGATCTCGGCGGCGCCGTTCGTCCCCCACAGCCGCTGCAGGTGCGAGTCGTTCGTGGTTGAGCCCATCAGGTTCCGCATCAGGCCGCCGTTGTTCATGCGGATCAGAGACGGCGCAATGCCCCCCATCGCGTCCAGCTGTCCGGCGGGATACCCCGGCAAGAGCTGCGTTCCGAGCAGCGACACGACCTGGACCGGCCGGGCGCCCGTGATGCGCATAACGGGTCCGAGGGAATGGGTGTTGTAATAGTGGAAATTGATCCAGCTGCGCCAGTTGTGGACCGTATTGCCCGGCTGAATCGGCACGCCGTCGATGTAGGTGTAACACAAGGAACGGATCTCGTGAACGTACTCACACTCGGCGTACATCAGTTCGCCGAAGAGCCCTTCCCGCCATTTGTGCGCGAGGTACATGTTGGCGGCGCTGTAAGGATAGTTCTCGGCCATCTGGTAGACGAGCCCGGTCCGCTCTACTTCTTCGACCAGACGCACGCCCTCGGCCGGCGTGTGAAAGGCCGTCACCTCTGAAAGGACGTGCTTGCCCGCTTCGAGGCATCGGACGGCGTCGGGTCCGTGCGAGGGGCAGAACGTAGCCAGCAATACGGCGTCGAAATCCTGGGCCAGGAACTCCTCATCGTTCTCGGTGACGAAGGCGTCCGGCGCGTCCTTCAGGAAGCGCTCGCGCATGTGGGCGTTGAAGTCGCAGCCCGCCACGACGTCGATATTCAGCACCGCGCACGTTCGGAAGAAAGTATGCCCTCGGCCCAGGCCCCAAATGCCGAGCCGGACGCGCTTGTCCGTCTGGAAGACGCTGTCTTTCCATTGCTTGCTCATCGGTTGATCAGCCCCCTAGCCTTCTCAACGCTTCGTCCATCTTCGCAACGATGAAATCGACCGCCTCGCAGCCTGCCGTGAGGGGGAGTTTCGTCAACGCCGCCGGGGGACAGGCCGCCTTGTATGCTTGGAGGCTGATGTCAATCCCCCCCGCAACCAGTCTTGCCACGAAAGCCTTCGCCGCGTCGATCTCATGAAAAAAGAGCGCTCCCATGTGGCGGCTCCCCTCGAACCGGTCGAGGAGACTCGAGTAGTCGCTCGCTAGCGCGCGGAGTCGTTCTTCGTAGTAGTCGCCAACGGCGCGCGTCACGTCCGCGTTCGCCTCCGCCCAGCGCATCGTGATGAGATAAGCCAGAGAGGCCAGCTCCTCCTGACCGTTCGTGACGAGGGCGCCGAATTGAGGCAGGCAATCCATGCGCGAGTTGAAAAGGATGCGGCTTGCCGGATACTCCCCGCCGGGAAACCCTTTGCCGACGGCGACGAAGGTGGGCTGGACGCCGTACTCGCGAAACATGTAGAGGTCCGGATGCCAGAGGCAAGACTGGATTTCGTCCACGACGGCGGGTACGTCGTGCCGTCGGCAAAGCGTGTGAGCGCGCCGCACGAACCGCTTGCTCAGTTTGAGTCCGCCGTAGTTCATGAGGACGATCTCATAGAAGAAGCCCGCGATCTTGTACGGGCTCTTTTCATACTTCTGGAACAGCCCCTCCAGGTCTTCCATATTCTCCGGCCGCACCGCGCGCACGAGGAGGATCCCGCGTTTCTCGAATGCCGCGAGCGCCTCGGGCCACATGCCGCGCAGCATTTGCGCGAGGAGCGTCGTGCCGTGGTAATTCGCTTCGAGCCCGCCGTCGGCGTCGCCGATGACGGCCAGGACGGGCACGCGCCCGCGGTACTTCGGCTCCGGAGAGTCCGCCTGCGACTTGCAGAAGCGCCCCAGCATCATCTTGAGCGCCGCTTCCATCGCCAGGCTCCCCGTCTCCAGATTCAGCACGCGGTTCAAGGCGGTTGATCCTCTCGACTCCAGCACGCGGCGGAGACCCGCTTCGTCGTCGCGCGCGACGCCGTTCGCCGTTCGGACCAATTCCTCTTCGAGGAGCCGCGTGATATGGCCGCGGGCGTTGTTGTGCGTCGCGTTTGGGATCCCGAGACGTCGGGCGTGCTCGATCAACCGGTACCCGGGGAAGCCGTGGCCGAGCGGAGCGTGGTAGTGTTCGCTTTTCGATGCCAAGCGCAAACGGCCGTCTTCGCCGATCCGGAAAAGCCCGAGCCCGCTCAGGGGCGCCGCGTCCGTCCGCGTGTTCCTCTCAAACTCCCGCGAAGTGGCGCCGCGCCGGGTCGCGCGCAAAGGGGCCCGCACGCGTTCGCCCACTCGCGGCAACAGCGACAGCATCCGCTTCTGAAAGGCCGGGGGGTAAAAGTCGACCTTGCGGCCCGCGATGGCCAGGAGATCCTTTTTCGGGACTCCGGAGAGAAACGCGCAGGCTTCGCAGATGGCGGGAGCGCAATCTCGTCCCAACAAGTCCGTCAGCGACGCCTTCACGGGGCGAAAAACCGTTCTCCGACTTCTCACAGGCCTCTCTGCTCCCTTTCGATCCGCCCTTCTCGCCCTTCCCCCGATTGGGATCGGCCGGCGGTTGTTGAAAGCAGATTAGGATGGTCGCCTGCGAGTGTCAAGGAGAAGGCGGCTGGGGCCCGCGGCCACGCGCGTCTCGGTCTCGACTGCGTTTTCGCGCGGAGAAACGGCGTTTCAGACAGGATGGACAAGATTGGCAGGATTCAGAAAGAAGATCGTGGAAATCATGTGAATCCCGCCAAACTGACGATCGTTCGCGCAGCGTCTCCGAGACTGTGGTGCGCGGCGGCTTGCCGCCGCCTTTATATGGGAAGTGCACTTCGCCCTTGGCCCCAGAGAAGGCGCCGCCTTGACCCCGTTGCGCACGGTCCCCCGAACTCGACCCTTCTTAGGGCAGCGGCGGGACCCGCCCTCCGGGAAGTGCGGGTCTCGCGTTTCGTCGGCAACGGCGGCTTCCTCGAAGTCCCGGGGTCTCGAGGCCTCGGAAACCCGCGAGCCGCCGGATCGCTCTTACTCGGCGAAGTGCTGACGCAACCGCTCCGTGAACTCCTCCGAATCGGCGAAGAGATCGATCAGGTCGTCCGTCGTACGTCCGCCCGAGTCGAGTTCGCCTGTCCAGTAAGCGGCCTCCGAGTCGTTGGGGAAGCGGCCGAGGAAGGCGCGATAGAAACGCACGACGCACACCTCCGTGGCTGGATCCTTCATGAGGAACTCCTCGGAGACAATGACTTCGCGCGCCATCTGTTTCGCCCGGGCGCGCACGGCCTCGATGCCGCCGCTCGCGAAGGCTGCGTCGAAGAGACCCGCGGCGTACTCCAGGCCGCCGATATCCACGAGGCGGTCCAGAAGGCCGATATACATGAAGGTGACGAAGTTGCGCGTCGCGTTGCCGCCGTACTGCGGATACATCGCCTGGATTCGGTTGGCAAACTCCTCCGATTCCGAGAAGACGGTCATCACTTGCGAGCGGTTCCATTGGCCGCCGAGCCAGTTGTCGAGCTCGGTCTGGTTCGGATCGCGGCTCAGGAAAACCCGGTAGCAATCGGTGATGAACTCCGCGTCAGTGCGGTCGCGCAGGGCGTATTCCTCCGAGAGGAAGAAGATCCGCGCCATCTCGCGCGGGACGAATCGCACGTCGATGTTGAAGGAGAGCGCGTAATGGAAATACCCGTCGCGCCACGCCTCGAGCGCGCCCGGCTCGGGAGCGCGACCGAGGGTTTCGTTGTAGAAGCCCGTGATGAGGCCTTCGATGGGCTCGGGGGTCGGGATCGGTGTGGGCGTGACGGACGGCGTCGGCGCGGGGCTTTCGGTGGGAGTCGCGGCGGGAGTCGGCGTTTCGGTTGCCGTGGGCGCCGGGGTCGGCGTCGGCGGGGCTGTTGGAGCCACTGTTGGCGACGGCGTCAGCGTGGGCGGAACGATGGGCGTCGTCGGCGTGGGACTGGGGGTGGGTGAGGGCGTTGGCGTCGGGGTCTGCGTTGGCGTCTGTGTTACCGTCGGCGTCGGCGTTACCGTCGGCGTCGGCGTTATTGTCGGCGTCTGCGTCGCAGTGGGAGTCGGTTCGTCTTCCGCCAAGGTCCTGGCCGCAAAGGGCGGCGTCCACTGAATGGCGTTGCCTGAGGAGTCCACGGCATAGACGACGTAGAAGTAAGTCGTTGCCGGTGTTAGGTTCTCATCGGCGAAGGACGTTCCGGTCACGGCGCTGGCGTTGGCCTTCGCGTAGCTGCCGGGCGTCCCGCTCGCGCTGCGGTGCACGCTGAAGCCCATTGTCGTGGGCGGCCGCTCGTTCTCGCTCCAGGTCACGTTGATCGTCGTCGGGCCGACGCCGTAGGCCAGGCCGTTGTTGGCCGAGAATCCGCCCGTCGTGTCGATGAGGAACGCGTGAGCCGTATCGTCGGGGATCGCGAACCCGTCCGCCGCAACAGCCCCCGCGACGCGGATGGTGTTCACGCCATCGCCCGTGTCGCTCCCGACGGCGAACGTTCCTTGCCACGTGCTCGCGTCGACCCAGCCGATCCCCCCGACGGGCTCGACCACGTGGGCCGTGTAGGGCTCTTCCGAGCCGAAGGTCACCGAGAGGACCGACGCGCCCGATGCGGACGACGGATTGCACTGCATGGCCTTGCTGAAAGTGAGCGTAAAGGCGACGACCTCCACGCCGACCGGCTCGTCGGGATCGGGCGAAACCGACAGGAGGAAGGCCGGGGGCGCGTCATCGGGCCCGGCCGCGGCTTCCGAAGACAGGTGGCCCGCGTACTTCGCCTCGCAGAGCATCGTGTCGTCCACAAAATCATGGATGCGGGGGATGTTGAAGTAGCTGCCCCACGGATGGGCGTCCATAAGGGGCGTGGTTTCCGGCCCCCAGTAGTTGCCCGTGAGATTCACTTGCGTGAGCTCCGTTGAGAGACGCCCTTCCTCGTAGTCGTATCCCGATTCGCCCCCGTTGTCATAGAGGTTGCAGTTCGTCATGGTCCCGGAGTTCTTCACGCCCGAGCCGGCGTTGTCGCGGATCGTGGAGTCGGAGATCGTCGAGTACGGCGCGCCCGATTTGCCGCGCATGCCGAAGGCGGCGTTCCGCAACACGGCGCAGCCGTCCACGCTCCCCGGCGAATCGATCCCCGATCCCTCGTTGCCGACGATCCACGAGTTCCGCACGGACGAAGGGGAGGCGAGGCCGCCGCTCGCGTTATGACGGATGACGCTCGAAACGACCGAGCCGCCCGTGATCCCCACGCCTTCGTTCTGGGCGACGGTGGCGCGCGTCATCGAGCCGAGGATACTGAGACTCGAGCCGTTCCGCACGACCACGCTGTCGCTCAGAGTCGTTCCCACGAAGCCGGCCGATCCGTTGTCTTCGACGAGAGCGCCGGTGACGCTCTGCGTGGCCTCGATCCCTTTGCCGGCATTCCCACGCGCCGAGCAAGAGAGGAGGTTGGCTGCTTTGATCCCGCGTGCGTTGAGCGTGGCCGTCGAGTGGGTCACGTTTCCGAAGGAAGACGAAATGCCCCAACTCCCGTTCCCCGCCGCAAAGCAGGACGACGCTCCGCTCGCCGCCGAGATCCCGACGCCGCCGTTCCCGGCCGCCGTGCACTCGACGGCGGAGGCGCCCGCCATGCCGATGCCGCCGTTGTCCTTTGCCTCGCATCGCGTCAGGATTCCCCCCGCAAGTCCTGTGCCCGCACACTCCTCGGCCACGCACTCGATCAGTTCCTTGTTTCCGGCGCGAATGCCGTCGCCTGCGTACCCAGCGAGGAAACCGTCGTTTCCTTTGGCTCTGCAGCGGATCAACGCTGCGGCGCCTGAGAGTGCGGAGACACTGTAGTCGCCTCCGCTCCGTTCAAACACGCATTCGGTGAAGCGGGCAACCCTCGACTCATCCAGCGTTGGGGAAAACTGGATGATGCAGTTGGCGAAAGAAGCCTTCGTTGCCATGCCGCGGATCCAGATCCCACCATGTCGGGAAAACGCGTTTCGGCTCGGATTCCATCGAAGAAGGGAAACATTGTCAGAAGCCCAGTTAGCCGTGATGATATCGTTGTTGCCGTCATTGTCTGCGTCCTCCACGAAGACGGAGAACGGGTAGCTTCCCACAGGCATCCTCAGGTCTGTGCCGAAACCCGATCCAGTCCAGCGAAGGAGAGACACGGTGCCTGAGACCGTGTTCGCCGTCACAATGTCGTTGTCCCCGTCGTTGTCCGCATCAGCGACGAACACGGAGTGGGGACGGCTCTCGAGTTCAATCGTAACGCACGGGTCGAAATCCGAGCCATCCCATCGGAGCAAGGAGACCCCAGCGATGTTTGCGGTCACAATATCATTGTCCCCGTCATTGTCCGCGTCGCCGACAAAGACGCTCTCTGGATGAGATCCCGCTGCCATTGTCACGTGTGCATCAAAATCTGACCCATTCCACCGGATGAGAGAGACGTTGTCGGAGCCCTCGTTGGCCGTCACGATGTCGTTGTCGCCATCGTTGTCCGCGTCGCCAACGGTCACGCTCTTTGGATTGGCTCCCACAGCCATTGTCACGTGCGGGTCAAGACTCGCACCATTCCAGCGGATAAGAGAGACGCTGTAGGTGTCACTGTTGGCGGTCACGATGTCGTTGTCGCCATCATTGTCCGCGTCACCGATGAGGACGGATTCGGAGTGCCCTCCCACCGGCATCTTGACGGGGGGATCGAACTGCACGCCATTCCACAGAATGAGGCAAACCACGTGCTGCGCGACACTTCCTGTCACGACATCGTTATCGCCGTCGCTGTCCACATCGCCGACGCAAACCGACGCAGGCATTAGGCCCGGTAGCGCCACGATGAGCGGCGGGTCGAACCATGAACCGTTCCAGAAGAACATGGACACATCCTCAGACTCCCAGTTCGGAGTGACAATGTCGTTATAGCCGTCGTTGTTCGCGTCCCCAACGAAGACGGACTGCGGCAGATCTCCGGTAGGGATCACCACGTGAGGATCGAACCATCCGCCGCAGCGGCCGTCCAACGAAGTGAAAACGATCTTCTTGTATGGTGCTCCTATGGCCTGAATGCCGCCGCGGACCTCCAGTCTTCCGTTCTGGCTGAGACGTACCGTGGTCCCTGGCTCAATCGTCAGAGTTGCACCCTCCATCACGACGGTGTTGGCTTGTATCAGGTACGTCTTGTCCGCTGTCCATGTCGTGTCGGCGGCGATGATGGTGGGTGGGGTGTAAGTGTTTTCGATTTCGAGGGTGAAGGTCGTTGTGGCGGTGTAGCCGCCATCGCCGGAAAGGGCGACTTCGAAGATCACGTCTTGCGCAGGGGCGGGGTCGACGACGGTGATGGTCGTGAAGGGATCGTCCGCGTTGGAGGACAAGCCGCCGTGATTCACGATTCCGAAGAATGCCCTGTCGTCCGCGATGGGGCCAACCACGGCGGCGGACGAGGGATTGACCGAGAGCGTCGCGCTGACGTTGTGGGCGGTGGCTTTCTCGGACGTGAGGGTCACGACAAGCCGGGCGCTTTCGCCCGCGTCGAGGAAGCCGTCGCCGTCGTTGTCGGCGTCGTAGGAGGGGTCGTCATCCACAGTGACGGATTGGACGACGATCTTCGGGACCATGGGGGTTTGGAGGGCGGTCTCGACGTCGAGGAGACCGTAGCCCGCGCCGGTCGCCGGTTGGAAACCGCCTCCCACGCTTCGAGCGGCGTCGCGCAGGTGGGCGCGGATGGCGCCGCCGGGCTGGTCGGGGTACTTCGTCTTGAGGAGCGCGGCCGCGGCGGCGACCATCGGGGCCGCGAAGCTCGTGCCCGAACCGTATGTGCCGTTGTACTGGGCGCCGGGGATGGTCGAGAAGATCGTGCTGCCCGGCGCGACGAGTTCGACGAGGTCGGTCTGGTAGTGGTTGTAGTTGGACCAGGGCGCCCGTGTCACACCGTCGTCCGTCACCGCGCCGACCCCGATCACCCACTCGAACGACGCGGGATAGACCGGCAGATCCCCCTGGTTCTCGTTTCCGGCGGCGGCGACGAGGAGAACGCCGGCGTCCGCGGCGGCGCGGCAGGCGTCCTCGAGCGTGCGACTGTGCGCTCGGAACCCGAAACTCATGTTGACGACGTGGGCGCTGTTCTGGACGGCCCAATCCACGGCGGCCGCGGCGTCGGCCACCGTGAGCGCGCCGCTCGGCGGGGCGACGTCGAGCGAGAGGATCGTGCAGCCGAAGGCGACGCCCGCGATGCCTTCGCCGTTGTCGGCCGCCGCGCCGATGATGCCCGCCACGCGCGTGCCGTGGCCGATGTCGTCGAACACCTCGGCGTTGTCGTCCGGGAAATTGTAGGAGCGTGATAAGTCCAGCGCCCCGCTCAGTTCCGGGTGCAGACGATCAACTCCGGAATCGATGACGGCGACGACGATGGACGGGTCGGCGCCCGGCTGGACGTCCCACGCCCCCTCGACGCCGATAATGGCGAGGTCGTCGCGCGTTTGCGCGTAGAGCGGGTCCGAAGGAACGTAGAAGAGCGTCCCCTCGTAGTTCGCCTCGGCGTAGAGGACGTTTGGGTCCTTCTCGTAGGCGGCGATCGCCTCGTCGAGGTCAGTGGCGGGATCCAGGAGGAGGAGGCGGGCGCCGGAGAGCGGCGAGCGCCGACTGGCGCGTGACGGGGACCGAGAGGCGTCTGGCGAACCCCGAGGAGTTAGGGAAGAGAACACTCCCGCCACATCGGGCGAGGACGCCGGGAACGGGCTCGACGGGGCCGGGAAACGGTTTGACGCCGACTCCCGCGGCTCAGTCCCCGCCCGGGAAGGACGCCGGATTGGCTTCGTCGCGCGCAGGCCGAATCGCGCGTTCAGGCCGCGAAGACTCTCAGGGAGAGCCCTTGCGGGAGACAAAGCGTCCCCTTCCGCGGCCACGGCGCCCGAGCGATAACACACGATCAGCTCGCCGGGCCTGACGCGGGCTTCGCGCGGCCCCGCGGCCGAGACACTCGTCGCCGCCAGGGCAAAGATCCAGGCGGCAATGCCGATGGAGAAGCTAAGGCGGCATGGGCGTCTCATTCGTCTGCGCCTCCCACCCAGGCAGTCTATCATCTTGCCCATTTCCGTTCCTCCCTTTTGAGACAGGCCTTCCGACCGCCTAGAGGCGGGACTCCGAGCCGCTCCCGCAACTCCGGCCGCGGTCCTGAAAGACCTTCATTGGAGCAGTCTCTCGAGCGTGCGGATTCGTCTCTCCTCGGGCCCGTTCTTCTGTCCTTCGGCCTCGCGCCTGGCCTCGGCCAGGGCTCCGCGCGCCGATTCCTGGTCGCCGCGGACGATTTCGGCGCGGGCTCGGAGCCGAAGCAGGCGCGGCCGTTCCGCCGCGTAGCCCTTCGCCCTGAGCGTTCTTCCGGCTCTCTCCAGTTTGGCTGCAACGCCGCGCAGAGTTCCCCGGTCGAGGAGCCATTCGATCTCGACGAGATCCAGCGAGAAAAGGCGCTCCTGATCCCCGATCGTCTTCGCGATCCGGCGCGCTTCGCGCAGCGCGCGCCAGGCGTTGCTCGCCTGTTTGAGGCCGATATGGGCGAGCGCCAGGTTCTCCAAGGCGATCGCCTGGCTGCGGCGGTCGCCGCCGGCGCGGGACATGTCCAACCCCTCGGCGGCGCAATGAAGGGCGTCGCTCCATCGGCCCTGCGCCAGCGCCAGGTTGGCGAGATTGCTTTTCGTGTCCGCCACGACCTTGCGAAAGCCGACCTCTTGGGCCATGGCCGCGGCTTCCTCGTAATGCCGTTGGGCCTTGGCATAGCGGCCGAGGTTCTCCTCGATGATGGCCAGATTCATCAGCGTCACCGCGCCGCCGAAGCGATTGCCGATCTTCTCCCAGCGCCGCAAACAGACGCGGAAATTCTCGAGCGCCGGCTCGAGCCGTCCCGCCTTCCAATCCAGCAAGGCCAGGTTGTTTCGCCCCCCCGCCTCCCATTCGGCCCATTTTTCCCTCCGGCTCACTTTGACCGACTCGGCGTAGTACTTCCGAGCTTCCCGGAACTCGCCTTCCCCCCACCGGCAGAGGCCCAGGCCGTTGAGGATCGGCGCGAGGAGGGCGCGGGCCGCGCGGTCCTTTTTTCCACGGACCAGGGCGCGCGAGGCCCGGAATTCCTCCTCCGCTCGCGCGTAGTCCGAGAGGTGCGCGTAGGTCTGTCCCATTTCGGTTCGGAATCGCGCGCGGTGGAGCGGGTCGCCCTTCAGCGAGGGGATCGTCATGCCCTTTTCAAAGCAGGCGAGAGATTGGTCCATCTGCCCCAGAAAGCGATGGAGCCGCCCCTCCGCGCAGAGCAGACCGGAGGCGCGCCGCTCGTCCTCGAGGGTAGGTTTCTTGAGAAGGGCTTCGGCCTCGGCGCGGAACTGGGCGATGGCCTCGGCGGTCGCCGCCTGGGTGGCCGTCTTGTCTCCCGCGAGATGCCGTTTGCGGAGCGTGTCTTTTGCCATGTCGATCAGCCTTTGGCGCAGCCGGGCGCGAGCGCTGTGCAGCCGGCTTTTCACCGTTTTCGCCGGAACGCCGATAAGTTCGCCTATCTCCCGGAGCGGCCGGTGTTCGATATAGAACAACTGCGTCACCTGCCGCTCGCGGGCGGGCAGCCTTCCGATCGCCCGCATGACTTGGCCGCCGATCTCCCTTCGTTCGGCGATCTTCGCCGGGCTGGGCGCCGGAGAAGCGATTTCCGGCGCTTCCCCCAAAGGCGCCATGAGAGCCCCGCGGCCTTTCCCCAGACGGATGGAATGCCGCTGGACGATCCGGCGGAACCAGCCGGGGAACGCCGCGGGCTCGCGCAGCGACAGGAGGTCGCAGTAGGCGTCCAGGAAAGCTTCCTGACGCGCGTCCTCGGCGAGTTCGTAGTCGCCCAGAATCGAGTAGGCGTAAGCGAGGGCCATGTCCTTGAAACGCTGGAAAATCAGGTCGTAAGCCGCGGCGTCGCCCGTCTGGGCGCGAACGACGATGTCTTCCAGTTTTTCCATGGCAGCCCCGAACTCGAGCCCGGCAAGCCCATCCGTCTAGTAAGTGGGCGCGAAAAAGGCGGAGGTTGATGGGATTCTACAAGAAAAACGCCCCCTCGTAAACCAACCTTTTGGCCGGGGGCGTCTGACCGGGGCATCTCGCTTCCGCTCCCTTCGCCAAGTTCCAGCCCGTCAAGATCAGGCCGCCGCTGGGCTTGCTCCAGCGGCGCCCTGACTGGCGACTGAGAGGGCGCGACTTCTTTCCCGCCTCCGCCGCGGGGTGTCCCGCCGGGAAAAGCCAAAGGGGGATAGGGAGGATGTGCGGGATAAGACAACATTCTGTCTATTCTGCCTATCCCTGTTGCGCCGAAGGGCCGATTCCGCGCGGTGAACCGGAAGGTCTTGCGAATGGGAAGTCTGGCGCAGTGTGGCGAGAACTTCCAATTGCTTTCGGGAGGCCTCGTCTCTAAAGTCGGGCTCCGGCGTGCGCGTCGCGCTCAGCGGTCGTCGATCCCGATTTCGGAGCCTTCCATGGAGATAGAGAACATCGGAGTCACCATGGCGCGGGAAGACCTCGAGAACCTGCCCGACTTCCCGCTGCCGCCGGGGTTCTCCGCCCGATGGCACCGTCCGGGGGACGAGGTCCTCTGGCGGAAGATCGTGGGATCGGCCGAGAAACTCATCACGCCGTTTCCCGCCGACGTTTTCCAGAAGGAGTTCGCGCCGCGCGCCGACGCGCTGCCGCAACGGCAGTGCTATCTCTGCGACGCCCGCGGCGAGGGGATCGCCACCGCCACGGCGTGGTTCGACGACAACCACCGGGGCAAGCCCTACGGGCGCATCCACTGGGTGGCCGTCGTGCCCGAGATGCAGGGGCGGGGATTGTCGAAGGGGTTGATGTCGATCGTTTGCCAACGGCTGCGGGACCTTGGCCACGAGCGAGCGTACCTGGCCACCTCGACGGCGCGCATCCCGGCGCTGAACCTGTACCTCCGCTTCGGTTTCGCGCCCGAGATCGCGAGCAAGGAGGACTTGGAGGCGTGGCGAAAGGTCGAGGGGCTGCTGAAGATGCCTTTGGATCTGCGCATCGACTCACAGGGAGGCGGCGAATGAGCGAGCCAAGGCGGCTCGCGGGGGTGGCGCCAGGCTGGCGAGAACGCGGCGCGGAGGCGGCTTCGACGAGCGTCCCGGGCGGCGATCAGTTGGAGCGGCGGCGCAGCGACTTGGGGCGACGGAGCTTCAACGGATGCGGCGAAGACCGGTGAGAGGAATGGCCGAAAGGCCGTCAGGGGAAACGCCAGGGAACAAGAACGGAACCGGGAAGGCGCAGAGAATGGCGACTGTCCCGAATGGCCCCCATTTCCCCGGATGAGCCCGAGTCTGGAAGCAGAGAAAATCACCCGCCGTGTCCAAAGCGGTGTTTGGGCGTTCTGAAAATCCGATGCGCAGACCGACTGGAAACACGTCCTGGCCGCTCCTGATGAGTGTCGTTCTCATGACGGCGACGGCGTCGGCCAATCCGGTTGAGGGCCCGAACTTGGCGCTCTGGTTGGATGCCGGGGATATCGACGGCGACGGCCATCCCTTCTCGGGCCCGGTCCATGAAGAGCGCATTGCGCGCTGGGCCGACAAGAGCGCCTTTGGCAATCATGCCGCGCAGCCGCTCGCCGACCGGCAGCCCACCCGCGCGCCGGCCGGGATAGAAGGCGGCTTTCCCAGCGTGCATTTCTCCGCGACGGAGAAACAGCATCTCAGAATCAAAGACCGGCCGTGTTTGGATTGCAGTCAGCT
>Ga0315274_10000419_pt1 | contig 66984 bp, 71 predicted proteins | sample YL17G02_20_MG_FD_203700 | JGI IMG/M metagenome (GOLD analysis project Ga0315274, IMG submission 203700) | Sediment microbial communities from Yellowstone Lake, YNP, Wyoming, USA - YL17G02_20 | ecosystem: Environmental > Aquatic > Freshwater > Lake > Sediment | place: USA: Wyoming | collected...
AAGATAACCTATGCAATGTGGCGAAGCAAAACTCCTTATGATGAAAGTAAACACCTTGCTTCTATAGCGAATCATATCATCAACCAACCTGCATTTATTTTAGGGGGTTGACATTGTAAGTCTTTCAAGGAGGTTTAAAGCCAAGCTAGAAGCTTGGGCTACAATGCACATTTAGTACATAAAAATGTTATTACACAAATGTTTTAAGCAATACGAGCTTTTCAGTTAGCGTTATAAAACATGCCTTTGGCTTGTTTATGTTATCAGTCAAGTTTATGCTTTTTCGCCTTCGAGGGTGCCGACTTCTAATGCGACTTCAGACCGTGAACCGACTCTCTCTACCCGACCATCTCTGATCCAGAATATACGGTCTGAAACGTCAAGCATCTTCAGGTCGTGAGTTGCTGAAATTATTGTGACACCGTTCTCTTCGTTGAGCCGTTTGAGCAAGGCAATTATTTCTCGACCGGTGTTTAGGTCAAGGTTCCCGGTAGGTTCGTCAGCAAGGACTATGGCAGGATCGTTGGCTAATGCCCTGGCGATGGCAACACGCTGCTGCTGGCCACCTGAAAGCTCAAGAGGCTTGTGCTGAATTCTGTCCCCTAAACCAACCATAGTGAGCAATTCCACAGCCTTCTCGATGCCTTCGTCTGTTGGAACACCAGCAAATATCATGGGCAATGTGACGTTTTCAAGGGCAGTCATGACGGAAATCAGGTTGAATGACTGAAATATGTATCCGATCTTTCGGCATCGAAGCCACGCCAGTTCATAAGCGTCCAACTGTGCAATGTCAACTTCGTCAATGTAGACACGCCCGTCGGTAGGCTTGTCTAATCCCCCGATCATGTTGAATAAGGTGCTTTTGCCCGAACCTGATGGTCCCATGAACGAGATATACTCACCCCGCTGGATTTCCAGACTGATCCCTCTAAGGGCTTCTACAATAACAGTTCCCATTTTGTACCTTTTGATAACATTTCTAACCCTGACTGTGTTTTCCGCTGGCATGTTTAAAACTCCTTACCATATTGTATCTATTTTTAGTAAAATTATTCTCCAGCCATTCTGATTATATTATCCATTAAAACATCACTAATCCAAAAATCCAATTGTTTCAATGATTCAAAAATAGGTCTAACTGACCTGATATATCCCTTTTGTTTTGCTTTGAGTATTACTCCTGCAGTTCCTGTTACCCTCATATTTTTTGAATTGGCTATTTCTCTTGCCAAACGATCATCAAGAATTACCAGACTGCCCTGATTTTCAATAGCAAGCGCCAAAACTTGAGCTTCTCCCATACCTAAATCCATTATGAGACTAACGACTTCTGGAACTTGAATTGCTTGTATTTCTATCCATTTATATTTTGAAATGTCAGGAACATCCTCGCCTTGCCTTTTTCCAACTTTTAGCTCTTCAATAACCCCCTCAGGAATAATTATATTTTGATAAAGCTTGCGAAGAAGCTCTAATTGACCCAATCTATGCAAATAGAATATAGGCGAGGTATTGCTAATTACCATTAAATCAGGCATTACTTAGGTCCTGTTTCAATTCTTCCACAGATAAGTCAAAGATTGGGACATTATAACGCGCAAGTAATTGAAGAAAGCTAATTCTTGAAATACCAGCAAGTTCCGCTGCACGCCCGGAAGAGAGTTTGCCCATTTCATAGAGTTTGACGGCAGCAGCCATTCTAATCTCTTTTGACAATTCATCAGGAGTCTCTTTCATTGATATAAATATTTCGTCTGGTAAAGAAATCTGTATAGTTTTCATAAATAGTTTTCAATAAGGTAAAAAGGGTAAAGGGATCAAGGGGTAGCAGAAACTACGCAACGAAACCCAACAATATTGCTCGTGAAAGGGGGATCGCCGCTGAAGCGATACGCTACGCGGAGGTTGTCCGTATTGAAGAGTAAGTACCAAGACCCACCGCGCAAAACACGGTCTTGCCCTGAATCCGGTCCCTTTGGATTTGACTTTAGCGAATTGGCATAATATTTATCGTCATACCAATCTGCACACCATTCCCATACATTACTTGCCATGTCATATAATCCATACCCATTCGGCTTATAACTCCCAACAGGGGCAGTATAGACATAACCATCATCATAGCCATCAATGATTTTCCAATCCGAGAAATTACCGGAATTTTTCGGCGGAGGCCATTCATCCCCCCAAACATATCTTTTGCCTGCTGACCCGCCGCGTCCTGCCTTCTCCCATTCTGCTTCTGTCGGCAATCGCTCACCTGCCCATTCAGCGTAAGCCTTCGCATCATCCCAGCTTACACACACAACAGGCTGGTTATCCTTGTTGTAATCCGGGTCAGTCCACGGTTTAAACCCCGATATCGCTGCTATCGTGTTATTAGATTTTAGTGTAAGTTTAAGGCCTTCCGGTTCTTTGTGTCCTGTCACCTGCACAAATTTCCTATACTGTGCATTGGTGACTTCGCAAGCATCTATGTAGAAGGCGTCAACATAGACCGTATGGCGAGGTGTTTCGCGCTCAAGCAAGCTTGCGTTTTGAGCAAGCTTAGGTATCTCTGCTAGATCCGTTCCCATTTGGAATTCACCAGCGGGTATAAGCACCATCTTTACGCCGTCCTTACCGATTATCTCTTTAGGCATCTCTTTTGGCTTGTCCGACGTTTGCTGTGAATCCTTCTGAGCGATTGATATTCCGACCATCAGGAAAATAGAAATTGCGATAGTAACAATAATAGCAAGTCTCATTGTGCAACCCCCTTTTTTAGTGATCAGTAATGAGTAATCAGTAATCAGAAACAACCATTAATATAAATACTTGTCACTGATTTCTTTATTTGGTTCTTATCAAAAAATCTAAGCAATTACGATTGCACTTTTTTCTCTACTGCGAAACCTATGATCCCTCTTTTACCAAGACTACGAAAATATTCTAATAATGAAGTCTCTGCTTCTTTGCGAGTCAATTTGTATTTGTTGCTCAATGCTTTTACTATGGTGTCTATGGTGTTGTAACCGTCACAAAGAACCCACACAAACGACCCAACTTCGTCAAGCACGATGACCCTTGATTTTGGAAGCATAAAGGCTTTTGATATGATTTTGACCCAGAAAATTTCTTTTTGAGGAACTGTAAGCGAAACTATCTGAGTTTCGGGTTGCTGCTCCCATTTAATTATACTGTTCTTGACTGGCCTGGATTTCAACACGTCATCTTTGTTGAATTTTAGGCCACTTTTTTTTCTTCTTCTATCTAATAAAAGACGACGTATGAAGTTCATTGTAATAATTAACCAATTAAACGTTTATATTATTTTGATAATTACTTATAAGGCTTTCTCATGGCATTTTATACTTGATGCGACTTGAGCTACCAGTTCGTCTGCACCCTTTTTTGACATAGCCATTACAACGAATATTCTGTTGGACTCTTTACACTGCCAGAATCGGGCAACGACCTGCTTTCGTCTCATTACTTTGTCTATTACGAATAGAGGTGAGAATGGTATTTTGTCTATGAATCTTCTCTCCTGGCCTGAAAGCTTTAGTTTTTGGTCATATTCGTTATTTAATAATTGATCTTCTTCAAAGGAAAACCCATACCCCCGGAGGTTCTTGGCGTAATATGAGCGGAACCACGATTGAAGGTCTGCATCCCTTAATATCACGTCTGCTAATCCAAATCGCTCAACGCTTAATACTCGACTGCCATCAATAAAAGAGAACATAAGGTAGCCCGACATGAGTTTCCGTTTATCAAGCTGATACCTGCGAGGGATGTCTACTGAAAGCTGATATGCACTCCAGAGGTTGACCTGTCCATCCGGGTGATCATGCACAGACTCTATTATTCGGATGGTGTCGTTTAATATGGATTCTTTTAGGTAGCCCATTATCTGAATTACGACTATACGCCTGCACTCTTTGCAGTACCATATTGCGCCATTAGCGCGTACATCCGTCTTCCAGCTATAAAAGACAACATCTCTGTCTTTGAAGAAGCCTTCGTTTTTGATCAGCTCAATATTGCGTTTTATCTTGAGTCCGTCTGCACTTGTACCCAGACGTTTTCTCATGCCTTTGAAGTATTCATCAAGAATTTTCTGGAGATCGAGTTTTTTCTCCTTAGATTTTGACCACTTTAGCTCCATACGAGGTACACTTTCATCGTCCATTCGTATGTAGCCATTATCATAATCGCCGGACAAGGCGCTGAGTTCCCATGTAGACGGGATTTCCATTGTAATGCCTTGCCAGCCAAATTTTACAAAATCCATAAATCAGACAACCAAATAGGTGGGTATCTCCCCACTTACATACATTTTCAGCACGAGAAGCAACAAAACTTCTAAGTAAGTAGTTGAGTCTCGTTCCTCGATCCAACCCACAAATAGTGAATTTACCGGTTTTTACCTTGACATTACCAGCAAAACAAGACCTGCTAGCCCTATACTAAGCAGAAGCAGAGCGCCAAGTTTGGGAACAGAATTTGACAAATCTGTTTTTCTCAAAGCGAGATTGCGAAACATAATATCGTCCAAGCTTCCAGTTGTGTAGACCGAGATCGAGTTTGAACCTATGTTCAACATGCTTTTGCTAATATTAATTGTCTCTGTATGCCAATAATCACCAGTATCCCCTAGGATTTCAAGTTGCCTTGATGAATTGATGATGATATAATGTGACGCCTTGTCAAAACCATAGACATCTATTGAGATGTAAAAGTTTTTAAAGTTGAGATTACCGAGGTTAAACGTAGTTGAAAAACTCGCTCCCTCAGGTGCTTCCGGTACCCACCCTACGTTATTATTATCTCCAAGCATACCACCGCGTTTCTGGTGTGAAACCTGTGGTGGTGTTATGTTACCTGTCAAAAGTTGCGACTGAAAGGCGCTTTGTTCTTATTGGTCTTGATTTCCCCCCAAAAAGTAGCAGATTTTCCTTTTGCGTCCACATTTAAACTCATTACGGCTCGAAGGGGAGTATATTCCTCCACCACCCCTTCCACAAGCGCGCTAGTTCCTGCATCTGTTGACCCCCCAATGGCATAGATCATGCCATTTACCACACTGGTGGAAAGATACCCTCTTCTAGTGGGCATGTCGGCTTCTCTCGTCCAGGTGTCCGTCGCCGGGTCGTAGGATTCGACAATGCTCGAACCATAATATTCCCCAATGGCATAGATGATGCCATTCACCACGCTACAAGAGAAAGCACCCCTTTGAGTAGGCATAACAGACTTTTTTGTCCAGATACCAGTCGCCGGGTCGTAAACATCCACTACTGGGTCAGAATAGACTAAAAAACCCGATGCACCACCCATGACGTAGAGTATGCCGTCTATCTCGCTGGTGGCCAAGCCACCTCTTCGGACTGGCATATCAGGCTTCTTTGTCCAGGTGTCAGTCGCCGGGTCATAGGCTTCCACAGTCGAAAGCCCGGCTCCGCTCCATCCACCTATGGCATAGATTATGCCGTTCACCACACTGGCGGAGAGCCACTGTCTTGGGGTTAACATATCAGCCTTCTTCGTCCAGGTATCCATAGCCGGATCGTAGGCTTCGACAGTCGAAAGCACAGTTCCGTTCCATCCACCTATGGCATAGATTATGCCGTTCACCACACAGGTAGCTAGATTGTTTCTTGCCGTTGGCATATTCGCCTTCCTCGTCCAGGTGTCCGTACCTGGATCGTAGGCTTCGACAGTCGAAAGAGACCCGGGGCTTCCCCCTATGGCATAGATTATCCCGTTCACCACGCTGGTGGATAAACCAAACCTTGTCGTTGGCATATCAGCCTTTCTTACCCAGACACCATCCTGCGCCAGTATGGTAGAGGCCAGGTCGAAAAGTCCTATCAGTGTAAGAATAGTCAAAAGCCAGATGAATTTTTGTTTCATGCTTATTAATCCCTCCTTTTATCAAGCCTTTTTAAAGATTAGATATTATTCAAGATGGTGACTATCAGATTCAATGGTTAAAAGATTTGCTTGCACTCCAGAAACGGACAAACAAAGCAAGAAAACTAGAGCAGTAATAAAAGCAAAATATTTAAATATAACCATAAGTTTCCCCATAAATTCACAGAGAACCTGATATATCTGCTTATTGATTTAAATACTTACGCGCTCTAGCTTTTGCAAGCCGCATAATATGCTCTAACTGCATGTAATGATCAAGCTCTGATTTCTCATCCAAAGATAAACCATAAGTTTTTTCCTTGTAGATCAAGTCAGCAACCCGATCTTTTACTACTTCAGATGGTTCAAAAGTAATGAGCTTGTTCGGGCTTGTGCCAGCAGCAATGAATTCTATTACTTCCTCGTAAACTTTCATCATATTCACCAAAAAATATCAGAATGGTTTGACGATAACTGCCCTGGACACAAGAGCGATGGCAACTGCCGCCATACCGACTAGCCCGACACCGCACCCGAAACCAGCCATCATAACCGGTGTGTATCTGTACCACTTTTTGAGTCCGAACTTTCGGATCATATAATACTTACCAAGTAATGCGCCGAGGACCAGCCATATATCACCGCCCGGGTCGCCGCCGAGACCACCGATGAAGCCATAGAAGTACATGCTATGCCCACCGGGGAACAACGGGTTGGCGATCCACATCGTTGCATACAGACCAAGGCACGACAGTAGCCCTAAAAGTACATATTTTCCCTGTATAGCTTGCAACATCAAGCTATTTCCATCCCTAAGCGAAGTGACCCACATGGCTCGACCGGTAACGTCCATAGGCCACGTCATCTGAGCGTTGGGGTAGACGGCAGACGGTATGGGCGCAAGTTTCCATATAAAACTCCATACCAAAAGACCGGAGAGCAAAAGTATGGGCATGGTTATAAGATTAGCAGCGATAGAGCTGGTGAACGTTGTGCCGGTAAGCTCAAGTACACGCCAACCCATCGTTCCTCCACCATAATCTTCCTGTGGCACTGGTGCAAACCATATATCTATATCTTCGTACCTGCTTAAAATAAAAGTAGCTTGCTGTAAATACGGGATATCAAACAATGCGCGGTTCAAGATACCATAAGTCCTTGCGTTTATATATGAGTTTAACGGAGTCCATAAGAAAGCAAAGAAAAGTAAGAACCCAAGTGGAAACAGTGGTACAAGAAAACGATGCAAGACGAACACGTGCAGCGACATACCAACTAACCAGAGACCAACAGCAAGCCATATCGGAAAATCACCTCTGCCTGGAGGAGTCGCCCATGACCCTCTTTCACCAACACGCTTCGTTTTGGCACTTTTAAACTTAAAAAGCATTGGAATGGTAACTAAAAATCCTATTATGGCAATACTAAAGGATTGCCCCATACCATAGCTTATCCAAAAATCAATCCAGTTAGCAAATCCCGTAGCCCGAACATCATCACCTGGGTGCCAGGAATGAAGTATCTCCATGCGATGAAGTATATGCGGATTCAAGATGAACTGCGTGAATACCTTCGCAACAAATTGGGACATGACCATGGGAAAAGGAAGAACAAATCCAGCAAGCATGGCATCAAGGTTCGTGGTAAGTGCAAACGTGCCAGATGGTGCTATGCCTTCTATATTTGTCGTGAAATCAATCCATGGGATCTTCAAAATTTGTATAGGTTTAGACATCATAACGCCGGTTAGGGCAGGCACACCTATATATATGGCTCCCCAGATTAAACCCAGCATAGATGCCAGACTGAATACTCTCCATCGCCACGTCTCACGCTTTCCAGTAGTTTCTGCAAGCGCTGTAGCTCCTTGAGCTGAAACCGGCGCAAGCGGAAAAGGCAAACGCTCCAAATCTGCCGTTAGCCTAAAGAAAAAATAGCTGCCACCGATCCAACGCATTGTCCCCAGAATTGTATTCATAAGCATTAGTAACAAAGGCCACATCCAATCCTTGTGAATGAGGCTTCTTATAGCTAAAGCTTCAGAACCAGGGGGAGGGACTACCCATGTAGGCACCTTATCAGCTATCTCAAACTGCAAAGCCTGCGGCGATTGAATGAAGTATTGATCCCTTATCATACCCCAGAAAGACCCACCAGCCCCTACGGCAGCACCTGCCAGACCAAGAAGAATATAAAGCTCCTGACGCTTTACGGTGGTAAAGGATCTACGAGCAAGCTCAGTGAATAGAATGACTGTGACCCAGGGTGCAGCGCCAGCGCCGCTCTGTCCAGCAACAAGGGTCAGATAAATAGAACCCGGCATCATCAATAGCCCAACGAACAGCGCCCCAAGGATAACCTTAAGGCTTAATCCGGATTCAAATTTGCGGACACCACCCTCTATATCATATCTTTTCGCCCATGTTTGCCATTCTTCAGCCATGGACACTCTTTTTCTAGCCATATTCACCTCCGTTTTTGCACATCAGCAAACACCATCAAACCAGTACTAATATATGGAAATAAGATTATTTATTAATCCCCAAACATCATTTGCTATGGATAAAGCCTCGTTTGCCTCAGATTTTGAAATTTCTGGATTACCCGGATAACGATCATCAACAGCATAAGATGTTAATGTCTCCGCCTTATCTTTAAGAAATTCAAGTTCCAGTTTATACTTTTTACAAAGAATAAGAAGATAACTTATGCTATGTACTTTCTCAAAACGCTCACCTTTCCAAGTCAAGAAAGCTTTTAATGCTTTTTCAATAGATTGCTGACAATGAAAACATGCTGTCCTCAGAATTGGTGGTTCATGACTTAAAAGAATTTGCGCTGAAATCAAATCATCTTGTGCTATTTGAAGCCATTCTTTTATTTCTTCAGGTTCTGGATTCATATAACAGCTTTCCCTTCTCAGCAACTACTCTTTCAATAGAATTAAGCCATTGAGAACGCTTTTCAAACACAGTTTGCGCAACCACTTTGATTTCTGCCGGAACAAGAAGTCCTCTTAAAGCACGATAGCTTTCAACGGTCTTCATTCGAATAGGCAAATCAGAATCATTGACCACAATCAGCAGATCAACGTCGCTATCTTCATTCGGCTGTCCATAAGCATGAGAACCAAAGAGATAAATCTTCTCTGGATGCAGAGCATTAACAAGCCGTTGGACGATTTCATTCAATAAATTAGAATCCAGAGTTTTCAAAATAATCACATCTTTATCAAAACACCAAGCTGGAAGCCTGGACCACAACTTTCTTAACTTTATAGCAAATCATCGTTTATAAACGCTTCTTCTAAGCCCCAATCTCAAGATCACTATATGCTCATCATCAATATCAAATATAATTCTATAATCTCCTATTCTGAATCTATATGTTCCAATCTTGGAATCGGTTAATTTCACCGCATATCGTAAAGGCTCTTTAGCATACTCTTTGAGTTTTTTGGCAATTCTGACTTGCATGTCTTTATCTACACTTTCCCAATCTTTCAATGCTCTTTGGGTAAATGCGACTTTATACATCAATTATATCCTCAAGATATTTTATTTTGCCATCTTTATAATCTTTTCTTGCTTCCACAATTGATTGCAAATATTCATCGCTTGAAAGTGCAAGCATATCTTCAATCAAGTCTTCCAAAGTGCTTTTGATTGTATCTGATATTAAAGATTGCAGTTCTTCAACTGTTAAATCCTTCACTTTAGTTTCCATAAACGTCTCCCTATACTGCATAGCCTTCTTCTGTTTTTTCCAGATTCACTTTGTATATATGTCTGTTTGCTCATCATTCTTCCGGATTACAGCAGTACGACGCGATAGCCAAAGCACAAACGCTGAAATGACATGCTTTATACATTTAAATGTCTGGCTTCGCTCAACCTTAAAGGGATCAAGTTCCATAATTTCTTATCTACTTCTTCATATCACCCCACGTCGTCGCAAGCTTTCCAGCAGGAAACACTGCCAAAGACTTAACAACCGTATCCATATCCTGTTTGATTTCTGCATCACTTAATGCCTTCTGATAAATCGCCACTTCGTCTATTATACCGTCAGACTGAAGACCATGTGTATCAGGTGCCGCTCCTTCCATTTCCGGACGGATACCAATGAAGATATTCCCTTTAGTACCTGCATATCCCGCCGCGTCCCTTTCAGTATCCAATTTGCCATTGATGAAAAGTTGCTGTTTTTTTCCTGTGTAAACACCGGCGAGATGATACCATTCCTCTCTTCCAATGCCAACGGTAGAGTTTGCGTCATTGCCATAGAAGGCGAATGTTGCACAACCGGGGGGATTGTCACTATCTCTCCTTATTCCAAAATGGAGCCCTTTGCTTGCACTCAAGGATTCTATCTGTGTAAGAATTGCATCCCAGCTTTCTTTCTGGTCTTTAAAACGATATATCCATGCCTCTACAGTGAATGGGCGATTATCCAGAGCGATGTATTTTTCCACTTCGACGTAACCATCGTCATTATCAAAAGACACAGCTTTCCCTACTTTTCCATCAGTCCATTTTGTCGCCCCTTTGAGGACACCGTCATTCCCTTTGCCGGAGTAATCTTTGGCTACTGTGCCGCTTCCTTCGTTAAAGGGGAGGTACAACATCAAAGTCTCATCGTCAATAGATGATGCAACAAAAGGAAACATCGTTACTAAGAATACCATTACCATAGCCAAACATAAAATCTTCATTGTATTATCCCCTTAATCTTAGACATTTCACCAATGGCTCTAATTAAGATACAAACCAATGAACCTAGCGAATACAAAATTACAACATCATTATATAAGAAATAGGATCAGTAATCTTGATTACATCAATTCCCATCGCTTTTTTGATCAACTCATCATCAGTTGTTAAAAAATAATTGCATTTCAAGGAATAAATCCTAAACACTCACAACCTCTACCTGCAATTTCTCTCTAATCTCATGTTCTGATTCAAGCAGGTGATCGATAGCATCTAATATTAATGCGTGAAAGTAACGTTCTCCACATTCCTTGCATACTTGAGCTTCCACGTTTTCTATAATATAGAGTTTGCCATGTAGCCAATGTTGTTTCTTAACTTGGCGTTTTTCAGTCATTCCGCCACAAAACTCACAAATCATATTATTCATCCAAAACATATACAGTTATAAGGTAAATCTTCTCTAGATACAAAGCATTGACAAGCCGTTGGACAATCTCATTCAATAAATCGGGTTCTAGTTTTTTCAAAATAATCGCTTCTTTATTATATCAAGGAGGCATGACTTGTTATTTCTACATAACGAAATTCTTTGTTTTTAGTTAATTCCTCGACAGTCTCTAAATAACTAATTATAGCATCTTTTATATTCTCTAAAGCATCTTCTTCGGTATTTCCCTGTGACCAACAGCCCGGTAAACCAGGAACCCAAACAGCATAACCTTCTTCTGTTTTTTCCAGATTAACCTTGTAAATCATGCTAATTACCTTATCTCAAACACCTTTATCCTGCCATATTTCTTCGTGAGATAATACTTCCCCTTTTCTTACTTCATTCCGTCTGGTTTCTATCTCTTTCCTCAGTTTATCATATTTATTCTGTTTCAATAGAATATTCGCAAGTTCCAATATTTTCTTTTTGTCTTCATAATTCAATAAAGATACGATTTCTATAACCTTTTCCATCACTATTATCTCTCATGCAATTTTGAATATTATGTTGGGTCTCGTTCCTCGACCCAACCTACAACTATCATTTAAGAGCACGAATAGGTGTGTGACAATTGGTCCTGAGAGACCCGGTGGATTCTGTCTCCCAAGGGAGACGAATATGTCCTTTTTCAAGGAAAAGCAAAGATCCTTGAAAAACTCTTTCATAGGTGTCCAATATGTTACTTTATAGTGCAGTTACCTCGTGCCAAACTATAGCTTACCGGTTTTGGAACTTGGGAGTTTATAATTCTTTTCCGCATCATCCAAAACCAATATCCAATCATTCCCATACTTACTCACAGGAGGTTTGAACTCCTGCCTAATGCTTCTACCAAAATTCCCTTCTAGCCTAACACTGCCATCTCTCGGATCGAACCACCATGAGTTGAATTTCTCCCCCGCTAGTTTGTATAGGTCTACAATGACTGGTTTGCCCGTGGGGAGGTAAATCATCCCATAGCTTCCATCAGATGCCCGCATCGTAACTATATGATCTAATCCTTTTCCCGCATCACCCACTATCAATGTGGGATCGGGAATACATTTGTAAAACGGCCTTAATTCCATGAGAAGTCGCAGGTGCTTCATCTGGGTTGCTCCGGGTGCATCAAGAGCAATTTTCCAACTGCCCCTCTGACCGGGTCCGCTCGGATTCGTCTGAAGTGTCAGCATTTGCCCGGGGAAGGTTGGTTCAAGGAATCCATAAACATTGTTATGCCCGTAAGTATGACCGCAGGCGCCGGAGAAAACCGCCCAATACGCTTTACGCCTCATTGTATCGGCTTCTGCCCGTGTCCCATTCACGTGCCTAACTGTCCAGACTGCATCAGGTGTGTCCTCATACATGGGTTCACCATCTAGCACCGGTTTTGTGGGTGTAAGGGCATAATCATGCGAGATCAGGGAGTCTGTGTCAGGCATTTTGTATGCAGAACAATCAATGATGTGACCGGATTGAAGCATGTTGAAATCCAGCCAATCCTCCTGATGGAAGTCAATGGATGACGTTCTGGCAACTCCGGGATGGATAGTCATAAGTTGCTTGCCATTGTGTGCGTCACGGAGACCGTGAGCCATTGCGTTTAGCACAGTCCTTTGCACTTCATTTATTGGCAATCTAAAGCCATTTATTGCATCATATTCCCCGCTGACGATCCATAGCACATGACTGCGATCCGCATAGCGATTTCCTAACCAGTTTCCGAATCGCCGGGCTTTGGCAGAATCTGAGCCGAAGGCTTTCCCATACTCATCACCCCACATAGGGACCAGAGCAATGTAAAGCCCTTGTTTACGGGCATTCGCCACGATCATATCCATCTTACTCCAAAAGTCTTCATTAGGTGTGTCTGTGTCGCTGTTGATAAAGGGATATTCACCAGCATAGTTAGTAACGTTATATCCACACTGCACCTGAATGACGTTGAAACCATGACCTACACGGTTGGACATATAAAGGTTTACATCGTCTGGGGCAAGCTGTCGTAGCATCCACGCAGTATCGCTAAGCCAGAAAAACGGCTTGTTATCCTCAGTTACTAGAAATCGCCCATTGTTACTGACCTTTAATCTTGTTTGCTTCATAGTTTGCTGTGAATCCTTCTGAGCGGCTGATATTCCGACTATAAGGAAAATAGAGACCGCAATAGTGACAACAATAGCAAGTCTCATTGTGCAACCCCCTTTTTCTAGCCATATTCACCTCCGCCTCTACACATCGGCAAATATCAAACCAACCATTACATCATATATTTATAAGACCACGAACTACCCTCCAAACGTTATTTGCAATATCCAAAGCCTCACGAGCTTCATTTATTGTTACTTCTAATCTTGCCAATGGATAGCGAATTTCAGCCGCATAGGAATTTATGGTTTCTGCTTTATCTTTATTGATAAAGTCAGGATTAAGTCCATAATTTTTACAAAGATTAAGAAGATAACCTATATCATGTATTTTTTCAAATGACTGACCTTTCCATACCAAGAAAGCTTTCAATGCTTTTTCAATAGCTTGCTGACAATGAAAACAAGAAGTCTCAATGATCGGTGGTTCATGATTTAGGAGAATTTGCGCTGAAAGCAAATCCTTCTCCGCTAACTGAAACCATTCTTTTATCTCATCAGGATCCGGAATCATAAAGTAATCTTCCTTTGTCTGTAACTACCCTCTCAATAGAGCTTAGCCACCGAGAACGCTTATCGAACTGAGATTGGGTAACTACCACGATATCCTTTGGTATATGAAGCTCACGCAAAGCTCGATAGCCTTCAACGATTTTTTTTCTATTGGGTGTATCAGAATCATTAACAACTATAAGCAGATCAACATCACTATCGTCATTCGGCTGACCGTAAGCGTGAGAGCCAAAGAGATATATTTTCTCTGGATGCAGAGCATTAACAAGCCGTTGGATAATTTCATTCAGCAAATCGGAATCCAGAGTATTCAAAAGAATCACTTCCTGACTTTAAATATCCCGCCATATTTAATAAAGATACAACTTCCATACCCTTTTCCATCGCTATCATTCCCTTTGCTATTTTATATATTTTTCAAAACTTCGGTTTCAATCCAGCTTGTTTACATAATTCATTAGCTGTTATTCTATCTATTGTGCGATGCCTTCTTATTGGTATCGTTTTACTGTTATTTGTGTAAATAGAATGTTTGCTACCTTCTCGTAATAAATAGAATCCGTTCTCTTCCAGATATTTTATCAAATTACTTCGCTTTATTGACACTTTACACCTCAACGGGTATTTGTTCCAAAAGCGAGCCTCCGATGGGAATTTCCTTACTTTGTTGATGGTAAGCTATTATCATTTCATGCAAAGCATCTTGAAGCATTTCTCTACATTCTTCTATTGTCTTACCTTCAGTTATAACCTCGGGCCATTCAATCAACTGTCCCATATAACCTGAATCTATCTTTGTATATTTTGCAGTATAAACACTTAACATATTTATTCATCCTCAAGATACTTTATTTTGCCTTATAAACGATATATCACCTTAAAGATAATCAGGTAGATACCTAACAAACGATAGTGTTGATTTTACAGCATCATAGAAAGCCTTATCCGCTGTCCAGAACTCACAGCCACGAAGTTCAGCAAGCGCGGGCGTATATTGAATCATAAATACGCTCTTGATTAAACTGGCGTGCTATTTCTCTGGCACGATACACCATATCTGGATGAGTAAAGATTCGCACACCAACATTATGAAAAGCAGTCAAAGATGTATCTGCCATAGCAATAGTTGATCGTCCACGAAATAAACGATGCTGTATAGCACTTTCAACTTCATATATTAGAAGTGGAGGACCGCATAAAAAAACATGATACAGGATTCAAGTCTACGCCCATAACTCTATGTTGACTCCCCCACCTGCAACACAATCTTGCCGCTTATGTGACCTCCTTGGCTGAGCGTATGTGCATGACCCACATCGGCGAGTGAAAACACTTCGTGAATGTGCGGTCTGACGAACCCAGCATCCACGAGTTCCGCAATCTTTGCGAGTCGCCCCGTGTCCACCTTGAAATCTGCTCTCTCTGCTCTTACGCCATATTCGGCAGCCATCTCCTTCGATGGATTTGCACATATGCACACTATAATCCCACCTTTTCTCAACACACGGAAGGAGCGTGTTAATGTGTTAGCCGCAACGGAATCAATCTCATCTTGAGCGTCCCGAACGATGCTATCGAGGACAACATCAACGTCTTGCACAACCTCCTCGAACTTGCTGGTTCGGTAGTTGATGAACAGGTCCACCCCGATCTCTTTGAGGAACGATTCATTATAGCCTGAGGCGGTTCCGATGACGTGTGCTCCCTTCCACTTGGCAAGCTGAACCGCGACATGTCCGACTCCACCCGCAGCTCCATGGATCAGTATGCTCTGATCCTGGGAAAGGTGTCCCACATCGAACAGCGCCGGCCACGCCGTGCAAGTGACCACTGGCAACGCCGCCGATTGCACAAAGTCCAAGTTTTTTGGCTTGTGGCTGATAATGTTGGGCGCACACACGAGGTATTCTGCATAAGTACCCCTTGTGCCGCCATATCCATATACCGCATCCCCAACCTCGAAACCCAAGATATCCGGACCAGTTGCCTCAACGACACCCGAAAAGTCGAAACCAGGAATATAGGAAAACGGCTCTTGGAGCTTGTGTCGTTTCCCTGAGCGGATTTGCCAATCGGCAGGGTTGACGCCGCAAGCACGCACGCGTATGAGCAACTCGTCATCATCTGGCTTGGGTACAGGTAATTCCTCAAGATTCATAGCCTCTGGCCCACCATATTGGCGTACGACAACCGCCTTCATCGTTTTCATTTATTCTCTCCTACTATTCCAGGAACCGTACGTTTGGCAAAAATTAAAATTTGACAACTTCTTCTTCTTACCTCGTAAACTCAAAACATTGACTGCACTATCCGCTAACATATTGGACACTTTTGTGAATCCCGATATTAGAAAAATGCCATTTCGGATTCCGACATATGAACAAAGCTCCTTTCAGGCGCAACCTTTGACAGGCGCATATAACACGAAAAGCAAATCGTATTAACATTCTTATTGATAGCGAAAAAATATAATTTCCTATGCAAATAAAATAACGCCTGTCAACCGTGCCTCTCGAAGCAAATTCCGAGCTTCATCACGGAATGGTTCGTCTTTTACTACCCACTTAATAGCAACACTTGCATCTATAACGTATTCTGCCATATCTGTTTATCTCGTTCTTTGCGCATCCGGCGAATATCCTCAGCAGAATCAAATTTCCCATCCCACATCTCCGCTGCCTCATCACATAAAGCTAAAAGTTCATCAGCCTCTCTCTCTCTTTGTTTTCGTAGAACATCCTCTGTTAATGTTTCTCCGGATAGTTCCAACGGTATAATACTAAGCTGTTCAGAGATGTGAGCGATCAATTTAAGCTGATCATGCAATGGGAGTCTAGTTACCTGCTGTTCTAATTCTTCTAAAGTCATTTGAGGCATCTTTACTCACTCACTTTTTTTGGATTCCAGCTTTCGCTGGAACGACATTAAAATTTACCAATAGAATTACGAACTCGCCGGCTGTGGTTCCATTCCTTCTATATCTGCACCTGCGGCAATAGTTTCTTCTCGACCTCGTTCGTGGAACTCATTTCGGATTTCAACGTTAAACGTTCTCCAGAGGAGGAATTGTTTTCTTAACAGGTTAAGGAACCTTCTATTAACACGTTTCCACGAGGCTATTTCTCCGCTTTCACGATGTACCTGGAGGAATATTTTGTAAAGGTCTTTTTCTTCCTTTTCTTCAGCGGGAACTGTCTTCAAACTTATCCTCTGACTGACACCCAGGTCATAAGGTGCAAGCCATACCATCATTTCAATAGCAAACTCATCTTCACCAGTTGAGCGCTTTTTACGTTCAAAGTTGACCTGATCGGTATAGAAATCACTCGCCGATTCATCTGCATGAGCATCGAAATAATCTCTCAAGAAAATATTCATACCAAGAGATTCTTCCAAAAGAACAGTGAACGGCAAGTCAAAATGCCATTCATCGCCCTCTGGCTCTGGAAGCTTCCATTTCCTTTCAATGTCAGGCACAGCCATACGAGAGGCTTTTATAGCAGGATATATAGTTGACCCCAGAACTACGATCATAACTATTAGGGTTGACGTTACAGTTGAAGTCGAGGAGTAGTTGAGTGTAAGCCCTCCAAGCAGATTCCACTTTACTAAAGCCCATGCAGTCATCTGTCCAATTAGGTAGCCGAGTATTCCACCAATGACTGCGTAAACGCAGGCTTCTGCAATGAACAGAAACGCTACGTGAACGGGTGCAAGACCAACAGCACTGTATATGCCGATCTCTTTGACACGCTCATAAACTGCTCCGAGCATGGTGTTGAGAACGATCAAAGCGGCTATGAGTATGGGGATAAACAGGTTGCCCATACCAGAAAAGGAAGTCATACCGATTGAGCTGTAGAGGAATGCTTCATTTGCTTCCATATTACCGACGAAAACGTCCAGAGCAATTCTGGGCATGAGGTCAGCCATTATCTTTTCTAGTTGCTTTTCAGCAGTCAATGACAGTTCTTCCTTTGAACCCGTCATTTTGACGGCAACAGATTTGAGGTTTCCGCCCATGTTCATTACGACTTCGTAAGGCAATATGGCTATCTGCTGTGGTGTTAAATGCAGATATTTTTGTAGTTCGCCTTCCAGCGTTTCACCGCCCATCTGTACGCCTCTGGCTTGCTGTTGCTGCATTAACAGGTAGTCAACGGGTGTAAGCTCCTCGCCATCAAGGTCTTTTATGTCCTTGAAACTCGTGTCCAGTACGCCTGCAACGAGATAGCTTCCGCCGCCGATCTTGACTTCCATATTACCGACGTCTTTCTCGGTAATGTCTAAAGCATCGGCGATACCGGCGGGCAATATAACAGCGTAAGTCTCAGCGGGCTTGAACCATCTTCCCCATTTAAGGGACTTATCAATACCTGTTACGTCAGGCTCTGAATCAGACATGCCCAATAGGGCGGTAGCTGTGAAGGATTTACCATTATCCGCAGAGATGTCAACAAACGATTGATCACCCAGAGAGGATGAGAAATACCACGAACGCCCTGAGATAGAATTACGGACGTTAACAGTTTTTTCTTTTGAATCTGCTTCCTTGCCTTTCATACCAACTTCAGTATTTTGAAGGTCATTTTTTATGGAAGTATAAAGCGGTTCCTCAAGTGAATACCAATACTGGTTTCTCAGGAGCATACCTGTATATGGGGGCCTAACAGACGGCAGACGTGTCTTGTTGCTCTGCATAAACGTTTTGACCGAGGTAAACGATATGACAGTGAAGGTCAGTATGACAAGCGTACCACACGTCATTATTGTTCGGCTTTTTCGCTTTCTCATGTTGGATATACCGAGTGCAAAAGCGGCGGCACTCGCAGATAATCGCCCTACGTCAGCTTTGTGAATCTTGGAAGTTTCCCGCTTGATCTTTTCCAACTGCTCTTCAAACTTGCGAATAATAATAGAAATAACCAGAACGGACAAAGCCAGAACAATGAAGGAAAGCAGTATCACGAGCGGGGTTACAGTGATCTGGAACGCAGGATGTACCTGTGAAAGCAATGCAAACACAGCAAGGAAGATCAGGAACGTAGCGATAACCTGCCTGTTGATGTTGGCAAAGTGGAACAATAGCCTTTCCATGAAGAAGGCAAAGGGCATAAGAATGGCAAGATAGAACATAACGCCCTTAACAACGTCATTTCCAGTGCCTTTTATATCGGGATAAGCTCTGGATTCATATCCCCATGCGGCACGAGCCAGCTTAAGTGCTTCGTCGTATTGTTTCGCACCTAATAGCATCTGTGCCTTTACGAGATAAGTGTTAGCCATTTTGTGAAGCCTGTCCAGACGATCATTGCTTATACCGTATCGCTTATACAGATCACCTCTTGCCTCATCTAATGCCCACATATCTCTGACAACGACGTAAGGAGTAACTCGTATAGAGCCATTTTCCCTGACAATGAATCCTTTGCCAGTATAGAGAGTTGGTTTGCTTTCAGCTTCTTCATCAGTTGCATCAGCTTTAACCAGCAACAGGCGGTTTCCAAGTAAACCGGCTCCCATGCCAATTTTTATTCTGCTACCCGGCTTGGAGTAGATAAGAGCGATTGGCTCTACATAAGAAACCATCGGCTGTGGCCATGGCTTTGAGAAGCCATACTGCATGGGTTCGCCGTCAGTGACGGCATCATACACGGATAGCTCACGCAGGGTACGATAATACCTTTGATCTACCAGATCATAGATGGTCGTACTGACGCATGGGAACACAACAATACGGGCACCTTTTCTGAGAGTGTTGATAGGTATAAGATTGCTAAATATCTTGGCGCCGTATACGCCCTGATCCGGTGCATAAGCTATATCGCCGGATTCTGCATCAAGCTTATAGGCTTCAACTTCCTGCGCACCATTTGGCCTATATACTGCCCGCCCTTCCATGCCAAGACCAGAAATCTGGAATTTGCCTTTGCTGTCTGCGGTAGTGAAAAGGTCTCCACGAACGCCCATGAGGGTTTTGTTCCTGCCTCTTATAGTCATGACCGTGTAAGGAACCGGTGTGTTTGGAATTGGGCTTTCTTTCGCATCGAATTCTACGACGTTACCGAACAAAGTGCAGTAGTAGTTTCCGACTTTTGCGGCGGTGGGCATCTCCGGGTCTCTCAGCGCCTGAACCAATATTGATGACAGAACCCTCGCTTGAGTCAACAGATTATCAAAATTCACCCTTTTCATAGTGTCTAACGGTGTGTCAGTCAGTACTCGAGCGTCATCAGTTGTGGCGAAAGCGATGCCTGTTCTGCCAGCAAGTGTTGCAACTTCGCTGTCAAAGGCTATTTTACCGGGGATATAAGTGCGCCACGTTTTGCCGCCAGTAGCACTGATAGCATTGACGAAATCCGCGCCGCCTCCGGCACTAACGAGGCTTATAAGTGAATTAACATCATCTGCTTCCTCCGGGGTTAGCTCTTCGGGCTTTAGGTCTTTTAGTGCCAGCATATCATCCAGTTTTCTGTATAAAGTTATGCTGGACTTTCGTGCTTTACGCTGATCTCTTATTGCGCTTCTAATGAATCTTGCGACTTCTTTGCGGAGATAATCCATATCTTTGAGCATCTCTTTGGACGGCTCGCCTCTTTCTTTCATATCCTGGAATTGCAGTTTCATCAATCTATTTACACCGCCCAGATTTACAAGGGTATCGTAATTGTCGGAGATAAGGCTTTCAAGAGTTTTACCTTCAATGGCTTCGATTGACTTGGTAGCGGATGCGGCGCCCCATTCACCAGCAATAGCCGCCTGACGAATTTGATCATCATTGAATTTTTGCAAAGCAAGCATGTTTTTGCCAAAGGTGGCATTATTAGCATATTCAGCACACTTATTGCCGATGGAAGCGAACTCTCTTCTAAGAACAAATTCTGGCTCTTGATCATAGAACCAGCCTTTACCAAAAACCCCAAGCTGATTGTTCTGACTTGACAGGTCAATGGAGACAAATAACGAGCTATAATAGTTGTTAAACTGAGCCTGAAGGTTAGCAACCTGCATCAATTGAGATACTCTTCTCTCATATTCATCCTTATCCATTCTGGAAAGTATACCTACCTTTTTGTGTATATTCTGAATACGAGAGTTTTTCAAAGTCGGCAGATTATCTCTTAGAAGCGTTTTTTCCTGTTCAGTGGTGGGGCGATCAAGTGTGCTTATACCAGCGAGGAAACCCTCAAGGTCAGCAACGTCATTGGTTGCTCTGGAGCGGATTTTAGCCATCAAGGTTTTCTCTTCGTATCTAGCAAAGATTTGCTCTCTGGCTCTGATTGCACGAGTGTAATCATCATCGGTTATCTTTTTTACGTCTTTGTTGTATACTAATATTCGTTTTTCTTCAACGGTGTAGTCACGGTTCAGCTCATTATTTTTTGCCATGTCAAGAAGCTTACCGATAAGGATTGGTCCGTTTTGTGCGCTGTATCTTGCCAACAACAGAATGTCTTTTTCTTTAGAGAGAAACTTGCTTACATCTTCACCTTTTTTGGATTCAACTATCTGTTTACGCAGTTCTTTTAATCGCTCTATTTTGTCCTGAGACAAATGAGCCGAAACAAGCTCTATTTCACTCTTTTCGTAGTGTTTACGGTATTCCGGGGTCGTTACTTTCTTTATAAGCTCATCTATCTTTGCAACATCTTTTTGATTATCGGGAACATTTTCCTGGGAAACAACTTTGTAGAGTTTTTCAAGGACATTTATTTCTTCAGATTTATAATCGGCGCTATTGCTTCTTTCTTTATATAACGCCTGTCGAGCTCTTTTCAGTCGGAGGAATTCCATCGAGTCCAGATGCCGGTCTGCGATTTTTCCATAAGAGTATTGCTTGGTAAACTCATCCACATGCTCTACTACAAAATCTCCACCATATTGGCTGGCAAACTTCCGAAGTTTAGATATGAGGAGGTCTTCTTCCTCTTTTGTATTATACATCCATGGTTTGAAGGAAGAATAATCTGCTAAATTCTCATGGGTATTTACTAATTTCTCGACTGCTTCGAGGTCCATTTTAGCAATAGGAAGAGCATAGGACTTGATTATGGATTCTTCTTCCTCTCGGCACTTTTTGCTCGCTTCGGTTTTTAATTCCATCAGCTTATTAACGAGGTCTTCGAAGTAGTAAGCGGTTTCGACGGAATCTTTAGCCAGTTTCGCAGTAAGAGCTTCTAACCTAGCCTGATCTTCAGGTGTAAACTTCTCATCTTCCCGTCGTTTTGTTGTCTCTCTCTTTTCTTTTCGTTTCTCTATTTCGTCTCGCCTGTTGCTCTTGAGTCCGTTGATGTCGTTATTTAAGTTTCCGAGGTCAGATAGGGTTTTGGATCGCAGGTCTACTAATTTAGTTTCAAGCTCACCAACTCGATCGAAGAAAGATGGTGGCAGTTCCACCAGCAAGCCTCTTCCTATGGCAAGGACTATTCTGCGTCCCAGGTCTCTGATTTCTCTCAGGTCTCTGTATAGGTCTTCTCTCATTTCGACCATAGCATTTACAAGGTCTTCGCTTGTTCCGTACATGAAGGCGCGCATACCAGCAAGCCCCTGGAAATGCCCACTTGTAGCCAGAAACATAACAGATCGTCCGGGGCGGTTCTCTTCCATAGACAGCACTCTTGCCACTTCGAGAAGAGCGGCGATACCACACGTAGGATCGGCACCTGGTGCATTTGCAGGCACAACAGACATGGAATCGAAATACGCTTGAACAACTACCAGTTCGTTTTTCAGATTTGGATCAGTTCCGGGAAGAAGCCCTGTAATGTTCTGTCCGTATCGTCTTTCCCACGTCATCGTTGCTGTCAGTTGGACTTTTACATCGCTCGTGACGCCAAAATCAGGAATATAGACGACACTTCCAACAGGCATGGACTGACTTATAACGTCTTTATTGTATTCGTATCTCCTGATCTTTTCGGATAGCACATTATATTGATTTGCAATACTTTCGAGGGTATCGCCTTCTTTAACGGTATGTTTTATACTGAGATATTCTTTCAGGAGGTAATCAGCATCTTTTTTGGAGATCCAGAATCTCGGTGTAGCGGCGGGTATCGTTAAAAACTTGGCTTCAGCTTCACCACGGATAGTATCTTCAGGCTCTATGAAGACGACAGCACTTGCACCAAGCATGGCGGCGTTTATCCACTTTGTGTTGCAGTTAAAATCCAATAAGACAATGGATCCCTGTGGTATAAAGATAGAAGATTCGTTGGCTTCAATAAACTCACCCTTCTCATCCACTACGCCATCTTTATTGTTATCTATACCATCATGGTCATTACCCGGGATTTCATCCACAATGCCGTCGTTATCATTGTCTATACCATCCTGATACCAGTTGGCAATATCTTCCATCAGGGGGATTTCGCCATCTTCATCTATTTGCCCATTGTTATTATTATCTATCTTGTCATTACTCTTATCGAGATGCAGGTTCAGAACGTCGTCCAGTATGCCACCGGCGCCAACCCTGTAATGATGCGCAAGGTCGTCTATCGTATCACCGGGCTGTACTACGTGCCATAGCCCGCCGACGTCCTTACCGTTAAAATCTGCAAATTCAGCGTTTCCTCCATAGATGAGTTTTCCAGTGACGCCCGGTATTGGGATCAAAACGTCCTTATCCGGGAATAAGACCATTTCACCGGGTTCATCAACCTGTCCATTTGAGTTATTGTCTCGTCCGTCGAATTCTTGGTCTTTCAGATATTTATTATATGGATGATTCAATATAAGGGACCCGTCAATACCATAAGATTTGGCTATATTTTCGAGAGTGTCGCCTTCTTTGACTTTATGCTTTATACCTTGGGGCAAGAATGAAGTACGGACGAGATTTGGCCACAAACATGATAATCGGAATTCCGCAAGCTGAGTTGCGGGCTTTGATTCATCGGATGCGGTGGTTTTATCGGATTTTTTGGTGTTTTTAGTAATAGTGTCAGTTTTATTGGTTTGTACGGGCATTGCAGTGTCGGAACTGATGTCCAGGATGGGCATGTTTGAATTGGGGTCAAGGATCCTCAATTTGCCATCCCCGTGGTCTATGGGGACAGAGATTTCATATTCCTGATTTTCCACACTTTGCAGTCCGATTCTCTGGAACTCATCAAATAGATATTTAGCGGCGTTTTCACCAGCCTCGTACCCGGTAACTCTCGTGGGAAGTGCGGCAAGACGAGCAATGGTAGCGCGCATATTCTTCAAACTGATCTCGTTTGCAACACGGACCGCATCCTCAGAAAGCTCAGTCCTGGCGGCAAATACAAAATCAGAAAAAGTAAGTAACAATAATAGCGATATGAAAATCCACCTAAATTTTAAAATCTTCAACCCTATTACCCCCCAATCTATTTATCTTTACATTGAGTAAATTCTATAACATCTGGCATCTTTGAACACATAGTTTTATCCTTTATTCTTGAAATCATCCTAGCTTTTCGCTCCTCCTGAATCTTCTTTAAGTTTTCAAAAAAAGTATGCAAATCATAATTTGCTTGCTTAAAAAGTTCCTCACGTGCTTTGCGAACTTCCTCTACTATCGGGTCTCGCCACATAATTACACCTCTTTTAACTCATTCAATAATTCTTCTGGAGTACAAATAACTGGGATATGGATACCAAGAAGATTATTTATTTTTATCAATTTCTTTATAATTTCGCCGTTTGCAAGATGAGCACAATTCCACGTTACAAGATAATCAATATCATATAAAGAAGCCAAAGCAAGATGAGTTGCATCAAGAGCAGATTTTTCTGGAATATCCAATTTTTGTAGGTATACTTTAGATATTTCCTCAACCCGATCATTTGATTCCAGATAAGCAAAATCTCTTAGCTCATCTAACCTTCTTTTTACAGCCTCTGGATCGCCAGAAGAAACTTCCTGAATCACAATATCAGAAATATAAATATCAAATCGTTTTATAGCCTTAGGCCACCATTCTCCTGTAATTTCTTGATGAGCAAGAATCACAATATCCCGACTTGGTTTAGAGGTATAATAGCTTATTACTGTTGTCTCAAGATATATTGATTCTTTCATTGATTTTGAAAAGGTATTGAGTGTTGAAAATCTAATTTACCGCTATCCCGTCTCTTATGACATTTTTTACGAAAGGATACCCCTTTTCATATAATCGTTTATAATCCTCTTTTCCGATAACTCTTGGAGATACAATTACATCATCATCAAGGAGTATATTATTAGCTATACGGTAAACGACATCTCTCAAACGCCAATTACCAGAATTTGTTATCACCAAAACATCAACATCAGAATCTTCTCTGGCGTCCCCACGTGCCTTTGAACCAAATAGAGTTAGCTCTACAAGCTCGTCACCGAGTGCCTTTGCAACGGCTTCTTTGAACTTTTTCAACGCTAACTGGTCTTTTTCGGTTAATCCTGAAGATGGCATATTCTTTCCCTTTAAATTTGTATTAACCATTATACTATACGAGAAAATAGCATGTCAATATTAAATCACCAAAGAATACGAAAATTTGAAGATTATCTAAAATTACCACATCTTAGCCATCTCCTGATATAAAGCGATCTGACTGGTATGACGGGGGATGATTATGCGAATGGATTTTCGCTTTTTTCTGGAATCTATTACGGATACCGAAGTCTCTAGCACGTTTGCCATTGTCATGGATCGTGACTCGTAGTAAAACCAAATTTTATCAGTATTGTAAGGTCCTAAATAAAACTCCTGCCCTTTACAAAAATGCTTGTATTCCGGAAGATCAAGTTTATGCTTGTTCTCACCCTTGAGATCATCCATGCAGATAGCTTCAGGATGTTCCCTTGCAGAATATCCGCTCAACTTGCTGTTAATGATGTGGAGCCCGGAAGTGGACTTGTTTGTAAGCTCAACGGAAACTATTATTCCTGTGCGCCTGGTGTCTTCACGTGTAGCAAACCACGTACCTTCCCTGATCAACAGCATTTCCAGCTCTGGAATCGCTTTCGTTCGATTATACAAAATATATAACCCAATTGCAATACTTATCGCAAAAACAGCAATTACAAAAGCTTCTGATCCAATAATATTCGATACGAGTTTTTTTATATCACCAAGACTATCCTCTTCCTTACCTTTGAATACAGGCGTTTGAAGAAAGCATAGAGTATAGAACACAGACGTTTTTAACTTGCTAAACATAAAATCTCCAATCAGAATAGTGACGAGTGACGGGTTTAAGGAATATAAATGACACTATGTTTGTATATCAAATCTGTTACTCATAATCCAGTGCGTAGGGCATCAGGAAATAAAAATTATCATGGAAAAGTAGATTTTCATTTTTCATCAGATAAATAATAGACCTTAGATCGTTCAGGAAAGATGTATTTTCCAAAGCCAACCTGCGCCATAATGGCTCTTGCATCGGGAGTTCTATAATTTCTGGAGTTTTATCTTTTATTTTTGCTTTTTCTTTTGCTATGGACATCGCCAACTGCAACCCGCCTAGCCTATCCACAAGCCCGTTTTCTTTAGCCTGTCTGCCTGTCCAGACTCTCCCCTGGGCTATTGCCTCAACGGCTTCTTCTTTCATTTTCCTGCCATCGGCAACCTTGCTGACAAAACTCTGATAAAGCTCTTGCATCTGCCGTTCAACTATCTCTTTTTGCTCATCTGTAAAACCGTCATAATTGGTATAAATGTCAGAATTTTTGCCTCTTTTGATTATTTCCTTATTTATGCCGAGTTTATCGTAGAGACCATGCAGATCGAACTTTCCGGTAATAATTCCTATTGATCCTGTTATCGTACCGGGTTCAGCTACTATGGTATCCGCAGGACATGCGATGTAGTATCCTCCAGAGGCGGCAGTGTCGCCCATTGACACAATAAATGGCTTTTTACCTTTCGTAAGCGTAACCTCTCGCCAGATAAGGTCAGAGGCAAAGACTGACCCACCGCCGGAGTCTATTCTCAGCACGATGGCTTTGATCGAATCGTCTAATCTGGCTTTTTTAACTGCCTCAGCGATGGTGTCTGATCCCATTATTGATGGGGTAATGCTGCGTCCGGGGAGCATCATACCACTGGCGTAGATAACTGCTACTCTAGGCTTTTCCCGCCAGTCGTAACGATAAAATTTTCGACTACCATATTCTTCAGAGGAGATTTTATCCACTCTTTTTCCTACAACTTGTTTTGTGAAGTCATCAAGCTGGTCTGAATAAATCAGATCGTCCACCAGATCAGCTTTTTTAGCCTCGCCGGGGGTATAAGGTCCGTTATCAATCCATTCCTGAACTTTGCTTGCAGGAACTTTACGGCTTTCGGCTATCCCGCTGACCATCTGATCGCTCAGATCATCAAGCATCGAATTGAGAGATTCCCTGTGGGCATCGGACATACTTTCGTCAGTCAGCATTTCAGACGCAGATTTGTATTTCCCAATGCGGTAAAGATCGGCTTTTATTCCCAGCTTATCGAGGAGACCTTTGTAGGAAGTTACTTCCGATCTGAGTCCATACAATGATAGAGTTCCAGCCGGGTTGAGATAAATTTTATCACATGCGGAGGCAACGAAATACTCTTTATTGTCCGCCATTTCCATGTAACAGAGTGCCTTTTTGCCGGAGGATTTAAAATCTGATATGGCATCCCTCATCTCCTGTGCAACGCCCATGCCATAATCACCCAGATTGGATTTTAATATTATGCCGTCAATTGTTCTGTCATTTTTGGCTTTCATGAGCAGATTTGTATCCGTTGTGTCCATCTCTAAGACGTATTTGCCTGTCTGGAATCGGGAGCGATACGTCTCACTGGACAACTGGGCATATATCCCGCCGCCGTCACCTTTACGGTTTTCATCAAAGCGACGGTACGTTCCGAGCCCAAACTGCGAGAAACCGATGCCGATGCTAAATTCAAAGCTGTGATCTTTATTGTAGCTACCTCTTAGCAACATTCCGTCAATTGGTTCAAGGTCTAATGCGAGGTTATAATCGGAATTTTTCAGGCTTTTTCCTTCCTGAAGACTACTGTTCAAAGATAAAGTTCTACGATTTGTATAAGGTCTGATGGCGAGTGAAACGTCATAAGTGCGGTCGGTACGGACACCATTGAGCAATGGGTGATTCAGATTTCGAGTGACCAGACCAAATGACAGGCTGTTGGATGGGCGACAAAGCAACCCTATATCCCACGAGGAAAGGCTGTCGTAATTTTTGTCTTTTGAGCTGAACCACGAGTAGCCCGTTCCAAGATATATTCCATTGGAGAGTTTTATGCCTTCGGAAAGGGTGTATTTTGTGAACGCCATTTTTTGATCTACAAATTCTGCACCGAATCCCGCGCCTCCTGTGGATATGAAGAATGCGTTATCTCCACCAGTTTCGCCTGAAAGGGTATGGAAATAACTGGCATTTATGCCTTTGCTGACTCCTAATCCTGCGGGATTTGTGGTAGTAGCCATTGCATCGTCCCTGACAGCTACAGAAGCAGATGGGAGAAGAACAGATTTTGGCAATAGGTCTGCACCGACCGACAGACAAAAAACAAACATAAATCCAAAAGTTAAGCAAATATAATTCTTATTCATCTGCCTTTAATCCTTAATTTTTAAATCGTTTCAAACTGAAGGACACGCAATCTTTCAGGATTAACACGCTTGCTGATGTTGAGCATTTCTATTCCTACTACATCACCTTCAGAATTGAAATCCAATATGACACCGGGTTGAACCTCCTCTGATTCCACTATCGTAGATTCATCTAATCGAAAATACAAAGCATCACTTTCTCTATCAATTTTGAGTTTCATATCCGTCTCCTTTTAAAACGGCGATCAAAGAAAACGGTAACTATACGTTCTGGAAAAACGTTTGGATTGATGACTACATATTTCCCCTAAAGGTACATGGGTCTCGTGTCATCGTTCGTTGCCTACTAACTAACTTATATTTTTAGGCACTTTTTGTTACTTCCTTATTAACCTGTTGACGTAGAAGTTCGCTAATCAGATGACTAACAGTAGTTCCTGTTTGACTTGCCTGTATACGCAATATCTTCGCTAAATCTTCATCTACTTCGACTTCATAATAACGGTGCTTTAACTCAGTTTTTATTTCAATTGTATGAAAAGCATCCAAATAGTCAGTTGTATCATGTGTATCCCAGAAATCGCCTGCTTCTTCGTAGCTGGAGAATTCATCTGGGAGTAGATCAATTCGCTTCTTTTTGCTCATTATAATATCTCCTAAAATTTGTTTTTCCAGATAATACCATAAATTCTCAACGACTTTTCCTCAAACTTTCGAAGCGAAACGCACTTTATGCGATATCCTTATTCTTAAATTCAGCGAATATAGCAATCGTCGTCAAAAGATCGGCTTTGTTTTCATCTGATGCTACGTCATATTGCATATCACTCTCCAATCATGTCTCAGTAGATAAACGCACTCTATTCACCAGCAGGTGCGCCTGTCTGGTTGGTTCGGGGAGCCTGTATCCACGACAGGTTTTCAGCACGGTATCAATCGCTGATGGAACGTCCATTCTATGCCCTGGTGATACAAAAACAGGTGAGACATTCCTTTTTGTCCTGAGAACAGCACCAACGATTTTATCATGGAATGTGATCGGAGTATGCTCTCCTGCCTCGATTTCTGGGTCTTCGTAATGCCCAACCAGAATTTTTTTTGCACAACCGATGGATGGGACATCCAGTATAAGACCGATGTGAGATGCTATGCCCAAACCTCTTGGATGAGCGATCCCCTGACCATCAAATATCACTACGTCGGGAACGTTCACCAGCTTTTCAAAAGCCTTCATTAATACAGGAGCTTCACGGAAACTCAATAGACCCGGTATGTAGGGAAAATCCACCTTCCCTTGAGCAGTCACTTCCTCTACAACGTTCATCCGGGGCATTTCAAGCACAATCACGCCAGAGAAGAAAAGATCACTACCCTTTGAATAGGATACATCGGCTCCAGCTATAAGCCTGGGTTCTATCTCTGGAAGTTTCAGTATAAGCCTTGAGCTAAGATCACGCTGTACCTTTACAGCTTCATCGTAAGGAAGGTTCCAGGGGTGTAAATTCAAGTATTTCATGGGTCTTCCGAGAATAAAAAAACAAAGTGAGGTTATTATAGCACTGTCAAGGTTATGAACGGAAAGAAGTAAGAAAACGATGACAGACGAAAAATAAGGATATTCTGAAACCCCACGTCAATGAAAAGGCAGGTTTTCAGGATGATTTCTTATCAAGCTTGATATAGTTCTCCGGGTCTTTGTCGAACTTTTCTTTGCAGGCTTGTGCGCAGAAGTAGTATTTTTCGCCTTTATACTCTGACACTGCGGCGGCTTTGTCTTTTTTAACCATCATTCCACAAACAGGGTCTTTTTCTTTACCGAACATTATAAATCACCATCCGTTCTAATCTTCCCATGCCAAAGGACAGACAGGGGTAGGTTTTAGGAAATATACATTTTTACGGTATATTTTTATGATAAACCCGCTGATACATTCTAAGCGATCAACACCCCCCTAACCCCATACGCATTAAGCTAAGGAATTTTGAAATTACATCTTAACAAACTAATCTTTATCCACAAGTCTGTAAACCATTGGATAAAGGATTTATAACCCCCTTTTAGCTAAAAGGGGGAAGGGGGAATTTGATTAAATAAACCATATATCTAAATGAATCTATTCAAAGGTATTTTTGTATCTCATTAATTACACCATTGATATTTTTGAGTATCTCTTGATCCGATAGCCTTAATCAAATCCCCCTTTATCCCCCTTTAGCTAAAGGGGGAATTGTCAAATTTCCTTAGCTTAACGCCTATGCCCCCTAACCCCTCTCAAGATGGGAGTTAGAGCCAATTTCCCGTAGGTTGGGTTAGACCTTATCCATGAAAAACTTGTCATAAGCCAAACTCTTTATTGGGCTTTGATGCTTGCCCAGGTAGCGGCAAGTTTACCTGATTGGGAAACAGCAGTTACACCAAGTGCTCTCTCTAACCCCTGGTTCACGATGTTTTGGATGTCTCCTTCCTCCAACACCACATTGAAAACTGCAACTTCGTCAATGATGCCATCAAATGCCTGACCGACATTTTCTGGATTTGTTCCAATACCGTGAGCGGTAGTGCTATTTGTTAAATTAAGATTTATAGATGTGGTTTTATCAAGTTTACCATCTAAATATCCTTTTATTTCAGACCCACCTTCTGAATAAGTAACCGTTACATGGTGCCATTGATCAAGCGACGGCACTATTGTTAAGGCTGTTCGTTCATTACCACCTCCACCCAAAGTAATTGTGCCTGTACCTTCACTATACCTTACAAGCCATCCATTCCATCCCCCTGTTTCAAAATCAATCATTGTTCTGGCATCAGATATTGGATTGTCCCAGGACTTTGCGTTCATCCAAAATGAGGCAGAAAAATCAACATTAACAAAATTAAATATTGGACTATTTGCGATACTCACATAATTATCTGTCCCGTTAAACTCCAGGGCTTTGCCAAACTTACCCTGTACCCAAGCAGGTGAGCCGATAAGTTTTCCATCATTATCATTTCCTGATGAATCCTTGGTAACTGCGCCGCTACCCTCGTCAAGAAGCCACATCCCAACGATGGACTTTGAGTCAATCTTGGCTTCGCTCGGTACGACAAACAAAAAACCAACAACAAACAGAACAACCACGCCAATCAACAAATATCTTACTTTCATCTTGTTATTCCTTTCTTCTGTTACATATCCATAAGGCATTAACATGCGCCCATGATAACACAAAAAAGCAAATCATATCAACAATCTATGAATGACAAAAAAATATAATTTCCTATGCAATAAAAACCCAACCCTTGTAAGATCTCAAGCAGGGAGTTTTGGCTAATTCTCGATGATAAACTCGTCAGACTCATCAAAAGGAGGAACTACAATGTTTAATATCTTGAGATTCCCCTTTGCTCTGTGTCTGGTTAAAGGCTTTATCATCACAAGAACACCGGGTTTTAATTTGATAACGTCGTCGTTTAACTGTAACTCACCCTCGCCTTCAAGAACGTAGTAAAACTCAGTAAGTTTCTCGTGATAATGAACTTTAGAATCCTTACTAATGGTTACAATGTGTATACTAGCCCGGTTATTATCTCTGCCGGTTATCGCCCTGATGCTTTGTCCGCATGGGCATGGCACAGGTGAAACGTCTTTCATATATCGAACAATATAGCCTTTTTCGGACATGCAATTACCCTTTTAATAGGTTATTTTGTCGTCTGGGAGGTATGGATATTTGATAAAAACGAATTTTACGGGAGAATCCGTATCGTTATAGATGTCATGCTTTTCAAGCGGTTCTATCCTGAACGCATCCCCTACTTTAACTTTGTAAGGGACATCGTTGACGATCATCTTAGGTGTCCCTTCGACAAAATAAAAAGTTTCTTCAACTTCGTTATGTCCGTGACACCCCATCATTTCACCGGGTTTGAGGACTAAAACGCCCCATTCTATTCTGGGTCCACGGAACAGGTATTTTGGGCCTGAATCACCCTTTCTGAAGGTTTTTTCGCTCTCATTGGTTCTTTCCATGCAACGCTCCTACTACATAATCATAAAAGACAACCCCCTAACCCCCTTTATTAAGGGGGAATCCGATGACGACCTGACTTATTCCCCCTTATCAAAGGGGGATACAGGGGGTTGTTAAAATGGATTTTTTTAACGATAGAATTCCAAATTATTGACCAAGTTCCTTTAGTTTTGCAGAGGCTTCCTGATGCTGCGGGTTAATCTCAAGAGCCTTTTTGATCGAGGCGATGGCGTTTTCTTTATCACCCTGTGCCAGAGCAAGTTCACCAAGTGCGTACTGATACTCGGCGTTGCCCACAATACCGGGGTCATTCACCTTCGCTTCGTCAAGTACTTTCTGTGCGTCTTTGTATTGTTTATTTTTCGTCTGAGACAAAGCTCTTCTGGCAAGCATGTAGCGATAATCATTAAGTAAAGGCGCAACTTTCTGCAGTGCCTCTGCCGCTTTAGTATTTCCAGCGGCGGCGGCATCGGATACTAGCTTGATGTCAATCTTTGCAGGGTCTTCGGAAATCTTTTTGGCTTCTTCATCAGTTCCAATAGCTTTCTTTAGCCCGTCGTTGATATTGAGAATAATAATCCGTATGCCACTACCGTATTTTGTGCCTGACCATGAATAGCTGCCATATTTGTAGCAAAGGTCTGCGAGTTCTTTCTGGACTTTATAGTCGTTATTGCCCTGCTCTCTAGCTTCGGCATCAAAAAGGGCGGCTCTAGCGGGATTATTCTTTCTGTAATAAAGCACCTCAGCCAGATGCTGAAGTGAATCAATGTTATCACTCGGCTTCAGAGCAACTGCTCTTTCAAAGGAGTCTAGCTCATTATCAGCGTCATTTAATTTCCTATATACCAGTCCCATCTTATAGTATATTTCCCAATCCCTGTATGAAACCAGCCCAAGAGCGGTCTTATAAGATTCAAGAGCTTTTTCGTATTCTTCTTCACCGTATTGAGTTTCACCTTCGAGGATCATTTTGTCAATTACCTTTGAATCTCGTTTTATGGCTTCTTTATACATCTCTGCAGCTTTTTCTTTGTTACCGATACCCTTGTAGGACTTAGCGAGGTACAAATAAGAAGAAGCGGCATTATTCCAGGGTCTGTTACCTACCAACTGTAGGGCTTTTTCAAATAATGCCCCGGATTCTTTGAATTGCCCTGACTGCAGGTACGTGATGCCGACCATGTATATTGCATCGTACATGGTTCCCTGCTGATCTGCGGTAATATCAGGAAGTAGGCTTAAAGGATCAACACCGAAGTCCGGAGAAATAGAACGGGCTTGGGCAGCAGTTGCTTGAGCGGATTGACCGCCCTGCAGTCCTACAGCGGCTGTTTCCTGTCCTGGTTGGGTTCTTCTGAGACCACTGATATCTGGAGGTGGAGCATTTGATGCTCTACGCCTTGTTCTTTGTCCGATTTGTGATATCGCCTGAGGCTGGGCTTCATCCGAAGCCTTTGCTACTTGAGTTTCACCAGTGGGGATCTCTGACGCATCTACACCAAGGTTTGTAAGTGCCTCCCGGGCTTCTCTTGCCGAAGATGACAGAGCATACTTTGATGCTACGAGTTTGTAGGTTTCTATGGCATCATCCTGCAGGTCTAGTTCACCTTCATATATTTTGGCGGCAGACAGTAACGCTTGTGCGGCAAGGCGGTGCGTAGGATGACTTTTTGAGAAGTCAGTATATACCTTAGCCGCATTCTCGAACTTTTTTGCTTCCTCGTAGCTCTTGCCAACCATCAGCGTTGCATCACTGGCAAGGTCAATTCCGGGAGCTTCCTCAGCAACTTTGTTGAATGCCTCGATGGCTTTATCATAATCCTTTGCCTGAAAGTAATGTATACCGATAGCATTTTCTGCTTCGCCGGCATATTTGGTCTTTGGATAAGCTTTTATCACCTCTTCGTAAGTCTCAAGACCCTTTTGCGGATCGTTCATTTGTTTGTAGTACGTATCTGCGATTTTTAGATGAGCTTGTTTTGCTTCCTCTGTGCCGGGTTTTGTCTTTATGACCTGTTCATAAGAAGCAATGGCTGACTTTGGATCAGACATTGCCATCTTATCCGCTTTCTGTATCTGCGAACTGCAACCAGCAAAGAAAGCAAGAACACAAAAGATAGAAACAAACTGTAAGCAGAACCTGGAAGACTTCATAAGTATCTCCTTCTTTCCGCTAGGGCATCGAGGGATTTTCGATGTTCCCTTAATTATGACACCCTTGTTTAAAGTTCAATTCGTTTGTAAACAGACAATCTTGATAACATAAGAAAATGAGTTCCATCAATATTTTAGCATAATACCGATGGGATTGCAAAGGTAAAAATCCTGTTCGTATTAATGATCATTTTAGAAGTTTCAAACGCTCGAGATCGCCTTCTGTCCATCCAGCATTTTGGATAATATCCCTTAATGTTTTAAGGGGAAAAGTGTCGCTTGGATGATGAAAGGAGATTGTTACTCTACCTTTAACCGAATGGAGAAACTGGTGATGAAAACCTGATTTACGGTCAAGGTAAAACCCGTCTTTGATCAAAGCATTTACTATTTTTCTTGCAGTTAGAGAACGTATCTTTGAGTAATCAATGCTATTCATACTGTTACTGCCACTCTTGGTTCAGAGAATATTTGAATTTCAGGTTCTTCCGGAATTGGCTCTCCATGTCCGATCATACTTTCAACAGTCATTTCCACTACTTCTCTGATATTTTTCAGCGTTTCCTCTTGAGTATATCCCCAAGTACTTGCTCCTTTCAGGCTTGGACAGTAAGCATGATAAGCCTGCCGTCCATCATCAAAAGAGTCCTCTTCAATAACTACTTTGAAGATATAAGTTTTCATTTCTTTTTTTGGTTTTTCGGATTTTTTGTTCACCTTTTTCGCCTTTAATAGGAAATCCTTCTTCCTGACAAAACTTAATCAGTATCTTGTTAAGGCTAAAAACAGAAACTCCTATACTGATTCCAGTATTTTCCATTTTAAGTTTCCTTATCTAAATTGTTTATCAATTCAACCATACTGTCTTTATGCGTCCCGGGCCAATAAACTCTCTTACAATCAGGACATTTATAGAACTCATTTTGCGTTTGGTAAGTATAGACGGGAACTAAATCCCGAACACTTGTTTTGTCAACGGACATTAGCTCTTTATTGCAGATAAGGCATCGGGTGAACAGCCTGCTTTTTGTGTCAAGGGCAAGTTCTTTTACTACTTGCTCAAACTGCTCCCAAACGTTATCGCTTTTGATAAGTACGTAATTTCTGGCGAGCTTCCTTTCCACCAAGCGTGTGTCTCTCGTCAGGATTATTCTGTCTTCTTCAAGGGAGCGCTGAACAAGACCACTATCTGCACCGCCATCGTTGTAGTATAAAGTATCATAGCCAATAGTTCTCAGCCACTTTGCGAGTTTGCCAAGCATCTCGTCGGCAATGAACTTTATTTTTTCATTGTCGGCGATCATGATAAAACCCCCTGGTCAATCCTGCTCTTTCAGCTAACAGGATGACGTTTGCATACTCCTCAGACGTAACCCTTCTGTTGAGTTCAGGGTAGCTGGAAGCTTTATACTGCGGACTGTATTGAGCCATAATGTTTAAGTAGGTGTTTTTAGACAATCTGGAGATATACTCAATAACCTTTTCTGTTCCAGCCAGATTATTTGGCAATACGAGATGCCTCACCAAAAGCCCTTTTTCGGCTCTCCCATGCTCATTTATCACCAGATCGCCTACCTGTCTGTGCATTTCAGAGATAGCCACAGTCACGACATCGAAGTAGCCCGGTGCTTTTGAGTATTTTTCGGCTATACTGTTGTCGCTGTATTTTATATCTGGCATATATATGTCAAATACTCCGTCAAGCAATTTCAGCGTTTTTAGCGATTCATAACCACCGCAGTTATAAACGAGAGGGACATTTAAACCATCTTTCACGGCAATAAGCAAGGCATCAAGTACCTGGGGAACGTAATGCGTCGGAGTCACGAAGTTGATGTTGTGGCAACCTGCATCTTGAAGCAACAGCATTGCTCGTGCAAGGTACGCAGAGTCTGCTTCTTTGCCATCCCCTAAATGGCTGATGCCGTAATTTTGACAGAATATGCATCCAAGATTGCAGTTTGTGAGAAATATTGTTCCAGAGCCATGACGCCCAACTAAAGGCGGCTCCTCACCAAAGTGCGGACCTGCGCTGGACACCATAGCGAGCTTACCAGATTTACAAAAGCCCCTTTCCCCTTCTAGCCTGTTGACACCGCATTCTCTGGCGCAAAGCTTACATTCTCTCAGCATTTCATGAGCTTCGGTTACACGATTTGTTAGTTCTCCTGTTTCGTATAAGTGAATATAAGACGGTGTGAATCCCATTGAAAAAACACCTCGACCTCTTTTCAGGAAGCGCAAAATCTCTAAAATTTATTGAGTGTATTCTATCAAAACGAGACTATAATGTCAATAATGTTGCTAACCTCGGATTAAGTATTATTTTCTTGACTTTCAGAATTACTAAAGTATACTATGTAAACAGGAAGATGCTTATCTTTTACTTATACATTTCAAGCCTTACGATATCTTGGTTTAGTGGCTTTTGAGAAATCTCAGATTATTCACTTTGAATTGGAATGGGTTAGACAAACAAAAATGAAGTGCAGAATAGCTGTAGTATTTTTATATCTGGTTACCATTATGTTTCCTACCATGAAATACGCTATGGCAGAGGAGCTTCTCAAGAACCCGGGTTCGGAACCTCGCTACGAATGGTATGATGAACCGGGAGGGGAGGAATACAAGGATATATTGCCACCTTTAGAAAAAGGCAAGTGGTATTGGATCCGATACAAAGGAATTGGTAATATTGATAACACAAATGATTTAGAAGAAGTAGTCCTTGTAACTGTGCAAAATAGCAGTGCATCAGACTATCAATACGAAAAGGCGTTTATACTGGTGTGCAAAAGAGAAAGTAATACGCTCAAGATAAAATATCTTGTACAGATTTATGACAAAGCAGAAACTAAAGCGCACCAGTATCCTCCGTTTGTATTTGGCAACCGACCGGATTTTGATCCGAATAATGGTCGTTTTGAATTAGTGGATTTGAACAAGGATGGCATTCTGGATGTATTTGTCCAATTATGGTATAGCGGTGGCAGCTATGCGCCTTATTACGTTGTAATCACGTCTTTTGTTGATGGGTGTTTTGAAAGAATATTTAGTATACGTGCTGGTTTGGGGGACTTTGAAATTAAATGCGCTGATATAGACGGAGACGGAATCTATGAAATTGAAATTCCTAACGAAATAACAGTAGGATTTGAACATGCCACTGATCCGACATGGATTAGTTTGTATGAATGGAACGGGAAGGAATATGTTCTCAATAATAAAAAGTTCTATTCCAGAGATAATGATGTATTGATTCAGTTTCTACAATTCTATAGTTACAGGCTCCAGTGGTACGCAGACCAAATCCTTTTTTGGGGATTAAAAACAGAGATGTATTTTGAAGATTACGAGTTTTATCTGGGACTGATATATTATTACAAAGAGAAGCCTTATCTTGCCAGAAACTTTTTAGAGCGAATTGTAGAAAAGGCAAAAAAAGAGGATTACATCAGAGAAGCAAAGATTATGAAGCAAGCAGTCTTTACTCAATTGAAGAAACTACAGGAAACAAGTATTCATGATTAAATAACTTCCCTATTTTGAGATATGACTTATTTAATCAAATCCCCCCTTTAGCTAAAGGGGGAATCAGCTTAAACTCCCCTCTTGAGAGGGGTTAGGGGGTGTGTTTCTATTAGGTAAGTTATTTAATTACAAATCCAAGCAATCTTGATTTTCTTCCGCATTGAAATGCTATTTTCGGAGTAGACATTCAGCCTGCCTTTCAATTGACTTTTGCATACCTTTCTCAAGGTCGTAATAATAATTATCAGGTTTCATGAACGTGGAAGGATATAACCGTATTCTTTCAAACACCTTTATGCTTTTAGTGCCTTTTGGGTATCCGCAGAGGATGTCATTCTTTGGCGTGGACTCACGAGGATTAGTGGTGAAAAGATGGGTTTCGTAATCGGCTTCCTCTGCGGACAGATTTCTATCGTAGCTGACGTAGCCCATACATAGCTTTCCAGATTTGGATTGCTCGCTTTCAAATTCCCAGCAGGTCCAATCGGCGGTTCTGGCAAGGACGTTGTAATCATCTCTAGTAAGAATTTTTGATAATTTAGAGCTTCGTGGATAGGTAAGCTCGCTGTTCTTGATGTAGCCAATATCGCAAGGGCATAGTATATATGGCACGCTATTCTCAATACACCTCATCTGAGCGTAATCAGTCGCCTTTCCGCAGGCATGAATAGCGATACCGAAATCAAACTTTTCGTGGAAATCCTGAATGTAGCCGTTAAAAAACTCCACGTTTTTGAAGCCAGAATCAGCAATACGCTTTCTTCCGATCCCAACGGGAATGGGATTTCTTTCGACGAGTATAAAATGGCAGTTTGGAAATACATAAGCCAACGGCAAGGATAGATGTCCCGAACCAGAACCGAAGTCCACTACAAACTCATCACCTTTGAGCAGGGATTGTGCTATCTGAATAAAGTTTTCAACTTGCCATCTTTTTCTGATTGCTCTGCTGTCGTTCAAAAAACCTGACGCCGGGTCTATGCCTTCGGGCATCTGATCCCATTCTAATCTTAGATTGAAGTGAGGATCGGAATATTCGGGGCAGATGCCTGATTCTAAAAGCCTTTGTATGATTCTTTCAAACTTTTTCATGCTAATTTTCTTCATGCCGATCTTTCAAATTATGCTGAATAATCTCTTGTATTACCAAAAAGGCTGTGTTATACTAAGTACCCAGAATTTATAGTATAATCGCCCTTTTAGAGATATTATACTGCAAAAATGTGGTATAGTAAATAGTTATGGAGCTGATCGCTGATTAAGGAGCTATGAAAGAATTTCGGTTTTGTGTGGGAAGTAAGCAAGGAAAACGTTCTTCTGTTTGGAAGTTCTGGGTATCGAAGAACGATGTTTATATTCAATCCCGCATGATGGGGTCTGACATGAAGGTAAGTCTACATGAATCAGGATTGTGCCAATTTTCTATGACAGGAGATTGGATAAAAAAGACAGGAAAATATAATTCTGAACGTCATATTGTGCGTTGGCAGCGTGAGGAACCCGAAAAGGTATCTGTTATCCACTTATTTCGTATCATTATTCCAGAGAGTGAACTACGTGTAGTTAACGTCTCTGAAAAATTAAGTAAAGTAACATGGATCAATGCTCCACCTTTTGGTTATACGACTTTGGTAGAATGCTATTTAACGCCACCATCAGTGAAGCCTATTAGTAATAAATCCTTTCCTTATTCATTACTTACTTCCTTTCAACTTATTGACCAAAAGTGGTTTGTAGCACTTATACACCAAGAGATTGTTACGGAGGAAAACTCTCGCATATTGTATGATGCACGTAGAGAAATGTTAAAACGTGCTATGGAAGTAGGAGTTGAGTTGAGACCAGAATATCGATCTGCCTTTTTTTTAAAAGCACCTAATGATGCGCGCGGGTTGATCGAGGTAGTTCCGCTAGTAGATACACCATAACAAATGGTTCGAGCATACAATCCAAGCTGACCGTTTATCGAGTTTGATTTTGGTATTTTAGGCAAACCGCTAAACCTAGCCTGTGTAACCGCCGCTTAACAGCAGAGCATTAACCGCTAATTGTTTTAAAACAAGCTACGTTTTATGAGATAAAGTCAAAATGACTAAACATGAAAAAGTTTTACAAAAAATCCTGACCGGAAAATCTGATGCGAATATCTATTTTGAAGACTTATGTAACTTACTGAAAAAATTAGGTTTTGAAGAGAGAATTAGAGGCAGTCATCACATCTTCAGAAAAGACGGAGTGTTAGAAAAGATTAATTTACAGCAAGATGGAAACAAGGCAAAACCATATCAAGTTAAGCAGGTAAGGAATGTTATCATAGAATATAAACTTGGAGGGAATATTAATGTACAAGTATGAAGTCATAATTTTTTGGAGCAATGAGGACAAAGCATTTATAGCAGAAGTACCTGAACTTCCAGGATGTATGGCACATGGCAATACTCCTGAAAATGCTTTGAAAAACGCACAAGAAGCTATTCAGTTATGGATTGATACAGCAAAAGAATTTGGTGATCCGATTCCTGAACCAAAAGGTAGCAAATTGATATACGCATAAGTCATAAGAGACGTTAGTCAACTTGTGGATTCAAGAGAGATTAACAGCTTAATTTTATGGCTCTTTGGTAAATAACGGGGGAATGAATCTTGCATAGGATGGATTCCAGCTTTCGCTGGAATGACAATGATTGTGCTTGTGTCATTCCCGTGAAAACGGGAATCCATTATAAATACAAGTTTCCCCGTTAATTCCCAAAGAACCAATTTTATTAAACCCTCCAATTATATAACCTCAAAAATCTTCGCATATCGCCGCTAAGTCTCCTCATTGGATAGGAATAACAAAGATAAATAATCCTGCCAAAACAACTTAACACTTGTTTACTATTTCAAGTTATGCTATAATATTTGTCGGGTGCTTTTTACTTGCCAAAAAGACGTTTTCGTGGTATACTAATGCAGAAGAATTCAAAGACAAATCAAGGCTTTGTGGAATCATGAGATATGTGGATAACTCATAGATACCCCAGCCATATAATCTGCCACTTTATCTCCAAAACGTCAGCCCGGACATAACCTTTTTGGGTCATATTTTCGATGAATTATTACACAGCCCCAATATTAAAAATCTTGGTGAAAAATCACCTGTTTTGTATGCCTCAAACGTAGTCATATCAATCGTTTGTGGAGTTTTCCACATATGTGGAAAACTCTGTGTATAACTTTTTGTTATCCAGAAGCAAGGTAATCTCAGGATGTATAAATTTTGTGAGAATTGAAAAACCCCCAAACTGCAATCATAGTCTAGTAGATCGGAATGTGGATAAAATGTGGATAACTTCCGAGAGCGGATTTTGAAAAAGAAAGGATATTTGCAATGGCAAGTAAGACATCAGTAGAAGTATGGGCGGAAGTTATAGACACCGTGGAAAGAAGCCTCGGCGGCAACGCCGTTATCTGGCTAAGGCAAACTAAAGCGGAGTCTTTTTCCAATGGTGTTCTGACTGTGATGGTGCAGAACGCCTTTACGAAGAATTACATAGAGGAAGAATATCAGAAACAAATACGTTCTGCCCTAAAAAGTATAACTAGCGCAGACACCGAAGTGAGCTTCATTATACAGTCCGAAAGCCCTACGGAAGAAGGCGATTCAAAGAAAAAAGAGACACTTACAGGAGGTCCTCCCGATCCGTCGTCCTCTTTGAATCCGAAATATACTTTTGATAACTTTGTTGTAGGAGCCAGCAATAGGTTCTCCTACAATGCGGCATTGGCTGTCGCTGAGTCACCAGCAAAAGTTTATAACCCTCTTTACATTTACGGAGGTGTGGGACTGGGCAAAACACACTTGATGCACGCCATCGGTAATTCAATCAAAGATACAAACCCAAAAATGAAAGTTCTGTATATGTCCTCTGAAACGTTTACAAACGAGATGATTGAAGCGGTAAGGCGTGGTATTGGTATGCTAATGCCAGATTTTCGGAACAAGTACCGCACAGTAGACGTTCTTTTGATAGATGATATTCAGTTCATGCGAGGAAAAGACGGTACGCAGGAGGAATTTTTTCATACTTTTAATACGCTGCACAGTTCCCAGAAACAGATAATTTTGACAAGTGACAGCCATCCTCGTGATATTTTGGCTCTTGAAGAGAGATTACGGTCCAGATTTGAATGGGGGCTGATCACCGTTATAGAGCAACCGGAACTTGAGACGAGAATAGCGATCCTGAAAAAGAAAAGCGAGGAACTTGGGATAGATGAACTTCCCGATGACGTTGCAATGTTCATAGCTGATCGGGTTACGAGCAATATAAGAGAACTGGAAGGCTGTCTGATTAGGGCGCTGGCGCTGGCTGATCTGGATGACGTTCCACTGTCAATTGATATTGTCAGAGAAGCACTAAAAGATATAATGCCCAAAGAATCGGAAGTTTATAAGGAACTTGTAACAGTGGAATCTGTAAAGAAAGTTGTTGCCAAACACTTTAACGTGCGTATATCAGATTTGAAGTCAGATAAAAGGACAAAACCACTGACACTACCGAGACATGTAGCGATGTACCTATGCCGACGCCTTATCGGAGCACCACTTATGGACATAGGCAGGGATTTTGGTAAGAAGGATCATACAACGGTTATGCATGCTTTGGACAAAATTCAGGAAGCGATACAAAATGATCCGAACTTTGAAAGAACAATAGAACAGCTAATCAAAGAAATAAGAGAGCAAAATAAGTTATCATAATATAGAAATTATATTTCAAAAGGTGTTTTTTAGAGTCCAAAAGTTCATTGTGGATAACTTTGTGGATAGTTATGTGGATTAGTGTGGATAAGTTGGTGTTTTATGTGGATAACTTTTTGGGGGCAAAGGGGCAATTGTGGATATGTGGATAAGTGCCAAAAATTATCCACATGTTATCCACATCGATCAGGCTATACGGTGACTACGTTTGATCGAGTTATACACATTTGTCCACATCCCTACTACTACTACTATATTTTTAAATTTAAATAGTACTAGTAGGATTTAAACGTTAGATCTTAGTACATAGATCAGCAAAAAGTCCTTTTTTTTAGATAAAAAGCAATTAAAAATTTGGGAGGAAATCAATCATGGAACTCGTATTTGATAAAGAAAAACTCTGGATAACAATGCAAATGGTAGGGAACGTAGCGGCAAGCCGGAATACGTTACCAATTCTATCAAACGTTTTGGTTAAGACAGTAGGAGATCAGATACATCTAGCGGCAACTGATCTCGAAGTTGGTATAAAATGCGTAGTCAGTGGAGAAATCGTAAATCCCGGCTCTATAACCATTCCCGCTAAAAAGCTGGTAGATATAGTCCGAGAGCTTCCATCCACTACGGATTCGGGTAATGAACCATCTAAAGTCAAGATCGCTACTCTAGCAAATGACAGGGTTGAGATTGACTGCGAAAAGGCAAAGTTCAGGATCGTAGGTCTGCCTGATGAGGAATTTCCTCCGTTACCTGAACTTGGTGATGCGTTTTTGACTATAAATTCAGGTACTTTGTGCCAGATGATTCAGAGAACTATATTCGCCGCTTCTACAGAGGAAACACGGCACTTTTTGAATGGTGTATATTTTAGCGTGAACTCGGATACTTTGAAGATGGTAGCGACAGATGGTAAGAGATTGGCTATTGCCAGCCATCAACTTGAGGAGTCTGTAAAAGAGAAGATTGGTATTATCATCCCCATTAAGACTGTCAACAACATACTCAGGACTTTTGCGGGAGATGAGCCTGTTAGAATTGCTCTTCTGGAAAATCAAGTGCTGTTCTCTACACAGGATATAACCCTGATCTCAAGATTGATCGAGGGCGAGTATCCTGATTATGAGGCTGTGATAAATCCTGTCCTGAAGAATGATATAACCCTGACTGCTAATACGGGACACTTACTTTCGGTCGTCAGGCGTGTTTCGCTACTTGCAAATCCTAAGACACCTTCGATAAAGATTGAGTCTAATAACGGTGAACTCAGCGTATCTGCCAGCACGCCAGAGCTTGGCGAGGCTCAGGAACAGATGCAGGTAAAGATTGAGGGCGGTAAGGTCGAGATAGCTTTTAACGCTAAATACGTGATGGACGTCCTTCGCAACATTCAAACGGAAGATTCTATATTGAAATTCAGGGATTCTCTTAGTCCTGTTCTCATATCTCCATCTGAGGGTAATGATTATATGTGCGTTATTATGCCGATGAGGCTGTAGTATAGGGGTAATAGAATGCCATTAGCTAGATTGAGTAAAGATGAACTGGTCGAAATTATATATCATGGGCGTGAAGAAAGAAATATCGAATACAAATCATCAATGCTTTGGGAAAGAAGCGAAAAAAGGTTTGAGATAATTAAGTGCATATTAGGTATGGCTAATATGCGTGATGGAGGATTCATAGTATTTGGTGTTGAACAACAAGATAGCAATTTCATTCTGTCTGGGATGGCGCCAGACCATGTTATGTCTTTTAATCAGGATAAGGTTGATGATGTTGTAAAAGACTTTGCTGATCCATTCGTGGAAACCCAAGTTATAATTGTCGAACATGAAAGTAAAAAGTTTGTTGTTATTCAGGTGAACGAATTTGAGGAAATACCTGTAATATGTAAAAAAAACTACCCGCCTAGAAGTGGGACATTATTACGTGAAGGCGCAATATATAACAGACCGAAAGGTAAATCGGAAACTACTGAAGTTTCAACGCAAGCTGGAATGCGAGAGATAATTGATATGGCAGTTGACAAAAGCCTACATAGGTTTGTTGAAAGAGTAGGAAGGATAGTTATGTCTGAAATAACAGGACTTATGAGGCCAAAAGGTACTGAGGAAAAGAAATTTGAAGATCAGGAAAAGAGCATGAGGTGATGAAATAAATGTGTGCTGTGAAAAGCTTATACACAACTGACGTTGCGGATATCGAAGAGCGACTAGATAAGATAAAAAGCACTGGATATTGGTATGTAAACATACATCCAATTCAGTTTGAAGAACGAAAGATTGAATCTCCAGAACGTTGTTGGGAAATCGTGGAATCATGCCGTGTTTTCCTTCGAGGATGGGATTATCCTGTTATTAATGAAAGAGAAAGGGTTTTTGGAGAAGACTGGGTGCAATCTGGTGCTGATTTCATGGGAATAGTGGAAATATGGAGATTTTATCAGAGCGGTCAGTTTATTCACTACTTCTCCTGTCTGGAAGATTATCGTATGAAACCAGATGAATATAAATCAAACAAATTTGATCGGGCACTTAGTTTTATATCTACTCTTTACAGGGTCACTGAAATCTTCGAATTTGCCACTCGTTTAGCTTTGAAGAATGTGTTGGAAAATGGTGTAAGCATATCAATCAAGCTTTTGGGAATGAAAGGACGTGGATTGTATGAACCAGAACGTTCAGTAGTGTGGGAATACATTTCGGATCATGATGAGATCGCAGTTGAAAGTAATTTGTCCACCATTAACCTCATAGCGTCATCATACAACGAGGCTATAGATAAAGCATTAGAAATATATTCTAAGTTTGGTTTAGTCAGCTACCCACGTTCGCTTTTGGCGGAAGAACAACGACGTTTTCTAGGAAGATGATTGTGAAATCTTGAAAGTTGGGTTACATGGTTTTCCATGTCACTCGTCACCAATATTTTGATGTGTTTATTGAAGAAATTACATTTCGCAATTTTCGTAATTATGAACTGTTGGACCTGCATTTCTCATCTAACATGAACCTTGTTGTTGGGGGAAATGCTCAGGGTAAAACTAATATTCTGGAAGGAATTTACTTTCTTTCTACCGCTAAGTCCCATAGGACAAGCCTTGATACTGAGTTGATACAAAATGGGAAAAGCTGGTTCTACCTGAAAGGTCGTGTTAAAGCTAGAAATTCATCAACAGTTGTTGAGATGGTTAATGCCTCTGACGAGAAGAAAAAGATCAAGATTGATGGCAAATCACAAGGCAAAATATCGAGTATTATAGGCAAGATAAACACTGTTATGTTTTCTCCAGAGGATTTGTCGCTCGTGAAAGGCTCTCCGTCTGAGCGGCGCAGGTTTCTTGATATTTTGATCTCAAGGATTGACCCAACTTATTTACACAATATTCAGGAATACCAGTCAGCCCTTAGACAGAGAAATGAACTGCTGAAAAGACTCAGAGAGCGAAAGACATTCAAGCAATCTGAAGGTGCAGATTCTTCGGCTGATACTCTTGATTCGTGGGATTTTCTGTTAGTTAAGTCTGGGTCTGAAGTTATAAGAAAAAGGGTTTCTGTGGTCCCTGAATTATCGGAACTTGGGATGGGTAAACACGGACAATTGACGCTTTCTAAAGAAAAACTGAGCATAGAGTATCAAAGCCAGTTGGTCAAGCCCGATAGCAATGTTGATGATCTGTTCCAAAAGAAGCTAAAAGACAACGTTGATCAGGATATACGGCTGGGAACGACCGGCACAGGTCCGCATCGTGATGACCTGATTTTTGCGATAGATGACATGGACATAAGGAAGTTTTGTTCTCAGGGACAACAGCGCACTTCTGTGCTGTCGCTAAAGCTGGCGACTCTTGAGCTTATGAATATGCGTTTGGATGAATATCCAATAGTTTTACTGGACGACGTTGCATCGGAACTTGATGACGAAAGGGTTTCACTGCTTTTTGATATGATAAGCAAGATGCCTGCTCAGACTTTTTTGACGACTACAACAGGGCTTCACGACTTTCGTGATAGCCATTTAAGCCGGTGGTTACCTAAAAATACTTCAGGCGAACAACAGGCGGGATTGAGCATTTTTATTGTAGAAAACGGTAGTGTGAGAGACGGAAATGCAGTATATAAAGACAATTCTTGAGGATACACTGGATCAGCTTGGGCTGAGTGAAAAGATTGATGAGTGTAGGGCATTGACGCTGTGGAATGACGTAGCGTCAAAAATGGCGCCCAGAACTCAGCCTGTGAGTATATCTAATGGCAAATTGCTCATAAACGTTACAGACTCGGTAGTTTTGCATACTCTGTCGCTGTATAAAAGAAAATACGTGGAAAAAATCAACCTGTTAGCAGGGAGAAACGTTATTAAAGATATAATATTTCGTGTTGGTAAAGTGGAACAGAAAGAAAAAGCTGAAAACAAAGATTATATAAACGAACTTCATGATATTCAGTTAGATCAAGTTGAACTTGAAAAAATAGATGAGATAGTTTCAGAAGTTGAAGATGATGGGATACGCGATTCTTTAAGGAATTTATTCATTAATCAAAGCAAGCTATCAAAGATGAGGAGGAAAGGCTTATAAAAAGCCGTTTACTATGTCAGATTACAGCGCAAAAGATATTCAAGCATTGGAAGGCTGGGAAGCTGTTAGAAAGCGCCCAAGTATGTACATCGCTAACACTGGTCCAGATGGACTTCACCAATTGGTGACGGAGGTAGTGGATAACAGCGTTGACGAAGCTATCGGTGGGTACTGTACAGAGATTGATGTGACTATACACCCCGATAATAGTATTACGGAAAGCGATAACGGTCGTGGTATACCAGTGGATCGTCACGAAAGCGGAAGATCGGCTCTTGAAGTTATTATGACTGAGCTACATTCAGGTGGGAAGTTTGATGGAAAAAGCAGTATTGGATACAAGGTAGCCGGCGGGCTTCACGGGGTTGGCCTCACTGTCGTCAACTTCCTGTCGGAATGGTTTCAGGTCGAGGTACGGCGTGATGGAAATATATATCGTCAAAAATATGAGTACGGCAGGCCGGTAACTGAAGTAAAAGTGGCTGGTAAAAGCACTACAAATGGAACTACTCATTACTTTTTACCTGACAAGACCATATTTGAAACTATTGAATTCAGCTTTGATGCGCTATCTAATCGCTTGCGTGAATTGGCTTTTTTGAATAAAGGGATAAAAATATCACTGACTGATGAAAGAACAGGCAAAGATCGAGTCTTCCACTATGAGGGCGGGATCGTCTCCTTTGTTCAGTTGCTGAACCAGAATAAAAACACGTTACATGCTAATCCGATCTACATACAGAGAGAAAAAGATAACGTTCTGGTCGAGGTCGCTTTTCAGTTCACGGATGATTATTCAGAGCAGGTGTTTTGCTATGCCAATAATATCAACACACATAACGGCGGTACTCACCTGACAGGATTCAGGTCATCGCTTACGAGGGTGTTTAACGATTATGCGAAAAGCAGAGGGCTTTTCAAGAACTCTGATGCTAGTTTGCAGGGAGATGATATAAGAGAAGGCTTGACTGCTGTGGTCAGTGTAAAAGTTCCTGAACCCCAGTTTGGCGGCCAGACTAAGGACAAGCTTGGAAACAGGGAAGTACAGGGAATTGTAGAATCAGTTGTAAACGAAGATTTAGGCACCTATCTTGAGGAGAACCCGTCTATTGCTAAATCAATAATTCAGAAGAGTATCCTTGCGGCTCAGGCACGTGATGCCGCAAGAAAAGCCAGAGAGCTTACAAGACGAAAAGGCGCCCTTGAAGACGCTGATTTGCCCGAAACGCTTGCTGATTGCAGTGAAAAGAATGCAGAAAATAGCGAGATATTTCTCGTTGAGGGTATATCAGCGGGCGGGTTGGCGAAACAGGCTAGAGACAGGAGATTTCAGGCGATATTGCCCATGAAAGGCAAGGGCATAAACGTGGAAAAATGGCGTCTGGATAAGGTTCTCGCTAATGCTACCATCAGAACGCTGATCACTGCGCTTGGCACAGGCATTGGTTCGGATGACTTCGATTTATCCAGGCTGAGATATGGAAAGGTCATCATCATGGCTGACGCTGATGTTGATGGCGCGCACATCAGGACGCTTTTGCTGGCGTTCTTTTATCGCCACATGGCTGAACTTATACAGAAAGGGCATCTTTACGTTGCTCAACCACCATTGTATAGAGTTTATAAAGGCAGAAAAGAGAAATACATTGATAACGAGCAGGAAATGAATAATCACCTGATTGAACTTGCTTTTGAAAACACATCTATAAGCAACGTCAAGTGTGAAAGGCCATACACGGACCTTCAGGCTCATCAGATAATAGAGAATATATCTGCCCTTGATGAGCAGTTGATGAGCTTGCGCCGAAGAGGTATTGATGCAGACAGGATTTTCAGGGATTGGTTTGTAGATGGAACAGGAACCCTGCTTTATAGAGTAAAGACTAGCAGAGGTGAATACTACAAGTTTGAAGGGGAGCAATTCGATATAGAGATAGAATCAGAGGAAGAACCGGAGGAAGAAGCCCCAGAGCAACTTGATATGCTTGAGGAAAAGCCAGAAGATATAGAGGCTGAAGAAGAAAACGAGGTTATTATTGAGGAAGCCTCCGATCTTCCAGAGATAAAAGAGATAAAACAAATACTAGAAAAGCTCTCTAAGAGGGAGATTACTCCGCAGGAACTATATGATTCCAATAATGGCAGAGAAAAATGGGAAAGCTGGGAAGAATGGGAGGACGAAACGCCAGAAGATAAGAAAGAAAAAGAAGCAGACTTGCTGTTCAAAATAGAAGAAAAAGATGGTTCGATAACCAGTGCTTCTTCTGCTCGTGAACTGCTTGATAAGATACTTGGGATCGGAAAACATGGAATTAACGTCCAGCGTTATAAGGGTCTTTCAGAGATGAACTCAGAGCAACTGCGTGTCACCACAATGGATCCATCAGTCAGGACATTGATTCAGGTGAGGCTGGAGGACGTTGTGGAAGCTGACCAGATGTTTACGATCCTTATGGGCAGTAAAGTTGAGCCTCGCAAGGAGTTTATTGAAAAATACGCTCTGCAAGTGACGAATCTGGATATCTATGGGTCGTAATTCCAAGATGGGCAACCAACTATTAAATTGCTGGATTTGAGGTAAGTATTGATGAGGTGATGGCATAAGAAGTTAGAAATTTGGGGTTTAAGATGAAATATGATATAGCGGCAAAGGTAGTAATTGAAAATGGTAAAGAGGCAATCTTGCGCAAATTTCTAAAGATGGATCCAGGCGATGTAGAGATAATAGAACAATTGCCAGAAGAAACGGCAAGCCTTAGAAGAAGCGACTTTCCTTTGCTAGTTACGCTTAAAGATGGACAAAAAACAATAGTCCTGATTGAAGTACAGACGGAGTTTGATCGGGATTTTCCTTTAAGACTGGTTGAATACTCTGTTCGTTTCATCTTGAAATATCATCTTGAAGTAATACCATTTGTTTTGGTTCTGAAAAAGACGGATTTAGCAACTGGTATTTATGAGAATAAGATACTTGCTTTCAAATACGGCGTTTTTCGCTTTTGGGAAGAAGAACCAAAAGACCTTTTGGATGAAATGAGTCTTTATCCTTTTTTGCCATTGATGAATCATGGCGAGGATTTATTAGAAGAAATAGATAGAAAAATTAATGATAACATGGAAATTGGCCGTGAAGAAAAGTCCGATCTGTTGACTTCAATGGCGATATTTGCTGGATTTAAGAATAGAGACCTGGCAATGCAAATTGTTAGAAGGAGGAGGGATATTATGATGGAATCACCTACTTTTGATATTCTAAAAGAATTACTTGGAAAAGAGTCGTTAGAGCAGGGAATACAACAGGGAATACAACAGGGAATGCAACAGGGAATGCAAAAAGGATTGCAACAAGGATTAGAGCAGGGATTACGTAAGTCTTTGCTTGATGTTTTGGAATTTAAGTTTGAGGTAATTCCTGAAAAGTTGCTAAAAGCGATAAATAATATTACTAATACAGATAATTTGAGTACATTACATCGTCATGCTATGGAATGCAACTCAATTGCAGAATTTGAAGAAAAAATGAAATCAATTCCTTAAAGATAAATATAGGGTTGGGATAGAATATTTATGAGTAAAATTGGGGAGACATAATAATGAGATCATCTGCTTATGAGATTCTAGAAAAAGAGGGATTCCAAGCAGGCTTGCTACAGGGATTTCATAGGGCTTTAATTGATGTATTGAGAATCAAGTTTGATTTATCGTTCGGAAGTTTGATTAATGCAATAAATGATGTTGATGATGCAGAAGTCATGAGTGCGTTGCATCGCCATGCTTTAAGGTCCAATTCAATTGAAGAATTCGAGAAAAAGATGAAATTGATGCGTGAAGGTTGAGATTAGGTGAAAAACTAAACACTAGGAACTTAAAAAATGTTACCAATTGGCGAAAAAATTGTACCAAAAGATATTGAAGACGAACTAAAAGAATCGTACTTAAATTATTCCATGAGCGTCATAATCAACCGTGCTTTGCCTGACGTTCGTGATGGTTTGAAGCCGAGTATTCGGCGGATACTGTTTGCGATGCATCAGGAAGGATTGGCACACAATAAGCCTACCGTCAAATGCGCTTATGTCGTTGGCCAGGTTATGGGTAAGTATCATCCTCATGGTGATGACCCTATCTACGGCACACTGGTTCGTATGGCACAGGAATTCTCTATGCGATACATGCTCGTGGATGGGCAGGGAAATTTTGGCTCTATTGACGGCGACCCGCCCGGAGCAATGCGTTATACTGAGGCTAGAATGTCCTCAATAGCTGAGGAAATGCTTACTGACATAAATAAAAATGCTGTGGACTTTAGGCCAAACTACGATGAAAGTCTGCAAGAACCCGTTGTTTTACCCTCTAAATTACCCAACCTTCTGGTCAATGGAACTTCGGGCATAGCCGTTGCTATGGCGACGAACATACCTCCGCATAACATCTGCGAGGTAGTTGACGGAGCGATAATGCTTCTGGAGAATCCTGACGCAACCATAGAGGAATTATTGACTGTGGTTACAGGACCCGATTTTCCAACTGGCGGATTGATACTTGGGCGTGCAGGCATCAAGAGTGCCTATATGACAGGTAGAGGTTCCGTCATAATGAGAGCCAGAGCGGCTATAGAGAGAAATAAAAGCGGAAAAGAAAGCATAATCGTGACAGAGATACCCTATCAGGTCAATAAAACCAAAATGAAAGAGCAGATCGCTAACCTGGTTCGCTCTAAAACTGTCACGAGCATTTCTGACTTGCGAGACGAGTCTGACAAAGACGGTATAAGGGTAGTTATTGAACTGAAAAAAGATGAAATGGCTCAGGTAGTATTGAACCAGTTGTATAAGCATACCTCAATGCAGACGACCTTCGGCGCAAATATGATCGCCCTTGTGGGTAATCAACCTAAGATGCTTAACCTTAAGCAGATTCTTTATTATTGGCTCAAACATCGCAGAGAAGTCATGCTTAGACGCACCAGATTTGATCTTGACCGTGCTTTAAGGCGGGCGCATATACTTGAGGGCTTAAAGATAGCCTTAGCTAACCTTGACGCTGTTGTGGCGACTATCAGGGGGTCTGCGACACCTACCGAGGCAAGAGAAAAACTGATGGCAGATTTTAAGCTCTCTGAGGCTCAGGTTCAGTCTATTCTGGAAATGACCCTTCAACGCCTGACAGGTCTTGAAAGAAGAAAGATTGAGGATGAATATGCGGAACTCCTCGTTAATATTCAGGAACTCAGGTCAATCCTTGCCAGCGACGCTCTCGTAAGGAATATAATTAAAGAAGAGCTTCTGGAATTAAAAGATAAGTATGGTGATGACCGCAGAACTGAGATAGTCGAAGACGAGGGAGAGTTATCTGTTGAAGACCTTATAGCCGAAGAGGATATGATAGTGACCATATCCCATACAGGATATATAAAGAGAATCCCGCTTACTACTTATAGAAAGCAGCACAGAGGGGGAGTCGGCGTCAAAGGTATGGGAACTAAGGAAGAGGACTTCCTTGAGCATATATTTATTGCCTCGACTCATCATTATATACTTTTCTTCACTGACAGGGGAAAATGCTATTGGCTGAAAGTCTTTGAGTTACCCGAAGAGGGCAGGCTTGCTAAGGGCAAAGCAATTGTAAACTTGCTCCAGATTGAACCCGGTGAGAAGATAGCGTCTTTTGTTCCTGTCAAGGAGTTCGATGATGAACGCTACGTCTTTATGGCAACACGTCGTGGGATTGTCAAAAAAACCAATCTATCACAATTTTCACGTCCTTTAAGCCGTGGCATCATAGCTCAAAATCTTGATGAAGGCGATTACCTGATGGACGTCAGGTTGACCGATGGTGAGCAGGACGTTGTCATCGTTACCCATAACGGCATGTCCATCAGTTTCTCAGAGGCTGAGGTTAGATCTATGGGGCGCCAGGCTAATGGCGTTAGAGGTGTCAGGCTGGATGATGGCGATTTCGTTGTCGGCATGTCCATTGCTGACGATAGCACCACTTTGCTCGTTGTTACAGAGAGAGGTTTTGGAAAAAGAACCGACATGGAGGAGTATAGAAGGCAAAAACGTGGTGGAAAGGGCATTATCGCTATCAAGACCAGTATTAGAAACGGTCCCGTAGTTGGAATCAAGAGTGTTACGGATCATGATGAACTAATCGTTATGACAACGGGAGGCATGATCATCCGATTGCCTATAAGCGGTGTACGCACAATAGGAAGGAATACTCAGGGCGTACGCATCATAGCCTTGCAACAGGATGATCTGGTCAGTAATATTGCCAGAGTAGTGGCGTCAGAAGAAGATTCCAGTGAAGAAAAAGATGAAGAGTCTGATGATTCGCAGGAACTTGTTGGTAAATAATGAATAATGGGTGACAAGAGAACGGATTTGAGTAAAACTGTCACTCCCCGGGGAATACATAATGTGCCAGAGGGCGCAGGCACTGCGCCCCTACAATCTAACAAATACAATTTAGCGATAGAAACACTAAGATTCGATTTTGGAGGTTTTTCAAGCAATGATAACGTATTGCATAAAATCCAAAAATTGTGAAATGCGAGTTATAGAGCAAGGAAATCTGAGTGAGTATCGTTTCATTTTGGCTTTCCTCTGTCTCTTATTCTTCGCTTTCTGTTTTACATTTTTTTATATGGGTTCTGCGGTAGCCCAATACTATGAAGAACAAGATTTTATTCCGCCTTCTGAGCTTAGACTGAGTTTTGATCCGGATGCGAAGAGTTATACTGCTGTTTCAAATGCTGTATATTTAGAAAACCAAGCGACTGCTGATAAATCTAATAAGAATCTAACAGGCGCCCTGACAGATTATAAAGAAGCTTTGAAGTATCTAAACGATGCTATACAGCTTGATCCAGGGTCGTCATTTTTGTATACAAAGCTTGTTGATTTATCAGAAGCACTGGGAGATCATGAAACAGCACAATCTGCGGCTGATACTGCCCTTGAGTTAGGTCCTACTAACGCAGATGCCCACTTCTGGGTTGGTTTATTTAAGTATACGAAAGGACAGGATAAACAGGGTGCGCTAGCTGAATTCAAAAAAGCAACAGAATTAGAACCAGAGCATTTTAAGGCTCAACTTTATCTTGCTTCTTTGGCGATGGATGCTAAGGATTATAAACTGGCGGCAAATGCTTATTCACAAATGCTAAAAATTCAGCCTTATAATCCTGAACTTCGGTACAGACTGGGTTTTGCCTATTCAAAATATGGCGAGATAAGCAAGGCTATCGAAGAATTTAGAGCGGCTACAATGATTAATGAAAATCATTGGGATGCTCACTTAAGTCTAGCTAACCTCTATGCCCGCCAAAGCCAAAATAACGAAGCAATTGATGAATGTATGCTAATTCTCAAAAACTCTAGCGATCCGACGTTTCGTTCTTATGTTATGCTTTTGCTGGCACAACTATACGTGGCTAATGGTGAATACGACAATGCTATATCTATCTGTGAGAGTATAACGAAAGGACGAAACGGGAAGATCGTCGTGGCGGAAGCCTATTACAGAATGGGTTCGGCTTACAAAGAAAAAGGTGAGAAAAATCGGGCTGATGAGAATTTTCAGAAGTCAATAGACGCATATAAAGCTCTGATAGAAGAAGATAAGAAGAACGTTGAACTAAACTACGATATAGCGATGGTGTATGACGCTAGAAGCGATTATAAACTTGCAGAACAGCATCTGGGAAGGCTCATCGCACTGAAACCCGACGAAGCAAACGCATACAATTATTTGGGATATATTCTTGTAGAACAGAATAAGGAGCTTGAGCTAGCTGTTTCTTACGTCCAGAAGGCAATTGAAATGGAACCAAATAATGGGGCTTTTCATGACAGCCTTGGCTGGGCATATTACAAGCTTGAAAAACTCGACGAGGCAATTACAGAACTGGAAAAGGCGGCTGAACTCACACCCGGTGATAGCGACATCCATGAGCATCTTGGTGATGCGTATTCCAAGAAAGGTGGCGAATTCACGCAGAAAGCTGTCCAGGAATGGGAGAAATCCCTTGAGTTGAAGCCCTGGAAAACATCACTTAAACAGAAATTAAATAAGTTTCAAGCCAGTTTGAATTCTAATTCAGGAAAGTAGTAATCAACTAAATTAATTATTTAGAAAACACCCCCCGGACCCCTCTCAAGAGGGGTGTTTCGGCTAATTCCCCCTTTGAAAAAGGGGGTTAGGGGGATTTAAAATCTTACTTATAAAAATAAACTTAAAAATTAATTTGGTTGGCCAGTAGCTATCAATCACTAGATAAAATAATGATGTTTAGATTATTATGTCCTACTCTATCAATAACCCTATTAATAATTTTATTCCCGGTTCTGTGTGCGGCTTCGGATCGTGCATGGATAGATGGAACTTGCGATCTGATAGAGCGTGCCAATCGTGTTGTAACTGTGAGTGACGAAAAACTACTTGCGCCTGCCCTGCAATCCCCTCAAGTTGGCGATCAAAAAAAATTTTATGCGGTGGATTTCTCACGATCAGGCAGAGCATATTTTACAAACGCTACCTGTCGTGCAGTCGGAGAGTTCTGCTACATATTTGTCGAAGATACGCAATGGCAAAAAACTGTGACAAATACAGGTGCCGCTAAACTGCGAAGAGCTTTTGACGAGTCAACTCCAGCGAATACTTCACAAGGCATATATAAACTTGAAACAGAAAACCTTGCCTCGGCGCCAGATGAGATAGACCTGGACCCAAAAATATATATCCTGATACTTGACATTCCAGATAGCGAGAACGTAGATGGTAATTTTGTCGCAGGTTATTTTGAGCCATTAAATCAGAAGCGGGGTGTTCTCCGTGACCCCAATACTGGTATGCAATTCCAAAGTAACGAAGTGGAAATGATATATATTGATGCAAACCCTCTAAATACAGAGGATATTATAGCAAGAGAGATACTTGCTCATGAGTTTCAACACCTGATCCACTGGCGCCATGACCCCAACGAGGATATATGGGTAAACGAGGGATGTTCGGAATATGCGGCTTTATACTTGTGTGGATACCAATCAGGGCATAACTCTCCACACATTGAGGCATTTGAGAAGAAACCACAGACTTCTCTGATCTATTGGAAGGGCGAAACAGCGAGTTCTCTAGCGAACTATGGTGCTAGTTACCTGTGGATGATGTATTTAAACGAACACTACGGCGGTGTCTCAACTATATCATCACTTATAAATCAACCAGCCCATGGAATCAACGGTGTAAATGCTGTTCTTGTCTCTAAGGGGTACTCTCAAAACTTCAATGAGATTTTTTCTGACTGGAAAGTAGCCAATTATCTGGACAGTGATTCGTTTGAATCTGGCAGGTACGGATACGCCAATCTTGATGTAAAGCCCGTATATAGCATCAGGCATTCTGCCTTTCCTGTCTCTAATAACTCACGCTCTATACAAAGCTGGGCGGCTAATTATATAGAATTTGATGGTGGAAACGGAACCTCAGACCTTAGCATTGATTTAAGCATTAAGGCATCTTATGATTTCGATGTCAGGATCGTCTCGATGAAAAATAGTATGCCTGTTGCTGTTCAGTCTATACCAATTGAATCAGGCAAAGGGCAAGTTACGGTGCCATTATTTGGGTATAATGTTGATAAAGTGGTTCTTATACCGAATTGGATTCCAAGGACAGAAGCAGACGTTAATGGCGTGGTTTCTTACTCGTATTCAGCGAATCTTGGAAGCAAGATCGGGTTCAGAGTAACAATTCTGCCCAATGCTGTAAACAGCAGATATGTTGATATAATAACCAGTATTAATGAAATCGTTGGAAATGAGGTTCCAAAGCTCACACTCACAAGGCTTGGCAAAACTGTTGCAAGCGAGCAGAAAATGGTTCTTTTATCACATACAAAAAAAGATACAATTTACGTTTATCAAGTTTTTATCCCCATTGGCTGGAACGGAATGGAAATCAAATGGCAAATATCCTACCTTGGACGATCGGCTATAAGTGGCGATTTAGGAAGCGTGCCTTCACAGGTAAAGAAATGACAGCTTGTGCTGGTTTGGTTTGTAGTAGTTCGATTTATCGAACTTTTATAAAAACGCTCAATGAATTGAACCACTAAAAACGGGCTTTATTCCTTAGTTTTACAAACTATTTTTGGAATATGTTTATGCAGAATTTTAGAAATATATTATATTACTTGACTATTGTATTATGTCTTGCTTTATTCGCAGGCTGTGGAGCAGATACGCAGGATGAAAAGACAGCAAATCCTGAAAGTGGGCTTATAAAAGGCTGGCAAGAGTATGATTCAGGCAATTACGAATCTGCTATTTTGGCTTTTGAAAGAGTTTTGAATGTAGATACGTCTAAGGAGATGGCTGGCGATGCTTATAATGGTCTCGGATGGGCATACTTGAGCGTTTCAAAAAATGCAGGATTAAACCAGATGAATCTAAACACATCTATAAATAAATTCCGTGAAGCCATCAACCGGGATAAAACGAATTCTGACGCATGGGTCGGACGGGCATGTGCACTTTTCGTAAGAAGATACACCACAGACGACTTTCGGAACACCATTGAAGCTATAAACAACGCACAGCAGGAAAATATCAAATATCTATATCGCCATGATTATGATTCTGAAGCTGATCTGCACGCCCTGAAAGCCCAATGCTATTATTATCTTGGTGATTTTGATGGTGCACAAAGCGAAGTAAAAAATGCTCTTGCTGTCGAAAAGGAAAACAATGTAGCATTAACAGTCAAAGCATTATTAGATTTTTAAAATAGAAAGCAGGAAGATACCGTGAAAATTGGAGTTATGAATAATCCAATGGGGAATCTTTTAAAAGAAATCCAATGGATCGGAGAGAATGGTTTTGATTTTGTAGATTTAACTCTTGAACCACCCGGGGCGCAAGCGATTAGTGTAAATGTAGATATGGTTAATGAACAACTAGAGAAATATAATCTTGAGGCTATAGGCCATACTGCTTATTATCTTCCACTAGCATCTCCTTTCCAGAGCTTCTGCGAATTGGCATTGAAGGAACTCCGCAACTGTTTTGAGGTTTTTCAAGCATTAGAAATCACTAAAGTAAATATCCATGCAGATGAGATGGCGGCTGGTATTTTCAATAAAGATAGAGCTGTCGTAAGGAATATTCGAGCAATGAAATCAGCCGCTAAAGAAGCAAAACAGTTCAACTTGAAACTCATGATTGAAAACACGATGAAAGTCTTTGGTGCTGTTGAAGAACTAGAGATGCTGTTTGAGGCAGTTCCCGATATGGGATTTCATTTCGATGCCGGTCATGCCAACTTAAATACAGAGAAAAACAGAACAGAGGAGCTTCTTCACTGTTTTCATAAAAGGCTGGAGCATGTGCATTTTTCAGACAATAAAGGCGGAATTGCTGACTTACACCTGCCATTGGGAGCTGGCCTTATACCATGGAACAAAGTCGTGTCTACTCTCAAAAGATACAAATATGATGGCACTATAACACTGGAAGTATTTTCCAGAGATAAACGATACTTGCTTGCAAGCCGTGACAAACTACTTGAGTTATGGAATGATATAGAGTAAAAGAAATTAACATTATGGCTATGTTTCATGAATAATTACATGAATAAAATATCAGAAAAAGGTAGGTTGGGTTGAGGAACGAAACCCAACATAATATTATCAAAGTTGGGTCTCATTGCTTCGACCCAACCTACAATTGTTTTTAATAAATAGAAAAATTAAATTGATTAAGCACTATTTATTTAACAATAGAACCACTAACTGAAAAACTCGTGTTTTAGGTAGCTTCCAAAAGGAAAGTTTAAAGAACCCCATTGGTCTTCTGATTGTCTTCTCTGTCTGGAACATATATTTGTCCCTGCATATTCAAAATCTATTCCTACGCCAATTATGGCTGGTCAAATATGCGAAATTAGGACGCTATCCCAATAATCAGTGATCCCTTCATCAACATATAAGAAGATAAACGCATTGACTTGGTATATCTAATATGTTACTATGGGTATCGTGAGTGAAAATTTAAATCTTTATTATGTTTGCATCATAAAGATACTATAACATACTCAAACTTAAAAGCAATCAATTAAGAATAATCACCTAATTAAACGATTATATCAATAACAGGATAAGCAATGATTGGACTAAATCGCTTGCTAGATATAGCAAAACAAGATAAAGACGTTATAGCTGTATTATTATTTGGTAGTACTGCTCGTGAAGAGCAACACCCTAAATCAGACATAGATATATGTTTAATGCTTATACCTCAGAAAAAACCTTACGATAACTTATATATGTCTCATAAAAGGCTAAAGTATCTAAGCCAATCAGACATGGATATACAAATATACCAGCAGATGCCATTATATATAAAAACCAGAATACTAAAAGAAGGAAAAATCCTGTTTGTAAGAAACGAAAACCTTCTTTACGATATAGCAATAAAAACAGTAAAAGAATTTGAGGACTTCAAACATATATACAATAGTTACCTTGAAGAGGTGGCAAGGAATGGATCGTGAAAGAATACTAATAAAGATAAATGAGCTTGATAACTACATGAATGAGATTCATCAGATAATGCCAACTAGCTTTAAGCAATACCAGCAAATTGAAAAGAAAAGAGCATGTGAGAGATTGCTTCAAATATCAGTAGAATGTATTATAGATATAGCCGCACTAATTGTTTCAGGACTAAGGCTTGGTTTACCTAATGGTGAAAATGACATATTTGTAAAGCTAGTAAACGCAAAAGTAATAACAGAGGAAATGGGAGAAAAGCTAAAAATGATGAAGGGATTTCGGAATATCATCGTTCACGAATATAGTCATATAAATGACGAAATTGTATATGATATATTAATAAACAAATTAGACGATTTCAAAGAATTCAGAAGAGAAATTGTTGGTTGGCTCAATAGATATAAGGGTTAATGAATATTGTTTCACGTGAAACGTTTAAAGATTGATGTTTCACGTGAAACATATTGTCTTGAATGCCTGCTATTTCTTTTGTTGTGCTTCTCCGGTCATGGGAACAAACCTGACGGGAACTATACTTTTTTCTGTAACATTTTTTTCTTTTTTGATGATAAGCTTTAGCTCCTGGAATGTGTCTCCTACCGGTATTACCATCTTGCCACCGATTTTCAATTGATCTACTAATGGCTGTGGTATGTGGTCAGGGGCGGCGGTGACTATAATGCCATCAAAAGGTGCGTGTTCTTTCCATCCCTGATACCCATCACCATACTTAACAGTTATGTTTTTATATCCCAAACGATGAAGTCTTTCATCTGCACTGTCTGCTAGATATTTAATTATTTCAATTGTATAGACTTCTTTTGCGATTTCAGCAAGGATTGCGGCTTGATAGCCGGAACCTGTTCCTATTTCCAGTACTTTCTCTCCACCTTTTAACCCCAGAAGCTCTGTCATTAATGCCACTATGTAAGGTTGTGATATGGTCTGTTTTTCTCCTATTGGGAGTGGTGAATCTTCATAAGCGTAAGATTTCATATTATCGGGAACAAACTCGTGTCTTGGTACTTTACGCATTGCAGATAATACTAGCTTATCTGATATACCACGTCCTTGGATTTGCTCTGTTACCATGCTCTCATGTTCTGATGGCCTGGGACAGGCATACAAAATAAGAATTGATGGAAGCAATAATAATAATAATAACAGCTTTTGCATCGTTGCTCACCTCTTATATGATTTTTTGTTTACTATTGCTTTATTTGTGGATGTAGGTTTTATTTTGATTTTAGACCTACATTTTTGAGGACATTAATTTTAGTTGTAATCTGAACGATCCGTTATGCTGCCGTATTTCATTGCATATACGATTAGGTTGGTCATAAATTTGTATACTTCTGGAGAGTAACGATACCTTAACTGTGTGTGGCTTGGGATTTCGACTGTCTCTATTGCACAGAGGTAGTCTTTTCGGCTTATCACAACAGCGAGCCTTGTTCCGATTCTTATGCCCTGCAAGTATGGAAATACAATACCTTTACCTTCGTTTTCAGAGTTCCAGAACATTTCGCTTCCTCTGGGTGGACCAGCAAGATTGTAATAGCAACTGAATAGCTCATCATTTTTCTGGATGTTTTCAAGAGGATATTCCGGTAATATATCTCTTAAAAGTGTTTTTACTTCATCTGCTAATAATCCTTTGAAACCACAATCATCAAAGAATAACAATCCACCTTTATCTGTTAGATACTGTCTGAGATTAGCTCTTTCTGCTGGTGTTAATGTAACTGCTAGTTTTCCACCTGCCCTTTCTGGTTGAGTCAGGTTATTTTCAATTGTGATGTTTCTATCGTGACCGGTCATTATTAATATTGGTGCTTCGAATATTCTTGGATCATCTAATGATAGCATTCCACCGACTACTTTCATATCGGCGTGTATCCTTGTATTTTTGTTTAGCCAATCTGCCAATCCAGTGAGTGCGCTTGGGTCTTGCCACCAATCTGATAATCCATGTCTAATTCTGATTAGTCTTATATGTCCAGATACGTCATTTCCTCTTCCTGTGAGCATTCCGCCTATTTTGTCTTCTGCAAGTTTCGTTGGAGATTTGAGAGAATCTGGTAGAGGCATTTCTGCAATTGCTGTATTCTGGGTTATGATGGATAATCCACCTTTTCCCCCGGCTCCTACACCTCCCGCACCTACTTTTGTTCTGCCTGTAACTATACCTCTTCCGATTTGGATCCCTTTTCCGTTTCCAATAGTTTCAGATAATGGTAATCCTGCTGTTGGTTTCAGTCTTGATTCTGTCGTAACGTCTGGCATGATGTCTAAGTCTTTTATTCCTCTTGGGTTTAATTCAATTTTTTTATAATCTTTGGTTTTTATTGGAGATATAATCTGAGCGATTTGGGAATCTTTAACTCCTTCGCTTGATTTTGATGTAATATCAGTTTGTATCTTGGGTAAATTTTTTCTAAGATAAGATTCATCTATTAAGGGGCGGGGTACCATTATGTTTTGATTCTCCATTTCGACCCATGCGACACTTATGGATGATTCAGGTGTTCTACTTGTTACTGTTATGTATGAAGCCAGAATCAATACAAATACTATGTGCAATATGGCTGATATTAGGAATGAATCAAGATTCCTGTAATCCTTCTTTGGCACGTTACCACACCTCGCTTTCAAGTCTAATGTTTTACGCGGTATATGAGTATATATTCCATGGATATATATTGCTATTAAGTTTTTGACATACCGCCTTTATTACATAATAGTATATATAACTATTACTAACATTACCAACGAATCACCTATGTTTAAGATTACGCTTTTATATACTTTCTGCTATAAATATAGGATAAACACTGATTGTGTATATCATACACTACTTACATACAACAATGATTTAGTATTAATGATTCCTTATATTTTTATCTCTTTGAAGTAATCGTTGAAAAATGCCATTTTGACATAGTGATTTAATGTTTTTCACAACCCCCTGTGTCCCCCTTTTTTAAGGGGGAATCCGATGACGACTTGACTTATTCCCCCTTATCAAAGGGGGTTAGGGGGTTGTTTTTATTGAACTTTTTGTATTTTTCAACGGTTACTTGAAGGTATCTATACTTAATGTGAAATTATTAGTATTCCTTGAGTCTTAATTGTATTTGGCTAAGACTTGGTATACCCTCTGTTCCACGTTTCTCTACTACAAATGATGCTGTGCAATTTGCGAATATTGATGCTTCATAAGGGTCTTGGGTTTGCTGGAGTCTGATCAGGAAAGCTGTTGCGAAGACATCTCCTGCTCCTGTTGGATCCACTACGTTTGTTTTAAATGCAGGAAAATCCTTAACCTTGCCATCATGATACAACGTTGAACCCTTTTCACCTTTTGTGATTACCATTATGTCAACTAGCTTTGCATATTCTTCCAGGACTTCAGGAAATGATGAAAAGTCTTCTTCACTCATAATCAAGACATCAATGTAAGGCAGAACTCTAGGAGCATCATCCCATTTACGAGGGAATACCTGTCCTTTTGAGTTCCATTCACGCATCCATCCCTGGGGTGATGCCCCAATTATAGAATTATTAAATCTTTGTACAACTGATGGTTTGATTTCATTTGCTACCGGGCATAGATAGACAATGCTTGTATCGTACCATTTATCTGGTATGTGTTCCGGGCAGATGGTTGCTGAGACTCCTTTTATTAACTGCCTTCTAACACCGTTTTCGTATATGTTCTGGAACGTCGTTGTAGTCTTTGATAATTGTCCATCAGGTTCTCTAGCAATTATTAGCGTGATGTCCTGTAATTTGTCATAGTGAATGAAATCTTTGCCGACTGCTGATATAACACCAGTCTTATGTTCTAGCTTTTTTGCTGTGGCACTTGAATACGCTGCTGCTCCCCCTAAAATTAACTCATCTCCCACTACGTCGTGGGTAAAATGCCCGATGGAAAGAAACTGAATTTTACATGCGTTGTTACTTTTTTCGTCTGAATCTAAATTCATAATTCCCTCTATTCTTTGTCGTATTCAGCTTTGATTTTTTTTACATCTTCCCAGACGTCTTTCTTGAATTTTGGGCTTCGGAGTAAAAAAGCGGGATGATAAGTGGGCATAAGCCTGATGCCTTGATAGGTATGAAATCTTCCTCTAAGCCTGGATATAGGTTGCTCTGTTCTTAGTAGAGTTTGTGCGGCAAGCGTTCCAAGCGCACATATAATCTTGGGTTTTATGAGTTTTAGCTGCGCTATGAGATAAGGTTCGCAGGCTTCTATCTCATAAGGAAGAGGGTTCCGATTGTTTGGAGGACGGCACTTTAATACGTTTGTTATGTAAACGTCATCTCTTGATAAGTCAATAGCATTTATTATTTGTGTTAGTTTTTGCCCCGCTTTTCCAACAAAAGGTTTACCTTGCTGATCTTCGTCAGCACCCGGAGCTTCACCAACAAAGACTAGCTTTGTATTTTCATCGCCTGTTCCAAAGACAACGTTTGTCCGTGTTTTGTGGAGAGGGCATGCGCGACATTCCTGAACTGCTTTTCTGATGTCGTCCATAGAATTGTAGGTTTTTATGCCTCCAGATTCGGTTAAATTGAATAGGGAGTTTGTTGATGCCTGGTTTTGATTTGTGATTGGCTCCTCAAAAAACCCTAGTTCAAGCTGATCTTCAACGTAGGATCTTACTGAGGCAAGTATTTCTGCGTATTCTTTTATCATTACGTTTTTTGGCATTTCAATTCAATCCATCTGAATATAAATTCCCACATCGCCATTAATTAATTGTTTTTTATTAAGTGGTTTTCTCGCTAAATAACTAATGATTTGTCATTCTGAACGAAGTGAAGAATCTTTTTTAATTATAACGTTTTAGATTCTTCGCTATCACTCAGAATAACATTAAAGACTTAGCGAGAAAACCATTAAGAACCAAGCATGGATTTCAGGATTTGTATACGTTCTATGGGTGTTGGATCAACACCATTTAGCATTGCAAGGTAATAGCTCACAAAATCACCGAAGTATATAAGGTCTAAAGCCTTAGCCAGTGTTGATTTGCCCGTTGCCTGTATTTCTTTTACCTGAGTTCCCTCTCCAGTAATTAATGACTTTGTTACGTCTATTCTTTTTCTTATTTTCGGCGATTCATCATTATTCGTGAGTATAACTACAACACATCTTTGCGTTATGTCTTTTGGTATTCCCCATCCAACGATCTCGTTGTGGTTCATTTCTGGTATGACGTTATAGAAAGCCATCATTTTGCTGTTTTCGTTGATTTGTCCTTTCCATCTCATAGCAACAATGTCAAAATAGCTTTGTGGGGCATAAATTACGGGCAATCTATTATAAAGGCTAATTGCTAGTTGTTTTGCCTGATTATTTTCAGCAGGCACGTCCGGGGATAGTTCTTTAGATGCTTGTGCAATGATCTCTGCCGCTTCTTCTAGGTTTTGCGATTGATCCGTAATAAGCCCAGGTTTTGACAGGAAAAAAATCATAGAAACAAACAGGTAGCCGAGGGCGCATCTTGGTTGCAAACCTTTTCTTTCTATGGCAAAATGTGGGATACCTGCTTCTTTGGATAGTTCTTGAAGCTTACCACCGCCGGATATTGATATTATCTTCGCTTTCTTCTCCTGCGCAAACTCAAAGGCTGATATTGTCTCCTCTGTGTTGCCTGAGTAGCTGGCGGCTATAAAAAGAGTGGAATAATCCACGAACCCAGGAATTATGTAATCACGATTTATGACTATTGGTACTGGACATTCATCACTAAATAGTGATCGAAGAAGGTCTCCACCAATAGCAGAACCTCCCATACCAGAGATAACAATGCTCCTGATGTGCCTGTAAGATGCTGGAACTTCAAATTTTTGAGCGTTGTCTCTTGCATCTCTGTATTGATCTGCAAAGCTCAACAGGATACTTTTCATATCAGATTTATCAAACATTTTTATAGTTTCAGGATTATCGAGATTATACATAATATTTTCGCTTTCATTAAAAATTCGCAAAGGTAGACATTTTTGATTGTATAGGAAATTATACTCTTATGTAGAACATATTGATAGCTTATTCGAATATATGAGCAATCTATCAAAATGTTCTACAAAACTCTTATTAACGTCTCAATTTATCAATATTATCAATCACTTTCTTTATTAACTTCTCCATTTCATTCTTTATAACCTCCAATTCCTGATTCGACAACCCCTTTAATTGCTTTTGCAAAGATTCGTCTTTTGGTTCTACCCATGCTGTCATCTGAAATATTGCTGCCAGATAAAGAACAACTAGAGAAAAACCAAGAAGAATCTCAGCAACCACCAACACTTGTGGAATTATACCCACTGGAGATATATCCCCATACCCCACAGTTACTATTGTAACTACAGAGAAATATAGGAAATGCCACCAATCGAGAAGCCTTATCTCATTTCCTTCTATGGAGTTCTTCAGATAACTTATCCCTATATTACCACTAATATTAAAGTAAATATTAGAGTATTTACTACAATCTTGCAAGTATATTGAATAATACCAGAAAGAAGAGAGCAAAATAGTAAAGACATAAAGGATAATGAAAGATACTATCGCTCTTCCAGCAGGATGCTCTTTCAATCGACGCGAATGTATAAGACCATTTATAACGTCCTTAATAGCACCCAAGGTTTGCTTAATCTCGTTCCGTAGTTTTCCAATAATAGCAACAATTTTCTCATAGAAAAGAAAGCCGACAAAATAGCCAATCCCAGTGCCAATCCCAATGCCAATCCCAGAGGAAACCCCAATGCCAAGCCCAAAGAAAACCCCAATGCCAAGCCCAAAGACAACCCCAAAGACAACCCCAAAGACAACCCCAAAGACAACCCCAAAATTAACCCCAGAGACAACCCCAGAGACAACCCCAAAGCCGGCAAGCCTAATGCCAAGCCCAAAGACAAGCCCGAAGACAAGCCCAGAGGCAACTTCACAGGCAGGCCCAGGATAGCCAATCCCAGAGACAAACCCAACGACAAGCCCGTAGCCAAACCCAAAGAAAACCCCAATAACAAGCCCAAAGACAAGCTCAAAGACAAGCCCAAAGAAAAT
>Ga0315274_10000420_pt1 | contig 66962 bp, 44 predicted proteins | sample YL17G02_20_MG_FD_203700 | JGI IMG/M metagenome (GOLD analysis project Ga0315274, IMG submission 203700) | Sediment microbial communities from Yellowstone Lake, YNP, Wyoming, USA - YL17G02_20 | ecosystem: Environmental > Aquatic > Freshwater > Lake > Sediment | place: USA: Wyoming | collected...
GTGCTGCCTCCGTTTCTCGCCTCCAGAGGACAGCCTATCTCCTTCATATTCTCCGACCGATTTCGAGTGGATTTCTTATTTGACGCAACGAAGCCATTTCGAGTGGATTTATTGTGACGCAATTCGACCGTTGCGAGCGGCACAACCGGCGAAGTAGAATGGGCCATTGCGTGAAACGGGAATCTGAGTTGCCTCTTCATGCCCGTACGTTGAGGAAGCGGAGAGGGCGGCATGCCTACCATCAGTATGTTCTTCGGAGTTATCGTCCGGATGTACTGCGGAAAGTCGGAGCACAGTCCGCCGCACATTCACGTCTACTATCAGGATTCTAAGGCAGTGTTCACCATTGAAACCGGTTATCTGACCGACGGGAGTTTTCCACCCCGTCAGACGCGTCTGGTGCAAGCCTGGATCGAATTACACCAGGAGGAGTTGGTGGCGGACTGGGCACTTGCCTCGCAAGGCGAGCTTCCGTTCAAGATCGAGCCGCTGCACTGATGAAAGGAGAGTGGGCTGTGTATATCGGAGCCAAGGCCGTCGAGCCTTTGCCGGACCATCGGCTTTTGATTACGTTCGAGAACGGTGAACGGAGAATCTTCGATGTTACGCCATATCTGGACAAGGGCGTTTTCCGAGAACTGAGGAATGCCGCCGTATTCATTAGCGCCCGCGTCAGTTTCGACACTGTCGAGTGGTCCAACGGGGCGGATCTCTGCCCCGAAACTCTCTATGAAGGCAGCGTGCCCGTGGAATCGTTGGCTTCCGCAACGACGGGATCGTGAGATAACATCTGCGGTGGGCGCCGCACAGCGGGATCGGTTCTACGCGCTGCCCCTTTCAGATTATTTTCACCGGCTTGGGTCTATGATGGTAAGCAACACTCCACCGCGCAATGATTGAGTAATGTATCCAGAGGCCGGCAAGCGTCAGCAATATAGCCACGCTGCCCATCAGAAGGTGCATCTTGAGAAGGCTAATCAGAAACGACTGCCCGCCAAGAAAGGCAAGGAAGAAGAAGCAGAAGATCATAATCCTCAACCCCGCAGCTTCGTCTCCCAGAGTAAACGTGAAGCTGAAGGCAGCAAGAATCACCGCGAATGCCGCCCAAGCCGCCAGAAGTACATCCACTAGGGTAAGGCCGGTCGCGGCACGGGCGAGCGCGCACGCAAGAAGTACGGGCAGCGCGGAAATGACACAATAGCGATACAGGAATCGCAACAGCAGCCCTCGCCCTGTTAGAGGCAGAATGCGGTACACGCGCAACGCCGAGCGTTGTTTGAGTCCCGCCGCTTCAAACAAGACAACAAAGACAAAAACGACCGCAAATCCCACCGTGCGTCCGTCTGCCCAGAGATCACTCACGGGATGAGAGCCTGTTAAGAGGGAGCCGACATAGCGTGAGAAAAGGACAATGGCATATGCAACAGGAATGAACACAAAAGCGTGGTACGCATGCTCATTCCACTCCACAATCCGGCTCCAGCGCCGCGACGGAAGCGCGAGAGGCCACTGAATTGCTTCTGATGGTTTCTTGTTCTCCCTCTTGTCCGCTAGAAGGTCCTCCCATATGTGCTCTCGCCAGCGAAACGAGAGTACGAATAGACAACAGCCGGCCGCGAGCATCAACACATGAAGCCAGTCCACGTCCGCCACACGCCACACGGGATGAACAAGGAATCCGACTGGCAACGCGAGTCCGAGGATCGTTGCATGCCAGACCCTCATTCGCAGGGGACTGAGCCGTGCCACCTTGTCGGCCCAGGACACCCGCAGAGCAGCGAGACCAGGAATCGTACCGCGCCAGGATTTCAATCTCAGCGGGCCAGTCAGCCCTGTCTTGTCTGTATGTGGCGCATACAGATCGGCAATCTCGAAGAGAAATGCCGCCGAAGCCGTGATGGCAGTCAACACGGAAACAAGGAGCAAGACATCAGGGAGGCCGATCTTGCCTAGGCCGGTCTTACCTGCCCAGATGAACAGACAAGTGCCTACGCCGACGAAGAGAGGTATCGGCACGACGATCGAAAACCACACGACTGTGCCGACCGTCCGCCGAGATAGCGGCAGACTCCTGAAGACCCGACTACCTGCAGGATCGCCAATGATCGATTGGGATACAAGGGCTGTAGCAAGCCATACGGCGCCGAACCATAAGGAAACAGGCTGCCGGCTTGGCGCGGAGTCGTAGGAAAAAACCACCAGAAGGGTCAGGAGGGCGGGCACAAAGACAAAGAGTAAGCAGTATGCAATACGGAATCGAAGCAACTTGGCAGCAAATCGCAGCATGTTTCAGCGTTCCTTCACCAAGCCCACGAGAAGCTCCTCCAACGTCACCGGAGATGTCACGATGTCGGTGAGGCCCATGGAGCGGAGATGTTGAAGGCGATCATTGGAGACATCGACGAGGATGCGGCATCGATTGCCTTCGCGTTTTTGTGGATAGACGCCAAGGAGCCGCGCGAGGTCTTGGCCGTCGGAGACGGAGCAATCCACCATGCGGAACCGTTCGACGAGGTCGGAAGTAGCGCCTTCCAGCAGAAGTTTTCCGTTGTGGATCATGCCGATGTGGTCTGAAAAGCGTTCGAGGTCGTGCAGATCGTGCGAGGAGATGAGGACGGTGCGGTTTTCGTCCTGGACAGCATCGAGGAGTTCCGTGAAGACTTCCTGTTTGGATACGGCGTCGAGTCCCGCGAGCGGTTCATCGAGCAGCAGCAATGCGGGGCGGTGCGACAGCGCGACTATCAACCCCAGCTTGGTGCGCGCCCCGAACGAGAGCGTCGAGATCGCATCGGACGGGCCGATCTTGAGCCGTTCCATGAGTTCGACGCAGTAGGCGTCGTCCCAGTCGTCGTAGAAGCTGCGGATGAAGCCGAGGAGCCGCTTCACTTTGCCCCACGCGTTGAAAACGAGGTCGGGACCGACGTAGCCGATCCGTTTCTTGACGGCCACTTCTTCCTCGACGTGATCCATACCGAAGACTTCGATGGTTCCCGCGTCCTTCCGGCCCATGCCCATGATCAGATCGATCGTGGTGGTCTTTCCCGCGCCGTTCGGGCCGATGAGGCCGTAGATGGCGCCTTTGGGCACCGTCAGATCGAGCGGCCCAAGTTTGAAACGCGAAAAAGACTTCTCCAAACCGCGAATTAAGATTGCTTCGTCCGCCATGGCGATTTCTCCTCGACTCGGCCTACCTGGAGGTCGACTCTACCGATTCTCCTGAGAACCCTCGCGATGTCGTCTCTCGTTCCCAAGTTGCACTTGGGAACGGGATTGCTTGAAAAGTTCCACTTTGAGGCCCGCGAAGCACAGCTTCTCGAACACGTGCGTTCCCAAGTACAACTTGGGAACGAGAGACGGTCAGTCTGATGGCATGTTGCGCGAATCGCGGCAGACTGAAAGTCTGCCCCACGAGGCGCGTTGCCTGGCTACTTCTCATTCTTGCTCCAAGAGGCGTTTCGCCATTGTCATGAGCTCGTTCCTACTCAGGCCTGCTTCAATGCCTTCGCGAAGCGCTTGCTGCAACAACTCCTCCGCGCGCCCGTGCTTCATCTCACGACTTCGCGAGATGCCGTTCTCTGAAACGAAGGTCCCCAATCCCTGTTTGCGATAGATGATACCGTCGCGCTCCAAGTCCTCGTACGCGCGTTTCACGGTGATGAGGCTGACAAGGAGTTCTTCGGCCAGAGCGCGGAAGGACGGCAGCGGCGTGTGCGGGCGGAGCCGTCCCGCGCTGATCTCTCGCTTGATCCCCTCGATGATCTGCTCGTACAACGGCTTGGACGCCGCGGCCGAAACCGGCGGCAAGAGAAGTCTGTTTTCATTTCCCTTGACCATGTACTGTCAATATACACTATATACAGTTCCTTGTCAAGTGCGAAATGCGTGTGGCGAAATGCGTAGGGTGGGTGCAACGAAGCGGAACCCACCGGTTTGTTCTTCGATGGTTGCACGGTGGGTTCCGCTTCGCTGCACCCACCCTACCACTGTTTGAAAAGTAGGGGCGGTTTCTCCGAAACCGACCCCTTGGGGTTGGGAGCGAAAGTTTCGATAAGAATCCGAGGCCTGTTGGGGCCGGTTTCGGAGAAACCGCCCCTACCTGACCTCCGCGCTTGCGACTCTTCAGACACGCTCTTAGAGGGCTGAGTGTTAGTGAGGCGGCGGCGTGCCGAATGAGAAGTTGCGGTTTGAGTTTGCCGCGGGCGGGTTGGATTTCTGTGCCTCGTCGGGGCGCCGCGCGGCCTTTTCCTTTTTCTTGCGCGGTTTCTCGGCATCGCGCTTCTGCGGTTTATCGTCCCAGCCGTCAGGGGGGACAACCTGTTGGTTCGGCGGAGCGAGTTCCAACAGCGGCGGTTTGATGGCGGGCAGATTTTCCGGACCGGGCATCGCGATGGGTTGCGCTTTCCGTTTCGGGGGTGTGCCCCATGTAACACGGGAAGTGCCTGAGCGCCGAGGCGCCGAAGTGCCGAGGTTGGCCTCTGCTGATTGCGGATTGACGATTGGCGATTGGGGATTGGGGATTGACGATTGGGGATTGACGATTGGGGATTGGGGATTGGGGATTGGGGAGGCCGCCGCGGTTTCTTTCTCTTCGGGAATGACTAGGCGCGTCGCACGATACATTGACGGCCCGAGAACGGCATAGGTGCTCGGTCCTCCGGAATCATCAGCAACAAATGTGCGCTGATCGAGATTGAGCTGTTGCGCGTCAAGCCGGACCCAGTTGGAATCGGGTCTCGGGTTTCGGGTTTCGGGTTTCGGGTCTGCCGTTGACGATACGTCGCCGGCGGTGACGGCAGCCGCCTCTGAACTCAAAGACTGGGATTTGACCTCCGAAGCTTGGCCGAGCTGGAGCTCGGCCCTACCGTTCAGGGTATAGACAGCCAGCTTGTTGAGGTCCTGGCTTGCACAGAGCACGGGCGGGATGAAGATCTCGATGTGAGTGTTCATCGGCGTGACGTGCGGAACCTTCTCAGTGGCAATGAACAGGGTAAACGGCACGAGGTTTTCAGGCAGGTCCGCGGGGGCATCGATGGAACTGCTGAGGCGGGCGACAATCGGCGCCGCGGCCCTAAGCGTGAACAGGGCTTCCGTGCCTTTGGGGCGCAGATAGAGTAATCGGCCGCGCGCGCTCGCGGCGTTCTGCTGCACGTCCTCGAAGAGATAGCGCGATACTTTGAACCGCCGTTGAGCCATCAAATCGAGTTGATCTGAATAGTGCGGTGATTTTGGATCCTCCGACGTCCCGAAGGGCACCATGCTGACGGCCCGAGGCTGTTGACCGAACGCGACGACCATCGCGAACCCATAACCATAGGTTACGCGCCATTTCCGTCCCTCGAATACCTCGTCTGACGCAACAAACACCGGCTCGCCGGAATCGCCGCCGCTCAGCGGCACTTCGCGATCGCCGCGCGTGACGGTATGAACGTCGCCCCACGGCACGGAGAGCGAATCGAATTCATTTCGCATGGTGCGCGCAGCCTCCGCGGCCGCGCTCAAAGAGAGGTCCTGGATGTCCGCATCGTTTCTTGCCAGCGCCGCCAGCAGGGATTCCGCTGAGGGATACCTCTCGATGCTCCGGGACTGGAGGGCATTCCACCAGGCGTGGAAGAACGTCATGCCCGGACTGCTGGTGTCCGCAAGAAAATTCCATGACCTGAGGGCGTCCAGACCCGCAGGCAGATCGGGATGCGCGTTCTCGACGTAGTCCGCACGCTGCTTTGCGATCTCGAGCAAGCGCGGCACGGCCTCCGCCGCGAGGGGAACCATTGCATCGTACAGCATCGACTGACAGTCGCGGAATGACCGCTTGCCCATGCCGAGGAGACGACGGATGCGTTGTGCTCGATAGCTGTCGCGGTCATGGGCAAACCATGCGGGGAATTGTGCTGCACGCAAGCTTGTATTCTCCGTGGCGAGCCACGGGGGCGAACCGCACGCCTGGACGTAGCCCGATGCGGGATTGACCACAGCGGGGAGCGCGCGCACGGGGATGATGTCCCGCCAACTCGAGAGCGGGTCATCCGCGGGCACAGGGGTCGTCCAATCTATGAAGCGGGGTGGCTTGGCGGGCGGCCGCTTTTCGGGTTCCCCCCCCTTGTTATCGCTGCCTTCCGGTTTGGGCGGTTCAGGAGGCGCATCGGCCACGGCCTTGTCGCCGGTCTTAACGTTGTAAAGGTAAAAGATGTTCCCTTCCCGGTCGGCATAGACGACATTGAAACAGGGCAACTGCTGCATGGCGAGCGCAGCCTGGAAGGAACCTAGGTCCCGAGCCCGCGCCATCTCGACCAATTGCGCAATGGCCCCGAAGTCCCGGTAGCCGCCGACGAGGTACGAGCAGAGGCGGCCCTTGTGCATGCCCATCAGCGGACCTCGAGGAGTGTCCACACAAGGCACCGATCGCTGCACGGGACCTTCAGGCGTCAGGACAGTGTAAGGCCGCGCATTGGCGAGCAGATACATTTCGATCAATGTTTCCTCACCGGGGAGCTCACGGGATAAAGGCGTTCCGGCCGGAGCCGCCCCATAATTGGTGGACTTGGGATTTCGTTTGCCAGCGGGATTCGGCTCGAGATAGATGTCGGCAAAGTCGGGTTGATTGGGCGTCAGCGCCCAACCAAGGGCTTCGTTATGCCCTTGAAGGATCACCGGGAGGCCGAACAAGGTTGCCCCTGCGATGTCCATGTCCTGGCATACCAGATGTGCTTCATACCAGAGGAAAGGGCTGCCGTAGTGCGTGTGCGGGTTGATGACCAGAAACGCTTCGCCGGAGGCCGACCGGCTTGGCGCAACCGCCCAGGCGTTGCCCGAGACGGACGCCGGAGCACGGTGGTAGACGCCTGGCAGATCGAATGGCGCCATGCTCATCAGATAGCAGTGCAACAGGGCCAGGATATCCTGGGGCTTGGCGCCGTCGGCCCACGGGGGGACCCGATCGGCGTGTTCGACGAGCCATGAGTTGACGCCCATCGAGAAAGCCTCGCACACGTCCTGAGTTAGCGGGTCAAGGCTTCCGAACACATTGTTGGCCAGGGCCGCATGGCCCATCTTTAACGAGAACTCATCAGAGGCCGCGTAAGATTCGCCGAACACTTCCGCCGCCCGGCCGTTGGCAATCCGATAGGCAGCCAGCATCGCCTCGAGATGATCTTCGGCTTGGGCATACCCAAAGATGAACCCCAATGCGCGTGGGTTCTCGGCGTAAACGTGCGGCGTTCCCCATTCATCACGATAGAGCGTCGCGTGTTCCCACGCGGAATCGGCCTCTTCCTGCGCGTCGCCCACCCCCGGCACGATGGCAACAGCGCACAGCGCCGCCAGCAGAAGCGCATTCCACAAGAACGCCCGTCTCTCTTTCACAACGAAAAGCATACGGGGTTATTATAACCGTTTCGTTGGTTTCCGGTGAAGGGTCTTGGAATGCTTGAATCCGTGGCCGGCCCGGTTGAAAACCCGCGGATCAGTTGCCATAATGACGGTTCTCAAGTACATTCTAGGCAGATTGTCCCGAGTACGGATGTCGGAGGTCGGAGAAGGCTATGGCGGCAGAGAACGCGGGGCCGGAACGGGCCGGGTCGTTGGCCCTTGTCATTGGCGAGATCATTACGGCGCTGTGGAGCCAGAAGAAGATGATCGCGGGGGCAACGCTGGTATGCGCTCTCGCGGCGACGGCCGTCACATTCATCTTGCCGAATGTGTACGAGTCCAGCGCGACCTTGCTCTTGATGCCGCCGGGTTTGAAGGAATGGGCCTCGGACACCAAGATCGAGGCCAAGGATCTTGTCGGCATGTTTCCGAAGCTCCTGATCCCGACGGACTATGCGGAACTGCTCAAGCAAGGTTCGCTGGTCCTGGGAATCGCGGATCGCCTCCGCGCCAAAGGAACCTACTCCGAGGAAGACCTCGAAGACCTCGAGAAACCCAGCGAGCTTGAGAAGCGATTAGAAGTCGATACGCGCGTAGCCGAGAAAACGGCGTACAAGACCGAGTATAGTCCCGTGATTCAGCTCATCGCGCGCGCGAGGATGCCCGAAATGGCGCGCGACATCGCCCAAGCCTGGGCCGATATCGCCGTCGAGGAAGCAGCAAAATTCTACCGGCCTGAAGGAGGGGGAACGGTCGGCTTCTTCACAGAGCAGTTCGAGAAAACCAAGACCGAGCTCGATCAGGTCTTAGCACAAATGCGCACGGTCGAAACCGCTTGGGACGAACCCTCGGCCCGGAGACAACTGCTCGAAAAGGCCGTCCTGCTGATGCAGTTGGAGGACGAGCGTGCTCGGGCTTATGTTGACATGGAGGCCGCACGCAAGGAGGTCGAGGAATTGACCGCGGCCCTGGCCAAAGAGAAGCCCATCATCACGCTATGGAAGTCTCCGCCCACGACGGCCCTCTTCCTTAAGGAGTCGCTCAGCAACCCGCCTGTATCCGCTGGGGAAAAGACCGAGGACACTAAAAGGCCCGGTTACTACGATGAAACGCTGAACGATACGTACATGTACCTGCAACAGGAGCTAGTGAGCCGGCAGGCCGCACTGAAAGGACTCGAAGAGCGCGAGAAATCCTTGCGCGCCAGCATCGAGGAGACCAAAAAAGAGCAGGACGCCTTACGCGAAGAAACTGCTCTCTACAATTCACAAAACAAGGCGCTCAAGCAGCAGGAAACCGCCTTAACCCACGGCTTTCAGCTAATTGCCGACGGGCTGCGCCAGGCGCACATCGCCGAGACGGAGCAGCAGCGCCTGACCGATCTCAAGCTTGTGGCGAAGGCGGTAGTTCCGGACAAGAAGGTGGCGCCGTTGCGGAAGCCCACCGTGCTTGCGGCGGCGTTTCTGGGTTTTGCGATTTCGTGTTTCGCCGCAATGGTAAGGTATCGTCTTAGCGCCGCGCAGCACACATGAGGGTCAACCGATTTGGGATTGCCGATTTGGGATGGCCGATTTGGGATGGCCGATTCCTCTGATTGCCCGTATGAAATCCCCAATCCTCAATCTCAAAATCCGCAATTCGCTCTGGGGTTCCCACGTTGACACGGACGCAGGAAGAACGGCTGTTCATTCTATTCTGTTTCGTGACGGAAGCCCTCCTTTTTTGGGCGGCCCTCAACCTCGCCACCCTGACGCGCCTGCCCTCCCTGACGTACGTTAACCTATGGCGCCTCCAACTGGACCGGCTCGTTTGCGTGGGGCTTTTCGCCACGGGCGCCCTGTTTGCCGGTGCGTATGACCTGTCGCGCATCGGCGATCCGTTCGACGCGGTGTACTATTCCTGGTCCGGGCTTCTGTTCACAGGATTGATCGAGATGGCGCTTGTGTCCCTGTTGCCGGTGGAAGCGCGCGTCGTCTCCCGGCGCGAACTCCTCCTGGCCTTGATCGCCTCGGCGGCGTTCCTCGGAATATGGCGGGTCTATGCCGCAAGACTCATCTCCCGGTTTGCCTCGCTGCGACGGTTCTTTTACGTGTTTGGTCATCCCGCCGACGGGCGGCGCATCGCCGAAGCGCTCGCATCAAGCGAAGGACATCTTGTGGATGCGCAGTATGTAACGCTCGAGGCGGTGGCGCACCGCACGGACGCGCATGGGAACGAGGAAGCAATCCTTGCGCTCGGAAGCGAGAACCGCGACGCGTTGCTGGACGTCTTGGCTTACTGTGAAGAGCACTGTCGGCGGGTCTTTCTCTATCCGAGCTTGCATGACGCGCGGCTCTTCAAGCACGGCGGCGTGCATGCGGTGGCCGGCATTCCGCTCATCGAACTGGCCACGAGCGTAGATCGCACGTCCTATCTCTACCTCAAGCGTTTGATCGATGTCACGGTCTCCGCAAGCGCGTTGGTGTTTGCAGCGCCGATCTGCGTGCTGACCGCGATTGCGATCGCGGCGACCTCGCCTGGAGGCGTGTTCTATACCCAGGAACGCATTGGCAAGGGCGGGCGCCGTTTCAAGCTGTACAAGTTCCGGTCGATGGTCGCGAACGCCGAGGCGCACACCGGACCCGTGTGGGCGGCCGCGGATGACGCCCGCGTGACCTCCGTGGGACGCTTCATCCGTAAGCATCGGATAGACGAGATTCCCCAGTTGTGGAACGTTCTCAAGGGCGATATGAGCCTCATCGGACCGCGCCCGGAACGGCCGCATTTCCATGAGGAATTCCTCAAGACGTGGCCGCTGTTCGACAAACGTCTCGCCGTGCGTCCGGGACTGAGCAGCCTCTCACACGTGCTTGGCTCGTATGACAGCAGCCCTGAAGACCGTCTGCGATATGACCTCATCTATATCGGCAACCTCTCGTTCCTGACGGACCTGCATATTTTGTTCTCGACCGTTCGCGTCGTCCTCGGCGCGAAGGGAGCCCAGTGACATGGAAGGCCGTCCTTTCAAGAATCCTCGTTCGGTGTTCGTCGTTTGGAGCGCCGTCCTTGCCTTGGTGCTGCTGACGGGGGGCGCGGCGAACGTGGCGCTCGCTCGATACGTTCAACACATGCGCGAAAACGACCCCCGAACATACCTCCAGGAGGCGCAACAGCGCTTGAATCGGGATGACCTCGCCGGCGCCCTTGAACAGGTCGAACAAGCCCTTCAGATAGCCCCGGGCAAACCCGACGGGTATCGGATCCGCGGACTCGTCCACTTCCGCATGAAGCATTGGCAGGAAGCGTTTGATTGCTTCCAGCAAGCCATCCAACGAGGAGACCTCATCGAGGATACGCGGTTGAAGTCCATGAGCGCGCTGATGAACATGAAACGGTATGAGGAGGCGCTCGCCCTCGGGAAACGTTGCATCGGCGAGAGCTACCCTCACTGGTCGTGGCACTGGTACATGGCAACGACGTATCGGGCCCTCGGGAAGTATGCCGAGGCGATTCCCTATTACGAGAATGCGCTGAAGGGCCATCCAAACGACCTATACGTCATGGATCAGCTTGCACAAGCGTACCGTATCACGGGCAACGCCGAGAAAGCCGAGGCTATGGAACGCCGGATCGCTGAAGCCCAGGCATCGCAGGAACGCCTGACCCCGTAATTCTGCGTGACCCTTTGCCATGCCGTTCTCTGTAATGATAACCGCGCTGGGGCGACGAGTCTGGCACGGCCTCCGCTAGCGACGACTCGCAGCCCAATTGCGAATCTCTCCATCGGCGGTTATGCTGTTGCGGGCAGTTCCCCTAACGGGTGGTGAAGCCGAGAATGGAGGAAGTTCCGTGATGCTGTGCATTCCCGCCATGGTCCTGCTTGCAAACGTGTCACAGCAATTGGAGAGTTTCAACGCGCCCGGGTACGGCATACCCGTGTCCGGCGTGTGGTACACGGGAGGCGCGGCATTGAGCGCCATGCCATTGGGCGGGCTCGGCACCGGCTTCGTGGATCTCACGGCCGGCGCGACCTTTGGCGAAAGCACCGCTCAGAACAATTGGCTGAAACCCCGGCAGGTCCCTCCGAAATGCGGGCTCACCGTCGCTCTCGGCGACAAACGTCTCGATCTCTTCCCAGGCATGAAGACGCCTGAGAGTCTGCGTTTCTGGGGACATTATCCGATGGCCGACGTCGATTTCGGTGGAAGTTTCGGCGGCGACGTCGTGTATATGCGCGCGTTTGCGCCGTTCGTTCCACACGACTACGAACTCTGCGGCCTGCCCGCCGCGCTGTTCAAATTCGTTATCATCAACCGGAGTTCGAGCGCAAAGGCCGTCGAAATCGGCCTCCAATGGCAGGCCGCCGACGCAACACCAACAGAGTCCCAACGGAAGCCCGTCGTAACATCAGGCCCGAGTTCCATCGAGGTCAGGGTTCCGAACGGCTCCTATGCCGTGGGCGCCATGGGTGATCCGAAATGGTCGTTCAAACACCGGGAACTGGAGGGTGATGTTATCCGCACACAAGCCATCCGGACGCTCGGACCGAGCGAGACGGCCGAGGTGACCCTCGGACTCGCCTGGAACTTTCCGGCCTGGATGTCGAGCGATGGCGAGCAGCTCCGGCATCGGTATGCGATCAAGCACGTGGATGCCGCAAGCGTGCTCGCCGCCGTCCTGCCGCGTGCAGCCGAGATTGAGAAGCGTATCATAGCCTGGCAAGACTTGATCTACCTCAGTCCGAGCACGCCCCCGCTCCTGAAAGACGCCGTGATCAACGGACTCTACGTGATGGCAAGGAACTCCTGGTGGATCGACGACGGGCGGTTTTTCCAGAGCGAGTCTTTCACGGGCTGTCCCATCACCGAGACGTTCGTGTGCAGGTTCAACGGGTCGTTTCCGCTCGCGCTGATGTTCCCCGAATGCGAACGCGCCACGATGCGATCCGTCGCCGCCGCGCAGGCGCCCTCCGGCGAAATTCCTTTTGGGTTCGGTTCGCCGATGGGATCGAGATCGCCGTACTACCACGTCCAGCATCCGATCGTGTCCCCGGAGTTTGTCTTGCTGACGTGGCGCAACTACATCCTGTGGAATGATGGCAAGTATCTCGACGAGATGTACCCTCACTGCCAGGCCGCGCTGCGTTTTGCGATGAGGCTTGACAAAGACAAAGATGGCGTCGTCAACGAGGACCCCGGAAGCGACTCCGGCTTCCCGGCAAATCAATACTACGACATCTGGCCCTGGTGGGGAACCAGCGCGTACACGGGCAGCATTTGGCTCGCGGCATTACGGGCCGGCGAGGAGATGGCCAGAAAGAAAAGCGATACGGCCTTCGCCGAAGAGATGCGGAAGTGGTATCGGGCCGCCTCCGCATCCTTCTACGAGAAACTGTGGACCGGCTCGTTCTACCGGCTTTACAACGACCCCGAGCACAATCGCATGAGCGACACGTGCTTGACCAACGGGCTTTGCGGTCAATGGTTCGCGTACGTAACCGGTCTTGGCGAGATCGTGCCGCGCGCCACCATCCTCTCAACGGTGGATACCGTGTTCCGTCGCAACGTGCCGGCAACCAAGTTCGGCGCCGTGAACGGTGTTTGTCCCGATGGCAGGCCCGATGAGACGTTCCCCGATCACTCAGCCGTAATCACCATCGGCGAAGTGTGGAACTTCTGCGCGATGGCCGCCGCCGCCGGCCGAAAAGAAGATGCCATGCGGCTGTTCAATGAGAGTTACGCTAACATACTGCTCCGGCAACGCACGCCCTGGAACATCCCCTGGAGCCTCGACCGTAATACCGGCGCCATCAAATGGGGCATCAACTACTATTCAAACCCGTGCGTCTGGACACTGTTTCAGGTACTCGACCCGGACACCTACGCCAAACTGGCCGTTCCGCCGGCATGATGTTTGTTTATTTACTTGTTCGTTGTACAGGCTTCAGCCGGAAATTCCATCCAGGCCTAAGCCTGTACAACAAACACGCCTGTCCTTCTCGTAGCAGATCATTTCTGCTATCCTGTGTCCACAACCGGAGAAAAGCGGATGAGGACCGCCGCGTGCATACTGATGCTCAGCATGTCCTTCCTGCCGCGCTTGTTTGGCAAAGGTCCTAACGAGCAGAAGGCGTTCGACAACATCTCCCTTGAGCGTTCGCCATCGGTGGTCGTGTGGGCGAACCCGCTCGAGGGCGGCCCTATCCGCGCCCTGTTCGTTGCACCGCGCTTCACGCTCCGTGACGTGGGCGAGCTGGCGCTTCGTCTCGATCTCAAGTACGAGATAGCCCCCGTGCTCGACGAGCATCGCCTCGGAACCGAACACGCTCAACAGCCGGGGGCGGTTGTTCCACATGGAGAGTTTACGAAGGAAGAGGCCGCGGAAAAACTCCGCGCACGCCTGGCGAACAATTACGATCTCCTTGTGATCGGCAACCTCGACCTCTCTATCCTGCCCGACGATGTCCTTGAAGCGATCATCGCCAAGATCAAGGCGGGCTCCGGTCTTCTCCTCGCGCATTACCGGGAGAATGTACCGGCCCGCTTTCAAGAGTTTCTCGATGCGTTAACGCCCGCCGAGGGGGCCGAAGACATCACACGCGGGATCGGCGAGTCGATGACACCGGAATGGCCGGCGAGCCTCAGCTTCGTGAAAGCCTCGACATGCGGTCAGGGACGCGTGGTCGAGTTGAACTACGCAGGCGGCCGGCCCTTCTCGCATTTCCTGCTGCCGGCCCTGAGTGAACCTTTGAAAGCGCGGCCCGAGTTTTTCGATACGTACCTTTCGCTCGTGACGAAAGCCGCGCGATGGGCCGCCGGACGTGCGCCGTCGAATTGGATCGCGCAAGTCGTTCCGGAGGCCGTATCCGGGCCCGCGGAGGAGGAAATCCCGCCGGGGTTGCCCCGTGAATTCATCCAGGAAATGCGCGATGCCGCCCTCCAACCTATGTATCATTCATATCAAGTTTGCTTGAACCGGCCGGCGGATCGCTCATACGACGTCCAAGTGCAAGTGCGCGAACCCAGCCGCGGGTTGAGCCGCATATACACGAATCTCCCCCGGATTGGAAAAGGTCAGACCCGCTATCTGGTTGACCTCCCCATCGGCCCGGGCAAGTACTTTCTCGACCTCTGGCTCCTTCACAAGAACAGGGTCGTCGAGTGGCACACGGAACCCATCTCCGTCGCAGGCTGGCCGGAGATTTCCGACGTTGCGTGGTCGAAGGGGTACTTGCTGCCGAACGATACGATCACCGTCTCGCTGACCGTGCGGTCCGACTCGCATCGGCCCCGGCCGTGTTGCGTATATGCGAGGGCCACCGACGCCTTGAGACGGGTCGTCGCCGAAGCGCGGCAGCCGGTTTCTTCCGATGGCGGCCCGGTCAGCGCGACGCTGAATTTCGCGGACCTGATCTCGAATCTCGTCACGGCTGAACTGTTTGTTACCGATGCCCCGGGACCCCAGTTCACCCATTGGGACCTTGACCGGGCCGCATACAGCCGCATCTACCTGCCCGTTCGTGCGCCCCGGCGGCCCAATGAATACAGCTTTGCCGTCGAATGCCGTGCCGCCGAGGAGTACAACGTGCGCGCCCTGACGCGCATCCTTGCAGGGCTCGGTGTCGATTCCGCCGTCATCGATGGACGCGACGACACGCTTATCGGACGGCGATTTTACCTTGCTGAGATGAACCTGCGCTCCATCCCCGAGATTTCGCGTTACGCCCCTGTGCTTTCTTCCGACAGAAAGTTTCATCTCCCGTGCTTTACGGACGCAGCGTTCCGGAACGACGAGGACAAAAGGCTCAAAGAAAACACCGGCGCCTTCTGGGCCGTCGGGTCGTCCGTGTATCTTCTCGGCCATGGAAATCGCCTGGCGGCCCCCGGAGAGAAGGTTGATCTCGCGGAGTGTTATCTCGCGGGCTTCAGACAGCGGCTGGCGGAGAGCTACGGGTTTCTCGATACATTGAACCGCGCCTGGGGAACGCGGTTCGGCGCCTGGGAGAGCGTTGAGCCTTCCCCCCGTGAGACCGCTGCAAAGGACGGACAATATGCGCCGTGGCTGGACTATCGCCTCTATCTCGACACAACCTTCAGTGAGGTAAATCGAAAGGGAAAAACAGTTGTCTGCACAACGGACATCGACGGTCGTGCCGGCTTCCGCGCATTAGGCGGGTCTGACGCCTGCCTCGGATACGATTGGTGGCTGTTGGCCTCGCAGCTTAATGCGCTGGCCATCGAGCCCGACCCGGTTACCGTCGAAATGGTGCGGTCATACCGTCCGGCAAACACCTACTCGGCCCTGTGCTTCACAGACGATTCCCTCAACCGCTCGGCCAGTTACTCCCGTTGGTTGCCCTGGTACGGCGCTTTGCACGGAATGCAGGCGGCATGGTGCGCGACCCCCTTCGGCGGCGCCGACTCAACGGAGTCCGCGGTCGCCTTGCTGCCTGACGGACGGCCATCGCCGGCCTTCACTGAAGTGGTCAAGACGATTTCCGATCTGAAATCGGGCCTCGGAACGCTCCTCTCGACGGCGAAACGCAGGCCGCCCGGCATCGCCATCTATGGCAGCCAGGCCAGCCTTTATCTCAACCAAGTCGACCCAATGGCCATGGACTCGCGCCAAGCTGAAGCCGCGTTCATGAAGCTGCTCGAGAATCTCGGCCTCCAATACGACTTCGTATCGTATGCGCAGGCCGTGCAAGGCAAGCTCGATCAGTACGCACTCGTGATCTTGCCCGCGGTGCGCGCGTTGAGTGACGACGAGGTCGCGGCCATCCGCGCATTCAACGCGAAAGGCGGGCGACTCATAGCGGACATTGCCCCGGGCGAGTTCGACGCGCACGGCGTGCGCCGGCCCGCGCTTCCTTTGGACGATACGTTCGGCATCCGCCATAAAATGGGGACAGTCACCTATTTTCCGCGGCGGAAAATAGGTGACTGTCCCCATTTTATGATCCAACTCGGGCAAGCGTCAGAAGAACTGTCCGCTGTTCCTTCCGATCAATCCATCGAGGCCGAAAAGGCGCGCCCTGCTGGATCGGCGGAAGGCGTGCCGGTGTGGTGTGTACAAGGAGCGGATGTGAGCTTTACGGCGTTACTGAATCACCCGCTGTCTCCGTGCATGGCGAACGAAGAAGCATATACCGCCGTCACCCGCCTTTTCGCCGCGCTCTTGGATCTTGCCGGCGTTGCGGGCGCGGCACAAGTCACGCCGGAAGACGGACGCGCGTTCCACGGTGAATCTGTAACGTTGCGCTACGGTGAGGCGGATGTCATCGCGCTGCTCGCCGATCCGGGTTCTTCCCGTAAGGCATTGAAGGCGGTGATCGATGCCGCCGAAGATTGGTGGGCATACGACGCACGCGCGGGCAAGGCCCTCGGCCGAGACAAGAGGATTCATGCGAAGGTTGCGCCGGGCGATGTCTACGTAATAAGCCTGCTGCCATACGAGGTAAAAGCCCTGCGCGTGGCCGTGCCCGATAATGTGACGGCAGGCCGGCGGCTGCCGGTCCGCGTCACCATCGAAACGAACGGGCCGTCGCCGGGGGCGCATCTCATTCACCTCACCTTGCAGCGCGGGACAGCCGTTCCGATGGCCCATTACACGCAGGATATCGTCTCGAGCCAAGGCGAAGCCGACACATATATACCGCTTGCGTTGAACGATGCGCCGGACATCTACACGCTCGTTGCTCGAGACGTGCTTTCGGGCGCTCAAGCCAAAGCCACCGTGAACGTGAACAGCCGGACGCCCGCGCCGCCGCGCGTGGGTTTTGGGCCCAAAGGCAAACGAATCTCTCAATAGAACTCATCCGCGCCGGCTGCCGTCACGGTCCCTGCTCAACGCCGACGTTCGGCGCGCCCTCAGTCTCCGGGGACGGCGGAAGAGTACGATACATTTCGGGTGCGTATACCTCTTCCCCGCCCGATTGTGGTGGAGGCGTTTGCGCGGCAGCCCGCAGTTGGGCGCGCGCCTGCTCGGCTCTGTTCTCGAAGCCTTCCTCTTTCTGCCGGTTACCCTTCAGCACAAGCCGCTTCACGCCCTTTTCATCTTCGAAGGTGCCGGTTTCGACCGTCGCGCCGCCGGCGGCGCTCCTGACTTGCTCGACGACACCCGAGGCTTTCGGACCGTAAGAGGGAGCGGATCCGGCCACCGGATCGGAACTGATCCACGACGGCGTCAAACGCCGCTGCAGCGGTTTCTTCGGCTGATTCTGTTCGGCGTTCGGCGGTTTTGGCCGCTGGGCATTGTTCTTGCCCCACTCTTCAAGCAGGGCCCGCCGGGCCGCCTTGTCTTTGCCGATGACGACGTCCTCGGGCTTCACATCAGACTTCGAGGCACTGATCGTACGCCCGTCAGAGGGAATCTGAACGTAGTATTGCGATGGCCCGTCTCGTACGATCACATTGTCGTACGTCACACCGCCGATAACAATCGAGTCCCCCGCCGCGGCGGACGCCACAATCAGCGCCAGCCCCGTTGCCAGCAAAATTCTCCATATCATCTGCCCGTCCTCCCGTAACGTGCACGGAACAGGCCAATGCACTACCTCTCCAAAGATTACCACAAATAGAACAAGTCCCGGCGAGCCGGAAGTTGAACCTTCTCAACAGGACGCTTGCATCATCTCTCCTGTCGGACATCGATGGGGAACTCACCCGTGTCCGCTGCCTGCTGCGCAAGCAGGGCAATGCGCGAACTCTCGAGGACCCGTTGCGTATGCAGACCATCGGAAACGGGCGACCCGGCCACATCGGCAAGGAAATCATCAAAGTAAGCGCCCGGCCGATGCGGCGCAACAGGTTCCTCGATGACGGCCTCATTGTCGTGCCGCCACAGCGTGACGGTCCGTGCGTTGCAGCAGGTCTCGATGACGCCTTCCGAGCCGGCCATCGTGAAACGCCAATAGGGTGGCATCTGATACCCATGTTTGTCGGAACTGAGGTACGAGACGTCGCCGATGACCGAGCCGTCATTGTCGAGCCGGAGCATCAACGCGGCCCCGTCCTGAAAACAGGGGTGCTGTTTGATCTTCGCGTTCCACGCGCGCGCCGCGGTGATCTCGACGATGGCGCGTCCGGTCAGCCAGGGAACGGCATCGATGGCGTGGACGGCGATGTCATTGAGCGTGCCGCCGTGCTTGCCCGGCTCGAAGTTCCACATCGGGCGCGTTCCGAACAGCAGCGGGTGCTGACCGAGAAAGGTGATCGAATGGACCTCGCCGATGACGCCCCGCAGCAACATCTCGCGCAGCGTTATATACGGCCCCAAGTTGCCAAGGTCGAGCATGCAGCCCACCTTCAGATGCCGCGTCTCCGACAACGTGCGAATGCGCACGAGTTCGGGCATCGACGTGCACAGAGGTTTGTCGGAGATCACGTGACGCCCACGCTCCATCGCTTGAATGATGCGTTCGCCTCGTATCCCGAAGTAGTCGCCGCATGCCACGATGTCGCATTCGATATCGGCGAGCATCCGCGCATAGTTTTCGTGAGTGATGTCAACGCCCGCCTCGGCGAGCGTACCGCGTGTGGCATTGTCCTCTTCACACGCGGCAACGATAGAGACATCGGAACGATCCTGTAGCAAGCGGTAAAGACCGAATATGTGTCCATGGCGAAAACCTACAAAGGCGACACGTAGATCCACTTCGTCTTCCTCTCGACAACTCATTCCCGGATAGTGTACCAAATGAAAGTCCCCCTTTGAAGGGCGCAGGCAAGTCCCCCTTTGAACGGCGCAGGCAAGTCCCCCTTTGAAGGGGGATTCAGGGGGATGTAGAATTCGCCTGATTCCCCCTCAAAAAGGGGTCCATATCCGATAAGGCAATCGATGGAAGCCCCAACGTCGCTCGAAGAGTTTCTCATAGTCAAGCACCTGCCTGCTTTCGCACGTCGAATGCTGGTCATTGGCTGCGGGCAACCGGAACTGGGCCGTCTGCTCCGCGAGCGCGGCGTCCCCGAGATCCACGCGATTGAACCCGGCCCCGCCTTCGGAGAAGGCGGGCCTACTGAGATGGACATCCGCGTCCAGTTCGACTCTGTCCTCGATACGCCGCTTCCCTCCGACACACTGCCCTTCCCAAATGGCTATTTCGATTGCATTGTCTTCCCGGAAGCGACGAAGTGCCATGACCGCTTGCCGGAAACACTCGCGTCGCTTGCGCCGCTCCTGGCGCCGAATGGCTACATGCTCATCGAGACCCGCAATAGCCGGCATTGGCGAGGCGATGGCACGGGGTCGGCGCCGGAAGACATGGCCGTCCCCGTCGAGTCCGCGGGCCTTATCTTGTACGGCGTGCTCAAGGCGCTCGATCCTGAATGTGCGATGATCGAGCCGGACCCCGAGGGCAACATGATCCTCGGCGGAAACACGTACCGCGTCTCGAATGAATCCGAGCGGCACGCTCTGATCGTTACGGACTATCTCTTCCTCGCCGTTCACGCGGATTACGATCCTCTGTCGCATGCCGGCGCGCTGTTCGACGCCAAGCATCCCGACTGGGCCTTCGAGATCCTGTCGATGATCCCTGCGCTCTACCTCGAGCAGGACGACGTATGCGCCAACGTCTTCGCCGACATGATGCTGTGCCAGTTGGCGATGGACAAGGCCTCCGCGAATTGGGAGGAACGCCTTGCGCGGTTCGCCACCGCGCAGGAAGCCTTCTACCGCGCCGTCGCGCGCATGCCGCGCCTGCACATGCTCTACCGGTGCCAGGCGCAACTCTGGCGCCGCGTGGGCAACGACAACATGGCCGCGCGGCTCCTGAGATCGATCCTGTACGTCTCGCCGGACGAGGAAACCGCGGCACAGCTCGGACAGGTCCGACCCGTCCGATCGGTCCGATCCGTCCGATCCGTCCGACAGATCTCTGAGCCGCGGCAGCCGCGCATCCTTTTCATCACGCATCCGCGCCCGCATTATGGACTCGATGTCCTTTACGACGGGTTGTGCACCGTGCTCGGCGCGAACAACGTCACTGAGTTCCCGTGGAAACCATCGCTGCATGGTCAGCCGCCCAAGGAAATGGCGCATTACCCATGCGTGTTCAACCGTCCGGGCCGGCCCACGGACATCGATGCCGTCATCGCGCGTCTCGAGCAGCAACACTTCGACCTGATCCTGTTTGGCGACCTCGAGAAGAGGTTGGATCGCAACGCCGCGCGCAGGATCGTCAAGGCGGCGGGAAAAACGCCGCTCGCCATCGTGGACGAACAGGACGACGCAAAGGACTCGCGCCGCGAGGTCATCGAGTTCCTCGACATCGAGTCGATCTCGGGCTTCTTCAAGCGGGAGATGCTCGAAGGCGCAGACTATGGCCCAAATGCATATCCGCTGCCCTTTGCTTATCCGGATCGGCGGGTGCCGCAAGGGGTCGATGGACCTCGGAACACGCCGGTCTTCTGGGCGGGACATCGCGAATTCGGTCTGCGCCGGCTCTATCTCGAACATATCGAATCGGCGCTGGGCCTCAAGCTCGACACGGTCTACGATCAGGCCGATTACGTGCGTGCGCTGCTGGACACCGTCATCGGTCTCAACATTTTCGGTTGCGGGTTTGATACCGTCCGTTACTGGGAACTCCCGGCGCATGGCTGCATGCTCCTTGCCGAACGCCTGCCGATAGCCATCCCGCACAACTTCCGCGACGGCGAGTCGGCGGTCTTCTTCGACGACACGCAGGACCTCGAAGAAAAACTGAGGTACTATCTCGTCCACCTCGACGAGGCGCGCGAGATCGCGCGCGCCGGCCATGAACACTTCATGCGCTATCATACCGGCTCGATGCGGGCCAGGCAGTTCCTCGAGGGATTGGGGATTGACGATTGGGGATTGCGGAATGCGGAATCCGGATCGGAGATTGAGGCGGCGGAATAGGCGATGGGGCTTCGTCCACCTCGTCCATTCCGTCCATCTCCCGCCCAAGTTCAGCCCATTGCACGTCCCGATGCGGTATTTGGTTGCCGGGTGTAAGGCAAGTGTGAAAAGTATCTGATCTTTTCGCACATGTTTCAGGTTTCGAAGCTCTGCAAAACTCAAAATCTGACAACGCTTTAGCACCGCTGAAACGAACCCGGAACCGCTGTGAGATTCGTTGACAGGAATGAAGGTGTGTGCTACTATGAGGCGGGAAAAACTGTATCGCGGAGAGGAGCGTGCTTCCTCGGGGAGCGCGTAAGAGAGGGGTAGTTGTATCTGCCCTTCGAATTGTCATCGAGAGGAGAGCAAGTAAGGAGAGACGGGCGCGGGCGGAGTGTAAAGTGTTTTCCGGTGTTGAAGAACGTGTGAGAAAATGTCGCGATGGCGTCATTCCCGCGAAGGCGGGAATCCAGAATGCACGTTCTGCACTGCAACCCCACAGTGGATTCCCGCCTTCGCGGGAATGACAGGAAGGGGGCGGGAATGACGGGAAGGAGAACGGGAATAGCGGGTTTGTTGTACCGGCTTCAGCCGGTGAGAGGCAGCTCCGGCTGAAGCCGGTACAACGAACGAGAACAATTACGAGCACGATTACGATTACGAGCACGAGTGATTGCGGCAGGTGGGTTATCCGCTGGAGGTAGGGAAACGTGAGAATTACGCGCGGCACGACTTTCGGGTTGACTGTTGCGGCGGCAGTGGTTTTGTCGCTGGCTTTGGGCGTCACGACGCATGAATCGGTATTCGCGAAGTTCGCCGATGAGCAGTCGCGTCTCTTCCCAGCCCAGCAAGATCCCCTTTTCAAGGATAGTGTGTTTGTTGTACCGCCTTTAGGCGGGAATTCGGCAGACGGAGCCCCCCGGCTAAAGCCGGTACAACAAACATACAAAGGGGCAACCCAGCAAGATCCCCCTTTGAAGGGGGGAAGGGGGGATGTATCCTTCCCATCCGCGCCGCCCATCCTTCTCGCATCCGCTGCGAACCTCGCCGCGCCCATCATTTCCGGCACGCTGAACGCGGAGAAGGCCATCCGTGTCATCTACGTGAACAAATCCAACGCCTCCGGCCTCGAGAACGGCGCGTCATGGGCAACGGGCTACACGAAAATCCAGGACGGGATTAACAGGGCATCCTCACTCGGTGGTGAAGTCTGGGTTGCCAGGGGCACGTACAGCGAACGGCGCACAAGCCTCGTCGACGGCACGAACACCGGCTCGGTTGTCCTGAAAACGAACGTCGATGTATACGGCGGCTTCGCCGGAAGCGAAACCTCTCGAGATGCAAGAAACTGGACGACCAATGTCACAACAATCGATGGCAGCACATCAAGGGACGGTCAGTCCGCAGAGCACGTGGTTCTTGGGGGCAATTGCCGACTGGACGGGTTCACGATCACCGGCGGACGCGAAGGCGGAGGCATGTCCAACGATAGCTGTAACGTCACGGTCGCCAACTGCATCTTCAGAGGCAATGCAGGAAACGCCGCAATATACAGCACCGAAGCTACGCTCAAGCTCGTCAATTGCACGATCACACAGAACGCCAGCGATGGGATAGTCAATAGCAACGTGGTTTTTGACATGGAGGGCTGCGAGATATCGCAGAATTCCGGAAACGGCCTCAGCAGCAGTGGAACTAGGTCGTCGGTCGTGGTTACGGATAGCGCCCTTTCGAAGAACACTGGAGCAGGCTTTTGGATCGAGTCCGGTTCGGCCGAGGTCAACACTTGCACCTTCCGTGACAACGGCGGCGGGATTCAGAATTACGGCGGGACAAGACTGACGGTTACCGGTTGTACCTTCTCTGGCAATTCCTCTTCTTACTCCTATTACGGCGGGGGTATCTTGAACGAGGGTCCTTTGAGGGTAACGGGCTGTACCTTCGACTCCAACAGCGACTCCGGAGGCGGAGGTGCGATCTACAATCTTTCCAGCGATGTCGTGATTGAGGCGAGCACTTTCTCAGACAACAGCACGGTGCAAAACGGTGGCGCTGTATTCAATGACAATTCCTCGCCGATAATCACGAATTGCATATTCTATAAGAATGACGGCGGTGGGATCAGCAACTCGAACGGATCGCCTATCGTGACGAACTGCACGTTCGCCGACAATCTGAACGGTGCTGGAATGTTAAACGACGGCGGGTCTGCGCCGATTATTCGCAACTGTATTCTGTGGAATCCGCAGGCATTCGCCGAGATTTCGGGAGATAACCCCGCGATCAGCATAACCTATTCGGACGTTTTAGGCGGTCCGCCGCCGGGGATTGGGAACATAAATCTCGATCCGCTTTTTGTTGGGGCATTTCCTGGGGATGTGAGGCTTCAGGAGGATTCGCCTTGCGTTGATGCCGGGTCGACCGATGTTGCGCCGCCTACGGATATTGTTGGGACGCCCCGTCCGCAGGGCGCTCGTGCGGATATGGGGGCGTACGAATTTGCGATACCGGAGACTCCCACGGCGGATTTCAGCGCAACGCCGTTGACGGGCAAATCGCCGCTGGCGGTTCAGTTCACGGATCTGTCAAAGCCGAATTTGCATCCGCCGATCACGCGCTGGTCGTGGGATTTCGGGGACGGGCAATCGAGCACGCAGGCGAACCCGTCGCACACGTATTCGAGGGGCGGGAAGTTCGCGGTTTCGCTGACGGTGACCACTTCGGCGGGTTCGAATACGGCAACGAAGGCGCAGTACATTTCGGTGAGCTCGCGTGCGGCGTTTACAGCGAGCCCGACGTCCGGCAGCGCGCCGCTTCTCGTCACGTTCAGGGACAGGACGCAGACCGACGCCACGACGGGTCCGGAGGTCCAGCGGACATGGTCGTTTGACGCGACGGACGCGGACGGCGACGGCAATTTTGGGATACTCGTCGAAGACAACCCGACCAGCGCCAGGGCGACTTACACGTACAGCGTGGCCGGCGACTTCAAGTACACCGTCGTCCTCGAGGTCAAGTTCCAGAACGGGTCGACGGACACCGTCGAGGCGCGCGACCTGATTCAGGTGGCCTTCGCAAATTTCAAGGTCGATGCGGCGACCGGCCCGGCGCCGCTCACGGTGATTTTCACGGACACGACGCAGGCGCATCCAGATGGCGGCGCGGTCAGGTGTTGGGACTGGACGCTCGATGCCACCGACGCGGACGGCGACGGAAACGTGGTCCACATGAGCGGCTGCACCGAAAACATGAAGACGGTCACGTGGACGTACGCGATTCCCGCGAAATACACGGTTCAACTTCGGGTCACGTTCACGAACCCGGACGCCCAGGGCAACCCGATCACCTCGACGGTCACTCGATCGAAATTCATCACCGCCACCGGAGGCGAAACGACGCCCGTCACCTTCACGGGCACGGACCTGATTCCTGATCGTACGGCGTTGGTTCCGCTGAACGACTGGGCGCCCTTGTTCGCATTCAACATGTCGTTCCCGACGGACCAGTTCGCGCGTCGCGCGCTGAGACTCTTGACGTTCAGTCTGACAGGCGATCTTGTCAAGCGGGCGGCGGACGACCGCCTGCTCGAGTGCGGCGCCGCGCAGGAGGACGAGCTGCTCGAGTTCGGCCTGTTCTCTGACGTCAGCGAATCGGGACCGCCGGACAATGTCCTCGATCCTGCGCTGGACCGGCTGCTACTCACGTGGGACAGCCACGGCGTGAACCAGCTCAAGAACGTCACGTATGACCAAACGGGTCCCAACGACCAGTCCTATATCCTGAATTTCGTGGACCCGGCGGAAGGCGGACCGATTCCGCACGAGGACTGGATCGTGGCCGGGCCGGACCCGGGCAACAACTACATTCTGGCGGTGCGGACCTCTTCGGTGTGGCGCAGCGGCACGACGCTCGGCTACAGCATGACCACGGCCCCCGAGATGGTCACTTTCGACACCGATTTCGTGCCAGGCGGCGTGGCCGTCGGGACTAACGGCGCATTGCTCGATACATTCAGCCCGACTTTCACCGGGGGAACGAAGCTCGGTGAAACCACTGCTTATACCTCGAGCTTCAACATCGTCGATATGACCGGGAGCTGGGACGGCGACTACGACCCGTTCACGGATGCGAACGTATGGAGTTGGCCGAACAAACTTTACAAACCGATTGCAGAGAATTACCGTCCCATCTGGCCGGGAAGCGAGATCTTCACGATTGCGACCGGCGAGTTCATGGATTTCCGGCGTCTATTCTCACTTGAGACGTGGGTCCCGGTGCTGGGGATCAATTTGCACGGCATCGCCAACGAGAAATTCGGCGACCAGACCTTCAACGTGATGCAGCCCGCTGAGATCAACGTCGTAATGACCGACATTGGGGCCGACCCTTATGGCCCGCCCGGCAACGGCGGATTCGATCCGACACAGGGTCTCGACCCGATGACGTGGTATGAGACGCACCCGTACCAGATGGACGAGCGCGCGGTGCTCGAGGACTTTGCATTCAACGGCGTCTGGCTATGGCATGATACAAACAACAACGCGATCTTCGATCCGCCGTCGCTTACGCCGCCGGGCATCACCTTCGAGACCGACTGGCCGATGTATCCGAGCTTCTGGCCGCAATGGGAGTACATCCCATTCCCGCCGGGCGGCGGCGACCCGTGGTGGAAAATCAAGCTCGGATTCGATTTCGGGCGGCGCCGCCACGTGTGGCAGACGGATTACAATCCGCCCTGGGGCGGGCTTGAGGCGGTGCCGGACTTCACGGCCGGCTCGACGTGGAGTTTCGCGTATTGCGACTACTTCCTGGCCATCCGCGCCGACAGCGGATACGTTGATGTTTCGACGTATCCGGGGGATGGCAGCGGCCTCGCGCTGGGCACGGACTTCCGCATGTTCGTCGAGCCGCGGCACATGAACAGTTCCGGGGATCTTGACGGGGGGATTCTGATTTCTCGGACGCTTCCTGACCCGATCGTCAACCGGGATGATCCTGCGGAGCAGCCGTTTGTCCGCCGTCCGGAGGGTTTGTCCGTTTGGCAGAACGACCCGGTGTTGAACGCGCCGGATGGACGGGAAGAGCCGTGGTGGCCGGAGCGGTCGCATAACGAGATGACCGTCAAACCCATGAAGAGCGGGTTTGACATACATGACCTCGTGATCCTCTATGACAGCGACAGCCGGTTCGCCAGCTTGGCCTCGATCAACTTCATTGACATCAGCGAATGCAGTTTCGGCTCGCCTACCTTCTGGATGAGCGTATTGGATCCTTTCGGGGTTCAGTTATCCGACTTCTACTACACGCCCGGGCTTGGCGTCGAGTGGCCTTGGACAGATACGTACCTCCTTGACTATACGGGGGGCATACAACAGGCCTTCGAGACCGTTCCCTTCTTCTCGTTCTTGCGCGATCCACGGCCCTACGGCTACCAGACACCACCCTTTGGCCGGATATTGCCCGATTATTCCGAGTGGCCGCCCTATACCACACACCTGGAATCGGGCATGAACGGCGTGGCTCCGCCGCCGCCCGACACGCCCGTGGCAGCCGACCCCAATGCACCGGTGAGCTTCCGTGTGGCGGGGAAGACCTGGGCCGCGGACCAGTATGCAGGCGCATGGCTGCTGGATCGCTCCGGCGGCGCTTACCGGATCCTGGGCAATTCGGCCGACACACTCGAGCTTCGCCACGGATACGGCGCACAAAGCGGGCCATGGGCCATCGCCGAGAAGGTGCTGGGCAAGGGTCGTTACCCGCATATTCAAGACTGGCCCGACGAGGCCCGGCCTTCCCGGCTTCTCAAGCAGCACGGGGATTCCTTCGGCAGCACTGCGTATCCGAACCGCATCGCGATGTTGGGCTTCAGCGTTTGTGGCGCGGACGACCCGGTCGTCTACCAGTACTTCCAGTTGTGGGTTGAGAGCATCACCGTTGCGCTGTGGGGACCTGACTTCGTTCCCGATGACCTTCAAAAGCTCGATAGTGCCGGAACCTCTGACACCTCCGGGATTCTTCTATGGGAGGATGCCAACCAAAACGGGGTATATGACGACGCGTCGGGCGACAGAATAGTCCCGCTTTCGGATCTCCATTGGCCAACGGCGCCGGAACTGATCGATCTCGATGGAGACCTTCAGCCCGACGACCTAAGCGGCGACGGTGTGATCGATGATGCCGACGCGGCGTGGGTGGTGCGGCTAACGCCCGCGGCGCTGTGGCCCGTGCCGCACTCTGCTTCGCGCACCGGCGAGCCGGGAGCCGCGAAGACGCTGCCGACGGGCGGGAACCAAGGCGACGGCCTGTTCATGACGATCACTCCTTCCAGCAAGGTAAGGCGGCTCGAGCAGATCCGCGCCCTGGTGCCGTCGCGCTTGCCCGAACGATCGCCGTATTCGGAGCAAATCGCGGGAATCCAGTTCAATCCCCGCGCCTATCCGGTTGCGAACTCATTTGAGAAACAGAACAGCGAAGAGGCGGCCGTCCAGGATTTCTACGGGCACGACATGATCGAAATTAACGTGCCCACCACCGTCACCGACCTGACAAAGTCCGGACAGACCATCGGTTCCGGCGGCGCCCCGTTGCCCATCCTGGGGCTTGACGTCTCGACCAACCGTCCCGATGCGGAGGTTGCTTCCGGGAACGTCGGCACGGCCGTCGCCCCTAATAAGTTCGTTACGCCGGGTCTTACGTGGACACAGGACGTGGTCGGGGATTGGCTTGTGGCGTTCCGGCAGTTCGATACCCAAGGCAAACCGGAGAAGGCATGCGAAGCCTACGAGATTGTCGGCGTGAGCCCGGACGATGCCGGCACGCTCGTTTTTCGCAGCGGCACGCCGTTCGGCGCGCCCTCTTGGAAGATCGTCAAAGACCCGACGTTCCTCGAACAGGTGATCGTCGAGATTTACAACGATGTGCCGGGCGGCACGTTCAACATTGCAGAGGATCTCGTGACGCTGGACTTCGAAGACCCCGCGAACGGGCATGTCAGCGGCGTTTCGCTATACCGCGACAATGACTGTGATCCTGAAAACACCAACGGGGTGTTTGATCCGGGCGTCGATATCCCCGTCGCGCTCGACCAACCTCCGGCGTTCATCGGCCTCGTCGGCGAACCGCAACAGGTGAGGTTCGTGTTCTCGTCGCCGGGGACGGACGATCTGGCCCTCGAGGGACTGAACGACGCCTATGTTCCGCTCGCCGATCAACCCCGTCACCGTCAATGGGTCCCCGACAAGTTCGGGACCTCGAAAATGGATGCGGAGTATGGTCCGGATTTCTTTGTCGTGGTCCGGGCGTCGCGCAACATGACCACGGGGCATGCGTTCCGCGCGGCCATCGTGTCGTGGGGGCCGCAGACGCCCACGGAGCCCGACCCGGACAGCTTCCCGCATCCATCCGCCGGAACCGCGATCGACCCGAACGAGTTCGACCTGTTCACGGAATACCCGTGGGGTTCGCGCGCGCTCGGGTTTGTCACGTTCTTCAAGGAGGCTCCGACGCTGAACTACTGGGGCTATGACCCGGATCGCCGCCGCATTACACCGAAGATTCACATCGATCACAGCCAGGATGACGCCCCTTATCGCTACTGGATTCGCAGTTCGACGAACAAGGCCGTTATGACCAACACTATCACCTCGCGCGGCATCCCGCCGACGCCCGCGTTCATCGCGTCGCCGACGTCTGAGGTCGCGCCTCTGACGGTTCAGTTTACCGACCAGTCGGACCCGGGCGGCTCCGCGATCACGAACTGGCGGTGGGATTTCGGCGACGGAGGAAACAGCACCGGGAAGAATCCGACGCATCAGTACACGCGGGCCGGCCTTTACACGGTGACGCTCCAGGTCACAACCGCCGTGGACACGGTGTCGCTTGTCAAGACGGATTACATCAACGCCATCGCGCCGCTGGTCGGCCCGACGGCGAATTTCACCTTCACACCGTCCGAAGGAACGGCCCCGCTCGAGGTGCAGTTCACGGACACGTCCCTTCCCGGGTCTTTCCCCGATGAGTTGACGTGGTCGTGGGATTTCGGCGACGGCACTCTGAGCGCTGACCAGAACCCGCTTCACACGTATGAAACCCCCGGTGTATACACGGTGACGCTGTGGGTCTCGAACGGGGTTGGCGCCGATAAAATGGTCAAGACGAACGCCATCGTCGCGAGCGACCCGAAAGCGCCGCCTGTTGCGGATTTCACGGCCTCGAACACCTTCGGCACGCCGCCGCTGGCCGTTCGGTTTGTCGACCGCTCACAGCCGGGCGGAACACCGCCTATTCTCGGTTGGACTTGGGATTTTGGCGATGGTCAAGCAAGCATTGAGCAAAACCCGGTCCATGTTTACCAGTCGCCAGGCCGGTTCACCGTCACACTGACCGTGACCACGGCCGTCGGAAGCGACTTGGAGGAGAAGAAGAACCTTGTCACGATCGCCGGCGGCGAAGGTGAAGGCGAGGGTGAGGGAGAAGGAGAAGGCGAGGGCGAAGGCGAGGGCGAAGGTGGCGGCGAGGGCGAAGGTGAAGGCGAGGGCGAAGGTGGCGGCGAAGGCGAAGGTGAGGGAGAAGGAGAGGGAGAAGGAGAAGGTGAAGGCGAAGGTGAAGGCGAAGGCGAACCCGAAATACCGGAACTCTCTGTTGTACCGCTCGCATTGAGTGTTCCCATGTGGGAAGGCACGGGCGCCAAGGTCGTCGTGCGCAACGTCGGCGCCGGTGTCCTGGACTGGACTGCCGCCGTCATCTCCGGAAATGACTGGCTGACGGTCCGGCTCGGGAAAGAAAATGCGGCGTTCGGCGAGATCGTTCTCACTTACAAGACGAACCGGGGAGTTCAGCCGCGCGCGGCGACCATCCGGGTCGAGGCGGCCGCTGCAAAGAATTCACCGGTCGACGTCACGGTAACCCAAGTCTGCGCATCGCCTGGATTGACCGTGTTGCCCGATAGCAGGCCGGTCTCATCGTTGGCCGGCGGCAGTTCGTTCAGTGTGTTCAATTCCGGCGGCGGCACGCTCGAGTGGCGAGGCGTAGTGGTTCAGGGCAACGACTGGCTGATCGTCGCGTCCGGGGACAGCGGCAGCATCATAGCCGACCCCGAGCACCCGGATTCCGACAATGTAGACGTAAGTTTTGCTCGTAATGACACTCCTTTCCCGCGCACGGGCATTGTCCGGTTTACCGCCATCGGCGCTACGGGCACCCCGAAAGATGTCCGCATCGTGCAGGATGCAAGTGCTGGAGAAGGAGAAGGTGAAGGAGAAGGCGAAGGAGAAGGTGAGGAGCCGGGATGCTTCGCCGGAACGGTGGGCAAGCCGCCGAGAAGCCTTGGAGGGATCGGCGCTGCCGGGGACGCGGTCATCATCCTTCTTGCAGGCGCAATCCTTGTGTGCGCCGGAAGCAAGCGCCGCCGCACGTGATAGCCTGAGAGAAAAGCCACAAGGCCCCGTTCGAGCCAACGAATGGGGCCTTCGCGTTCCTCCGGCTGATTGCATTCCCTCGCGGGTTCCCGCTACATTGTGTCGTATTAAGAGGGAGAATGCCATGAGCATCAAGCAACGCGTCCAGGAAGAGATCACAAAGGCGATGAAGAACCAGGACAAGTTCCGCCTCGAATGCCTGAGAATGGCCAAGGCCGCCATTCTTCTCAAGGAAAAGGAGTCCGCGGCCGACCTGACCGATGAAATGTCCGCGGCAGCCCTGCGCGCCGAGGTAAAGAAGCGCCGGCAGAGCATCGAGATCTTCCGCCAAGTCTCGAGAGAGGCCGAAGCGAAGGGCGCCGAACAAGAGATCGGGATCATCCAGGAATTCCTGCCGAAGCAACTGTCTCTGGAAGAGATCGAGGCTAAGGTCCGCGGCTATCTCGCGGAACATCCCGAGGTCAACCATCCCGGAAAGCTGACCGGCGCCCTGAAAAAGGAACTCGGCGAGGCCGCCGACGGCAAGCTCCTGAACGAGACCTGCAGGAAAGTCCTGGGGATGTGAGATTTCGGTTACAACTCACGAGGCGAAAGTGCAGGAAGGTTGCGCGTGGTTCGAGCTCTTCTACTGTTTGGCTGCATAGCGGGGCTGCTTGGCATCCTGTACTCGATGACGGGATCTCCGCCCGCGCCCCCTCGAGGTAAGATCATCATCAACGTCTGGCATCCTTGGCCGGGCGATCAAGGGGAGGAGTTCCGACGCCTCGTCGACGTCTTCAACCAGAGTAATCCGAACATCCACGTGCGCCTGCTGTACGTGCCCAACAACTTGTCCTCGAATCAGAAGCTCTTCCTTTCAATCTCGGCGGGAATGCCGCCGGACTGCACGTTTGTGGACGGCCCGCAGGTGTGCGAGTGGGCCGCGCGCGGCGCCATCGAACCGCTCGATGATCTGATGGCGAAGCACGATGTGCACAACGAGGACTTCTGGGAACCATGCCGGCGGCAGAACCAGTTCCTCGAGAAGACCTACGCGCTCACCTACTGCGCCGACCCGAACTTCGCCTTCTTCTGGAACAGGGAGCAGTTTCGAGATGCGGGTATGCTCGAGGGTGGGCCGCCGAAGACCCTCGAGGATCTCGACCGGATGGCCCGGGCGCTCACCGCCTACGACGCCAACGGACGAATCACGCGCATCGGATTCATCCCGTGGAACGTTTTCGGATACGCCAACTCGATCTTCACGTGGGGCTGGGCGTTCGGCGGCGAGTTCTACGATCCTGAAACCCAACGGATCACGTGCGGCGAAGACCCGCGCATCCTCGATGCCGTTCTGTGGATGAAATCCTACGCCGACGAATACGGCTTCGAAAAGATCAACAGCTTCGCGGAAGGCTTCGGCGACCAGGCGGACAACCCGTTCATACGGGGCAAGATTGCGATGGCCGCGGGCCATGTATCGAACATCAAACTCTTCCAAAAGTACGCGCCGAACCTTGATTATGGCGCCGTGTCGTTCCCGTATCCGGCGCACATGGGCTCTGACCACAGCGCATGGATGGGCGGCTGGTGCCTGGCCATTCCGCGCGGATCTCATCAGCCCGAAGAAGCCTTCATTTTCATGAAATGGCTGTGCACGAGCGAGGCGGCCGGGCGCTCGATGATCGTCACCACGGGAACGTTTCCGGGATACGTCTCGAGCCCCGCTTTCGACCTCGTCAAGGGCAACGAGAAGCTCGAGGTCTTCTATGAGGTGCTGACAAACACGCGGCATCAACGGCCCGTAATGCCCGCGCAAGCCTATTTCATGGGGGCCCTCGATCGAGCCGTAAGCGATACCCTGAATGAACTCAAGACGCCCCAACAGGGCCTCATGTACGCTCAGCAGGAAACCCAGAGGGAGCTTGACCGAGTCATGGCCCCCTTCCGCAAGAAGTAGCCCCGCGCGTCGATACGATTCCTGCCACGCTCCTCTGACTCAGACCTCGCACTTCGCACTTTGCACTTCGCACCTCGCACCTCCTAATATCGCAGTGCCATGCAAAACGCGCTGAAGATCCTGTGTGCCGCGCTCTTGCCTGTTTACATCTTGCCCGGTTGCGACGCAGTGCATTACACGCCCGCCCGCAGCGGTTCGGAAAAGATCATCGAGGTAGCGGTGTTTGAAGGGGGATACGGCATCGATTGGCATCAGAAGATCGCCGCGAGATACTCGGACATGCACGCTGCTGACGGAATCCGCATCAACCTGTGGGGTGATCCCCGGGCCGTCGAGAAGATTAAGCCGCGCCTCCTGCGCGGCGACCCGCCCGATGTTCTGGACCTCTTCGGCTTCCCCGTATGGGTGCTCATCGGGGCGGGCAAGCTGAGCTCCTTCACGGGGGCGCTCGAGCGTCCTGCCTACGGCACGAATGTACCGTGGCGCGACCTGTTCATCAAAGGCACGCTCGATACGTTCACCAGCGACGGCCAGGTTTACGCCATCCCGAGCGCCCTCTCCGCCTGGGCATGCTGGTACGACACGCGCATGTTCCGCAAACACGGTTGGAGCGTGCCGAAGACGTGGTCGGAGTTCGACGATTTGTGCAAGAGAATTCGCGCCGCCGGCATTGCGCCGGTAGCGTTTCAAGGCAAATACCCCAGTTACGCATGGAACACGTTCGTAGCGCTCGTGCAGCGCTGTGGGGGCCTCGCGGCCATCAATCGTCTGAACGCGATGGAACCGGGCGCCTTCACGGGTCCGGATGTGGTGCGTGCCGCGCGGCTCTTGCAGGAGATGGCTTTGAAACATTTCCAAAAGGGCGCGATGGCGATGACGCACACCGAGAGCCAACTCCAATTCGTCAACGGTCAAGCGGCATTGATCTGGTGCGGACTCTGGCTCGAAAACGAGATGAAGAACAGCACGCCGCCGGATTTCGAGATGCGATGCTTCAACCTCCCCGCCGTCGAGGGCGGCAAGGGCAACCCTGACCTGTTTTGCGGGGAGGGCGCCGAATTGATCTTCGTTCCCTCCGACGCGCGTCATCCCGAAGAAGCCATCGACTTCTGCCGCTATCTGGTTTCGCTCGAAAACGCGCCCGACATGGCCAAGAGCATTGGCGTCATCTCGCCCTTGAAGGGAGCGATGCCGCCGGCCGCCGTCAGCCCAACACTGCAATCCGTGCTCGAGATGATGAAGGATGGTCCCGGCATCTTTACGTGTCGCCTGCCTACTCTCCTGATGGAATGGAACAACCAGATCCTCAACCCGGCCTTGGCTGCGTTGCTTCGCGGCGAGACAACGCCCGATGTGTTCTGCCGGCGCATGGAGGACGGCGTTGCCGCCGCTCGGGCCAATCCCGACATCGTTATACCGCCTTACGTGCCCTATGACCCCGCGGCTTTTGGAGAAGAGCCATGAAAACGCGCGGAGAACAGCGCGTCTTCATCTTCACGTTTCTCGCGCCCGCTCTCTTTCTCTTCACAATCTTCGTTGCCGTGCCGAGCGTCCGCGCTCTCGGTTACAGCCTCCGCCAATGGGACGGGCTCTCGACGCCAAAATGGGTCGGCCTCAAGAACTTCATAACTCTTTTCAAGGACAGCGACCTCTTTCTCGTCGCGTTTCAACACAATCTCTTCCTCATGTTCGTCGGCGGCTTGCTTACGCTCGCACTGTCGCTGTTCTTTGCGGCCATATTGCACCGGCGGGTCCGCGGCGCAAGTCTGTTTCGGGTTGCGTTCTTTTTCCCGAATGTCATATCGAGCGTGGCCATCGCGCTGCTTTGGGTGCTGCTGTACAGCACGACGAGTTTCGGCGTGATCAACTCGCTGCTGCTGCACGCGCAACAGATCCTCGCGCAGATGGGCGTCACATGGCCGCGCATCGACCTCCCCTTTCCGTTCGTCGACTCGAAGTACGTCATCTACTCGATCATCCCGATGATGGTCTGGACGGCCACGGGCTTTTACATGGTCCTCTTCCTCGCCGCCATGGAGAACATCCCGGAAACCTTCTACGAGGCCGCGAAGCTCGACGGCGCGTCCGAGTTCGCCCAGTTCCGTCACATCACCTTCCCCCTCATCAGGGAAGTGTTCACCGTGGGCGTCGTGTTCCTCGTCATTGGAAGCCTGAAGTTTTTCGATGCCATTTGGGTAATGGAGAACCAACAGCCCACAAGCGATTCCCACGTTCTCGCGACGGTTCTTTACCAGAAGGTCTTCACCGAATACAACGTCGGTTACGGTTCCGCCGTGGCCGTGCTCCTGTTCATCCTGGTCTTCTTCGCAACGCTGGTCACGCTCAGATTGTCGCGAAAGGAGGCGCTCGAATACTGATGCTCCACAGACTCGGCAGAGCGGCGCTCTACGCCATCCTGGCGGTGTGGCTGATCGCCGTTGTCTTCCCGCTGCTGTGGGTTTTCATGAACTCGATCCGAAGCTCGCAGGAGATCTTCGAGAACCCCTTCGGAATCCCGTGGCTGATCGTCGGTTCCCCGCACGCGGACAACGCCGGTATACCGGCGCCATGGGCCGCTGCAAAGCAAAACTTCGTCGCTGCATGGGTCAAATCCAACTTCAGCAGCTTCTTCTATAACAGCGTCATCGTCACAGGCGTGTCATTAGCCGGGATCCTTGCCATCTCCGCCATGGCCGCCTACGTCATTGCAAAGTTTCCGTTTCGGGGGAACAAGGCCGTCTTCCTCTACTTCATCAGCGGCATGATGATCCCCGCTCAACTCGTCCTGGTGCCGCTGTTTTTCCAGTTCACCGAGATGTCTCGCTTCCTCACGCGGCTGCTCTCGCCGCTCGGCCTCGAAGTGCAACTACACGACTCCTTGAGCGGACTCATCATTCTGTACATCGCACTCAGCCTCCCATTCACCATTCTCGTGCTCACCGGCTTCTTCAAATCCCTGCCGGGCGCCCTCCGCGAGGCCGGCATCATCGACGGCTGCACCGAATACGGCGTGTTCCGGCACATCATGTTGCCGCTATCGAAACCCGGCTTGGTGACCGCGGCGATTTTCAATTTCCTCGGCCTGTGGAACGAATACCTTTTTGCGCTGGTCTTCGTAAACGCTTCCGCAAAGAAGACCCTCCCCCTGGGCCTTGCCAGCGTCAGCATACAGGCCCAGTACAAGACCGATTTCGGTCTCATGTTCGCCGGCCTCGTCATCGTTATGGTCCCCACCCTTCTCGTCTACATCCTCCTCCAGCGCCAACTCACGAGAGGCATCACACTCGGCGCCCTGAAGGGATAGCGCCCATCCAATCGCGAAATGGAGACCTGGTAGGGGCGGTTTTTCCGAGCTTGTAGAAAAAATGTGGCACAGCCGCCCTCGGCTGTGTCATGCATCGGGCAGAATGGGAAGTTTTCGCCGGTTACACAGCCGAGGGCGGCTGTGCCACATTGCCATGAGGATCTTCCACAAATTCTCCGAAACCGGCCCCGGGCGCGATGGTGCGTGCCACGAAGCGGCTCTGTCAATAGTGTGATAATCCGAGCAGTTGTCAATTCACACGATTTGTGGCATCATGTTTACAAGATAGGTGGATTGGAGAGCGGTGGAGTAATCTGTCTTCCCGCTCCGGGTAGGATTCGGAATAGCTTTAGCGCATGAATAACTTTGCACGTGTGCGACATGGCCTAACGCTAAAGTGTTCATTGATTCTCATCGGGATGCTTCCCTTCTTTTTTGTCGCTCCTTCTCGCGCATCGGAAGAGAGCCAGACGGCACAAGAACCCCAGAAAGTCAGTCGGCGAATCGAGAACAACCTTTCCCGGCGGATTGAGACACGCCGCGCACCCGCGAAGTCAGAACGACGCACGGGCAAGATGCGCCAGTTTCGCGATGATAACGGCACCATCACGATCACCAACGTCCCCGATAAATACGAGAAGCGGAAAGGGTACATCGAGGTCGAGATCAAATATGAACCGATCAAAGTCGCGGCGCAATACAAGAGACTAAGATCGGCCAAGGAATACACCTCGGGAACGATAGCCAATCTCGTCAAGCAGTATTCGAAAACGTATGCGCTGGACGAAAATCTCGTGTATGCCGTTATCGGCGCGGAGAGCGGCGGCAACCCGTACGCGGTGTCTTCGGCGGGTGCTCGAGGACTCATGCAGCTAATGCCGGGCACGGCGGACGAGATGGGGGTCAAAGACATCTTCGATCCGGCCCAGAACATCGCAGGGGGAACCCAGTACCTGGCGAAGATGCTCAACCTCTTCGACAACAATGTCGAGCTTGCCCTCGCCGCATACAACGCCGGCCCGAACGCCGTAATCGAGCACAACGGCATCCCGCCCTACGCGGAGACGCAGCAGTATGTGCGCGCTATCTGCGCGCAAGTCGGCACGAAGACGAAACGCACCGCTACGCCGGTTTATGCCGTGCACGGCTCCAAGCCGAAGCCGGATGCTTTGCCGAGCAAGAAGCCCTGCTACATTGTCCATTTCCGCAGCGGCTACACCCAGGCCGCCGAAAAGGTCATCGACGAAGATCCTTATTACTACATCCAGTACGGCAACCGCACCGCCCTCGTTCGCAAAGAACGCGTCGCGAAAATCAGCGAACCCGCCTAGCAATTCTAATGTAGTGACTCACCCCAATGGCAGCTGACGCGTGAAGGCGTAACGGTTTCAATTCCCCCTTTGAAGGGGGTTAGGGGGATGTCGCATGATGGCAATAATGTTCACCCCGCAGGATTCCGACATCCCCCTATCCCCCTTCAAAGGGGAATCACACTACCGGCGTTCCGAGTGTGGAAACGCGCACTCTCAAAAAGCTATTCTTCGTGAGAGGAACATCTCGAAAGGACCACGAGAACAGGAACTAAGCGATGAGACTTCTGCCAGTGGTGTTGTGCGCAACGATGAACTGCGTGTTCCTGGCCCCGGAACTTGCGGCGCAGAGCCCGCCTAACAGCGGCGACGCGCCCGGTACGATCCATCTGTTCAATGGCAAGGACCTGAGCGGGTTCTACACCTTCATCAAAGGCCGGGGCCGCGATCAAGACCCGGAGAAGGTCTTCACGGTCAACGGCGGCCTGCTGCGGATCTCGGGACAGGAATGGGGCTGCGTTACGTCCGTCAATGAGTACGAGAACTACCGGCTGATTGTCGAGTTCAAATGGGGCGAACTGACGCACGCACCACGAGAGGCGGCTGCACGAGACAGCGGCGTGCTTGTGCATTCCGTGGGCGCCGATGGGGCGTTCGGCGGCACGTGGATGCATTCCATCGAGTGCCAGGTAATCGAGGGCGGCACGGGCGACGTACTTGTCGTGGGCGATAAGAGCGACCGGTTCAAGGTGACCTGTCCGGCCGCGGCGGAGTTGTCAGGCGGGTGCCCGGTTTTCCAGCCCGACGGCAAGCCCGTCACGATCAAAGAGGGCCGCGTGAATTGGTATGGCCGCGATCCGGATTGGAAGGACGTCAAAGGGTTCCGGGGAAAGCATGATGTCGAGAAGCCCGTGGGCGAATGGAATCGCTACGAGTGCATCGCCGAAGGAGACACTCTCACTCTCCTGCTAAACGGCGTCGTGGTCAACAAATGCTCCGACGTGCAGCCACGCAAGGGCCGCATTCAGATCCAGTCCGAAGGCGCGGAGATTTTCGTCCGCCGCGTGGACATCGTGCCGTTGACGCTTACACCGTCCACGCCCGCTGCGCAAGTGCGTGACGGTCGGCGACGCGTTTTCCGGGATTTGTCCTCGACGCATTGATGTCGACCCGAACGCGCCCTCGTGTCATCCCACATTGGTTGGGCTCGAGTCCTTGCGGGCATTGGGGTTCGCCGCGCAACTCATGGACTTCTCAAAGCAAGACCTAGAAGACATCTTCGCCAACAACGCGCTGCGTATATTCGGAATTCAAGAGTCTTGACGGGTAAGCGCAAGGATTGGAAATATTAGAAGCGCCCCTATTCCCTCCTAGCCGTGATATAATCACGCATTGTTGACAATGGAGGCAACGGGCAATGCGAAAAGTAATTGTATATCCGGGTGAAGACGGCCTCTTCGTGGTGGAGTGCCCGAGTCTTCCGGGGTGTATCAGCCAAGGCAAAACGAAGACTGAAGCATTGGATAACATTCGGGAAGCGATAGACCTCTACATGGAGGTCCTCGTTGAGAACGGGAAACCAGTGCCGGAGGATCTCCTCGAGGTCGTGGCCGTATGAGTTCTCTGCCGGTTGTCAGCGGCGGAGAATGCGTGAATGCCTTGCAACAACTGGGTTTCGCCGTGGTCCGTCAGCGAGGCAGCCATATCATTTTGTGCCGGCAAAGCCCATATGCTCAGGTCGTCGTGCCAAATCATAAGGAGTTGGACCGCGGAACACTGCGCGCCATTCTGCGCCATGCCGGAACTGATGTGGATGAATTCGTGGACCTTCTGGGTCGATAGACCCGAATTGCCTGCCACGTGCAGAAAAGGCGCTTTCGTCAACGGCATTTGATTGTGTCGAGAGCAAGAACCAGATTGAGGCGGAGGCTGTAAACATGGAAACCATCCGGTTTACCTGAAAACCACATGAACGGAGGCTCGCGGAATTACGAGACTTACAGGAACATGTCAGAGCGAAGTGCCGGGGTTTGAGGGACCCGCCGCAATCGAGTGTGACCTTGAGGAACATCAGATCACAGTGTTCTTTCGTGGCGGGGACCCTTTTGAGTTGATTGGTAGACGCCAGCAGTTAGAGGCTCTGCTGAAGAGCCCCGTGAGACTGCGTGATATCCAGCTTGCCTCGCACACGGCCCGATTCCGGATTGCGAGATTCCCACCCGCGTTCTTTTCTTCGGTGAGACCGGGCGGCTATTCGCTCGACGACGGGAATGTCGACGCACTGTTGAACCTCAACAACAATGACACCGGGGTACTCAAATTGGGGATTACCTTGAAGAGGGGTGAACTTGCTCTGGACCTCGTCGATGGCCCGCCGGGAGCGGCTCTTTGCGAGGAACTCGTGTTTACGAATCACAGCCGTCACATGGGCATAAACTTTCGCATCGGCCTCGGAAAGCGGGAATTCGACGTGCGTTACGCGCCGAAGCGCCTGTTCCTACAAGGGCGAATCAGCCAGTCAGACAAGACGGTCTTTCACCGCACATGTTCACTCCTCACGTTGACAAGGGAATCCTTCATGGCCCATCTCAAATCTGAAAGGGTCGTTCTGAGCATGCATGTCTCCGAACCACAAGGACATGGCAGGGCCATCGTCTCGAAGGATGCTTTGCCAAGCTCATTTCAGGACCTTGCGGGGCGTCTCTTCCGAATGTCTGTAGCAGATCGGATACGAACTTACCATGAGATTGACCTCATCGTGCTGGGCTTTGAACAGAGCAGGCTGATAGAGGAACGTCTTACCAGCCTTTTCAAGGCATTAGAATCTTTCGACGCATGCAAGACGTTGTCCGTACAACAGTGCTCTTCACTTCTCGGGATTGAACGTGGTGATGCTGAGTACTTGTGCAAGTGAGGAACAAGATCATCCATAACGGAATGAGCTTGAGTGAAGCCGGGCTGCAAGCTTATAATGATATCATGAGTCGTCATGGGGCCAAGCTTCAGATATTCTCCAGGGTCCGCCCACATCGCGATCTGCCTTCGAGACTCTACTTCACGATGGCGCGATTAATCACTACCGCATTCTTCAAACATCTTGGTATAGGACAGGATCTCAGCATCCTCCCGGGCATGAAAGCATACTGATGCGTACGATTACGTTGCGGCTACCTCCGGGAAGGCGCGCCTTTCAGGTGGACAAGATGAAGTTCCACCGCGCCATCGACAAGAGCGGGGTCACACAAGAGCAGGTCCTGCAATCATACAGCTCCGTTCTCGATCCGCTAGTCATTTCTCAAGAGCTTTGACAGGCTGCACGAGCGCGGCACGCTTGCGCTTTATCTTAGCGCCATTCGGAAGCGTCCCCTATTTTCCCTACACTGTTCTTCTACGTCCTGAGCATGACCGCGAAACCGGCCTGCTCAAAGTGGCGGTCTCCCGTGAGTGCGTCGAGGATGCCTTCATGGCGCATGATGGCGAAGGAGATACGGTCGGTAACGGGCCAGTCTTTGTCTGCACGCTCCCGGTAGAGCCGAAGCCCAGCCGCGAAGACTTCGTCGCTGAATGGAACGATGGTGGCCAATGGGCTCGCCTGAAGTCGTTCAAAGAGACGGAGAAACAAGGGTCGATTGGGGGGATCGGCCATGGCGTCCGCCACCTCGACCAGCACCCACATGGACGTGATCAAACGCACCCGCTGCGACGCGTTGAAATCCGTCACACGGGAATGATGAGGATCGCGGCCATTCAGAAGCGCGAGGAAGTAGAATGTGTCCGCGAAACACGTCTTCACGCCGGGCTTCTCTTGGGGAGTCCGTGAAGATAGTGGTCATGGTTTTCCGCCAGGTCTTCGGGAAGCCTGACGGCCTTTCCCGCCACGTCCTGAAAGAGCTCCGCTAGGGAAGGCGGCTTGTCAGCTTCATCGAGAACAAAGATTCGCACGGCAGTCCCCTCTTGCAGATGCACGTCCGTGTCCAAGACGATGGCGCCGTTTCTTACCGTGCCCAGATATTCCATATGCGTATCTCCAAAGAGAAGCATAGCACATGGCAATGAAACCAGGCATTGTGGAATGTGGGTGCCCGGTTTTCCAGCCGGACGGCAAGCCCGTCACGATCAAAGAGGGCCGCGTAAATTAGTATGGCCGTGAAAGGTGCGGATCGCATTGACTGCGAGGTCGGCTGCGCACGGCGCGGTCCCGTCCCCTCTATTTCGACCCGTTTCGGGGACGGTAGATTGGGGTGACGCCTACGGTCCTTTGGAAGACCTCTGTTATACGGGACCAATCTTCCTCGAGGTTGCCAACCGGATAGAAGAGGTCCGCCGTGCCGATCCATTTCCCTTTATAGTTGATGATCCCAAACAGGATTGGGACGTTTGCGCCCACGGCGATTCGATAAAATCCCAGCTTCCAGTACTCCACGTTCTTTCGCGTGCCTTCGGGCGTAATGATAACGTTGATGCGCTCACTATCCTTGATGACCTGCACCATCTGCTCAACGATCCCCTCGGGCGCTCGACGATCGATGGGAATGCCGCCAAGCCAGCGCAGGAGCACCCCCAGCGGCCACCAGAACACCGTGTCCTTGATCATGAACACGCAGGGCACGCTCAACGCCATCGCCGCCATCATAGTGAGCGGGAAATCCCAGTTCGACGTATGCGGAGCACAGGCCACGACGCACTTCGGCACCTTCGGATTCGTCCCCACGAGCCGCCAACTCAACACACGCAACAGCGTGCGCCCCAGCCACTGCGTCGCCGGGCCGTAGGAAGTGCGTTTCTTCGTGCGGCTGTGTATTGGGGGGGGCATATCAGACATGCAATCCACGATTCCGCGTCAAAGGACGCATAGCTTAACAGAATCCGATACCCCACACAAAACGCCGAGAATCGCGCGTATCGTCCAGAATCTGCTCGGCCGGACCACCCGCCCACGAATGGCAGGCCGCCCACCAAAGAACAACAAAGGAGCATGAGATATGGGCAGCCTCCCCTATATCCTCGGCGTTCCGAGTGTGGAAACCCGCCGTCTCAAAAAGCTATTCTTCGTGAAAGGAACATTGCGAACGGACCACGAGAACAGGAACTAAGCGATGAGACTTCTGCCGGTGGTGTTGTGCGCAACGTTGAACTGTGCGTTCTTGGCCACGGAACTTGCGGCGCAGAGCCCGCCTAATAGCGGCGAGGCGCCCGGTACGATCCATCTGTTCAATGGCAAGGACCTGAGCGGGTTCTACACCTTTATCAAAGACCGGGGCCGCGATCTGGACCCGGAGAGGGTCTTCACGGTCAACGGCGGCCTGCTGCGGATCTCGGGGCAGGAATGGGGCTGCGTTACGTCCGTCGACGAGTTCGAGAATTACCGGCTTACTGTCGAGTTCAAATGGGGCGAACTGACGCACGCACCCCGAGAGGCGGCTGCTCGCGACAGCGGCGTGCTTGTACATTCCGTGGGCGCGGATGGGGCGTTCGGCGGCACGTGGATGCATTCCATCGAGTGCCAGATAATCGAGGGCGGCACCGGCGACGTCCTTGTCGTGGGCGATGGGAGCGACCGGTTCAAGGTGACCTGTCCGGCGGCGGCGGAGTTGTCAGGCGAGTGCCCGGTTTTCCAGCCCGACGGCAAGCCCGTCACGATCAAAGAGGGCCGCGTGAATTGGTATGGCCGTGATCCCGATTGGAAGGACCTCAAAGGGTTCCGGGGAAAGCATGATGTCGAGAAGCCCGCGGGCGAATGGAATCGCTACGAGTGCATCGCCGAAGGAGACACTCTCACCCTGTTGCTGAACGGCGTCGTGGTCAACAAGTGCTTTGACGTGCAGCCACGCAAAGGCCGCATTCAGATCCAGTCCGAAGGCGCGGAGATTTTCGTCCGCCGCGTGGACGTCGTGCCACTGACGCCTCCGCCCTCCACGCCCGCTGCCCGGAAGTGATCGATTTCATCCCGGTTGACGATTGATTCACCGGATCGTGATGCGCAGCACGGCGTCTCCGAATCCACTGGAGAATCTACTGGGACGGGATGTCCGTCCACGAAAAGCAGGCCGTCCAGGAAAGTACAACAAAGGAGCATGGGACATAGGAAGCATCCCCTTTATTCTCCCGTATTCCCTCAACCGTTTCGAGGGCCTCTCTCCGACAGTTCGTGCTCCAGTCTCCTCACCCAGTTCCGGAAAGCTGAATCGTGTTCGCCGCGAAAAGGACGCATATGGACACCGAATCGAAGCATCTCTGAATCCAACATGGGGAACTCGTGGAGCACGCTATCTGCGCTGGCGTCCGGCATTATCCGAGATATGATGCGGAACACACGCATAGTGTCATCCGGATCGAGCCGCTCAAGCCTCTCGAGTATCTTCCTTACTCCCGGGACATCTCCCAGGTTTGCGTACGCCTCCGCCACGAAAAGCCAGAGACTCCTGGGTACTACGTGCCCTTTAGAGGCTTGCACGATCTTTGTCCATTCTCTAAGTGCATACAATGCCCGCAAGTACGCTTGACGATAGTCATCTGACTCCAGCCTGTCGGCATCCGACTCGATGGCGCCAACAACGCTGCGGTAATCCCGTTCCGAGTCGGCAACGTCGAGAAACCTGTTCAGAACCTCTGGACTCATCCGGGTGGGATCTAAGCTTCTCAGAATGCGAATCACCCTGTCTGGCGGTTTCAACACGCTCAGGGGGGCGGTCCCGCACAATTCTGCGAACTCGCGGAGCACTGCGGCATCATCCTGTCGCACATCGAGGTACCGTACGTAATTCATCACGGCTTTTGCATCACCGTCCCTGACTATTCGGTAGTAGTGTGCCGCTTCGAGAAAGACGTCCGGCACAGGAAACAGGGTGAGTAATTCTTGGATGAGTCGCTCGCTCTCGGCAGGCGACCTTCGAGTAATCCCGGCGCGAAAGGCTTCAAGCCTTCCCGCCACATAAGGAAGCGTGACCTCAGGGTGGAGGCTCGCGAAGAGTTCCACGTAGTCATCCAGGATCGTTGGACTACTATCCCCAAACCGATCCACGGCAAGGTACTCGTCCAGCGACAGGTTGTCTTCCTCGAATAGATAGTACAACCTGTCTTCGGGTAACTCGATCCGCTCTCTCATACTGCGGTCAAAGGCCGGCAAGTCGGGAGGATGAGGTATGCGCGTAACGATGATTCGAACATCGAGCTGATTGCGCCCGTGATGACGCCTCATCACTATTGGGCTGTTCTTAATTCGCGAATATACCCTTTGAATGCCCGCGAGGCTCTCCCGGCTTGTGCACGTGAAGAGCAATACCGTATCCGGAAACACCTGAGTGCACAAGCCGCCGGTCTCCGTCAGTCCCGTGCGAGAATCGATGATTAGTACATCTGCTCCGAACGCTCGCTCGATCTTCTGAGTCAGTTCGAGGCAGAACCTAATGCCGGGTTCCGTCGAGGAGAACTGCTCCCATTTCACCTTAGAAAGCGTCGAGTAGTAAGAGGGGTCCGTGTAATCTCCTGCCGGAATCAGATGGAGACTGCCTCCGGATCGCGTGACATCCTCCGGCAACACAACAGGCACCTTCGGGAGGCCGGGTACCGGCCGGCCCGTTTGAAAGGCCACAAATTGGTCCAGGATTCCCCCTTCGAAGTCCTTGGGGCTGATCGCAGAAAACTTCGAGTCAAGACCCGGCGCTTCGAAGTCCATATCCACGAGCACAACCTTCTGCCCCATCTTGGCGAGATAGAGTCCGAAGTTGGCACACGCAAGCGTTCGGCCAACGCCGCCCTTATACGAGTAGAAGGTGACAATACGCATTACCAGAGTCCTCCGCAGGTGATCGCTCCGACAAGATCCTTCGCTTCCTCCTCACTCTCGTCCTGAAACTCGTAATCGCCTGCCTCCCATGACTCCATGGACCCGCATGTTTGAGTACTCATCCGCACAAGCCGCTCAAGCCCGGTCTCCAGAGCGATAGCCGCCAACTGACCCGGAGCCACACGTAAGCCACGACGACCAGATTGCTCGCTCACTTGCTCCAGCTTCGCCCACGTGCTCTCTTTCATGGGCACCCTTTTCGCAACCGTCCAGGACTTGTCGGTAGGACGGCCACCCGTACTCACAAGCCGTCTCGCGACTCGGGTCGCCAACGCACTCAAACCGAGCGGGTCCAGAGAGCCCGTATCCACTTCCTCGATCGCATCAGGTTCAAGCAACTCGACAGCCTCTTCCAACGACAAAGGCTTCTCTTTTTCGATATTGTCATTCATAGTCAAACCTCCGGAATCTCAAGAACCGATTCCCAAGGAGAATTCCGATTTCACCTTGTTGCGCTTCGCGCCCCATGCGGTGCACGAACCTCTTCAGTTCCAGCACGGCATCTTTGCTTAACTCATCCGACGAGAAGAATGAAACCACCAATGACACACTCTCTTCTTTGACCTTATCACCCATTTCCGCATCGAGCCACCCCCCATAGGCATGAACTGATGTTGCGCCGCCGAAGAGCCGCGACAGGACCCGGACGGTCTCAGAACGCCAGAATTCATGGTCTATCGAACTCCCATCACGCGTGAGACTGGGCACAAAAACGCACACGTACCGGTCCTTTGTGTCTCCATACGCTCCCAGCAATCGTTGAAGCTCGGAGATTTCAATCATGTGTGGCTCATCCTCTCATAACTCCACTAACACCACCGTAAGATTATGACATAAAAAGCCCATCAGAAGCAAGAACTTTTTGCATAATAATGCACACCGCGCAGGAATACGACACAAAGATCCCAACATCTGGCCTTGTTTCAAACCAAAAAGTAACGATACCACCCAGAAGCGGCTATATCTAATAATACTAATAAGATGAATACATCGTAAAAAGTAAATCTAGCACTGCTGGAATGCGAGCGACGCTTCCCATATTGCCATTATTGGAGCAGGGAGGGGTTGCGTTATCCCATGTGGCGGTAGACCTCGCGGCGATGGCCGAGGCGGACAATCACGACAATCAGGACATCGTCTTGGATTCGGTAGATGATTCGATAGTCGCCGACACGCACACGATAGAGATCGTCGAAACCGGCCAGACGTTAATAGCCGGGCGGTCTGGGGTCGTGTGCGAGGGCGCGGATTCGGGCATTGATGCGATTGCGGGTGGGTTGAGGAAGGACCGCCAACTCGCGCATTGCGCGTTTGGAAAACTCGATGGCGTAGCGCACCTACTCACCATCAAGGCCGAGTTCCCGCCTTGCGACGTCGTAGGGGACGGTACCTTCGCGCGCGATTTCCGCAAGGGTCTTGGCGGCCTCTTCGCGGTCGATCCGGTCTTCGAGTTCCTCGAAGTACGCTTCGAGGAGCTTGAGGTCGGTTATGGAAATGATCGCGGCCAGCGGCTTGCCATCGTGTTCGAGGAGAACTGGCTCGCCGTCTTTGACGCGCTCGATGGCGTCGGCGAGGTCTTCGTGCGGACTCTTGAGCACCCGTTGCGTCATATGCCTGATTCCTTTTCACGGATTATAGCCCGAGAGTTAATGACATGACAAAAAACGAAGCTCGCGAGCGGGCGGTCAGGCCCTGCCATCATACTTCCGTTCTCGATTCAACAGGCGTTTCTCAAGGGCTTCGAGAGCTGAGAGAGTGTCCCGTTTTTATGATTGAAAAGGGGCGGGTCGCTGTGGTAATGTAAGGTCCCGTTAGGGAACGGGACCCACCTTCCAATCCTCTAACCGAGTGCCGATACGGTTATGAATCAACACGCATAAGGCGTTGGTATGTAATGACTTCCAAGGTACGCCCGAGGGTTTTGGCAGTTATCCCGGCGCGGTATGCCTCGACACGGTTTCCTGGGAAGATCATCGCTTTGATCGCCGGCAAGCCGGTTGTATTCCACACGTACAAGCGGGCCTGTGAGGCGAGTCTGGTGGATGAAGCGCTGGTGGCGGCTGATGATGAACGCGTTGTCGAGGCGTTGCGTCCGTACAACGTGCCGGTCGTGATGACGCGGCGCGACCATCCGAGCGGCACGGATCGAATCGCGGAAGTCGCGGAACGCTCGGACGCGGAGATCATTGTAAACGTCCAGGGAGACGAGCCGCTGATCGATCCCGGCACAATCGACCAAACGATACGTCTTCTGCTCGATGAACCCGATGTGTCGATGTCGACGGCGCGCAATCTGATCACGGACCCGGCGCAGATCGAGAACCCGAACGTGGTGAAAGTGGTGTGCGATGCCAAGGGCCACGCACTTTACTTCTCGCGCTGTCCGATCCCGTACATTCGCGACGCCGCGGATCGCTCGGCCGCGCGGACGTGCTACTGGCAGCACGTGGGCCTTTACGTATACCGCCGGGACTTTCTGTTGAAGTACGCAAAGATGGCCCAGACGCCGCTCGAGAAGCTTGAGAAGCTCGAACAACTCCGCGCCCTCGAGAATGGCTTGAGGATCGCCGTTGTTGATACGGAATATGACAGTATCGGCGTTGATACGCCGGAGGATCTGGAAAAGGTGAGGCGGCTGATGGAGGTCAGAGGCTAGAGGAAGAGAGGAAGAAAGGAAGAGAGGAAGTGAGGCGAGAGGAAGTCAGGAAGACAGGAAGAGACGTTAGTAGATCGCGTGCCCCTTTTTCTCCAGCCTCTCTTCCTCTAGCCTCTAGCCTCTCCTGCTCTAGCCTCTCTTCCTCTCCAACGAGAAAGGACATTCGATGCCGAAGTATGTGTTCGTAACGGGGGGTGTGGTTTCGTCGGTTGGAAAGGGCGTATTGGCCGCCAGCCTGGGCTTGCTGCTCGAGTCGCGCGGGCTGAAGATCGCGATGATGAAGCTTGACCCTTACATCAACGTCGACCCGGGCACGATGAACCCTTACGAACACGGAGAGGTCTTCGTCACGGACGACGGGGCCGAGACGGACCTCGATCTCGGGCACTATCAGCGCTTCACCCACGCGAACCTCTCGCAGAAGAGCAACGTCACCACAGGCGGGATCTACAACGCGGTCATTCAGAAAGAGCGGCGCGGCGAGTACCTCGGGAAAACGGTCCAGGTGATCCCGCACATCACGGACGAGATCAAATCGCGCATCCGCATGCTGACAACGGAGGCCGACAGCGACGCCGACGTGGCCATCATCGAGATCGGCGGCACCGTGGGCGATATCGAGGGCCTGCCGTTCCTCGAAGCCATCCGGCAGTTGCGGCTCGAGGTGGGTCCGCGCGACTGCTGTTACGTTCACGTCACGCTCGTGCCGTATATCGAAGCCGCGGGCGAACTCAAGACCAAACCGACGCAGCACAGCGTCCGCGCGCTGCGCGACATAGGCATCCAGCCAAATGTCATCGTATGCCGGACCGGTTCGCATAAGTTGGGCAAGGAGCAGTTGCGAAAGGTCGGTCTGTTCTGCGACGTGAGCGATGATGCGATCATCAGCGCCGAGGACATCTCGCCGATCTACGCGATTCCGCTGAATTTCAAGAAGCAGCAGCTCGACGAAACGATCTGCCGATTGCTTGGACTCGATGCGCCTGCCGGCGATCTGACCGCGTGGTGCGCGATGGTTGACCGGCTCATGACCTCCGCCACGGCGGTCCGCATCGCCGCGGTGGGCAAGTACGTGTCTCATCACGACGCGTACAAGAGCATCAACGAGGCGTTCGTGCACGCGGGCATCGCCAATAACTGCAAGGTGGATCTCGAGTGGGTCGACTCCGAGCAGTTCGAGAACGGCGTGGAGCCGGAGGACGTTCTGGCTCGATACGACGGGGTGCTGATCGGTCCCGGATTCGGTTCACGAGGGATTGAGGGGAAGATCAAGGCGGTTCGGTACGTCCGCGAGAGAAAGAAGCCGTTCTTTGGGATCTGCCTCGGCATGCAGATTGCCTGCATCGAGATGACGCGGACGTGCCTGGGAAGGGCACACGCAAACTCGACCGAGTTCAACCCCGAGACGCCCGACCCGGTCGTATCGCTCTTGACGGAGCAGTTGGGCATACAGGCCATGGGCGGCACTATGCGCCTCGGCGCTTACCGCTGCGAACTCAAGCCCGGAACGAGGGCCCGTGCGGCGTATGGAGCGGACGTGATCTCCGAACGACACCGTCACCGCTATGAGTTCAACAACAAGTACCGGGTGGACCTCGAGGAAAAGGCAGGGCTCGCGGTGAGCGGAGTCCACCCGAAAGCGGACCACGAACTGGTGGAATTGATCGAGTTGAGAGATCACCCGTGGTTCTGCGCCTCGCAGTTCCATCCCGAGTTCAAGAGCACGCCGCTAAAGCCGCAACCGTTGTTCCGCGACTTCGTCAAAGCCGCGTTAGACAGCCGTGGGAAACGTGGATAAGACGCCCAAGACGTTGCTGCGATACGCTCTGTCCTACCTGGAGAAGGCGCATAATGTGGCTCCTCCCTCCCACGCCGAGCGCGCTCAAGTCTTGATCGCGGCGTTGCGTCAACAACTGCGGAACGACCTCGCCGGACTTGCCGACGAACTTCGACGGTTTCTCAGGGAACAAAGCGCTTTGGGAGAGCGGGCCACGGCCGGGCGCATTCGCCCCGACAAGGCCAACGCACTGAACCGGGAGATCCTGGCGAAGATCGCGCGGGCGCGTGCGGCTGTCGCCGATCTCAACGCTGCGTTGAGCGCCGGAAGCGCTTCTGACCTCGGCGGGTTCGTGGATCTGCCGATCGAGGAGTACGCGCCGGCCATCGAGCAACTCAGGACCGCCAGCGCGATAAGGGAAGGCGGCCCGTCCCGCGTTCATGAAAACAAGAGCATCCTGTCGGCCCTCATCGAAGACGAACCTACCATCGCCGGCATCCAACTCAAGCCCACGCTTCTGGGTCTTATTGTCTGGGCTGCGTGCATCGTGGCCGCCTTGTTGGCGACGCTGTTGTACTTGGGCTTCCTCCATTTGGGCGCGGCGATAGACTTCCAGGTCGAAGCGGGGAGGTCCGCAACAGATCCCGTCATCATTACGATCGGCAACAACGGGAACGAGTCAATCGACGTGCTGGTTCCATTGCCGGAGGGCGGCGTGGCGGGCAATGAGGGCGAAACCGCCGGCCGTGTCTATGGATTGCGGGTCTGGACGCGCGAGGAAGGCGGCAGCGAATATCGCCTGTTGCCCGCGTCGGTCAACTGCTGGATGAGCCAAGAGCCGCATCTCGACGAGACCCGTCCATTGACCATAGCGCCACGTCTGTCTGCGGAGGTCCGCCTGGACCCTGCAAAGCTCGCGGCCGGCACCGGAGTTGGGTCACTGCGGATCGCCCTCGTCCACTCCGACGGACGAGTGGTGGTTCAAGGAGAGGCCGACCTGCCGAAGATGCGCTAAATCGCGGCGAGGCGACGCGCGACGAGACGAAACCGACTCGGCCCGACAGGAGAGACTATCCCAAGCTCGAGGGATCAGCGACTCCGTCTGCGAATCAGCGTTGCGCCGCTCAGCAACAGCACCCCTCCCATGATTCCCAAGTACAGGACCTCGATTGCAGGTAGACTGCCCGGAGGGAACACCCACAACTCGAAAGGCACGGTCTGACGGGCGCCTCCTGTCAGCAGGTTGTAGAAGCAAACGTACGTACCGGCATCGGAATCCCCCACGGGGTCGAAGATGAGGTCTCTCGCCGTGCAGCCATCGAGCTCAACGCCTTCCAGGAACCAGCGGTAGTCCGATCCCTCGGGAGCGGTTAAGACAACCCTCGTGCCGGCTTCCATGAAGCCACTGACGTTGCACGTGATAACGCCCTGCGCTTTGTAAGCTCCCGTGATCGCCGTGGTCTCCCCATTGATGATGGTCACTGTCTGGCTCTCGGGAGCGTACCAATGCGCGATCGGCTTGAAATCCACCGTGTGCTGACCCACCGACAACTCGCTCAGGGCAGAGCCACTGGTTTGCCACGCGCCAGAGTCCACTCGCCACTGCGCGCCCGCGGTGACCGCCGCGGCTGGGCTGATCGTCACCTGAAGCGAGCCGGTAGGTACGGAGGAATAGGTGATGTAGGCGCTCCAGCGTTCGTCGATCAGGGTGGCTGCCGCGCCGGTACCCGCCTCCAAAGCCGCCGGAAACGGCCCAAATCCCATGGGGACATACAGGCCGTCCCCCAGTGCGCCCACAGTGTAGCTGGCCACGGGAATCGACGTGTCCAGCTGCCACGCCAGCCAATACGTGCCGGCGGGCAACGAAAAAGATGACGGGGTTCCGCTGCTGATGGGAACCGTCACCCAGCCGTTGGTGGCCGTGTTGGCAACCGAGGCCGACTGCCATCGCAGTGCAGGCGGCGCGCCGTTGTCGTAGACAGCCAGACGAAGGTTGCCCGCGGCTTTGTGCGAATAGAACGAGACGCTACTGATGCTCCCGATCTCCGGCATCATGAACTTCGTGGCTTTCAAGAATCCCTTCTGTGACAAACCTGTCCGAACTACGATCCCGGGATATGTCAGCGTGCCGGTATAGACGTAGCCGGTGGTCGCGTCAAACACCCCACCGGAGGGCGAGTATTCGTCCTCATTGAGTAGCACGGACCCCACCCGCGTCGGGGGCTGTGAGCCGTTTCCTAGCGCCACTTTGATCAGTTCCCCGGGGCAGTACGGAGGCCAGTCGAAGTAGATTCTTGCGCACTCAGTTGCGAAACACATATACCCGCCCGGAGCGTCAATCACGATGGAATCAGGATAGCCCTCACTTGAGTTGAGTGTCAGAGCGCCGGCCCTCACCGGCGGATTCGACCCTGAACCTAGAGCCACTTTCACGATTCTGCTTGGATAGCTACCCGCCCCAAAGTACGCGTAGCCGTTCGCAGTATCGATCACCGCGTCGGAAAGCTCGTCCTCCATGTCATTGAGCGCCACTGACCCCACGCGTGCCGGAAGACTCGAGCCTGAGCCCAGCGCCACCTTGACGACTCTGCCCGGTTGTGTGTGCGTACCAAAGTACGCATAGCCGTTCGCTGCATCGATCACCGCGCTGGATAAGGCGTCCTCACCCTCATTGAGAGTTACTGACCCGACCCGAGTCGGCAGACTGAGCCCCGAACCAAGCGCCACTTTCACGACTCTGCCAGGCTCCGTGTCCGTCCCAAGATACGCGTAGCCATTTCCCGGGTCGATCACGGCGCACCCAGCAAAGCCGTCCTCCGTGTCCAGCGTGAGGTACCCAACGCGTGTGGGCGGACTTGAACCCGAACCAAGCGCCACTTTTTCCACACGCTCGGAGTACGCATCCACGTAGACAGCGAAATAGTGATAGAGATAAGCATAGCCATGCTCTGGGTCGATCAGGCTGCCGGAGAATACGCCGACGCCCTCAGTCTGCGTCAGGGAAGCGAGGCGCGTCGGTGGATTTGACCCCGAGCCAAGCCCTATCTTGACCATGCGCCCAGGGAGCGTATATGTCCCGAAATATGCGTAGCCGTTCGACGCGTCAATCACTCCGCTGACAATGTTGTCTTCCCCTGCGTCCAGTGTCAGAGCCCCGACCCGAGTCGGAGGATCTGCTTCCGAGCCAAGCGCCACTTTTACGATAATCGCGGGGTATTGGATTGTCGGCTCGAGGAGGCCGTCCGCTGTCACAACATACGCAAACCCTGCCGGAACGTCGATCACGGCAGCAGCTACGTCGTTCTCCCCCTGGTTCAGTGTAACGGCGCCGACCCGCGCAGGGAGGTCCGACCCAGAACCCATTGCCACCTTCACGACGCGAGCGGGGGCCATATTCACACCGAAGTACGCGTAGCCTCCTGCAGTGTTGACCGCTGCGGCGTAAAGAGAGTTCTCCTCCGTGTTGAGCGTTACTGTGCCAATACGTGTGGGTAGATTCGACCCTGAACCCAGCGCTACTTTCACAACGCGACCGGGGTTCGTATATGTGCCAAAATAGGCGTAGCCGGCTGAAGCGTCGATCACTCCGCTTGCCAAATAGTTCTCCCCGGCGTCCAGCGTCAGGGCGCCAACACGTGTCGGTGGATTCGACCCTGGTCCCAGCGCTACCTTCACAACACGACCGGGGCTCGTAAAGGTGCCGAAATAGGCGTAGCCGGCTGAACCATCGATAACTGCGGCGCCGGTGAGTTGGCTCTCCCCAAAGTTTAGCGTTACGGCGCCGACACGCGTGGGCGGATTTGGCCCTGTACCCAGCGCCACTTTCACGACGCGACCGGGGCCCGTATACGTGCTGAAATATGCATAGCCGCTTGAAGCATCGATCACCGCGCCTGCCAGATCGTACTCCCCGGCGTCCAGCGTCACGGCGCCGATACGTGTCGGTGGATTCGACCCCGAACCCAGCGCCACCTTCACGACGCGACCGGGGCTCGTCGACGTACCAAAATACGCATAGCCGCCCGAAGCATCGATAACCGCGTCCGCCAGATAGTCCTCCCCAGTGTCCAGCGTCACGGTGCCGATACGTGTCGGTAGATTCGACCCTGAACCCAGCGCCACCTTCACAACGCGACCGGGGCTCGTCCACGTACCAAAATACGCATAGCCGCCCGAAGCATCGATGACTGCGGCTCCAGTACGTGGTTCAGCTGTCTGGAGGCCTATGGCGTCGAGGCGGCGCATCCCACCGTTGGGATAGTCCGTGCTGCCAACCACGTTGTTCCCTGCGATAGGATCGCTGAACCGCAAGGATCGGTCCGTGTACTTGCGTCCCGAGCAGTCGGTGACTGAGATGGCTATGCAGTAGTAGGTTTCCTCAAGCCCTTGGGCCTCCCATTCCGCCTGCCATATCCCCATGGTTGCGGTGGCGTTTGCGGCGCCAAGGTTCAGCGGTGTTGGTTTGAGGTCAAGCGTCGCCACGGGCAGATCGAGAAGACCAGCCAGCAGATAGTCCGTAACGCAGGCGTCCCCGCCTGCTACCCGTGCAGGCAGGATGCCTGCGTTGCCATCGCCGGCCGCGTCTCCCGAAGCTGCGGGCGGATTTGCAGATATGGTGCTCTCGCGCTCGATTGTCGCCTCGACCTTCGCTACCCCGTCGAGCGACTTGACAACGGCTTGGATCTGCACGCGGCTTCCGTTTTTCACGGAGGGAGCCGACAACGATGGAATAATGTGAATCAATCCATCGCCCGAGCCAACGACTTCGCCGGAATTCGCATCCGCATCGTCACTGACTCGGGGCGCTTCCGAACAGGATGCCGCGGTCTGTAAGGGCGTTGTCGCACCGCACTCCCCGCCATGGTAGCCCACGAGACCCAGGAAGCATGCGCCCAGAAAAACGGGAAGCGCGATTGAGGCTTTCCCCAAATGTCCCATTGTCTCCCCTCCTTACCGCGAGCGTTTGCACCGACAGCGTCACCGCCGGAGTCATCCTGGGACAGAAACACTATATGCATCTACACTATGACATTGATATTACCTTGTCAAGTTGGAGAAGTCGTGCGGGACGCAGGTCAATGTGTTTCCGGCCGTTACACAGCCGAGGGCGGCTGTGCCACATTGTTGTGCTACATTGCCGCAAGGATCTCGTCGCGGGCACTGACAGAGTCTGCGGAGGCCCCTATCGAAGCCTCATCAGAACGCCGTCACCGCGCGGAAGGCCTCGCAGCGGGCTAGAATGTCGCTCATTGAGATCTCGGCCAGGCGATGGGGACCGAAGGCCTGGCACGTGAACGAAGCGACAACGGAGCCGTGGATAATGGCCTGACGCAGCGTGAAGTCGTCCGTTCGATCCTGCCGGGCGATGTGCCCCATGAACCCACCCGCGAAGGTGTCTCCCGCTCCCGTCGGATCGATAACGTCTTCAAGCGGAAAGGCCGGCGCCGCGAAAATGCCGTCCTCATCCAGAAGCAGGCAGCCGTGCTCGCCCTTCTTGACTACGATAATCCGGGGCCCGAGATCCCGGATCGCCCGTGCCCCCTTGATCGTGTTCGTCTCGCCGGTGAGGTCGTAGACCTCTAAATCGTTGATAATCAGGGCGTCGACGCGGAGCAAGACCTGTCCGAGTTCCGCCAGCGTCGTGTGGATCCACATGTTCATCGTATCGAGGGCAACAAAACCGGCCCGGGCCTGTTCCAGCACCTCGAGCTGAAGCGATGGATGGATGTTCCCGAGGAACAGGTATTTCGCGTCGCGAGCGCCCTGGGGCAGCTTCGGATGAAAGCTTTCGAAGACGTTCAATTGGGTATCCAACGTATCGCGCTTATTCACGTCGTTGTGGTAGCGGCCCGTCCATCGAAACGTCTTGCCAAGCGCGCGTTCAAGGCCCTCGAGGTCAATGGCCTTCGACTCGAGGAGCGCGACATGTTCGACCGGAAAGTCGTCGCCGACAACGCCGACCAGATGGACGCGCGTGTAGTTCGCCGCGGCAAGCGAGGCGTAGGTCGCGGCGCCGCCGAGACCGTCCTCGCTTCTTCCCCACGGGGTCTCGACGGTGTCCAATGCGATGGAACCGACGACGGTGAGACTCATTCGGAAACTTCCCGGGAAAACGGCGCGCGAAGCGAGAATTCGACAGAAGATCCAAACTCACTTCTCACTTCGCACTTCTCACTTCTCACTTCTCAGCTCGCCTCCTGCTCGGGTTCCGCGCCCACTTCGATGCCCAACTGGTCCATCTTGTACTTCAGGATGCGGCGCGTCGTGCCGAGGAGTTCGGCCGCGTGGGACTGCACGTCATTTGCGCGGTCCAGGGCCCGGTCGATCAGATAGCGCTCAAGGCGCGACACGGCCTCTTCAAGCGGCAGCCCCTCAAACTCGGCCAGGCTCCCGCTTTCCTGCGCCGGGAACGTCGGAAGAATGCCGCGCAGGCAATCGGCCGTGATGACGGGCTTCGTGCGGTGGCAGACGAGAATGCGTTCGATGGTGTTTTCGAGTTCGCGAACGTTTCCGGGCCACGGGTAGGCAAGCAGCATGGACATGGCCCCTGGATCGAATTCCATGGTCTTGGCATTGACGCGGGGCGCATGCTTAGCCATGAAATGCGACGTCAGTCTGGGGATGTCTTCCCTGCGCTTGCGCAACGGCGGCATTTCGATGGGAAGCACGTTAATGCGATAATAGAGATCCTCGCGGAATAACCCTTTCGAGATAGCGTCCGGCAGATGACGGTTCGTGGCGCATATGACGCGCAGATCGACTTCGATGACTTTCGTGCTGCCCACGGGGTAGAAACGGTTGTCTTGCAGTACGCGCAGCAGCTTGGTTTGCGCCTCGAGCGGCATTTCGCCGATCTCGTCGAGGAAAACGGTGCCGTGGTCGGCCACTTGCAGCTTGCCCAGGCGCCGTTCGGTCGCGCCCGTGAACGCGCCCTTTTCATGACCAAACAGCTCGCTTTCAACCAGGTGCTGGGGGATGGCGCAACAGGAAATGGGCACAAAAGCCTGTTTCGCACGCGGACTGCCCGAGTGTATGGCACGAGCAAGCAGGTCCTTGCCGGTCCCGCTTTCGCCCGCGATCAGAACGATCGAGTCCACGCGCATGGCCTGCCGGGCCATTTCCAGCATCGCCACGAAAGAAGGCGCCTCGCCGACAAGGGCTTCGAAGCCGCTTGTCCCCGCTTCGCGGAGCGCGGACAGTTCGATCTTCTCGTGCTGCTCCGCAAGAATCCGTTCGACGATGATCAGAATTTCATCGATGTCGAACGGCTTAATGACGTACTCGCGCGCGCCGCGTTTCATGGAGGCGACGGCGGTCTTGACGCTGTTCGTGGCTGTAACGACGACGACCGGAACGTCTTCGCCCCGCCGGGCAAGCTCATCCATGAACTGAATGCCGTCCATGTCGGGCATGATCAGGTCGAGCAGGATCAGGTCGACGTGATCCTTCTCGATGGTCGCCAAGGCGGCGCGGCCACTCTCGGCCACGAGCACATGGTACTGACCTGACAGCATCATGCGGTATGAGGCTCGAACACTTGCCTCGTCGTCAATCGCCAGAATCGTCTTCATGTGCCTCCTTTATTGTGGGAACGGATATCGCAAAGGCGCCGCCCCCTTGCGGATTCTCGACGACTTTCAAGTCTCCCGAATGCTGCTGCATTATACGGACGGCCAACGACAGTCCCAAACCCATGCCTCGCTCCTTGGTGCTGTAAAAGGGCATGAAGATCAACGGCGCCTCGTCCTTGGGAATCCCGGGACCCGTGTCGGCGATAAGGATCTCACACCGGCCGTTGCGCCGCTTTGTGCTGACCTTCAGCGTGCCGCCCTCGGGCATGGCATCAATGGAATTCTGGAGCACGCTCTGCACCGCTTGTGAAAAATGCATGACGTCGAGATTCGCTTCGGGCGATTCCGGATCCCATTCGGTCTCGAGTTTGATCGCGCGGGCCGCAATCTCCTCATCAAACGAGCGCAGGATGCCTTTCACGGTCTCATTCACGTCCGCGGGACGCAACGTCAGCTCGGCGCGGCGGGCGAAGTCAAACAACGTCTCGACGACGTTGTTTATTCGGGCGACTTCCTTCTGCACCACGCGCGAAAAGGCCTCGCGGAAATCTTCAGACTCATACTTGCGCGGCAAGAGCTGAGCGAAAGTGTTGACGGCCACCATCGGGTTCTTGATCTCCTGCGCCACGCGCTCCGAGAGATACTCCCAAAACGGACTGTAAGTCACTTCGTTGCGGCTGACGGTTTCTTCGGGCAACTTCGAGAAAATGACGACGACCCCCCCGGTTTCCTCCCCCTTCCCACTGTTCATCGGGGTAACACTGAGACCCAGGGTGGCGTTCGTCGCCGGGTCTCGGATCTCCTGCCGCAATCGAGGGCGCCCGTCGGCCAGAGTGCGCAGCGCAAGATCGGCAAAACCGGAGCCAAGCCTCTGCACGCTCCGCCCGGTAACGTCATCCGCGCGCAGTCGAAGGATCCGTTCAGCCTGCTGGTTCATCATCGCAATGGTCTTGTCCGGAAGCACGGTCACGAGGCCCGCGGTCATGTTGGCAAGAACCGCATCCAAGCGGCTCTGCTGGTACGAGGTGTCGTGATAGATCTGCGCTTTTTCGAAAGCTATCGAAGAATAGCGCCCGATCATGGTGAGGAGCTCGCGCTCCTCAAAGGCAAATTCGAGTCCGGACGCTTTTTCTCCGATAACAAGCGCGCCGCACACGCGGCCATTGCACAAGAACGGCACCGCCAGGCGCGCCCCCATCACGTGCATCTCCTTCACGGCCGCGGCAGCGTCGCGGTTGGCCATGCGGTCAAACAGGCACGTGTTCTCCTCGAACCACCGCATAAGCCCTGAAGCGAAAGTCAGACGCAGGGATTCCACAACGCTTGAGGACACACCATGGCTGGCGACGATCCGGAGCACTTCGCCGTCCTCGAGGAGGACGGCCGTACGGACGGCGTCGAAAACATCGATCACGGAATCAACCAGACTCTGGCTGAGGCTGCGCGGGTTCTCGATGTGGGCGGCCGTGCGGCTGAACCAACGCAGCGCCATCTGATGCTGGCTGATGGCGGCGTCCTTCGTTGGCTCCATGACGACGGGCGCCGGGCGGGCATGGACTCGCGCTAGGGCCGTCTCGGAATCCACGACCTCTCTGCGGCGCGTGACGCCCTCGATGGTGCGTTGAAGGCCCTCGCATGAGAACGGTTTTACAACACAGGCACGGGCGCCGGCCAGCGTGAGGCCCGCGAGCGACTCGGGATCGCCCCGGCTTGAAAGAACGATGGCGGGCACGGCGGGCGCCGCTTCGAGAACACGCGTCAAAGCCTGATGGCCCAGGCTCGGTGCGTCGTCAACGATTACGGCATCGACCTTGATAGCAATGAGGCGGCGGATGGCTTTCTCGAGGGAGCCTTCGAACAAGAGCAGGTCCGTCTCAGGAAGCGCGGCCCGCAACGCCTCGCAAATCCCGCGTTCGTCTGCAATGACCAGCAGAACGTTCATATCGTCACCTTCAGACTATCTTGGGTGGCTGCCGCCCCGAGGCGGCCCCTGTTCCCACCGTCCGCGACGTTGGAACCGCCGTTTCTCCTTTCACGAGAGGAAAGGTAACCGTGAAGGAGGTCCCCGACCCGGGAACGCTGCTCACGTCAATCTCTCCCCCGTGTTCCGTTACAATACCATGAACGACCGACAAACCCAAACCACACCCTTCCGTTTTTGTCGTGAAAAAGGGCGTGAAAAGGCTTTCCATATGTTCGGGCGGAATGCCGCAGCCGGTGTCCCAGACAACCACGCGGACGCATTCGGTTTCGCGGAAGGAGGCGCGGCCATTCCGGCGGAGGTGAATACGGTCGCGGAAGACGCGGACTCCCAGGGTTCCCCCGTCTGATTTCTTGAGCGCGTCAATCGCGTTCAGAATCAGGTTGAGAAATACCTGATGCAATTGCTGCTCATCACTGTAGATCATAACGGGATCTTCGGGAAAATCGAGCTGAAGCGCGATGTGACCCTTGCGGATCTGGTTCTCGACAAGGGCCAAGACCTGCTCGACGACTATGCGGATGTCCTGGTTCGAAAAATGCGTGGGTTTCGGACGCGCGAAATCAAGCAGTCGACTCACAATGGTGTCGATGCGCTCGACCTCGTGGGGCACTACCTCCGCGAACGTCTTGCGGAAGTCCCCGTCATCGAACCGCGCCGGCAACAGTTGCGTGAACGTCTTGATCGACACGAGAGGATTCTTGACCTCGTGGGCCATGCCCGCCGCCAAGGTCCCGATGGACGACAACCGGTCGGCGCGCTGGACGTTCCGTTCGAGTCGCTTGATCTGCGTCTGATTCTGAATCATGGCCATGGCGCCGTAGTTGCCGCTGCCGGGCGTTCCTAAACACGCCGACGACATAACGACGGGGATGCTCTCGCCGCCAGGCCCGATGACCGCCGTCTCAAAGTCGCTGATCCCTCTGGCATCCTGCAAGGTCGTTCGCAGCAACTGCCCGACCTGTTGAGCCAGCACCTCGATGCCCTGCCCGACCTTCGCAGGGCCGACAAGTTCCATGGCGCTGGCGTTTATGGTGGTGATCTTCTCTTGCGCGTCCACGGCGACAACGCCACCTCGCATGCTCGTGAGCAGACTGGCAAGGTGCAGGTTGACTTTCTCCAGTTTCAGGTAAAGGCGTGCATTCTCGATGGCCGATCCCAATGGCCCGGCAACGGTCGTGAAAACGGCAAGGTCATCCGAGGAATAGATGTCGCCCGAGGCTTTCTCGCCCAAAGTAAGGATCCCCAGGACGCCGGAACTCGTGCGAAGCGGCACGCAAAGGTAGGCGTCAAGTTCGGCGAGGTGCCGGGCAATGACCATGTGCGTATCCGTGCGCCGCTCGTGCAACAGTTTCTGGAGAATGAGCGGTTCGGGATGCAGGATGAGGTAGTCGATGAGAGCGACGTGTTCGCGGGTCGCCATCCTGGGCTCGTCAGGAATGCTCGAATACTCGGTGGCCAGTACCGTGGGCTCTTTCTCATCCCGGAGCAGAATGCGGACGAGGTTGACGCCAATCGTCGCGATGATCTCGCGCGCAACGGTGTCCAGAAGTTGATCGAGCCGGACGATTTGCGCGGCGTTCTGCGTAATCCGGGCGCACAAACGGTTGACGTCGTAGCGGCGTTTCAGGACGCCGCGTTCAGCGATGAGTTGCAGGTGCTCCTTGAGGGGCTGAAGCACCACGGCAATCACGAGGGCCGCAAGCACGGTGGTCAGCAAGCTGACGTCGTGTCCGCCGCTGCTGAACACCCAGCGTACAATTGACACACTGCCGAGAAACGTGGCGACAACGAAAGCGGTGACAACCGCGTACACGCTGGTGCGCGAGACAATGACCCAGATGTCCATCAGGTGATAGCGCACCATCGCGTAGGCAAAGATGCCTATCATCAGGACCATGAAAATGGGACCATAAGCCTCCAGCGAGCCAATATGAAGGGCCGGCGCGAGGACATTCGTGGCCGAAGCGAAAGTGGTGCTCAGAAAGATGGCCAGAAGGACGTGTTCGATCTGTCTGCGCTCGATGCCGGTCGCCCTGCGAACCTTCCGGAACAGGTTTGCAAAGGCGAAAACCATGCCGTACACGATCATCGCAGGATACACAGAGAACACGGGACCATAGACGACGCTCGGCGGCTGATTGTTCTCGATTACGACGTCTGTTACGTACCATGGCGTGAAAGCGCCAATGACCAACAGACATCCAATGGCATAGAGCGTGACGGAGACTGTTCTGACCCCTTCAAACCGCTGGTGTGGAAAATAAGCGATGAAGTGATAGAAAGTGGCCGGAAGGAAACTGGCCACTACAAAGGTCGCACGGACCCAAAACAGGGCGGCATCCTCGCTTCGAGATTGGGTGATCAGGAGCACTCCCAGCGACCACAGCATCAAGTTGAATGAAAGCAGTGCGAAGTGGCGGTGTGTGCGCTTCCAAGGGTTATAGAAAAGGACAAGCCCACCCAGGACGCAGCTCGAAGCGGCCGACAGAATCAGGAGCATCGTGCTTGTTAAGGTATTCATCACCACCGCAAGTGCACTTCCTCTTTTCCTGCTTCACCTGACGCCCATAAAGGGCCGGAACCTTCCAGTGGTTGGCGGTCCACTCAATTCACCCGGCGCAGTACCGACGCGCTATACGTGCCGCCGAAGCTGATCGCGGTTACCAGTGCCGTGTTAATGTCGTTGCAACGTGCGCGGTGCGGCACGTAGTCCAGATCGCATTGCGGGTCCGGGTCGTCCAAGTTGATCGTTGGGGGCACGACGCCCTCGTTCAACGCCATAATAGCGGCGGCCACACCGAGCAAACCGCCGGCTGCATAGGCTTGTCCGGTCATCGACTTTATCGCGGAGATGGGAATGCGATACGCATGATCTCCGAACGCGTGCTTATACGCTCGGGTTTCGCATCGATCATACATATCCAGCGATACCCCGTGGCACTCTATATGATCCACGTCCTTCGGCTGAATGCCGGCGTCCCGCAAGGCGCTCTCAATGGCGCGCGACAGCGCCAACCCGTCCTTGCTCAGAATGAGGGGATTGCCGGCCTCGGAGGCGGATCCTGTCCCCATCGCTTCAGCCAGAATCCGAGCCCCGCGCGCCCGTGCGTGATCTTCCCGTTCAATCACCAGGGCAACGGCGCCCTCCGCCAGGACAATCCCGTCGCGATTGCGGTCAAAGGGGCGCATCGCCTTTTCGGGGTCATCATTGCGCTTTGACAGAATGCCGAGGGAGCAGGCTGCCGCAAAAGACATGGGAAAGATCGGAGATTCGGTCGCCCCTACCAGAGCGGCATCGGCCCGCCCGGAACGGATTTGAGCAACGCCCCAAGCCAACGTATCCAGGCCGGTCGCACAACCGCTCGCTATGGTAATGGCCGGCCCCTGAAGGCCCAAGTCGATACTCACGTGAACAGTCGCGGAGTGGCCCGCGAATGCGGAACCGCCCAGCTTCGCGATCTTGCGAAATCCCCTCGATTCATACGCTTCCTGCGAGGCCTGGTAGGCCTCGTTCGGATTGCCGACGCTCGTGCCGATGCCGACGGCCACGCGCTCCGGGTCATAGCCTGCTTTGGCAAGCTCCGCGTCGGCCACGGCAAGTTTGGAGGCGGCCACGGACTGATGGACGTGGCGGTGCCAGTTTTGAACAATGCTCTTCTTCATGAAATCTTCAGGGTTGAAGTCCCAAAGTTCGCCCGCGATGTGACAGGGGAAATCGGACGCGTCAAAACGATCCAACAACCGGATCCCGGAGCGGCCTTCTTTCAAGGCTTCCCAGAAAGCCGTGCGCCCGATCCCGTTGCTGGCCAGCACGCCGAGACCCGTCACGACGATCGGCTGGCCGAACCTGTACTGTCCGCTGCCGTTGGTTGTCACTTCCTAAACACACCTTCCGCGCGTCAAACCGCGCCCAATCCAGTATACGACACTCGCGGCTTAGTTGCCCACTGCAGCCAAGACCGGCTTGAACGGCAGGAACGCGACCATATTGGCCGCGGAGGCCACACGGTGGTTGAACCTCTCTATGGCCGCCGCCACGCCCGCGGCATCTCCGGCAAAAAGCCTCTGCCGGAACAGGGCGTCGAAGTCTTCTTCCTGGCCTTCATACCCGCACGCGCGCGCAACCAGAGCGGCTTCCGGGGTCAACGCAGTGGCAATGCCGATCCCCGCCAGCTCGCGCGTGAGGACATCGTTCTCGCGAAGGACGTCCCCCAATGAGCGGAGATGCCTATAGTAGCCGTCGCCGCGGCCCTTGAACACCGGGATCGAGAATCGGTCACGCCCCGAATCCACGTATCGGACATACTGGTCCGAGGTCACATTGAAGGTCCCGGGCGTCAATCCCGCCTTGATATCAATCACGAATGACGGCAGCGCCACAAGGGCCGCATCGGGACGCGTCCGCTCGGCGAAACGGAACGTCTCAGCCCGCGTGTGATAATCGTCCGCGGGACACGGATAGACGAAGCCGGTCACCGTGAAAATGCCGGACAGCTTGCAGGCGCGAACCGCCCCCTCGGCCTGACTGACGAGGAACCCGCGTTCGTGGAAATCATCAACGAGCATCTGACTCCCGCTGGCGAGGTCAAATGCCATGGCCTGACATCCGGACGATCTCAGCGTTGAGAAGGACTGAAGCCGCGCATCGCGGATGGCCCCTGAGCGGCTGTACCACATGGTCTGGCCGCGGGAAAGGATCTCATACGCCAGCGCATCCACGTGCAACGCCGTCGACTCGGGCCCGAGGAATCGAAACGCCCGTGTGCCATGCACACGCATCCAATGCGACGCCTCCTCGCAAACAACCCGCGGCGACCGAGTCCGGGAAACCGTCTCGGAAGCGCTCGCGCGAGAGACCTCCACGCCCAGAAGCCGGAGTTTCTCATGACCCGCAAGCGCCGGATACAGGTTCTCATTGTAGGCGGGCGCGGGCAGCGATTCCAGGTCCAGTCCGACGCACTCGACCGTCGGGCGGACGTATCCGTGTTGGGCATAGACGAGATTAGGAATCAGACGCCAGGTGTCCGGGCGGTCAAGACGTTCCGCCCAGCGGGTAAGACTCCAATCCGCATCCTGCACACTGATACAATCAAAGGCATTGAACACACGAAGCAGCGTCTCCGCATAAGCCTCCGCAAACGATCCCACCGCCGCAAGCCGCAGCGAAGGATTCAAGGCCCGCAGGCGCTTGGCGATGAACAGCGCGCCCTTCAAATCCTCCGGCTGGTCTACCTCCAGCACCACGAAGTCAAGCCGCTTCTCCGCGGCGATCTCGGATGCGATCTCCGCGGCCACGACCTCTTGCTGGGCGCGCAACATCCGGTCCATCCCGCGCAACTGCCACAGTGCGGAGAGCGCCGACAGCGAACCGGCGCCCGGAACGGTCAAAATCCGATCCGAGATGCCTTGCGCCGTGGCCTGCGCCTTCCGTGGAAAAAGACGGTCCAGCATCGAGGCCGTGCCGTAGTCGCGAATACACGTCGTCTGTCCTGCTGCCTCGAGGCCCGCTGCAAGGGCCGCAAGTCGATGATTCGGCAACAAGGTCTGAAGGGTAAACCAATAGCCTGGAAACGAAACCAACACGCTGCGCGTCTTCATAGATTCTCCCTGCCGCTTTGCTCTCCACAGCAACGGCTCCGCAACCGATGCCGGGCGTGGTCTCTGGCACCCTGAAACACCAACACAATATGTGGCATCCCATCTCCCCAATCCACACAATATATCGGCCTAAATATTAGCACGTTTACTACATATATGCAAGGGGAAAGTTGGCCCACCATATATTGCGCTTTGACGTATGCCCAAGCCCGCCAGGTCAACCCGTGGTGTATTTCTAATGTATTGCCCTAAAATGAGTTGCAGATTGGGCAGACGCTACCCCTCGACGAATGGCTGCGTTACTCACGAGTGACACAGTTCAATACAACACCTAAGCCGTTTCCCTGGCGCGCCGCATATAAACCTTTACCAGTCGGGGTGAATGCAATATACTCACGGTGGAAGGTTTGGGCGTTTAACTCTCGCGTATCAAGCATCCGAGGCTAAAAGGAGATTGTCATGGGCTTCTCATTGAAACGCAGACAGTTCTTGCAGATGACGACGGCGAGCGCCGCGGCGCTGTACATGGGACCGGGCGCCCTTCTCGGCGCGGATGCGGGGGAAGCGCTATCCCTGCCCCTCAGCCCGGGCGCGCGGAAATCCAAGGTGCGGGTGGCCAAGCTCTACCTGGGCATCCCGAAGGCCCTCTGGCCCATGCCGCAGCTTGACCTCAACGCCGAACGTGAGCGGTACGAAGCGGAGTTCAAGAAACGGGCCGCGGCTTTTGGCGATGTCGACTTCCCGGTTTCAGAGTTAGTGACCTCCCCTCCGCAAGCACAGGACGTTGCGGGACGGCTCAAGGACGTGGACGGCGTCCTGTTGATCCATCTCTCGATGGGAGTCATACCGATGGTTAACGCGCTGCTGGCCGCGAAGAAACCGACGGTCCTGTTCGCTGCGCCTTATTCCGGTCATGAATGGACGGCGTTCGGTGACCTCGAGCGGAAGCCCGAGGGCGCGCTCCTGTCGTGCATGCTCACCAGCGACTTCGATCAACTGGCGGCGGCGGTGCGTCCCTTCCGCGCCATCCATCACCTCCGCGAAGCGAAGATCCTGGACGTCATCGCGCAGGATCCTTCCCCCGAATACGTGAAGGCCGTGAAAGAGAAGTTCGGAACGGAGGTCAAGCGCGTTGACAAGGAACGTGTGATCAAGTTGTATCAGGCCGTGAACGGCAAGGCGGCCGACGCGCTGACCGAGCAGTGGATCAAAGGCGCCGAGAAGGTCGTTGAGCCATCCCGCGACGAAATCCTCAAATCGTGCCGACTGGCGCTCGCGTTTCATCAGCTCCTCGACGAGGAAGAAGCCACGGCGATCACCGTGGATTGCTACGGCTCGATGTACCGGCAGTTGCCCGCTTTCCCGTGCTTCGGCTTCACCTATCTGAACGACATGGGCTGGGCGGGAATCTGCGAATCGGACCTCAAGAGCGCCATGACGTTCCTGCTGCTCCAAGGTCTGAGCGGCAAGCCCGGATTCATAAGCGATCCCACCGTCGACGAGTCGACGGACAGCATCATCCTTGCCCACTGCCTCGGATCGCGAAAAATGGACGGTCCCGGAGGCGAGACTTGCCCCTACAAGATCCGCTGCATAATGGAGCGTCAGGAGGGCGCGGTGACGCAGGTCCGGATGCGAAACAACACGCGGGTCACGCAGGCCGAGTTGATCGGCACGGACACTTTGCTGTATTTCACGGGTGATATTATCGACGCTCCCGACACCGATCGCGGATGTCGCACCAAGATCAACGTCAAGGTCGACGGCGACATCCGAACGTTATGGCGAAACTGGTCGAATGGGCTGCATCGCGTAACGTGTTACGGAGACGTGAAGCGGGATCTGGAGCGTTTCTGCAAGTTCAAAGCCATCAAGATGGTTGACGAAGCCAAAGCGTAGGTTCGCCGTTACAGCATTTTCCAGGATAACCCTGTAGGAGAGCATGTCGTGTCAAAACGTGTCGGATTGCCAATAGCAGCAGCACTCTTGTTGTTCTGGGCGTGGTCTGTGCCGGCTGTCGAGATGAAAGCGGGCACGGCCAAAGGCGTCATTACGCCGGGACCTGATAAGGCTTTGATCTCGGTCATGGGGAAGCCGTTGGAGGGTGTCGAGCATGACATCTTCTCGCGAGTCCTCGTGTTGGACGACGGGGCCCATCGCCTGATCATCGTCGCCAATGATCTGAACTGCCTTGACGTAGCGACCCCCATTCTTCGTGAGCGTCTCAAGAACGAGTTCGGCACGGACCCGGCGTACTTCGTTCCGCTTGCCACGCACAACCACGCAGCGCCGATACAGATCGTTCCCGGCAACTTCGATTACGGGCGCTGGCTTGCCGAACGGATATTCGG
>Ga0315274_10000422_pt1 | contig 66904 bp, 54 predicted proteins | sample YL17G02_20_MG_FD_203700 | JGI IMG/M metagenome (GOLD analysis project Ga0315274, IMG submission 203700) | Sediment microbial communities from Yellowstone Lake, YNP, Wyoming, USA - YL17G02_20 | ecosystem: Environmental > Aquatic > Freshwater > Lake > Sediment | place: USA: Wyoming | collected...
CGCGATTGGCGGCGGCGCGCGGCGGCGGGCGCGGCGGCCGTGCCCGCCCCCTTCAATCTCTTACCGCAGCATGAGCAGGCGGTGCTGAGTGGCGCGGCCCAGCTTGCGCAGGCCGGCCCGGTGCCGCATGGCGGGCGGCGGCGCCGAGGCGGCGGCGGGAGTGCGACCCGGTGGCGGCGACCGCCGCTGCTGCCAGAGCCGCGGCCGCGGCCGCCGCCGCCAGTGAGAGATCGTGTCACTTCACAGAGCCATCGCCGCCACCACCGCCGCCCCCGCCCTGGGCCTGTCGCCTCTTTTTCTTGCGCGCCCACGGCGGCGCGAGCAGCTCGCTGCGCGACACCCCGACCTTCCTCTCCCGCACCGCGCCCGCCCGCCCGCCGTCGTCCGAATCGTCGTTGGGGGCCGCGGGGGCGGGCACGCCGGCGCGGGAGCCGGTGCCGCTTCTCTCCCCTCCCTCCTTTTCCTCCTCTTCCCGCCTCTTCCGCCCCGCCGCCGCCAGCCGCCCACCCAGCCTCTTCTCCAGCCCCCCCGCAGCGTCCAGCGCGAGCGAGTGCGGGATAAAGGCCGCGCCCAGGCCGAGGCCGGGCGCTCGCGCGGGCTCGCCGGGGGCGGGGGAGGCGGCGGCATCGGCCAGGCCGGCCTCCACGCTGGCCAAGCCGAGTAACGAAGCGGCCTGGGGGAAGGAGGGAAGGTGGAGCGTGGGCGGGCGGGCGCTAGCGCAGGCGGGCATGCCCTCCAGCCTCCCCGCCCGCACACCTGGCGCAGCGCGTCCCCGGACGCCACCACGGGAGGCGCCGCACGCTGCGGCGGCATCGGGAGGGGGCGACAGGCGCGTCGGTCTGTGGCAGCGATTGGGCGCGCCGTCAGCGGGGGCCGCCACTCCCACCCGCGGCCGCCGCGCCGCGCCCGCCGGCCCCGGGCGCGAAGAGGAGCGGCCAGCGCCGCCTGCCGCCGCGCGCAGGCCGCGAGGCGCCAGGCCGCGTGCCCGCCGAGCGCTGTCGCTGTCGACCACCACCCTCGCCGCCACCCGCCCTCTTTCCCTCCTCCTCGATGCCGGACGACGTCGCGGTCACCCTGCGCGAGCCGGCCGGCGCGCCGCCGGCCGCCGAGGCCGACGACTCGCCCCCCCCCGCCCACCCGCCCCCCCCCGCCGCCGCCGCCGAGTGGGCGGCCGCCCTCGACGCCGTCGTCCCCGCGGTCGTCGTCCTCAAGGTCACCGCTACGCGCGCATTCGACACCGAGGCCGCGGGGTCGTCCTACGCGACCGGCTTTGTCGTCGACGCCGTGCGCGGCGTCCTCCTCACAAACCGCCACGTCGTCTCCACCGGCCCCACGACCGCGGAAGCCATCTTCCACGACCGGGAGGAGGTGGCGCTGCGGACGCTCTACGCGGACCCGGTGCACGACTACGGCTTTTTCGCGTTCGACCCGGCCGCGCTCCACTTCATGACCCCCTCCTCCATCCCCCTCGCCCCCGACGGCGCCCGCGTCGGTCTCGACGTGCGCGTGGTGGGCAACGACTCCGGGGAGAAGGTGTCGATCCTCGCGGGCACGCTCGCGCGGCTCGACCGCGACGCGCCGTCGTACGGTCGCCGCGGCTACAACGACTTCAACACCTACTACATTCAAGCGGCATCCGGCACAAAGGGCGGGTCGTCGGGGTCGCCCGTCGTCGACGCGCGCGGGCGCGCGGTCGCGCTCAACGCCGGGGGGCGCACGAAGGCCGCGTCGGCGTTCTACCTCCCGCTCCACCGCGTCGCCCGCACCCTGGCCGCCCTGCAGGCGGCGTACGACGCTGCGGGCGGCCGGTGGGATGGGCCGCCCGCGGTCGTGCCGCGGGGCGACCTGCAGGCGACGTTTGCGTTTAAAGGATTCGACGAGTGCCGCCGGCTCGGCCTCACCGAACCCTCGGAAGCCGCCCTCCGCGCCGCCGCCGCCGGCCCCGGCGGCGGCGGCGCCGCCGCCGACGCGGCGTCGGTCGGCACGGGGGCGCTCGCGGTGGACGCGTGCGTCCCCGGCGGCCCCGCCGCGCGCGCGGGGCTCGCGCCGGGCGACATCCTGCTGTCCGTCGACGGCCTCCCCCTCGTCCACTTTCTGCCGCTGGAGGCCGCCCTGGACGACGCGGTCGGGCGCGCGGTCGCGGTGGTGGTCGAACGAGGCGGGGCGCGCGTCGAAGCGTCGGTCGCGGTCCAAGACTTGCACGCCGTGACGCCCGCCGCCTTTCTGGAGGCCGCGGGCGCCGTCCTGCACCGCACGTCCTACCAAATGGCGCGCAACCACCGGGCGCCGGCGGGGGGGCTCTTCGTGGCGGAGCCGGGGCACGTGCTCGGCCGCGCGGGGGTCCCGCGCCACGCCATCGTGACCTCGTTGAACCACGTCCCCACCCCGACGGCCGCCGCCTTTGCCGCCGTGCTGGCGGCGGCGGCGGAGGGGGCGCGGCTCCCCGTCAAGTACGTTACGTTCGCCGACCGCGGCCGCCCGCGCGTCGCGCTCGCGAGCGCCGACCGCGCCTGGTTTGGGCCGGCCGTGTTTTGGGCGCGGGACGATGCCGCGGGCGCGTGGGTTGCGAGCGCGGAGCCGCCGGCCGAGTGCGTGCGCGGGGTGGAGGAGGAGGCGGCCGCGGGCGGCGCCGCGCCGGACGCCGCGCCGGCGACCGCGCCGCCGCCGCCGCCGCCGCCGCCGCCGCCGCCGCGCCCCGCCACGCCCGACGCCGACGCCGCGCTGCGCGCGTGCCTCGCCACCGTGGAAGTGCACATCCCCGCGGTCGCCCTGGCCGACGGCGTGCACTCGCGCGCGTTCACCGGCGCGGCGCTCGTCGTCGCGCTGACCCCCACGCTCGGCCTGGCCGCCGTCGACCGCAACACCGTCCCCGTCGCCGCCGCCGACATCCGCCTGGCGTTTGGCGGCGCGCCCGTCGAGGCCGCGGCGCACCCCTGCTTCCTCCACCCGCTCCACAACGTCGCCCTGCTCGCCTTCGACCCCGCGTCCCTGCCCCCGTCCGCGCGCGCCGCCATCGCGGCCGCCACCCTGGACACGGCCCCCCTGCTCCCCGGCGCGCCGGTCGACCTCGCCGGCCTCGCGCGCGACGGCCGCCTTGTGCGCCGCCGCGCGGCGGTCGTCGACCCCGCCCACCAGCTCGTCCTGGCCTCGCCCGACGTGCCCCGGTTTCGGGCGGTGCACGAAACGGTCGTCAAGCTGGAGCACGCGTACGCGTCGTCGGCGGGGGTGCTCGTGACGCGCGCGGGCGCGGTGGCCGCCCTCTGGGCCTCGTTCGCGGAGCAGGTCGCCCGCGAGGAGCGCGAATTCTGCGCGGGGCTGCCGGCGGCAGCGTTCGCGCGGTGGGTGGCGGCGGCGGCGGCGTCGCTCGCCGCGCCGCGGCACGTGCGCGCGGCGCGGCCGCTGTCCGTCCCCGTCATGGACGCCGAACTCCACCCCATCCCCCTCGCCAAAGCGGTCGGCCACGGCCTGCCCCCCGAGTGGGCGGCCGCGCTCGCGGCGGCCGGCGGCGGCGCGCGGTCTGCGCTGCGCGTGCGCGCGGCGCTCCCCGGGTCGCCTGCCGCGGCCGCGCTCGAGCCCGGCGACATCCTGCTCGCCATCGACGGCGTGCCCGTCGTCGACTACCGCGGCCTGGAGGCCGCGGTCGCGGCGGCGGGCGGGGGCGGCGGCGCCCCGGCGACGCTCTCCCTCACCCTGTGCCGCGCGGGCGCCGTCGTCGCCGCGGCCGTCGCCACCGCCACCGAGCCCGCCCTGGCCACCACCCGCCTCGTGCACTGGGCCGGGGCCCAGCTGCAGGCGCCGCACCGGGGCGTGCGCGAGCTGGGGCACGCGCCGCCGGCCGGCGGCGCCGGCGTGTATGTCTCCCGGTGGCACCACGGGTCGCCCGCGCACCGGTACGGCCTGTTTGCGCTCAACTGGGTGACGAGCGTCAACGGGCAGGTGAGGCGAGGGGGAGGGGGGGGCGGCGGGCGCGAGCGCGGACGCCGCCCACCACGCCCCCCCACCCCCAGCCCACGCCCGACCTGGACGCCTTTCTGGCCGCGGTCGCCCCCCTCCCCCACGCCGCCCCCGTGCGCCTCGGCCTCGTGCACGCAGAGTCGACCAAGCCGGCGGTCCTCACGCTGAAGACCGACCTCCGCTACTGGCCCACGACGACGCTGACCCTGCCGCCGGGCGCCGACCCGACGGCGGCGGCGGGGGGGTGGGTGCGGGGGGTGGTGGGCGCCGTGGAAGGGGGGGTGGCCACGGGGGCGGCGCGCGCGCGCGGCGCGCGCGCCCTTCTTGTCGGTGCCCGCCCCGGCCCGCCTGCAGTGTGAACATGCGCTTTGCACGCAGATGGGCGCGGGGTCTCACGCCGGCGGGCCGCCCTCGCGCGCCGCCGCCCACACCGCCTCGGCGGCGCGCCGAAACGCGGCGGCCGCCGCCGAGTCGGGCGCCGACACGACCACCGGCGCCCCTTCATCCCCGCGCGCCCGCACCGCCGCCTCGAGCGGCACCGTGGCCAGCAGCGGGGCGGCCAGCCCCGCCGCCGCGAGCGCGGCCGCGCCGCCCTCCCCAAACACGCTCCCCTCGGCCCCGCACGCCGCGCACGCGGCCGGCCCCATGTTTTCGACGACGCCGAGGATGGGGACGCCCGCCGCGGCCCAGGCGGCCGCGCCGCGGGCCGCGTCGTCGGCCGCGACGGAGGAAGGAGTCGTTACGACGACCGCCCCAACCAGGGGCAACCTCTGAGCCACGGACAAATGCGCGTCCCCGGTCCCCGGCGGCATGTCGAGCAGGAGCAAATCCGTCCCGCCCCAGTCGGCGCGGCGGGTCAACGTCTCGATCGCGGACATCACCATCGGCCCCCGCCACAGAGCGGCTTTCGCCGGCTCTATGAGCATGCCCATGCTCAGCGCGCGCACGCCATAGTTGCGCAGGGGGACGAGGCGGTTGGACGAGTCGAGGGAGGGTTGGGGCGCCGCGCTTAACCCGAGGAGGCGGGGGACGGAGGGGCCGTGCACGTCCGCGTCGAGGAGGCCGACGCGCACGCCCGCCGCGGCGAGGGCGACCGCGATGTTGACTGGGGGGAGGGAGGGAGGGAGTCGGGCGGGGTTGACACGAGGCGAGCCGAGAACGGCACGCGTTTCCTCTCTCTCTCGCTCCCACCTGCCACCGTGCTCTTGCCCACGCCGCCCTTGGCGCTGGAGATGGCCACGATGCGGGCGACTCCGGGCACGGGCTCGCGCGGGGGGGGGGGCGGGGGCGGGCGGCGGGCGGCGGGGCGGAGAAAGTCGGAGAGGCCGGGGCCGGCCGCCGCCGAGGATGCCGCGCGGCGGGCCAGGCCGCGCAGCATGGCGCCCGGAGGCGCGGGCGCGCCGCGCCGCCGTCAGTGCGCCGGCACCAGCGCCGCGCACTCTCCCATCCCGCCGCATGCTCCGTCGCGCGATGGCGACCGCGCCCGCCGGCCCCGTGCAGACCGCGATCGAGACGTGAGAGATGGAGAGGGAGTGGATTGGCGGAGGGCGGCGTCACACGCTGACCCCCCCCCCCCCCCTCTCCTCTCTCCAGCAAACTGCGCGCCGCGCTCGCGCCCGCGTCCTTGACCGTGGCCAACGAGTCCCACCTGCACGCCGGCCACGCGGGCGACCCGGGCACCGGGGAGAGCCACTTTCGGGTGGCCGTCGTCGCGGCCGCGTTTGAAGGCAAGAACCCCGTCGCCCGGCACAGGCTCGTCTACGCCGCGCTGGGGGATGAGCTGAGGGCGGGCCTGCACGCGCTGGCGCTCAAGACCAAGACGCCCGCCGAGGCGGCGGGAGGAGGGGAGGCCGTGTGAGGCGCGGCCGCGTTCTCGCTCCCGTCTCGGCCTGCTGCACACGCCGCCCGCCTTCACCGCCAGACCGCCCGCCCGGGCGCCACGTGTCGCCCCACCATCGATCTCTCGCTCGCGCACGCCGGCCCACCCCCGCCCGACCCCGACCCATTCCTTCCCCCAAAAGTCCGGCCCCCTCCACGCTTCAAATCACGGTCCCGTCGGGAATGGTCGCGTTGCGCAGCACGCACACGATGCCCGACCGAATGTAGTAGCCGTCCTCCTGTGGAAGGGAGGGGGGTGGGGTGCGGGCGGTGAACGGGGGAGGGTGGCAAGCGCGGGACGGCGGCGGCGCCACCCCCTCCTCTCCCTCGTACCTCGTGCGCCGCCTCGTCGATGCCCGCCTTGTTGGCAATCACGCAGTCCGCCCCGATGCGCGCGTTCTTGTCCACGATCGCGTTGGTGACGACGGAGCGCGAGCCGACGCCAATGGGGACCTGGTTGGGGTTGTTGGGGTTGGGGTTCAGTTTTTTAGGGTTGGGGTTGGGGTTCGGGTTTTTGGCGCCCACTCGACCCACCTTGCCCTCGGCCCGCAGCGCGGCGCGCTGGTCGTCCGTCTCGTAGTAGTCGGCGCCGATGATCATGGCGTCCCGGATCGTGGCCCCAGCCTGAAGAGAAGGGGAGGGGGCAGGGGTGGGCCGAGGCGCGCGCGCGCGCGCCGCGCGCTCGCGCACATCGCTGTGCGGCCCCTCTGTTCGTCTCGCCCCCTCGCACCTCGACCCGGGACCGCAGCCCGACGATCGCGTTGTCCACCGAGCACGACTCCAGGTAGACGCCGTGGCCAATGATGGCGTCCGACACGCGGCAGTCGATCACTTTGGCGGGCGGCAAGAAACGCGGGGACGTGTAAATGGGCGCGTTCGGGTCGTAAAACTCGAAGCGGGGGGGTTGGTGGGCCAGCGCTAGGTTTGCCTCGAAAAACGACTTGATCTAAGGGGGCAGGGGGGGAGGGTGGAGGGTGTGGGCGAGAGAAGAAGAAGAACAAAAAACTTTTCTCTCACCATTCACCCGCCACCCTCTCCCCTCTTCTCTCTCACCGTCCCAATGTCCTCCCAGTAGTCGTTGAAGAGGTAGGCCACCACCTTGTTCTCCGCGGCGGCCGCGGGAATGATCTCCCCGCCGAAATCGTTGAACGAGGCGTATTTGTCGCGCAGCAGGGTGGCGAGCACGTCCTGAGGAGGGAGGAGAGGAGGGTGGGTGGGTTGGCGGGGTCGTGGGGGTGGCGGCGAGTGTCTCGCGGCACGAAACGGCACAAAAAACGCGTTCCCGCCCCCCACACCCCTCCCCCGTCTCCGCCCGACCTTGCGGAAGACGTAGATGCCCATGGACGCGATGAACGGCTTGTCCGCGGCTTCGCCGGGCGCGAGTCCGAGGGCCGTGGTGTCGACCGCCATCGCGTCGAGCGCGGCGCCCGTCGGCTTCTCCGCAAACTGGACGATGCGCCCGTCATCGTCCACTTTCATGAGGCTGTGGGAGTGGTGGCGCGGGGTCGGGCGTGGGGCGAGGGCCCCCCAAAAAGAAACCCCGAACACAAACCGCAACCCTCATCCGAACCCTAAAACTCTCACCCAAAGTCGGACGCCCGCTCCTTGTCCACCGGCAGGCAGGCAATGGTGATGTCCGCGTTGGTGGCGCGATGGTGCTCCACAAACTTCATGTAGTCCATGCGGTAGCTGCGGGGCGAGGGGCGGGGACAAGGGTGGGGGTGGGCGCGGAAATCGAAAACAAAGACACCCACCACACTCCCCCCCCCCCCTCTCGCACGCACAGGTGGTCGCCGGAAAGAATGATCACATCCTCCACCGACCGATTCTTGACGTCGGAGAAGAGCCACGCGTACTGGCGCACCGCGTCGGCAGTGCCCTGAAACCACTCCTTGTCCGTCGGCGTCTGCGTCGCGGCCAGGACCTGGGCGGGGTGGGGTGGGGTGGGGCGTGGGTGCGGTTGTGGGCGCGAGGGCGGCACGAAAAAAAGGAAGAAAAAAAGAAAAAAGAAAAGAAGAAAAAAAGAAAAAAAGAAAAAAAGAAAAAAAGAAAAGAAAAAACAATCTTCCTACCTCCACGAAGCCGTCGCCGCCGAAGCGGACGCCGGAGCCCACGTTGTAGGTTCGGGCCAGGTGGCGGTTGAGGGAGGTGGAGTTGAACTGAGGAGGAGGGGGGAAGGGGGTCGGGACAAAAATCTGGGCGCGATATTTTCGCGCGGCGACGACCCCCCCAAAAAAATACTTTCCCCTCCTCCCCCCCCACCTGCGTCAGCACGTAGATCTTGTTGATGCCCGAGTTGATGCAGTTGGACATGGGCACGTCGATCAGGCGGTACGCGCCCCCGATCGGGACCGCCGGCTTCGCGCGCTGTTTCGTCAGCGGGTAGAGGCGCGTCCCCGCCCCGCCCCCGAGAATGACCGCCAGCACGGAGTTGGTGGCGGAGCGGGCGGTGGGGGCGTCCATGGAGGCGCGCTCAATGACGGCGGACGGGGGGAGGCTGGGTTGAGTTGGGAACGGAGGGTGGGGTCGGCGGCGGCGCGCGGCGGCCGGGGCGGCCGTTTTTTGGCGTGGGCGCCCGACCCGCCGCCTGGGCACTTGCGCGATGATGAGGGGCGATCTGGTGGCCGACAGGCGCGCGCCACCGCCGCGGCCGCCCCGCGGCGGGCCGTGCCGAATGCGCCCGCGCGCCGCCGCGCCGCTCCCGCGCGCGCGCGGCGCCATCGCCCCAGTTTCCGCTCCACCACCGCTCACCGAATGACACCGCGCCTCTGGCGGGCGGCGGGCGCCGCCAGCCGGGTGCCGGCGCGCTGCGTCGCGCCGCGCGGCACGGCCGCGGCGGGCGGCGCGGCCGCGCCGCGGACGGGCGCGCGCATGTACATGGCTGGCGCCTGGCGGAGGGAGGGGGCGGGAATGCGGGGGCGGAGGGGCGGGCGAGGGAGCGGGTGTGGCCCCCGCCCGCGCGCTTACACCGCCCACTCGCCAGTCCACGCCTCGAAGACGGCGGTCGACGCCCAGGGCGGCATCTCGGCCACAGCCGCGTCGCCGGGCGCGCCCGCGCCGACGGCCGCGAGCGCGGCGGCGAGTGCGACGGGGGCGCCGGCCGGCACCTCGACCCAGAAACGATAGCCGTCCGCCGCGGCAGCCACAGGCCCAGCCAGGCGAATGATGCGGGAGGCAATCGGCACGGCGCCCGCGTCGGCCACCGCCCCCGGCGGCGCGTCGGCCGCGCGCGGGGAGAGCGACCAGTCGAGCAGGCGCGCCGTCACGTTCAGAGCGCCAAATGCTTGCTCTCTCGACGCGCGCAGGGCCACCGCCACCCGATCAGCTCCCGGGCGGTCGGGCGAGGGTGTCCGCTCGAGCGCGGCGCTCGGGCAGCCGCCGCGAGCCGAACGGCGCGCCGCCGCTGGTGCGCCCGCAGCCCGCGTCTCGGTGTCGAGCGCGAATTGGCCCAGCGGGTGCATGGCGAGCCACGCTCGGTCCCGCTTCGGGTCTCCGCGCGCGGCGGGCGTCCAGGAAGGGGCGAGCGCGGCCGCGACCGGCACCGCGTCGACGCCGCCGACCGCCCACACGCTCCCCGCGCCGCCCCCCCCGTTCCCGCACCCGCGGTGCTCGAGCGCGAGGTACAGCTTCTTTGGGGCGGCGGGCGAGTAGGGGTGCGGGGCGGCGAGAGCGGCAAACGACCAGAGCCCGACCGCCGCGACGAACACGGCAGCCACCCCCTTTGCGCGCAGGGCGCGCGCGAGCCACGGCCCGAAGCCCGCCATGCCGGCCAGCAGCGAGGCGCCCGTGGCGGCGCCCGCGGCGGCGTCGCCGAGGGCGAGCGACCAGGGGAGGGGGGCGGGGGTGCCGCCGAAACTCGATTTTTGCAGGGTATGGAGCGTGAGCGCGATGCCGTTGGGCGTGAAGGAAAGCAGGGCGGGGCCAAGCGCGAGCAGGGGGTGGTGGGCGAGGAGGGGGGTCGACGCGGCGAGCGACGAGAGCGCCCAGGCCGCCGGCACGTAGGCTGACGCGACGCCGGCGCACGCGAGCGCGGCGGCACAAGCGGCCGCGGCCAGGGCCAGGCCGAGGGCCGCGGTCGCCGGTGGCGCACGGGAGCGCGCGTGCGGCGCAGTGAGGCCGGAAAGGGCAAACGCCGAAAACGCGGCGACGCCGCGCCACGACCCGACGCCGTACCAGGCCATCGGCCGCCTCGTCGCCAGGGCGAGGGCGCCGCCGGCGACGGCAGGGACGGCGACTGCGAGCGCGGCGGACGCGGCGGTGGCGGCCGCGGCGCGCAGGGCGGCGGCGCGGGCCGCGCGCGGCGCCGCCAAAAACGCGGCAAGCGCGAGCGGGAGCGGGGCGAGGTGGAGCCAGAAGCCGGTGGCGGTACTGTAGACTATCATGACGCGGCCGAGCAGGTCGAAATAGACGGCTGTGCCGCCGGCGTCGTCGTCGAGGCCGGCCGCGCCGCGCGCCGCGCGGTCGGCAAGCGTCGCCGCGAGCGCTCGCGCGACGCCCACCACGTCGTCGCCGAGCGCCTGGACCGTGCCAGGGTGGAGACGGGACGGCACATCGTGCCTGGTGTGGTAGATCTCCGCCCCGAGAATGAGCGCCAGGTCGACGCCGGGCGCGGCGCCGTCGCCGCGGCCGCGCGCCGCGAGCGCGCGGAAGTCGGTGTCGGCAGGGAGCACGCCGGCGTCGAACGCGTCCTGCACGATGACCGTGCCGCGAGGGCGGGCCGCGCCTTTGGCGTACGCAGCCGCTGCGGCGACCGAGGATTGTTGGAACAGGACTGAGGGGCCGTCGGCGCCCGATGCTTCCACGTTGATGAAGGCGCCGACATGTTTGGCCGCCGGGTGCGACGCCACAAAGCCAGCAGCCCCTACAAGCAACGCCTCCTCCCCTCCGTTGAGCAGGACGGCGAGCGGCGCGGCGAGGCCGCCGCCCGCCACCAGCGCGCGCGCCGCCTCGAGCGCCGCCGCCACGCACGCCGCCGCGTCTGCCGCGCCGGGCGTGCCGACGTGGGTATCGTAGTGGGCGACGAGGAGGATGGAGGGGAGGCGGGAGGACGGGCGGGGGGCGGGGGGCGAGATTTGGAGCACCACGTTCTCCACGCCCGCGTACGCGTTTTCGAACTGGAACCCCAGAAAGTCGCTGGCGAACGATCCCGCCACGGCGTCGAGCGTCACGTTGGCGTCGTAGCCGGCCTTGCGCGCGGCGGCGGCGACAGCGGACGCCGCGCGCTCCAAATAGGCTGCCGCCGCTTGCGCGCCGGCCGCGCCCACAGGACGCTCGCCGATGTCGGTCAAGGCCACGATGTGCTCCATGGCGCGCGCTTCCGAGAAGAGGCCGGAAGGCGCGTCGAGCGCAAGCGGCGCCGGCGTCGAAAAGAGCGACCCGGCCGACACGGCCAGCTGGGGAGGGTGAGTTGTTGTCGTGAGCTGTCTATTGTTTCACGCCCCGGCATCGTCCGGCCGCGCGCCGCCCCGGGCCAGCGCCGCGATGCCGCAAAACGGCCCACCCCCCGCGCACCAGCAGCGCCACGCCGGCCACCAGCCCCCAGCGGCTAGCCGCGGACGCGACGTTGCCGACGGGCGGCGGCTTGGGCGGCGTCATGGCAGCCGCGGGCTGTGCCCGCCGCGTCACTCTCCGCGATGTGGCCCTGGCCGTCCCGGTCCACGCTCGGCGCCGATGAACGCGCCGCCGCGCGCCGCGCGTGCATCCACATGGCCGCAGCATATGCTGCCTGTCGCGCGGCCAACGCGGCGGTCGCCGACCGCGCGTGCGCGCCGCTGGCCGGCGCGCTCGCCGAGTGTTTAGGGCGGAAAGCTGCACCCGTAGCGACGGATGCCTATGCGGAATGCGTCTCCAAGGGTGGAAGCAAGTGCGAGAAAGAGTTGCGCGCGCTCGAGGCGGCGCTCAAGCGGGAGCGCCTCTGGCCGCCCGCGCCGCCCGCGCCGCGCCGGCGGCGGCAGGCATGAGAGGGATTTCGCTGCAAACAAATCACACGAACGCATCACCCGCGCTGCTTTTTCTTCTTCCCGCCCCCTTTGTCGCCCGCTTGCCGCCCCCCAAACACCGACGGCGCGTCCCGTAGCCCGAACGCGTGGGCCACATGCCCCAGGTGCAGGCGTTTGGGGTGGAACACGGGCTTGAGCGAGGCCGGGAAGGTGGCGTACGCGCGGACGCACGCGCGGAACCCGGCCTCGGCCGCCGCGCGCAGGTCGGCGTCGCGCGAGGTCGCGTGCAGCAGCGCCGCCCCCAGCGCACGCGCGCCTGTGTGCTCGTCGGGGTGGCGCGCGGCGTGGCCCAGGCCGGGGGGCGGGCGGAGCGGCAGGGACAGGAGGGAGCCGAGTTCGGCCATCGGGTCGAGCGGCCGCAAAGGCGGCACGCCCGCGTCGGCAAGGTGCTTCAGGTACCCGGTTTCGGAGGGCAGCAGAATGAGGATCGCCTCCCCAGCCGCCCCCGCGCGGCCCGCGCGGCCGGCGCGGTGGCAGTAGTCGGCCACGTCCCCCGCCGCGTCGACCTGCACCGCGGCCGCCAGCCCGGGAAAGTCCAGCCCGCGCGCGGCGACGTCAGTGGCGAGCAGGGCGGCGGACGAGGCGCGGGAGAACGCGAGGAACGAGGCCGACCGCTCGGCCTGCGGCATGCCACCGTGCAGGCGCAGCAGGGGGGCGCCCGGCGGGAGGAGGCCTTGGCCGTCGTCGCGCACGGACGCCAACCCTCGGGTGAGGAGGGCGTGGGCGGCGTCGACGCCGTCGCACGAGGAGAAGAACGCGAGGACGCGGCCGCCGCGCGCGGTGCGCGAGAGGATGAGCGCGGCGAGGGCGGCCACCTTGGCGCGCGCGGGCACGGTCAGGGATGCGTGCGTGATGGACTCCGGGATCGACGCCGCGCCGGCGGCCGCGGAGGCGGCGGCGGCGCGGTCGCCGCGCGCGCGCGCCGCGCCGGCGCCGGGCGCGCTCGCCGCCACCCCTCCGCCCGCCGCCCCCAGCTCGCCCACGCGCACCGGGTCCACCAGCGCCACCCCCCCGAGCGTCGCCACTCGGGCCGACATGGTGGCCGACAGTAGCACGGTGGCGCGGCGCGGGGGGGGGTGGGCTGGGGGGGGCGCGGCCGTGTTTCGCGCCGCCACGCTCGCCAAGATCTCTGCCACCTTGGACTCGAAGCCCAAATCCAGCAAACGGTCAGCCTCGTCCAGCACGAGCCACTCGAGCGAGGTCGTGACAAAGGACGCCGTGTTCTGGAGGTGGTCGATGAGCCGCCCCGGCGTCGCGGCGAGCGCGGCGACCCCCTTCCGCAGCCGCGCTTTTTCAGACCCGCGCGCCTCGCCGCCGTACAGGACGCCGCCCACGACCCAGTGGTAGTGGCGGGTGAGGGCACTGAGCACGTCGCCCGTCTGCAGGACCAGTTCCCGGGTGGGCAGCAGGATGAGCGCACGCGTGCCGACCGAGCGCGGCGCGCGCACGCCGCCCACCGGGCCCGCCAGCAGCTGGACGATGGGCGCCGCGTACGCAAGCGTCTTGCCCGACCCCGTCGGCGCGCGCACGAGGGCGTCGCGGCGGGCGAGGAGGGGGGGGATGGTCGCGGTCTGGACCGGCGTCGGCGCGGCAAACCCCAGGGACGCGAGGTGCGCCGCCAGCTTGGCGTCCAGACCCAGCGCCGCAAAGCTCGCCCCTCCAGGCGCCGGCGCCGCGCCCGCGCGCACGAGCTCGCCCCGTTTGGGCTGCTTCGGCGCCTCGGCGCGCGGCGCGGGGGCGGCGTCCTCCCCCGCCGGCGCTTCGCGCCGCCTTTTCGCCGGCTTGAACGCGCGCGTTTCATCCATGAACGTGGTCACCGGGCGGCCGCCATAGTCGCCGCCGTCGGACGAGTCGGCGCCGTCGCCGCCACGAGCGAGCGGAGGGAGCGACGCCGCGGCCGCGTCCGCGGCGTCAGGCCCCACCGCCGCGTCCGCGCGGGTCGCGGCCGCCAGCGCGGCCGCGACGTCGTCGCCCTCGGACTCGGACGCGTGGAGCAGGGGGTCGTCGCCGGCGTCGGGGGACGCGACGGGCGCCGAAACGGGCGCCCGGCCAGCGCCGCCGCCCCTAGTCGGGCCGCGCGTACCGCGACCGCCGCTGCGGGCGGTGAAAGTGGGCGGAGGGTGGGGCGGGGGGGCGGTCGGCGCAAGGTCTGCGTCGTACCCCTTGGCCGACGCGTCGACCGCCGCCCGCTGTTGCGGCCGCGGCCGGGAGGTGCTGGGGGTATTTGTCGCCTGTGGGGAGAGTGCAGGCGTCGTGAGTGCCCGCCCGCCCGGCGCCGCTCACGCCGGCCGCCGGCATGCGCCCCCCCCCCTCCCTCACCGCTCGCCGTCCCCGACCGCCGTCGCGCGTCCGCCGCTTGACGGGCAGTGGCGCATCGTCCAGGCCCGTCAGGTTGAGCTCCATCTCGAGGGAGGCGGAGAGTGGAAACGCGCGATGCGGCGGCGGCGCGTCCACTCCCTCTCTCCACCATGGCGCCCGCCGCTGCTGGCTGCGCCGCGGGCGCGCTGGACGCCGCGCGCCGGGCGCTGGAGTCGGTGCGCGCCAAGCTGGCGTCGGCGCGCGCGCGCGCGGCGGGCCCCGGCCCGGCGCCCGAATCCTGGAGCCCCGCCGACCTCGCCGCCGCCGCGCCCGCGTCCGACGACATCATGCTCACGTGCGCCGCCGGCGTGCGCGTGGCCGTGTGCCGGGCGGGGTGCGCGGTGCGGTCGGTCACCCTGCCCGACGGCGCGGACGTCGTGCTGGGGCACGAGGACACGCTCACATACATGGTGCGAGGAAGCGGGGTGTGGAGGGGGAGAGAGGGGATTGCGAGAGAAAGGAACAACGAAAACAAATACTATCTCGTCAGGATGGCACCCTCCCCTTTTTCGGCGTCGTCGCGGGCCGCGTCGCCAACCGCATCGCGGGCGCGTCGTTTGAGCTCGACGGCGAAACCTTTCACCTGCCGCGCGGGCGCGGCGGCGACGCCACCAACTGCCTCCACGGCGGCGCGCGCGGTTTGGACAAGCGCCTCTGGTCGGTCGCCCGCGCGACGCCATCGTCCGTCACCCTGGCCTACACCTCCCCCGCGGGCGAGCAAGGGTTTCCCGGGGCGGTCGCGTTCACAGTCTCGTACGACCTCACGCCAAAGGGCGCGCTACGCTGCACGTTCCGCGCGCTCGCGGACGCCGCGACCCCGGTCTCCCTCACCCAGCACTCGTACTTCAACCTGGACGGGGGCGACGGGGACGGGACCATCCTGGACCACACGCTCGCGGTCGACGCGGACGAGACGCTCGAGTTGGGCGCGGGCGCCGCTCCGACAGGCGCCGCCCTCCCCGTCTCCACCCTGCCGGGCCTCGACCTGCGCGTACCCACCCGCGTGCGAGACGCGCACGCCCGGCTGCCGGGGCCCGGCGGGCTCGACCACCCGTTCCTGGTGCGGGGCGCCGACCCGGGCGCGCCCCCCGGCGGCCCGCTCCGCCGCGCCGCCCTGCTCCGCTCGCCCGCCACCGGCCGCGTCCTCGCCGTCTGGACGGACGCGGCCTGCCTGCAAGTGTACGCGGGCGGCGGCATCAAGCGCGTGCCGGGCAAGCGCGGCGCGACGCACGGCCCGTTTGCGGGCGTCGCGCTCGAAACGCACGCCGCCCCCAACGCGGTCAACGTGCCGGCCTGGGCGCCGGCCGTCGTGCTGCGCCCCGGGCGGGAGCACCGGTCGGTGACCGAGTACCGGTTTGGGGTCGGCGAGGAGGGGCGCTGGCCCTGACGAGCGGCGAGAGGGTGGGGGGGCACAGAGGCGTCGGCGGTCGGGACACCGCCAGCGCGCCGCGGGGTGCGCCCGCGGCGCGGGCGGGGTGGGCGGCAGCCGGCTTGCGGCCGGCGGTGGCGCGTGTAGAGAGTGTGTGACCCGGGCGAGCGGCGAGGGGGAGGGGTTCGAGAGCCGTCGGCCGCGCTCTCCCTGCCAGTCCCGCGCCTGGGCGCCCCATCCCCCCCCCCTCCCCACCATGCGGCTCTCCGGCGGCCCCCGCGCCGGGCCGCCGGCCCGGGCCGCGGCGCCGCCGCGGCGCGCCGCGCCGGCGCCGGCCCGCCGCCGCGCGGGCGCCACCCGCCCCGCGGCCGCGGCCGACGCGGCTGGCGACCCGTTTGGGCCGCCCGGCGGCGACGACCCGTTTGGGCCGGCCGACGGCGACCTGCCGCCAGGCGCGCTGGCCAGCGGCGGCGCCGAGGCGCCGGCCGAGCCGGCCGAAGACGACGGCGCGGTGCGCGTGTTTGCGCGGAGGAATGAGAAAGATGTGTACCGGTGAGAGGAGAGGGGGGGATGGGGGTGGAGCGGGCGCAATGCGGCGCGGCGGCCGGGCGCCGACGGCGCCGCGACCCCTTCTCCCCTTCCAGCCTGCTCGGCGTCTCCCGGGACGCGTCCTTTGAGGAGGTGCAGGACGCGCGCAACTACTTGTTCGAGGTGCGAGAGTGTGGAAGGGTGGGGGCGGCGGCGGGGCCGCCTCGACGCCCGCGACGCCGACCCCTTCCCTCCCCACCTCCCTCCCCAGACGTACCGCCGCCACGAGGCGTCCCGGGAAGCGGTGGAGGGCGCGTTCGACGCCATCCTGCAGGAGCGCATGCGCGCGCGCCACAAGCTGGGGTTCCAACCTCCGCGCGCCGCCGGGCGCGCGACGGGGCCGGCCGCCGCGCCGCGCAAACCCTCGCTCGCCACGCGCTTCCTCTCCATCTTCGACCCCTCCGTCGGCGTCACCACCGTCGTCAACGACGGCTCCATCTTTCTCGCGCTCGCCGTGTGGGCGGCGTGGCAGGCGCGGTCGACCGACCCGACGCTCCCGCTCGTCGGCGCGATCTGTTACTGCGCGTGGCGCGTCTTCGACAAGCGCAAGGCGCAGTCCCCGGACGGGCCGTTCTTCGGGGGGTCGCCCGTCTGGGGCGCGCTGGGGACGACGCTGCTGGCGCTGGTTGCGGGCCTCCTCGTCTCCGCCGCGCTCGCCCGCGCCCTCCCGCTGCCGCCCACGCTGCGCCCGGCGTCCGTCGGCCTGTTTGTCATCAACGTGACGCTGGGCGCGGCGTGCATCTTCCTGCGGTGACGCGTGAGGGGGAGAGGAGGGGGTGGCGCGGCGCGGCGCGGCGCGGAGGGGCGATTTGTGGGGGGTGGGGGGCGGCGGGGCCGCCCCCGTGTTACAACGCTCGGTCGGCGTGACGACAGTGTGCTCGGGTGCGGGAGTGGGGTGGGCGGCGGCAGGAGGCGGCCACCGCCCTTCGTCTCAGAGTTTGCTCCTGGCCCCCTTTTTGAGCCGCTCGAGCACCCGCCCCAGCGCGGCGACCGTCGCGGGCGACGCGAGCATGTCCCACGCGCCGACCGCTTCCTTGGGGGCGAACGCGACCCAGTCGGCGGCGAAAGCCGCGCGCTCGCGGCGCTTCGTTTCGACGCGCGCGCCGTCGGGCATGGCGAGCGCCGCGGCCGCCACCTTGGATGCCGCCGCATCGAGGTCAGCCACTGGCACCACGGCGTCGACGAGGCCGAGGCGCATGCCTTCCGCGGGCGCGACGAGGCGCGCAAAGAGGCAGAGCCGCTCGGCCGGGCCGCGGCCAATCACGCGCCCGAGCAGCGCCTGCCAAAACTCGGGCACCGGGATGCCGAGCGCGACCTCGTTGAGCCCCATGCACGCGGCGGGCGTGTCGGCCTGCACGCGCGCGTCGCAGCAGAGCGCGAGCGCGCACCCGCCCGCGGGGCACGCGCCGCGGACCGCGGCGATGGTGGCGAGCGGGGACGCGTATAGCCGCGACAGGACCGTGTTTTGGAGCACCCAGAACGCGGCGTAGCGGGCCGCCGACGTGGCGGGCGCGTGGAGCTCGCCGATGTCGTTGCCCGCGGTGAACACGTCGCGCGCGACGCCCGAGCTGATGATCAACGCGCGCGGGCACGCCGCGTCCGCGAACCCGGCCTCGCACTCGTCCAGGGCGGTGAGCAGCTCGCGCCAGAGCGCGGCGTCCATGGTGTTGACGGGCTCGCGCGCCAGGGTCAGGCGCGCGACGCGCGTCCCTGCGTCGACGGTCAGCGTCGTGTGCACCCGGGTCGACGGCGCCATGGTGGCTGCAGAGGGGGGTGGGGGGGGGGGTGGGGGCGGGCGCGACGGCGGCAAGTGGCGCGCGGGGAGGAGCCGGGGCCGCCGCCGCCCTCCCTCCCGCGACCCTCCCCGGCGCCGGCCGGGCCCTCAGTTCAGGTCTCCAAACACGTGTTCTCCATGCCGGGGTGCTGTAAAGACCCCGAGTAAGCAGAACGAAAGTTTAAGTGATGTGGTGGCATCGCCGGGCGCCGGACCGGACCGGGGGTCGCGGGGAGCAAGGTGGAAGGAAGGCTCAGGGAAAGAACATGACACCGCCGGCATCGCCGTCGTCCGCTCTCGCCAGCACCGCCCCGCCCGCGTCGAACGGGGCCCGTCGGGGTTGGGTAAACCGGGTGTTTGGTCACCGGCGTCCGCGCGGTTTTTCACGGCCGCGCGGCCGCCTGCCTAGGTGTCCTAAGATATGATTGGTTAAACGTCGTCACTCGGGTGGCCGAGGGGCGCGGGGCGGTGGCGGGCGAGAGCGAGAGCAGACGGCGACGGCGGTGGGCGGGGGTCGAGGCGCGCGCCTCCCTCCGGAGTCGGAAAGAACGCAGCGAGCGTGTGTGTTTCCTCAGGTTTGTGTGTGTGATCGGAAACATTTGTAGGATCGTCGCTCTCCGGGGGCGAGGGTGCAGGGAAGGAGGAGGGGAGGGTGGTGGGCGCCACTCCAGCGAGCCGCCCTCACCTCGACTGCGCGCCCGCGGCAGCCGACGCACGCGTCGCCCGGCGCCGCCACCGCCTGTGAAAAGAGAATCGGGTGCATGCGTGTGTCGGCGGCGCGCGTCGCCTTGCGGCTGGCGTGGCGCCCCCGCGCGAACGGCGCGCCGCCGTCGATATGCCAGGTGATAACGGGGCACTGCATGCGCATGAGCGGAGGGCAGCGTGCACGGAGGATGGATCCTGGCGCCGCGGGCGGCGGCCGGCGCGCCCGCGCCCGCGCCCCCGCCTCCCCCTCCCCGTGAGCCCTCAGCACGGTGCTAAGCGTCCGCCATGTGTGGGGCAGATCTCAAAGATTATTTTGTGTGTCCATCGCGGGGCGGAGGAGGGGGGGAGGGGGCAGCGGCGGCGGCGGCCGCCGGCGCGGCGGCCGCGGGGGGGCGGCGCGGCGGGCGCCGCGCCGAGGGTGCGCTCGTGCACTACACCGCAGGCCGCTAACGCGCGGCGGGGCGCACCTGGGGGGGCGGGCGGCCGCGGAGAGTGGCGAGCCAGCGCATGGCCGGCGGCGCCCGAGCGTTCACACTCTCCCGCTCTCGCCGCGCCCCGCGGCGAGCCCGGCCCCGCCCGCCGCGCACCGCCCCTCGCGCGCCGCGAGAAAGGCGACCGATCGCCGAGCGCGCTTCGCGCGAGAGCCCGGCCCTGATGGCGAGCGAGACGAGCCTGGCGTCGCTGGTGGACAGTGCGTGTGGGGCGGGCGTGGGTCGGCCGGCGGGCGGCCGGCCGCGCGCGGCGCGGGATGCCGGCGCGCGCGGACCGACGCCGACCCCTTCCTTTTTCCCTCCCCCCCCACCCCTCGCAGCGACCGTCACCGTCATCTGCAACGACGGCCGCGTCGTCGTGGTGCGCGCGCGAGGTGGCGACAGAATCGGGCGGCGCGGCAACGCCCTTCCGCCGCGCCCACCCCCCTCCCCTCTCCGCCAGGGCACACTCCGCGGCTTCGACCAGGCCACCAACCTCGTCCTGCACGACTGCGTGGAGCGCGTCTTCACCGGGCCCGGCGGCGTGGACGCCGTGCCCCTGGGGGGGCTCCACGTGGTGCGCGGCGACAACGTCGCGCTCGTCGGCGAGACCGACGCCGACGCCGACGCCGCGGTCGACTGGGGGGGCGTCACCGCGCCCCCGCTGCCCGCGGTGACGCATTGAGACAGGGAGGGGGGGGGGGGGAGCACTGCAAACGCGGGAAAAGGGAGCGCGGACGCGCGTCTGGTTTTTTTCTTCCACGCTCTCCTCCCCTCTAGGCCCACCCGCCCGCCGCGAACCGCACGATGGCCGCGCGCGCGGGCGGGCACGCGTCGATGGCGGCCACGCCAAGGGCGCGGGCGGTCGCGAGGGGGCCGGCCTGGGGGGCAAAGAGCGTCGCGAGCCCGTCGACCGCCGCCGCGACGGCGCCCGCCGCCGCGCGCCGCGGCGCGCCGAACCGATCCTCCAGCCAGGCCGCGTCCCCGGGGTCGACGCCGGCGGCGCAGGCGGCGGCGAGGGCGGACGCGAGGGCGGACGCGTCGGCGAGGCCGAGGTTGGCGCCCTGGCCGGCGAGGGGGTGGATGGAGCGCGCGGCGTCGCCCGCGAGCGCCAGCCGCGGCCGCACCGTGCGCCCCGCGGTGACCGCGCGCAGCGGGAACGAGGCCGGCGCCGGCGCGCCGGGCGCGGGCAGGACTCGGGGCGGCGCGAGGAACCGGCCGCGGGTCGGCGGCGCGGGGGCGCCGGCGAGCGCCGCGTCGACCGCCGCCGCAAACGCGTCCGCCCCCAACCCCACCAGCTCGGCCGCCCGCCCGGGCCGCACCGTCCACACGACGCCCGAGTAGCCGCCGCGCAGCGGGAGGAGGGCGAGGGGGCCGTCGGGGAGGAAGCGTTGCCACGCGGTCGCGTGTGGCGCCGCCGTGCGCACCGTGGCCACCACCGCCGCCCGCCCATAGTCTTTGGTGGCGACGCGAAACCCTGCCGCCGCCCGCACGGCGGAGCGGGCGCCGTCGGCGCCGACGACGAGGCGCGCGGTCAGGGGGGCGGCCGCGCGCGCAAACGTCGCGCGCGCGAGCGGCGCGCCGCCCGCCGCCGCGTATGGCGGCAGGTCGAGCGCTGTGAGCGGGCCGCAGTCGAAGTACTCGAGGGGGGGGGCGGGCGAGGCGCGGGCGGCGGCGAGGAGCGCGGCGCACACCGCCGCGTTGTCCGCGACGACCCCCAACCCCGCCCCCCCGCCCCCCCCGTCGTCCGCCGAGTAGCGCACACAGGCGCCGCTCGCGCCCGCCGCGTCCCACACCTGCATGTCGGCAAACGGGGTCGCGTGCGGCGCGACGGCGGGCCACGCGCGCGCGCGGTCGAGCGTCGCGACCGACGCGGGCGACAGCGTCGACACGCGCAGCGGCGGCACGGCGGGAGGTGGGGATGTGACGTCGGGCGCGGGCGCGGCGTCGGCGAGGGCGACGGTCAGGCGCCGGGTGGCGGGCGCGGTGGCTAGGAGGGGGGGGAGGTGGGCGCGGCGCGGCGAAGCGCATTCCCCCGCCTCCGCCCCATCTTTCACTCACCCAGCTCGGCCGCCAGCGCGAGGCCGACCATGCCGCCGCCCACGATGAGGACGTCGAGCGGGGCGTCGGGCGCGCCCGACGCCACGGCGCGCGCCGCCATCGCGCGCGCGGCGACCGCGCGTGCGGGCGCCGCGGCGCGGGCGGCCGCGGCGAGCATCAAGGCGGGTGGCCCGAGAAGGAGGGAGGGGTTGCGAGGGCGGGCTGCCGAGTGCAGAGTGAGACGCGAGCGCCCGCTCGCACTTGTTCACACCCCTCCCCCCACCTCGACCGCGCCCAGCGCCCACTCGCCGCCGTCCGCGTCCACCAGCACGCCCTCGACCGCCTGGGGGGGGGTGGGGGGGGGGGGGGGGAAGGGCGGCAGGGCGAGCTCGACGTACGCCGTGCGGCCGTGCGGAGGCGCGGCGACGGCCGCCTCGGGCCCCGCCACTCCGCCCGCCAGCGCCCGCACCCGCAGAAACGCTGGCGCGGGCGTCCTCGGCGCGTGCGCGAGGGCGAGCTGCACGCGGAGCAGGGCGGAGCCGGCGGCAGGGGGGGCGCCGGCGGCCGCGGCCGCCACCAGCGTGGTCGGCGGGCGCGCCGAAAAAAACGCGGCCGGCGGCCGCGCCGGGCGGGCGGCCAGGGCGGCGCGGTCGGCGGGCGACGCGGCGGCCGTCCACGCTCCGGCGAGCGCGCGCCACCCCGCGTCCGCGTCCGCCGCCGCGCCCGCTGCATGCGCGGCGGCCGCCGCGACAAACGCTTTGTGGTGGGTCAGCGGCGCGTCGGGGCCGGCCGCGGCGTCGAGCGCGGACGCCGCGGCGGCGAGCGCTGGGGCGCCGCCGCGCAGCACCCCCGCGCACGCTTCCAGGAACGCCGCCTGGCGCCCATCCAGGATGACTGGAGGCGAGGCGGCCGCGTCGACGGCGGCGGCGGCCGCGGCGCCGCCGCCGTGCGGCGCGGCCGCCGCGGCGACCCTAAGCGCGGCCCACCGCCGCGGCGACGCCGCGGCCGCGGCGCACACGGCGGCCAGCGTGTCGGCATCCAGGGCGCCGGCCAAAGCTGCGGCGGGGCCGGGGCGGGACGCGGCGACGAGGGCGAGCGCGCGGGAGCGCGGCCAGCCTGCGTCGCGCGCGCCGGCGGCGAGCTCCGCCCCCACGCGCAGCAGCCGGCTTAAAGCGGCGTCGGGCACGGCTTCATCACCCGCCGCTGCGTCCGCCACCGCGGCGAGCGCGGCCAGGGAAGCGGCGGGCGACGCGGCGAGCGCGGCCGCGAGCGGCGCGACGCGCGCCGCGCGCGGCGCCAGCAGGGCAGCTGCGAGGCGTGTTCCAGCAACTGCTGCCACCGCATCGCGCTCGCCGTCAGATGCCCAGCACACGGCCGCGGTCGCGCCCGCGAGCGCGACGGCGGCGTCGGGGTCGGTGGCCGCAGAGGCCGCGGCGGCCGCCGCCCCAGTGTCGCCACCCCACCCGCTCGCCGCCGCGGCCTCCATCAGTGCGGCTGCCGGTCGCCGCAGCGCGGGTATCGTCATGGCCTCGACCGCGGCAGCCAGCAGGCGCCCCTGCGCGCCCAGCGGCGGCGCGCCGACGGCCGCGCCTGCGGGGGCCAGCCGCGCGGCGGCCATCAGGGCGCCGCCCGGGTCGACGGGCAGCGAATCTATGACGACTTCAAACGCGGGCCCGGGCGCGGCGCGCCCCAGGCGGGCGACCGAGAACAGCAGCGCGCGCGAGCGCGCGCCGCGCGCGGCGCCCGCCGCGCTCCCACCCGCCAGCGCCGAGCGCGCGGCGGCCAGAGCGATGACGGCGTCGTCAGTCGTGTGTGTGGATGAACCAAGCAGGGCGGCGGCCGCCACTGCGACGGCGTCGGGCGTCGCCGGCGCCGACAGCACCCCGGCCGCCGCGGCGACCGCCGCGCGCGCAAACGGCGGCGACGCCGCCGCCATCGCCCGGGCCGCGGTCGCGGCCGCGGTCGCGATGCCGGGGTCGGGCGACCGCAGCGCGGTCAGGAGCTGGGGGAAAGGAAGGAAGACGAGTCGGCGTCTCGAGCTGGACGCCGCCCCACCTCCCCCAACCTCCCCTCCCTCTCTGCGTACCCGCGCGTGCGCCTCCAGGTTCTCGCCAAACGCGGGCGCCAGCGCGCCCAGCAGGCGCGCCGCGCCCGCCGCGCGGCGGCCGTCGGTGGAGCCGGCGGCCACGAAAAGGCCGCGCGCGACGGCCGCCGCGCCGCCGCGCGCGAGCGCTGCAGCGCCCGCGCCGCCGCCCCGGCCCAGTCCCGCTTCCGCCGCGGCACGCACGCCCTCGGTGGGCGCGCCCGCGTGCGCGTCGGCGAGGCGGGCGAGCGCGGTCGCGGCCAGAGTTGGGTCGTGCTGCGGAGGGGGGACAGAGAGGGCCGGCGGTTGGGCGCCTGTTCCCCCGCCCGACAACTCCACCGCGTCTCCTTTCTCTCTCTCCCATCCCTCACCCGGCCCGCAGCCAGCGCTTCCCCCAGCTCGAGCGCGGCGCGAGCGGCGGCGCGCGCGTCGGCCGCGCCCAGGTCCCGGGTCAGGGCGTCGACCGCGGCCGCGTTTGAGATGGTTTGCGCCATGGTCGACGGGTGGATCGAGCCGCGGCACCGGCGTCGCCACGCGCCGCGGTTCTGAGCTGACCGCCGATTGCGCGCCCCACTAGGCCGCCCGGCCCTAGTGCGCCGCCATGCTCGCCCCGCGGCGACCGCCGCTGCGCCTCGGCCCGCGTGCCGGGCGCGCGGTGGCGGCGCGCGCGTCAGCGGCCTCCCCCACCCCGCTCGCCGCTGCGGCCGACGCGCTGCGCGCCGCGGCGGCCGCCGTGCCCGACGCCGGCATTTACGGGTCGACGACCCCATTGCGCGCCGCGGTGGTGGAGGCGGTCGAGGCCGCGGAAGCGGCGACGCCGCCCGGCGCCGCGCCGACCGCCGCGCTCGCCGACCTGGACGGCGTCTGGCGCGTCCTCTACTCGACAGTCAGCATCACCGGGTCCAAGCGGGTGCGCCTGGGGCTCAAGAGCGCGGTGCACGTGCGGGAGGTGACGCAGACGCTCGACGCGGCGACCGCGACCGCGGTCAACGAGGTGCGCTTCGTCCTGACATTCCTCGGGTCGCGCCCCGGGTCCCTGCGCCTGGACGCAACGTTCGCGCCCGCGTCGCCCACGCGCGTGTCGATCGAGCTTTCCACCGCCAAACTGCACCCGCCGCAACTCGACGCCCTGCTGGCCTCCCACATGGAACTCCTCCTCTCCATCTTCAACCCCCAAGGCTGGCTCGACACCACGTTTGTGGGGGGCGGGGTGCGCGTGGGGCGGGACGACAAAGGCAACATTTTCATTTTGGAGCGGGTGGCGGAGGCCGAGAGAGAGTCTGCCGCCGCCGCCGCGTGAGCCCGGCGCGAGAGAATGCGACCGCGGTACAGTGCGGTGTCAGAGGGGAGCGTCTGTGACCCGGAGCGACGAGCGACGCGGCTGCCGTCGCCCCCCACACACCCCTCTCCATGAGGGGCCTACACGGCCTCCCGCTCCCCCTGGGCGTCGTCACCGACTCGTACAAAGCGTGCCACGCGGCGCTGTACCCGCCGGGGACCGCGGAGCTGGAGGCGGTGAGAGCGAGGGGCGGATGCGGGGCGGGCGGGGGAGGGCGGGCCGCCGCGCTGCCCCTCGCTTGCTGGCGCATGATGGAATGAATGGATGCGGGCGGGCGGCGGCGCCAATGCGCGCGCGTCCGGCCCGCCACCCTCCACCCCACCCCACCCCACCCCACCCCCCTCAGTACGCCTGCTTCCGCTCCGGCTTCGACCGGGACGTGGACGACACACGCGCCGTCTGGTTTGGGGTGGAGCACGTGGTGGATGAATGGGTGGCGCGGCGGTGGACGCGCGACGACGTGCGCGCGGCGGCGGCCTTTTGGTCGCGCCACCGCGCGCCCGGCGCCACGCCGTTCCCCTTTCCCGAGGCGCTGCTGCGCCGGGTGGTGGACGAGTGCGGCGGCTGGTTCCCGGTCACGATTCGGGCGCTGCCGGCGGGGACTGTCGTGCACCCGCACGTCCCGCTCTTCACCGTCGCCGCCGCCGGCGCCTTCGCCCCCCTGGCCACCTGGCTCGAGACCGTGCTCACGCACGCCTGGTACGGGTCGGCCGTCGCCACCCTCGCCCGGCGCGCGCGCGACGCGGTCGAGGCGGCGTTCGACCGCTCGGTCGACGGCGGCGCGCGGCACCCGCTCCTCCCGTCCCGGCTGCACGATTTCGGGTTTCGGGGCGCCACCTGCGTGCAGCAAGCCGTCGTCGGCGGCGCGGCCCACCTGCTGAGCTGGGACGGGTCGGACACGGCGGTCGCCGCGGCGGCCGCGCAGGCGCTCAACGCCAGCCGCCCCGTGGCCTCCTCCATCCCCGCCACCGAGCACAGCGTCATGATGGCGTGGCCGGATGAGGCGGGCGCGTTGGGGGCGCTCGTGGCGGCGCACGGAGGGGGCATTCACGCGTGCGTGCTCGACACGCGCGACTACGGCGCGGCGCTGGCCACCCTCGTCCCCCGCTTTGCGCCGGCGCAGCAGGCCGCGGGCGGCCATTTTGTGCTGCGGCCCGACTCGGGCGACCCGGTCGAGGCAGTGCTCGCGGGGCTCAAAGCGGCCGAGCGCGCGTTCGGCGTCGACCTGAATTCCAAAGGATTCAAGGTGATTCGCGGCGCGTCCGTCATCCAGGGCGACGGCGTCAACCTGCAGACCATCACCGTCATCCTCGACGCTATCATGGACGCCGGCTTCGCCGCGCAGTGCGTCGCGTTTGGGATGGGCGGCGCCCTCCTCCAGCGCGTGCACCGGGACACGCTAACGTTTGCGACCAAGCTGTGCCGGGTGGCGCACCCGCCGATCGGTGGCGGTGGGGAGGCGTCTGTCGAATCGTGGGACTGCATGAAATCGCCGGCGGGCGACGCCTCCAAAGCCTCCCTCCCCGGCGCCCTCGCCGTCGTGCGCGGCCCCGATGGTGTGCTCACCGCGGTGCGGGCCCGGGACGCGGGCGGGCGGGACGAGCTGGAGACGGTGTGGGCGTGCGGGCCGGTCAAAGGGCGGCCGCCGCCCCCCCTGTTCTCGGACCTCAAAGCGGCCCTCGACGCCCAGTGGCGCGCCACGCCGCGGGCGGCGGACGCGGTTGATCCCAGGCTGCGCGCGTGGGCGGCGGAGGTGCGGGCGGCGGGCGGGCGCAAGCGGAGCGAAGGAGTGTGACGGCAGCGCGCCCTTACCACTCTCCACGCGACCCCGCCGCCGGAGAGGCGCACTTGCCTCCACCCCTTCCTTCATATGGAAGCCGCCACGTTCGCCGCGCTGCGCGCGGGCGGCGCTCGGTTCGACCCCGGCCGCAATGCGGGCGCGGCCGCCCTCTTTCGCAAGCGGGCGCCGGGGGGAGACGGTGAGGCCGGGGTTTGTGGTGTGTGCTGGAGGAGAGCGAAGGCCAACTAGCCTCGGCCCCGCCCGTGGCCTCCCCCCGCATGCGCGCCGGCCGCCGGCGGCGACCCGCCCCACCCCTCCCCTCCTCTCCCCAGACTGCGCGCCGTCCACCAGCGCGCCAACCGCGCCCGCGGTGACGATCGGGGACGCGCAAGAGGTGAGAAGGAGGAGAGGGGGGAGAGGCTAGGCGCAGCGGGCGGCGCCGGCGCCAACCCCCTCGTTCTCTCGCCAGGCCGCCAACCTCGCGCGCAAGGCCGCCAGCGTGCGCGTCAAGGGCGACGCCATCCCCCCGCTGCTGCCCGATTTCGGGGCTGCGGTGCGCCCCGCGCCGCGGCGCGCGCGCGCAGCGCTCGCGGCGGCGCTGGCCGCCGGCGGTTTCGCGTCCCCCACCCCCATCCAGGCCCAAGCCCTGCCCCTGCTCCTGGCCGGCCGGGACGTCATCGGGCTGGCGCCGACCGGGAGCGGGAAAACGCTGGCGTTCCTGCTGCCGACGGTCGTCGCGGCGGCAAAAGCAGCGCGCGCGGCGCGCGCGGCGCGCGCCAAAGGCGCGCCCGCGCCCCCTCGCCGCACCCTGGCCCTCGTCCTCTCCCCCACGCGCGAGCTCGCGGCTCAGACGGCGCGCGTGCTGGCGCGGCTGCTGCCCGGGACGGGGGCGACCGGCGCGCTCGTCACGCGCGGCGCGGCAGCCGCGCGCGCGCGGCTCGACGCCCACATCCTCCTCGCGACGCCCCGGCGCCTGGTCACCGCTTTAAAAAGGGGTGTCGTCGACTTCAGCGGGGTCACGCACGTCGTTTTGGACGAGGCCGACCGCCTCCTCGGCGGCGCAGCGCTCGCGGCGCAGACCGACGCCGCGCTCGCCGCCCTCCCCCCGGCCTCCTCCCGCGTCGTGGCCCTGTTTTCGGCGACGCTGCCGGAGTCGGTGGAGGCGCTGGCGGCGGCTCTATTGACAGACCCGGTGCGCGTGACGGTCGGCGCGCGCGGCGCGCCGGCGTCCTCCGTCGCCCAAACCCTTACCTTTGTCGGCAAGGGCGACGCCGGCAAGCGGGTGGCCCTGCGCGCCCTGCTCGCGTCGGGCGACGCGCGCCCGCCGACGCTCATCTTTGCTGCGTCGGCGGCGCGCGCGGCGTCGCTCGCGGCCGAGCTCGCCGCCGACGGCGTGTCCGCGCGCGCGGTCGCCGCCACGTCGTCGTCCGCCGACCGCGCGGCCGCGGTCGACGCTCTCAGGCGGGGGGAAGTTCGCGCGCTCGTCTCGACCGACGTCCTTGCCCGCGGCCTGGACCTCATCTCCGTCGGCTCCGTGGTCTCCTACGATTTTCCCGACACCGTCGTCGACTACGTGCATCGCGTCGGCCGCACCGGGCGCGCGGGGAGGGCGGGGCGCGCGTTTGCTTTTTTCGCCGAGTCCGACGCGGGCCGCCTCCGCCCCGTCGCGGCCGCTGTGCGCGAATCGGGCGGCGTCGTCCCCGACTGGATGCTGGCGCTGGCGCCGCCGGGCAAGCGGGAGCGGGCGGCGGCAAAGGGCGGCGGTGGGAAGCAGTGGCGCCGCAAGCGCGGCGGCGGCGCGTGAAAGAACGACACACCAGCCGCCCTCGGCACGCTCGCCGTCCATCGCTCCCGCGCCGCGGCGTCTGCCTGCGGCAGCGCCCGCTCGCGCGGGGCCCCCGACCGATGCCCGCGCCCCATCACCGCCTCCCATGAGCGACTCCGACGACGACGCCGTGCGCGTCGTGTACCTGGACTCGGCGCCGCGCGCGCTGGGGGCGCGCGCGGCGGCCGGGGCGGGCGGGGCGGGCGGCGGCGCGGCGCCGAGACGGGTGCCGCGCTCGAGTCGGGCGGCCGCCCCCGCGCCGTCGGCCGAGGCGTGCGTGCTGGACTCGCAGGCGACGCAGGGGGAGCGGGGTGAGGCCGAGGGCGCGCGGGCGCGTCGGCCGGCTCGACCCGCGCCGCCGCCGCCGCCGCCGCTCGCTGCCCGCCCCCCGGGCGGCGCGGCCGGCCTGCTCGCCGCCCTATGCGGCGATACGGGCGGTCACACGCAGCCCGCCCCACCGCCGCCGCGGCCGCCGCCGCGCGGCCGCCGCGGCGCGCGTGCCAAGGCGCCGCCGCCGCCGCCGCCCCCGCCGCGCCCGCCGTCGACCGACGCGGCCGACCACGTGCGGTCGCTGCTGCAGAGCGAGGAAGAAGTCAGAGGGGACGCCATCTCGTCGGGCGACGACGATGAAGGGAGGGAGCGCGAAACGACGCCGGCCGCCGCGGCGACGCCCGTCGCCACGCCTCGCCCGCCTGGCGGTGGCGCGTCCACCACGACCGAGTTTCTGGCCGGCCTCCCCCCCCCCTCCCCGTCCCGCGTCTCCCCCCTCGCGCGGCGCGGGCGCGGCAGGGGCCTCGCAGGCCGCCTCTCGCGCGCGCTCGCCGCGGCCGAGCGCGGGCTCGCGTCGACCGCCTGGCTCGACGTGACCGTGACCCAGGCCGCGCTCGACGGCGGCGTCGTCGTGGCGCGCGGGACGGTGGCCGCGGTGCGGCCTGCGCCCGCGCGCGCTGGGCGCGCGCCGCCGCCGCCGCCGTTTGCCGTCGGCGCGCCAATCACCCTCGCCTGCCGCCTGGCGGGTGGCGGCCCGCCGCCCGCGCCGGGCGCGTCGCTGTCGCTGCCGTGGCCGAGCCCGACGGTGAGCGTGCGCGGCGAGAGACTCGTCCTTCCCCCCCTCGCCGTCGACCCGCCCTCCGCCTGAACGATCCGTGTGTGTTTTTGCAGTGCCTGATTTAGTGTGCGCGTGTGTCCCTCCCTGTGCGTCAATCGCTCCAGTCGTCTCTGTCGCCGCCCCCATCCCCCTCCACTCCCCTCTCCCCTGGCGCCCACGCGAGCACCGCCCGGTCGTCCCCCCCGGTGTACAGCTCCCGCCGCGCCTCGCACCACGCGACCGCGTGCACGGCGTCGACGTGCCCCCGGAGCAGGATTTCGGCGGGGGGGGGGTGGCCGCGCGAGCGCAGGGCGCGGCCGCCACCCTTCCCCGGCAGCGGCAGCACCTGCACCGCCGACCCCGACGGGTGGAACAGGGCGGCCGGGGACGCGGCCGCCGCCAGCTGGCGCCCGCGGCGCGCGCGGTTGGGGGTGGGCGGGAAGGCCGCCGGCACGCGCGCGCAGGACGCCGCGCACCACACCTTCACGGCATCGTCCGCCCCCGCCGTCACCCAGTGCCAGCCGTCGGGCGTGGCCAGGACGCCGGTGACGGGGGCGTCGTGCGCGCGGCGCAGGGCGCCGGTGCGGGGAGAGGAGGACGAGGGGACGGTGGCGCCGCGGCCTCCGCCCTCCCCGACCCTCCCGGCCTGTGTGTCGTCCGCGTCCAGCACGCACACGCACGCGTCCGCGCGCCGCACATCCCACACGCGGGCGCCGCCGTCGGCGCCGCCGGAGAGCAGGGTGTGCGGGTCGGCGGTCGACCAAGCGACGGCCCACACGCCGCTGCCGTGTCCGGCGAGGGCGTGCGTGAATGCGCCGGAGGCCGCGTCGAGCAGGCGCAGGGAGGGGGCGCCGGCGGGGGGTGGGGCGCCGGGGGGGGCGGCGCCGGCCGCGGCCGCGCCAACGGCCACCAGCGCGTGCGCGCCCGTGGGCGACAGCGCCGCCGCGCACGCGCGCGCGCCGGGACCCAGGGAGAAGGTGGCGACGGCAGTGAGCGCGTTGGCGTCCCAGAGCTGTGAGAAGGAGGGTACGGGGAGGAGTCGACGTCGGCGCGCGCGGAAAACAAAAAAGGCGCCGCCGTCCTCCCACCCCTCCTCCCACCTTGACGTCGCCGTCCGCGCCGGCCGTGACAAACATGCCGGTGTCGACGGGGTACCATGCGACCGCTGCGGCCGCCCCGGCGTGCGCGCCGCCGCGCGCGCCGCGCCGCGGCAGCGAAAACAGGGGCGGCACGACGGAACGCGGCGGTGGGGCAGCCGCGACATCGTGGCGGCTTCGACGCTGGCGCGGCGGGGGCGGGGGAGGGGGAGGAGGCGGCGCGCCGACGTCGAACCCGGAGACGCCGCCGTCGCCGCACGCCGCCAACAAGTACCGCCCCTCCACCGGGTCCAGGGCGAGCCAGGTGACGGCGGCGGGCGCGCGGGCGTCGATGTCGAGGGTGGGGTGGAGCGTGAGGCGCCAGACGCTGAAGAGGAGGGAGGGAGGGTCGCCGACGCGGCCTGTCCCAGGCTGAACTGCCCAATCCCGCGTCCACCGCTCTCCCACCTGTCGGCCAAATACCCGTCCCGCAGAGCGGGCCCGCCTGCGGTCGCGCGCCCGCGCAGGCCGGCCAGCAGGTCCCGCATCGAGCCCGCGCCGCGCCGCCGCCCCGGGCGCGCGGCACCGCGGTGGGGGTGGTTGCACAGGGGGCGGCGAGGGCGGGAAGGGGTGTGGCGTTTGGGGAAAAGCAGGCACTGCGTGCGTCGTCGGCCCGACCCTCTGTATCTCTTCTCTCTCTCCATCACCCCTCCGCCGCCGCCTGCCGCCCGCGCGCCGCGGCCAGCGCGACCAGGGTGACGCCACCCACCAGGGGCGCGGCCAGCAGGGCGGAGGCGCCGGCGGCCAGGAGGGCGGCGCGGCAAAGGAGCGCGAGCGAGCGCTCGGCCTGCCCCGGCCCAGAACTAGCCTCGGGCGCGGCCGAGGACGGCGCGGGCGGCGCAGCCGGTTGCGATGGCGCCGCAGGCGCCACCTCCGCCCGCTTTGGCGGCCCTTTGGGAGCGTCCGGCGGCGCCGCGGCGCGGGGCCGGTCGAGCGCGCGGCGCAGCGACGCCACCTCGGCCGCCAGCCGCGCGTTGTCGCTCGCCAGCGCGCACACCTCGCGCGCCGTCGTCGCCAGGTTGGACGACGCCTTGGCGGCGGCGGCGGCAGACGCCTCGGCCTCGGCTCGCGCGGCTGCCGCAGCGCGTTGGGCCGCCGCCCCGGCCTCCTCCTTGGCTCTCAGCGCGGCCGCCAGGTGCTGCAGCCGTGAGTCCCGGGCGGCGAGGTCGGCGCGCAGCGAGTCGCGCTCGGCGGCGGCGGCTGTCGCCGCGCGCGAGAGTCGCGCGACGACCGCGGCGGGAGGGGGGGTGGCGCCGCCGGCGGCGACGCGGGAGGCCGCGGTGACGCGCGCCGTGGGCGTGGCGGCGACCGTGGCAGGGGGAGCGGGCGACAGCGGGGGCGAGTCGGGCGCGCGATGCGCAGGCGCTGGCGGCGCCGCGCCCTTTTTGCTCGCCCGCGCCGCGCTCAGTTTACGCAGCAGGAGCGAGCCCTGGCGCTTGGGGGCGGCAGCCTGTTGGAGCGGAGGGACGTTCTCGGCCATGGCTGGCGGCGCCGCGTTTTGGACGAGAGTGGCCGGGCTCGCTGCGCCGGCGCAGCCCACTCCCGGCCGCCGGTGACCCCCCGGAGCCCGCCCGCGTGGCCGCCCGCGATCGAGACGTCGACCGCCCCGTGCGCATCGCCCCCCCCCCCTCGGCCCACGATGTGGCGCCTGCGCACCGCCGACGCGTCCGGCGCCCCCCCCACCCTCTCCTCCTACTCCGGCCGCCAGACGTGGGCCTTTGACGCCGACGCCGGCACGCCCGCCGAGCGGGCGGCGGTGGAAGAGGCGCGGGCCAGATTCGTCACTGCGCGCCTCGAGCACCCGCACTCCGCCGACGAGCTGCTGAGGCTGCAAGCCGCCGCCGAAGCGACCGCCCGCGGGGACGCGCCCCGTCCATCCCCCCCTCCCCCTGGCCCGGGCCGGGACGCGGCGGACGAGGCGTCCGTGGCTGCGTCGCTCGAGGCGGGCGCCACGTTCTACTCGACGCTCCAACGCGCCGACGGCCACTGGCCCGGCGACTATGGCGGCCCGTTGTTCCTCATGCCCGGCCTGCTCATCGTGCTGCACGTGACGGGGAGCCTCGGGAAGGTGTTTGATGGACCCGCGACGACCGAAGCGCTGCGCTATCTGCGCAACCACCAAAACGCCGACGGCGGCTTCGGCCTCCACATTGAAGGCCACTCGACCATGTTTGGCACCGTCCTGTCGTACGTGTCGCTGCGCATTCTCGGCGTGGGGCCCGAGGACGAAGCCTGCGCGTCCGCCCGCTCCTGGATCCTCGCCCGCGGCGGCGCCACGCGCGTCACCTCGTGGGGCAAGTTTTGGCTCGCCGTCCTGGGCGCCTACGGCTGGGGCGGGGTCAACCCGATGCCGCCCGAGATGTGGCTGGCACCCACGTCCAAGCTTTTGGGCGTCGGCTGGCTCCACCCATCCAACTTTTGGTGCCACTGCCGCATGGTCTACCTCCCCATGTCGGTTGTGTACGGGCGCCGGTTTGCGGGACCGGAGAGCGAGTTGGTGCGGGGGTTGAGGAAGGAGTTGTTTCCTGCCGACGCGCCGTACGAATCCGTCGACTGGGACGCGACCCGCAACCTGTGCGCCAAGGAAGATTTATATTACCCGCACCCCAAAGTGCAGGACGCGCTCTGGTGGTGCATGGCGCGCGCGGAGAAGGTGCTTGTCGGGTCGAGGTTTCGGCGCGCGGCGATCAAGGAAGCGATGCGCCACGTCAAGTACGAGGACGAAGCGACGCGCTACATTTGCATCGGGCCCGTCAACAAGGTCATCAACATGCTGTGCCGGTGGATCGAGGACCCGGACGGGGACGGGTTCAAGACGCACCTCGCGCGCGTCGCCGACTATCTCTGGCTCGCGGAGGACGGCCTCAAGATGCAGGGCTACAACGGGTCCCAGCTGTGGGACACCGCGTTTGCGGTGCAGGCGCTGGAGGCGGGCGGGGGGGCGGTGACACAGGACGCGAGGGTGGTTGCATCCCTGAAAGCGGCGGCGCGTTATATCGACGCCAACCAGGTGCGCGAAGACCCGCCCGGCCCCCTCGCGTCCTGGTACCGCCACATATCCGCGGGCGCGTGGCCCTTTTCCTCGCGCGACCACGGGTGGCCCATCTCCGACTGCACGGCCGAGGGCGTCAAGGCCGCGCTCGCGCTCGACCGACTCGGGGCAGGGCTCGGCGGTGGATCGATCTCGCCGAACCGCCTGCACGCCGCGGTCAACGTCATGCTCAGCTACCAGAATTCTGGGGGGGGGTGGGCGACGTATGAGCGCACGCGGTCGACAAAGTGGTTGGAGCTCATCAACCCCTCGGAAACCTTTGGCGACATCGTCATCGACTACCCGTACGTCGAGTGTTCGTCCGCATGCATGACCGCGCTGGCGGCCTTTGCGAAAGTGCACCCCGAGCACCGGAAAGCGGAGATCGCGCGTTCTCTGGCCGCCGGACGCCGCTTCGTGCTCGGCTCCCAGCGCCCGGACGGCTCCTGGTACGGCTCATGGGGCGTCTGCTTTACGTACGGCGCCTGGTTTGGGTGCGAAGCGTTGGCGGCGACGGGGTCGACGCTCGAGTCGTGCGCGGCGCTGCGGAAAGCGACTGCCTTTCTCCTCGAGCGCCAGTGCGCCGACGGCGGCTGGGGCGAGTCCTACCTGTCATGCCAGGACAAAGTCTACACCCAGCTGCCTGGCGGGGAGTCGCAGGCGTTCAACACGGCGTGGGCGATGCTCGCGCTGCTGGCAGCGGGGCAGGCGAGCGTCGACCCCGCTCCTTTGGCCCGCGGTGCCGCCTCCTTGCTCCGCGCCCAGCTCCCGTCGGGTGACTGGCCCCAGGAGCGCATCGCGGGCGTGTTCAATCGCAACTCGATGATCACGTACGCCAACTACCGCAACATATTTCCCCTCTGGGCCCTGGGCGAGTACCGCCGGAAAGTGCTCGGGAAAGAGTGATGGTGGAGAGAGGGAGAGAGTGGCGGTGTTGCTGCAACGGGGGCGCCCGCTTTCCTCCCACTCTCTCCCAATCAATCACACTCTCCCCAAATCAATCAAACGTGGCCCACCCGCCGCCGGCGCCGCCGCCGGCGTCGCTTGGCGGCGGCGGCGCAAACGGGTCGGCCGCCGCCGCCGGCGGCGGCGGCGGCGGGAGCAGGCCGCCGCCGGGCACGGGGGCCGCCACCGCGCCTGCGCGCGACAGCAGGCCGCCGGGCACGCCGCCACTCCCGGTGGTCTTTTTTATGGGCACCGTGATCGACTGGCCGGGCTTGAGCGAGAGGTCGAGGGAAGGAGGGGGAGGGGCCGCGGGCGCGGCGCTCGACCCCGCGGTCGCCGCCGCGCCCGCGCCCGCGGCCGACGACGACGCTTGGCGGCCGCGCTCGACGGAGGCTTCGTGGTCGGCCAGGGCGACGGAAAAGTCGAACGCTTCCGCGCGGTCGGCGAACGAGAGGCCGACGACGACCGCGCGCTTGGTCGCTGCGTCGACCAGGCGCACTGCAAAGGCGCGCGACGAGTCGAGCGAGCGCTCGACCGAGGTTTGCCGGGAACCGTGGGCGACGGGGCACACGGCAAAGAGGTCGCCGCTGGGGAGGAGAGTGGAGGGTCGGGAAACGGACGCACGCGCGCCCAGCCCCTTCTCACGTCGCCCCAGCGCGAGGCCTCGACCGCGGCCGCGAGTGCGCCGGGCGTCGGCGGGGCGCCCTCCCATCCCATCCTCACGTCGTGCCGTCCTCCAGGCGTATCTCCGCGTCGTCAGACACCGCCTCCACACGCAGACGTCCTTTGAACAGTTGTGCGTCGAGCCGCCAGTCGGCGGCGCGGTGTCCGCGCCCTGTCGCGGGGGGGATCTGAAAGACGGTGACCTCGCGGACCACGAGCAGCGTGTGGCGCGGTGTGGGGGCGGCGGCGGCCATCTGGAGGTCGCGCAGCGCGCCGCCGGGGCGGGGAGGGGCGCGGCGCGCGCGGCGGGGATTGACGCGGTGCCGCGGCGCGCGCGGCGGTCGCCACAGGCGCGGCGCCGCCTGTCCCGTCGCCCCGCGCCGCCACAAGCCACCAACGAATGCGTTTCAATGTCAACAGCGCGCCCGCGGGCGGGAGCTCGGGCGCCGGGCCACAACCATGGGCATCCCCCCCTCTGGCCCGGTCGGAATCACTGTCGGGTGCCGCCTCGGCACGCCGGGCGTCGCTTTGGAGAAATCGAACCTGTCGACGACCGCCGCGAGCACGATGCGCGCCTCGAGCAGCGCAAAATACTGCCCCAGACAGTTGCGCGGGCCCTGGATGAACGCCAGGAAGCGGAAGAGGGCGTCGCCGGGGGCGGTCGGGTCGTACTCGCCGCCGGGCAGGAAACGCGCCGGGTCCCACTCCCCCGCCCTCGGCCACGCGTTGTGCACCGCCTGCGTGACCACGCCCACGTACGCGCCCCGGGGAATGGGGACGCCGTCGATGGCCGTGTCGGACGTGGCGACGCGCGTGACGACCGGGACGACAGAGTACTTGCGGAGCGACTCTTTGAGGCACGCGAGCGTGTAGTCGAGCCCGTCTTCGGCAGCCTGGCGGGACGGAGTGGCCGGATGCGGGCCAGAGCCGAGCACTCTCCCTGCTTCGCCGCGCACTTTCGCCGCGAGCGCCGGCGCGGCCGCCAGCTCGTACAGGGACCACGTCAGCATGGCGGCCGACGTTTCATGGCCCGCGAGGACAAACGTTTTGACCTCGTAGCAAAGCTGGGTCTCGAGGGCGGCCGACCAGGGCTCGCCCTTGGCGTCAATCGCGGCGAGCATCGTCCCCAAAATGTCGCCGCTCCCGTCCGCCAGCGCCGCCCGCGGGCACCCGGGGTCGTCCTTGGCCCCTTTTGCCTTTTGGAACGCCGCCCAGCGCGCCCGCAGCAGCGCCCGGATGTACGCGTCGAGCGCCTTGATCCCCGCCGCGTAGGCCCGCCGCGCCTTCCCGGGCACAAACGCGCGCCACGGGCGCAGCGCGCGCAGGTTGGCCTCCTCCATGACGGGCAGATAGAGCTCGGGGAACACGCGGTCGCATTCGTCCGGGGGGAGGGAGAGGACAGCCGCGCCGATGACTTGAAGCGTGAGCAACCGAAACTCTTCCTCCATGTCGACGACCGCCGGTCCGTCGACCGTCGCGGCGTCCAGTTTGGCGATGAGGCGGGCGGCGGCGGCGGCGGCGATGGGGGGGACCGCATCCAAAACATCCACCCGCAACGCGGGGGCGATCAGCAGCCGCTGCGCTTGCCACAGCGGCCCCGCCGCGGTGACGAGCCCGGTGCCCAGGATGGGGAGAAAGGGTTTGAACGAGAAGTCGGTGTCCTTCGCAAACGCGCGCGCGCGCGACTGAAAGACGTCGCGCGCGCCCGCAGCCGACCCGACGAGCACCATGCGCCGGTGCCCGATGCAGGCCTGGACCAGTTTGCGCGGGGTGGGGGCGACCCACGCCTCCATGACGTCCCACGGCGTGCCGGCGAGCAGCGCGCGCGCGTGCGGCAGGAGCCAGCGGCCGCCGGTGGGGGCCAAGGGGACGCCGGCCAGGCCGCGGGCGACGCGGCGCATGTCGAGGAAGAGGCGGAGGAGGCGGACGGCCGCGAGGGCGGCCAAAGCGGCGAGGGCCAGGGCGAGGGCGGCGCCAGCGCCCGCGCCCGGGCCGGCGGCGCGAGGCGGCGTCGCCAGCATGGAGCGCAGTAAGTCGGCCATGGGTGAGGGTGGCTGCCGGTGGCGTGGGCGTGTGGGGGGGGTCGGGGAGGGCCGCGGCGCGCGCGTGCGCGCGGCCCCCGGCCCGCGCGCGACCTGGGCCCCCAGCGACCTGGCCGCCCATCTCATCGCTTCCGTCGCCTCAAACCCCGACCGCACACCTGGCGCGGAGGCGAAAAGCGGCCGCGATCGAGCGCGGCGCGGCACGCAGCGACGCGGGCTGGCGCCCTCGGGCGTTAGCCTCTCCCGGCTAGGGGCGGGCGGCGCGAGGGGCGCGGGTGGGGTCCGGCACCGGTCGCCGGGCGGGGAGCGGACTGCGCCGGCGACGGCAGCGCCGCAGGCTTCGGCCGCACACACCCCGCCGTGCGATCGCGCGCCCCGGCCATGGCCGCCCGCGCCGGCTTCTCGCGCCTAGGGGTGGCCCTGGGCCTGCCAGGAGCGCTGGGAGGCGCGCGTGCCCTCCGCGCCGCGTCGGCCAGCGCGGCCGCCGGCCACGGCGGCAAAGCCGAGCCCGGCGCGGAGACGTGCGTGGTTGGTGGGGGTTGGTGGGGCGTGCTGTGGAAGGACGGGCCGCAATGCGCGCGATTGGGTGCTGCGGCGGCGAGCAAAAACCAACTCCTTTCCTCCCTCCATTCACAGCATTTCCGTCACCTTCCACGACGACAAGGACGGGTCGAGCACCACGGTCGCCGTCCCGATCGGCACCAACCTGCTCGAAGCGGCGCACGGCGCGCGCGTCGACCTCGAGGGCGCGTGCGAGGGGTCGCTCGCGTGTTCGACCTGCCACGTCATCGTGGAGGACCCCGCGCTGTACGCCGCGATGCCGGAGCCGGACGACGACGAGAACGACATGCTGGACCTCGCGTTTGGGCTCACCGAAACGTCGCGGCTGGGGTGCCAGGTCGTGGCCAAGAAAGAGCTCGACGGCCTGGCCGTCCGCATCCCGGGCGCCACGCGCAACTTTGCGGTCGATGGCCACGTGCCCAAGCCGCACTAGGGAGAGGGGAGAGGGGGGGAGGAGGGGGGGAGGGTCGTCACTGTGTGTTGGAGCGTCACTGTCCTTTGAGCCGCGTCTCCGCCGCCGCCAGCCCCCAAAAATGACAAATTCTCGCACAGAAACATCCCTCTCCTCGCTACCGCTGCTGCTGCCCCTCCATGAGCCGCCGCGCGTACAGGCGCGCGCCGCGGAGGCCGAGGCCGTCGTCCAAGACAGCGTACAGCGGGATGGACGCGAGGAGCTCGGCGAAGTGGTGCTCTTTAAACAGGAACGCGTCGAGCAACGGGTTGGACCCGGCGGGCGCGCGCAGGGCGGGCGCGACCTTGGGGGTGATGCCGCCGCAGACGTACACCCCTCCCCGGGCGAGCGCCCGCAGCGCCATGGCGCCCGCTTCCGCGCCCACGATGGCGAGAAAGGTGGACAGGGCGGCGGCCGCGATCGGGTCCGCCGGCGGCGTGGCGAGCGCGGCGGCGGTGACGTCCGCCGGCACGCGCGACCGCGGCGCCCCCGCGGCCGCCGCCAGGTGCGCGTCGATCCGTGCCAACCCCGCGCCGCACGCCACGTGCTCCACGGTGACGTAGCCGAGGTCGGCCTCGAGCGACGCGTGCAGGGCGCGCTGGGCAGGGCCGCGCGGCGCAAACCCCGCGTGCGCGCCTTCGGAAGGCCACACCCTGTACCCCCCCTCCGCGTCGCACCACATGAGCTGGGCCTGGCCCAGGCCGGTGCCGGGACCGAGCACGGCGATCGGGGCGCGGGGAGTCGGGGCCCCCGGGTTGAGGACGAGCACGTCGCCCGCCGACGGACGAGTCTCCAGGTCCAGGGCGCCATACCCCGCCGCCTCAAAATCGTTGAGCACGGCGACGGGGACGCCGAGCGCGTCCGTCAGGGCGTCGCCGTCCACCGTCCAAGCGACGTTGGTGAGGCGCGCGGCGTTCCCGGACACGGGCCCCGCGACCGCGAGCGCAGCGGCGGCGGGGGGGGCGAATCCGGGCTCGGCGGCCAGGGCGGTGAGGGCAGAGGCAAAGGTGGCGTGGTCCTTGGTGGGGTAGACCTGGCGAGGGCGGAGACGGGGCGCGCGTCGAGGGTCGAGGGCTCCCGGCCCGACGCCGCCTCTCTCCCACCACCCCTCCCACTACCCACCACGTGGACCAGCTCGTCGCCGCCGCCCGAGGAGAGCACGAAGCGGCAGTTGGTGCCCCCGACGTCGGCCACGAGGACGACGCCGGGGGTGGCCGATCCCCAAGAGGGTGGGACGGCCGCGGCCGCGGCCGCAGGGGCTGCGGTGGGAGGGGGAGGGACGCGACGGGGCGGCGTGCGGCGCGCGATGGGCCGCGGCGAGCCGACGCGGCCCGCACAGGGCGCCTTGGGGCGACCGGCCGCCGGCAGGGCGTGGCCGGCGCAGGCGGCGCGCACGGGAGGAAGAAGCAGCATCGCGGGGCGGGCAGTGGGGCGAGAGTGAGGAGCGATGGCCGCGCCCCGCACTCTGCCTCGATCCCCGCCCCCCGGCGCGGCCGCCGCGCCGCGCCCGCGCCGCACGGCGCTCCCGCTATGTCCCCCGCCGCCGCCGGCCGACGTTTCGGGGGCCGGGATGGGGTGGCGGCCGCGTGCGCCGTCGTCGCGGCGTGCGTCTACCTCCTCTCCCTCGCCGCGCCGGGCGCGGTGCGTGAGAGTGGGGTGGGAGGATGAAGAGATCGAGTGGGGAGTGCGGGCGGCGCCAACCGCCGGCTCGGGCGACCCGGCTGACGACACCCCGCCTCCTCCCCTCCCCTCCTCTCCTCCCTCTCCCTCTCAGGACATGGAGCTCTACCGCGCGCTGGGCCGTGCGCTGGGCCCACCCCCCCCGCGCGGGTCGCGCGGCACCGAGGGCCCGCACACGGCGGCGGGCGTCGCGGCTGTCGCGGCGGCGGCGCGCGCGGCTCGCGGAGGCGCGGCGGCCCAGCCCGCCCGCGCCCTGCCCCTGGTCCAAACTGCGGCCGCGCTCGCGGCCGAGAGCGCGGCCAAAGGGGCCCTGAAGGCGACGGGGGAGGGTCCCGACCTCGACGCGCGCATCCACACTCTCGTGACCTCCAACGGGTCGCCCTACCTCAACGTGCAGACCCGCATCATGCACGCAACGTACAAAAAAGTGGCCGCGGGTCCCGGGGGTGGGGCGATGGCGGGGTTCACGCGCATCCTGCACCGGTCGGCGCCGGACGAACTGGTCGCCGAAGTCCCGACCCACCGCGTCGCCCCTGCCACGCCCGCGTGCGACGGGTGGTGCGAGTTTCCGGTGGCGGACCGGCCGCCCGCGGTGCGCGCGTTCTTCGACGCGGTGCGGGCTGGGGGCGCGAGGTTGGACGGGGGTTGGGTGTTTCTCGCCGAGACCGACTACGTCTTCATCGCCCCCCTGACCCCCCCCGGCCCCTCCACCACCCACCCCGGCACCCTGTTCCCCTTTGGCTACATCGACCCCGGGCACCCGGACGCCGCGCCGCACGTCGCGCGCCTGCTGCCGGCCGGCGTGCCGCCGTCGTCGGTCCCGGGCACCGGCCCCGCGCCCGCGCTGCTGCCCGTGGCCGCGTGGGACGCGGTCGTGCCGCACTGGGTGGCGGCCACGGCGGCGGTGGAGGCCGACGCCGACGGGAGGCGGGTGCTGGGGTGGGTGCGCGAGATGTACGCGTTCTCCGCGGCCGTCGCGGCGGCGACCGCGGCCGGCGCCATGGCGCCGCCGGCCCTGCCGGCGCCGCCGCTGTCACCCTTGATCGCACAGCCGCCCGCGGACGCGGACGCGGGCGCGGCGGCGGCGCTGCACTACACGTGGGGCGCAAACATCACCGACCGCGGCGGGGCCCCCGTCTGGGCGTTTGACAAGCGCGCCTGGACGGACGCCGCCCTCGTCTCCTCCCCGCCCACGCTGGCGCCGGTGCCGGAGTGGGAGGAGGGGTGGCGGTTGGCGGGCGGGGAGCGCGTGAGCGCGGAGCTCGCCGCGACGCTCGCGCGGGAGGCGGCGGCCATCAACGCCGCGGTCGCGTCCCTGCCCAAGCTCGGGGAGCGGCAGTGATTTGGGGCGTGGTGGGCGCGTGGTGTGGTGCTGGCTGCTTTGTCTTTGGCGCTTTGGGCAGCGGTGTGTGACGGGGCGCGTGCACTCTGCCGCTCTTCGGGGTCGGGCGCGCCACCGCCGCTCTCGCCGACCCCCGCCGCGCCCATGTCGGTCGCGGCCAAGCTGCCGCGCCTGCTCGGCGTCGTCGGGTCGGGCCAGATGGGGACCGGCATCGCGCAGGCGAGGCGCAGGGGGCGGGCATCGGGCGCGCCGCGCCGCCGCGCCCGCGCCCACCCTCCTCCTCCTCTCAGGTCGCCGCCATCAAAGGCATCAACGTGCTGCTCGTAGACACCGACGACCGCGCCCTGGAGCGGGCGCGCGCCAACCTGTCGCGCGCGCTCGACCGCGCCGTCGCGCGCGGGCTGGACGAGGAGACCGGGAAGGGGCTCGACAGGGCGGGGGCGGATGCCGCGATGGCGCGGGTGTCGATGGCGAACAGCCTGGAGGTGGGTGGGATGGTGGGCAGAGTTTTTTCGCGGCGCCGCCCGTCGCCTCGCTCGCCGACCTCCGCGTCCCCCGCCTCCCTCCCCAGGCCATGCACGCCGCCGACTTCGTCGTCGAGGCCGCGCCCGAGTCGGAGCCCCTCAAAAAGGCCATCTTCGCGGCGCTCGACCGCGCGGCGCCGCCCGGCGCGACGCTCGCGTCGAACACGTCGTCGATCTCCATCGCCCGCATCGGCGCCGCCACCACCCGCCCCGCCTGCGTCGTGGGCCTGCATTTCATGAACCCGGTGCCGCTCATGCCGCTGTGCGAGATCGTGCCGAGCGTGGCGACGAGCGAGGCGACGCTCTCGTCTGCCCGCGCGCTGGCCGCCGCCATGGGCAAAACCACGATCCTCGCCCAGGACCGCCCCGGCTTCATCGTCAACCGCATCCTCATGCCCATGATCAACGAAGCCTTTTTCGCGCTCATGGAGGGGGTGGGGAGCGCGGAGGACATCGACAAGGGGATGAAGATGGGGACGTCGCACCCGCTCGGGCCGCTCGCCCTGGCCGACTTCATCGGGCTCGACACCTGCCTCTCTATCATGCGCGTCCTGCACGACGGGACCGGGGACAGCAAGTACCGGCCGTGCCCGCTGCTGGTGCAGCACGTCGACGCGGGGTGGGTGGGGAAGAAAGCGTTCCGGGGGGTTTATACGTATGCGGAGCCCCTGAATTGAGAGAGAGGGGAGAGGGGGGTGGTGCGCGAGTGCTCGGTTCTGTTGCAGTGTCAACGAAAGCAGCCGTCCTTGTCTTTTCTCAGTCGCACCCCGAAAACAGCGCGCGGGAGAGGGGGCGCCCGGGCGCCCCCGGTCCGGCCGTGCGCCGCTTGCGGGCGGGCGTGGTGGCCGCACCCATGCAGGCGGGCGGTGAGGGGCAAAGTGTGACGGCGGCGGCCGCCGCCGCCGCCGCCTCGGCGCGCGTCGCGCCCCACCCGCCTCCTTGCCCGGTGTGCAGCCCCAGCACCGCGCCAGCGACGGCGCGAATGATGTTCTCGCAGTCGCGCAGGGCGGGGTGGGCGTCGACCGCGCGGATGGCCGGCAGCGAGAGCCGCGCGACGCCGACGCAGCGCTCGACAAGGGCGGGCAGCGAGGAGCTCCGCGTCTCGATGTCTGCATCCACCCACGCGGCCAACGCCGCCCACGCGGCGTCCTCGGTGGCGGCCAGGGCGGGGTCGGCGAGGACCGACGCGACGGCCGACGCGTCGAGCGCGGCCCAGCCGGCCGCGTCGGCGGCTACCGCGTCGCCGAACCAGCGCACGCAGGCAGAGCGCGCGTCGTCCAGGAATGCGGGCACGCCAGAGGCCCTCGCGGCGGCGAGCAGGGAGAAACAGGTCTCGGGCGCCAACCGCGCGCGCAGCGCCCCCGCCAGCGCCCCCAGCGCGGCCGCGCCCGCGCCCACGCTGCCGGTGGCGGCCAGGCGGGGCAGTCTGACGTCGGGGCAGGCGGCGGCGGTGGCGGGGAAGAGGGCGCGCGCGAGCGCAGCCAGCGCGGGGTGCGGCGCGCCGCCGTCCAGGGGGGCGCCCGTCGCGGCTTCCACCGCGAGCGTGACCGCGGTGCCGGCTTGGGAGGTCAGAGGGAGAGAGAAGAGGGGGGGCGAGGCTGGAGAAAAAGGGAGGGCGCGCGCGGGTCAGGGTGGGGGACGGGGGCGGCGCTCCCATGCCCCGCGCGCGGCGCCCAGCATCCACGCTGGCATCGCCGCGCGACGGCGGCGCCCGCCCTCCTCCCCTCGGCGCGCCCGTTTCAAAGGCGTTGTTAGGCGGGTGGAGCGGGGCGGATGCCCGGGCGCCCAGCCCGCCCCACACCCCTCTGTCCCCACCTGATGCTGATCCTGCCACCGCCGACACCAGCCTGCGCGTGTCGTCCTCGTCGGCGGGCAGCCCCGCCAGCACGCGCGCGAGCGCCGCGACGCCTGCGACGGTGGCCGCGTGCGCGGTCAGCACGCCGCCGCCGTCCATGGGTGGATGAAGGGTGGAGCGAGGAGTCGTCTGGGGGCGGCGGGAGGGTGCCGAGGGACGGGGGCGGCGGGCGCCGCGGATGCAGTGCCGGCGCGCGCCGCAGCGAGCCTGTCACACCTCGCGCGACGCCCGCGGCCCCACCGCGCCGCCCCGCCGTCGTTCGCATCGCGCCCCGCCGCGCGCGCGACCGCCGTCCCGCGCCGCCGCCGCTGCGCCGCCGCCGCCGCCGCCCGCCGCCGCCCGCCGCCGCCTCGGGTGCGCTCGCGGGCCGCGGACGGGGCACGGCGTGCCCGTGCGACCCCGCGAGCGGCGCCGACGCCCCCCTTTCTTCAGTCTTAGGATGACGACCGCGCACCGCCCCACCTGGGCGCCCGCCAAGGGCGGCGAGGACCAGGGCGGCTTCAAGAGCTATGCCGGCACGCGCATGACGCGCGCCAAGGACTTGCAGGTGGAGGGCAAGCTCAAGCTGCGCGCCGCGCTGGAAGCGTCGCCCGCTGACGACATGCGCGCCGCCCTCGAAGCCCGCGAGCGCAAGGCGGCGCGCGAGGCGCGCGCGGCCGTGTTTGACGAGGAGCGGGAGCGGGACGTGCAGCTGCTGGAAGGTGGGGGTGGGGGGGCCGGCGCGCTCGCCGTCCCGCTCGTCGGCCACGCCGCCGACGCCGACGACGCGTCCGACGTCGGCTCCGCGTCGTCCGACTCGGGCGACGACAGCGACGACGACGAGGCGGCGTTGCTGGCCGAGCTCGCGCGCATCAAGGCCGAGCGCGCGGCGGCGGCCGCGACCGCGCGCGCGGCGGCGGACGCCGACGGCGAGGCCGGCCTGCGCGCCGAGGTCCTGGGCGGCAATCCCCTGATGGCGGCCGGCGCCGCCGGCGCCAGCGGCGGCGGCGAGTTTGAGGTGCGGCGCGGGTTCGGGGACGACACCGTCTTCCGCAACGCGGCGCGCTCGGAGCCCGACGCCCGCGCCCGGGGCGCGTACGTCAACGACACGCTGCGGTCGTCGTTCCACCGGCGGTTCCTGGACAAGTACATGCGGTGACAGGGGTGGAGGGGGGGCGGCGCGAGCGTGCGCGTAGGTAAAAGACTGCTGCGCGCGGCGCGTGGTGTGCTGCGCGCGCGAGGCGACACCAAACACCCCCACACACCCCTGTGCAAACCAACCCTTGCCGGCTCACGCCTCGAGACTCTTCGGGCTTTCGAGTGACGCGGGACAGGGCAACACTGGCGCGACGCGCTCCCCCCGCCCCCTCACGCGCCGCCCTCGCCCGGCTCCTCGGCCGCCGCCGCCGCGGCCGCCGCCGCTTTGCGCCCCCGGTCCACCAGCCAGGGCAGGCGGCCGCCGGAGCCGGTCGCACCCGCGCCGCGCAGGCGGTCGGCGGTGGCGGCGATGCCGTCGAGGCGCGGGTGCAGGGTCATCGCCGCCTCGAGGCACGCCAGGGCGGCGTCCCGGTGGCACGCGCCGCCCGCGACGTCGCCGATCGCGTCGGCGGCGGCGGCGAGGCCGAGGTGCACCATGCCGGCGCCCGAGGCGGCGGCCCAGTGGTAGGGGTTGAGGTCGAGCACGGTTTCGCAATCCTCTAATGATTCCGCCAAATCCCGGGCCAGGAACCTCGCCGTCGCGCGCGCGTTCCACGCCTCGGCATACCCTGGCGCCGCGTCGATCGCCTTGGAATACGCCGCGACCGCGCGCCCCAGCGCCGCCCTCGCCCTCGCCCCCCCAAGCCCCGGCGCCGCCGCCGCCGCGAGCGACGCATCGCCCTCGTCCATGGCCGCCGCGGCAGCTGGCGACGGCGGCGCGCGAAAGGCGGCCCGCAGCGCGGCTTCAGCCGCCGCCGCAACCGGTTCCGGCGACCCGGGGTCGGCCAGCAGCGCCGCCAGCGCGGGCCACGCAAACTCGGCCGCGTGCGGCGCGGCGCGCAGTAGGGCGTCGGCCCGGTCGGACGCCGACGCGCCGCCCCGCGGCGACGCGGCTTCGAGCGCCGAGAGGACGAGTTGCCGCCCCGCAGGCAGGCCGCGCGCCGCTGCGGCCACCGCGTCCTTGAGCTGAGCGGCTTCTTGAAACCGTTCGTCCGCCACCGCGGCGTCCAGGCGGCGGCGCAGCAGGGCGACGCGCGCCCACGCGTCGTCGGCGGGGGTGGAAGAGGCCGAGGGCGGGAGCGCGTGGCGCGCCCGATGGTGCGGGAGACGGCGCGGCCGCACGCCGCCCGCGGGCGGGAGGCGAGGGAGGGGGCGGGCGGGCATTGCTGCCGTGTTGTGAGCGAGAGCGCGAGGACGGCGCGCCTCACTCTGCTCCCGCCCTCCTTCCGCCCACCATGCCGTGATCCGCTCGATGTCGTCCGCCCCCCCTCCCCGGTCCCTGGCGGCCGAGGGCGGCCGCCGCGCGCCGGTGCGGCGCGCAAACCGCGCGCCCGCAGTCGCCGGCCTCGCACTGCTCGCCCTGGGCGGCCTCCTGGTGCTGCGGCGATCCAATGATGACGCGCGCGGCGGCGCGGTGCCTGCGGCCCGCCGCGCGGGCCCTCGAACAACAACGCCCCGCGCGGTCGTCTTCGTCGGCGTCCAGACCGCGCCCACGCCCGACTCGGCCGCCCGCAGGGCCGCCCTACGTGGCGCCTGGTTTCCCGCGACGGCCGCCGCGCTGGCGCGGGCCGAGGCCGAAGGCCGCGTGAGGGCGCGCTTTGTCGTCGGCGACGCGCCCGACGCGGCGGCCGAGGCCGTGCTGGCGGCAGAAGCCAAATCATACGGCCCAGCATTCCTGCGCCTGCGCGGCCACACCGAGGCGTACGACGCGCTCGGCAACAAGAGCGTGGCCTTTTTCCGCGCCGCGCTGCGCGACGCGCCGGGGGCGGCCTACATCGTCAAGATCGACGACGACGTCTTCCTGCGCATGGACCGGGTGCCCGCCGTGGCAGCTCAGTGGGGGCGCATGGGCGTGGACGTCGCGGGGTGTGCGAAAAACGGGCCGGTGTTGAACGACCCGGCGCTCAAGTGGTCTGAGCCCGCGGCCGCGTTGCTCGGCGACTCGTACTACACGCATTTTTGGGGGTCGGCCTACGTCCTCTCCGCGCGCGCCGCGGGCGCGGTCGCGGCCCTGGCGGCCGACGGCGTTGCCGGCCTGCGCGCGCGCGCGCTCGCGAACGAAGACACCCAGCTCGGCCTCTGGCTCCTCGCCCTGGCCGCCGCCCACTACGACGACAGGCGCCTGTGCTCGCCGGGCTGCGACGGGGCGGCGGTGGCGGTGTACGACTACCCGACGTGCGCGGGGTTGTGCGACGCGGTCGAAGCTTTGGCCCGCCTCGCGACCGACCCCGCGTGCGCGGGTGGAGGCAGCGACCCGCCGCTGGTGCCCGAATTGATCCGCATGCAGGGGCTGTAAAGAGAGTGGTCCACAGTGCTCGCACCCATCTCCTCCTCGTCTCTCAAAACCGGCCCCGCCACGCCGCCATCCGCGTCGCCACCACCAGCCCTAGCCTGCCCGTGTCCGGGTTGAGGGAGGGGTGCAGCGGGTCGAAGCCGGCGGCCTCGAGCGTCGCGAGCGCGCGGCTCACGCCGACGCCCTGCAGCAGGTAAGCGGCCGCCCCCGGTGGCGCGTCCTGCAGCAGCCGTCGCGCCGCGTCCAGGTGGGAGGCTGCGGCGGCCGCCACGGGGTGGGCGGCGTCGGCGAGACCGGGCGGTGGCGGCGCAGCGCCAGAGGCGGCCGCGAAGATCGATTCCTCGCTCACGCCGGCGGCGGCGAGAGTTTCCGAGGGGAGGTAGCATCGACGGCGGGAGGCGTGGGCGCGCGTGCCGCGCAAGACGGCGACGAGGGACGCGGCGACGCCGATGTGCGACGCGGCGTGGTCGGCAGCGGCGCGGTCGCCGCTCGAGGCTCCATCGCCCACCCTCCCCGCATCCAGGTGCAAATACAGCATTTGAGACGCAGTTTCTTCTCCATACGCCTCCAAGGCCGCCACGGTCGCCGGCGGCGCGGTCGCCGCCGCGTCGGCCGCGCGCGCGGCCGCGACGCGGCCGAGCCGGTAGCGCGTCGAGGCAGGGGTGAGCCCTCCGTCCGCCACCGCAGCGGCTAGGGAGCGCGCAACGGGGTGGGCGGGCGGGTTGCCAGCCGCGGCCGCTCCCGCGGCGTCCTTCCACCAGAGCGCGCGCGCGGCCGCGAGCGCGGGCTCGGAAGCTGCGGCCGCCACCGTTTCCGCGTTGAACGCGCGCAGAGCGAGGGCCCCGGGGCGGGCGGCTAGGGGCAGCAGGGCGACCCAGAGGAAGTTGTCGTAGTCTTGCAAGCTGCAGGGGAGGAGGATGGGGGTCAGCCGGAGACCGCGGCCGGCGCGGCGCCGGCCGCCGCCTCCCCCCATTCCGCACCGCACGACGCGCGCGCAGTGCTCAGAGTCTGCGCGCCTCGTCGCGGTCGCGATCGTGGACGCCGCACGGCGGGCCGCGGCGGCTGCGGCGGCCATGGCGGGCGCGCAGCTGGTGTGCGCCGGCGGTGACGGCGGCGTCCTCTCTTCACCGCCCCGCTCCCTGCCCCGCCACGCAGGCGCCACAGAGCATACACGCAAATCACTCACACTCACTCAGCCAGCCCTCTCAGTCGGCCCCCGCCGCCGCAGCCTTGCGTTTCTTCTTCTTCGCGTCGGCCTCGTCGTCCGGCTCGGCCGCATCAAAGGAGCGCCAAGGCCGGCGTGGCGGCTGGTCGCCGCCGTCATCGCCGCCGCCGGGGCCGCCGCCGGGGCCGCCGCCGGGGCCGCCGCCGGGGCCGTCGCCACCCCCACCACCAGCCCCGCGGTCGCCAAACCGCCACGCGTAGAGCGACCGCGACGAGCCCGCCACGATCAAGTCCGGCACCCGCGGGTGGAAGCGGGCCACCGTCACGATCGTCGACAACCCCGGGTCGAGGCCGACGGCCAGGGAGCGGCCGGTCGCCGCGTCGAGCACGTCGAGCGGGTGGAGCGCGGCGCCGCACACGGATTCCGAGATGTAGCGGCCGATGGTGATGCGGCGCTCGCTTGGGTCGGACGGGTCCCACTCGGCGCGGAAGGGGGTGAGGTAGCGATTGAAATCGTGGGAATGAACGATCGTGCGCGCGGGCGCCTTGCCCGACGCCGCGCACACGGCATCGTCCCACACGCGGAGCCGGTTGTCGGTCGTGGTCGTCAGCACGCGGCGGCCGGTGGCCGGGGAGAAATAGGAGGCCACGACCGCGCCTTTTTCGTGGCCGGCAAGGCAGGTGATGAGGGCGGGGCCGCCCGGCTTGTGGGAGCGCCCGTCGGAGGACAGGGAGAGGGCGCGTATGTCGTGGAAGCGCGCCGTCCAGTCGCCGCCGCCGGTGAGGAGCAGGTTGGGGTCGGCGGTGGAGAGCGAGGCGGAGTGCACTTTGCCCTTTTTGTGCAGCTGGGCCGCGCCCGCGGGGGTGGGGGAACGCGCGTCGCAGAGCCAAATGCGGCCAGAGGTGTCGCCCGCGACCTGAGGGAGGGGGAGAGAGAGAGGAGGGAGGTCGGCAAGGGCTGCGCGCGCGCGCGGCCACTGGCCCTTAACCCTCTTTTGCCCCACCATCAGCCCGCGCTCCGCCGCGACGTCCAGCCCCGCCAGCTGCCCCCACGTCTTTTCGTCCGACACGCCGTCGATCCAGCCGCCGGGGTTGAGGTGGAGCGGGGTGGAGACAACGGCGCGCTCCGACACGTCGATCAGCTTGAGCGCGCCGTCGCTGCCCGTCGACGCGATGAGGGAGCCGGGGCCGTAGGCGCGCAGAGTGTTGACATTGGCGGCGTGCGGGCGGAAGGTGGCGCGCTCGGCGACGGCTTCAAAGTCCCAGACCGCGACGCCGCCGCGCTTGTCGCCGGAGACGGCAGTGCGGTCCGAAGCGCCGGGGAATTCGATGGCGGTCACGCGCCGCGTGTGGAGGCGGAGGACCGCCGCGTCGATCGTGAGCGAGGTTGAGGAAGGCGGAGGGGGTGGGGCGCGGGCGGAAGGGGCGCCGCCGCGTTCGCGGGCGGCGAGCGCGGCCAGGACGCGCGTTGACGCCGCGCGCGCGTCGGGCGTGGTCCCGTGGCCGGGCGCGACGCGGTAAGGGCACGTCGCGGTCGTGTGCCCCATGCGGCGGCAGAGGAAGCAGGCCTTGTTCTGGGAGACAGGGGGGGGAGGGCGCAAAAGTACGCGGCAGGGTGGGAAAAAAAAAAATCGACCGCCGTCGGCCGGCCTCCGCTCTCTCTCCACTCTCTATCCACACTCTCCAACACTCACCGGACAGTCCACATAGACCGAACCAACAAATCCGGCGCTGTGGCCCCGCTTGCCACAGACGTGGCAGGACAGGCCTTCACCGACGCCAGCGCCGCCGAGCTGGAGGCGCACGCCGCCCACGGGCGCGGTCGCGGGCGTGCGCGGTGGCGGCGGGCCCGTGGGCGCGCGCAATGGCCCCGGCGTGGGCGAGCGGGACGCCGACGGGCGCTCGTCGTCCGACGACGCGTCGTCGGACGACTCCGAGTCGGGGCCGTCGCCGGCCTGGAACCAGCGGGACGACCGCATCGTGCGCTGCGGGTGTGGCGCGCGGCGTGGCCGCGCATCGGCGCACACTGCCGCAATGCGTACCTCGCCCTGCCGCCCGGCCGCGCACGGCGCCGCGTGCGGCGTCCCCACCGCGCGTGGCCTCGCCACGGCGCGCAGCGTCGCCACTGCGCGCGGCGTCGCCCCCCGCCGCGTTCCGCCCCCGGCCCGCTCGCTCAAAGACGACAACGGAATTGGTCACCGGCATGACTGGCGGGTGGACGACATGCATTCTAAAGTGCTGCAGTACTTCGATGCGTGGAGCGGCAAGGTGGGATTGGAGATGCGGCGACTGGGCGGGCTGTGCGGCCTTTCCGCGCCGCCGCCGTCCGGCCCCGGCCTCCCGCCTCCCGCACGAAGTCGCGTGTCGTGTTGGATCGAGCATCGGGTGCGTCGGGCGCTCGCTCAAGCCTCGCGGCGCCCAACCGCCACCCCGACCCCCACCCCACTCCAGGCCGACGCCGCCACCGTCGCGTCCACCCTCCTGGACGACGCCAGCTTCGTGCACATCGACGAGGTGTGGGCCGGAGCCGAAGTTGTCACGGGGGCCAAGGGCTTTACCAAATTCGTCGCCGCCACGCGCGCCTCCTACCCCGACCTCGCCATCACCGTCGAAGACTACGGCCCCGCCGGCCCCCACCGCCTCTTTGTGCGCTGGACCGGCGCGGCCACAAACCTCGGCGCGCGCCACGGCCACACGCCGTCGCGCCACTCGTCTGCGCTCAGCGGCATCGACCTCTTCACGTTCACGCCGGACCGGGCCGCGATCACGGAAGTTTTGGTCTACCGCACGCCGCTCGCGGAAGACGTGGCGGAGCTGGCGGAACGGGTGGCCGGCGTCGGCGGCGACGCGCACGAGCTGCGGCTCAAGCGGCTGGTCGACAAAAGCCGGGATTAAGTAGGGCTTTGAGAGAAGGAGTGGGGCGTTTTCGGCCGCGGGGACGCAACCGCGAGGGCTTTTGGTGGTGGGAAGAGGAAAGGTAGATGTGGCACATTGTTTCTGTGTTCACCTCCCAACACTCGCCCGCCGTCACCCACCTCCTCCTCCTCCTGTCCCGCCACCCCCCACACACCATCCTCCGTGCGGTGCGCTCTCGTCTTGCAGATGCGTTCGACCCCCGGCGCGCGGTGGCACCCCGTTTCCGCCCCAGCGCGCGCCTCTCCCTCCCTCTTTCACTTTTTGCGCGCCCCGCCGCCGCCCGCGCCCGCCTTGCGCTTGCCAGCCGGCGCGGCCGCCACCGGAGCCGGCCCTTCTTCCGCGTCCGGCGCTTCCGACGCCCACGCGGCGTGCGCGTCGACCGCGGCCGCGGCGTCGCCCTCGCCGCGTTCCACGAGGAAGAGGGAGAAGGCGGCGCCCATAGCCACGCCCCGCGTCACCACGCCGCCGAGCGAGGGCACGACGTCGGGCTTGGCCGACGATTTCTTGCCGCCGGGGCCGTAGCCGAGCTCGTGGTGGAGCGCGTGGCCCCAGGCCACGGTGGCGCGGTCGCCGTCCTCGGCCGTCGCGGCGCACGCGAACGTCGCCCCCCCCGACGCCATCGCCGTCACCGCCCACCCCGCCAGCTCCGTCACGGGGAACGGGCGCATCGTGTTGTCGCCCGACACTTTGAGCTTCCCCCAGCCCATCAGCTGGCCGCCCGCCATGGCGCAGTGGGACGAGGTGGTGCCGGCGCAGGCGACGCCGGTCGGGTCGGCGGGCGTGCGGCCGGTGAGGCCTTCGACGAGGCGCGGCGCGAATTCGTCTTGCTGCACCGTGTGCCCCAGGCGGCCATACCCCCCGTTGCCCCACGTGTACGCACACCCGTCCTCGGTCAGCGCCAGCGCGTGCTGGGCGCCGGCCGCGAGGCGGGTCACGGTCTTGTCGGCGAGCGCGCCGCCGACGCGGCGGGGGGTGGGCTGGGGGGTGTACTTGAGCTTGACCGAGGATTCTTTCGAGTTGTATCTAAAAGGCGGGGGAGGGGGGGGGGGGAGGCGGGAAAGTGGGCGACCGCGGTGGGAGACTCCCTCCTCCCCTCTTCTCCTCCCTTGCATCCTCTCACTCGTGGTCTGTCCCGTGCCCCAGCACCCCGTGCTGGGGGTGGCCGGCCGACCAGACGGCGCCGCCCGCGAGCCAGAGGGAGAAGTCGACGCCGGCCGCGGCGGCGGTGCAGCCTTCGACGCCCACCACGGGCGCCGGCGTCAGCTGCAGGTCGTCGGCGCCGCCCTTGACGCGGACCGACCCCAGCCCCAGCTGGCCTTGGGTGTTGTTGCCGGCCGCGAGCGAGGTGCCGTCGGCGAGCGCGACGAGCGTGTGCGACTTGCCGGCCGCCGCGGCGACCGCCTTGCCGCCGCCCAGGTCGACAACGGTCGGCTTGTTGCGCTGGCACAAGTCGCCCAGACCCAGCTGCCCTTTGTCGTTGCGCCCCCACGCAAAGAGGCGGCCGTCGGCGGCGCCAGCGAGGGCGTGCAGGGCGGCCGGTCCCGACGCGACAAAGGAGACGGGGATCGATTCAAAGAAGGACAGGCGCACCGGGGCGGGGTGCGTGGGGTAGGTGGCGGCGCGCTTCGCGAGCTCGTCTTTCGAGACCTGTTTGCCGGCCTGCGACGGGGTGAGGGGTGGTCGGCGGCGCCCTCCCGCGCTCCCGCCGGCTACTCCGTGGCCCCTGGCGGCCCCTGCGCCGCGCGCGCGAGCGCGCGTGAGGTCGACTGCGCCGCCCGGACCGCGCGCGCCCATCGCGCCCACCGTCGCGAAGTCGCTCGACCCGGCGTACAACACCACGGTCTGCGGGGCGTCTCCGGAGGCCATGGCGTGCGAGGCGAGGCGTGTTTGTGCAGAAACAGAGTGAGCCGGCGCTGGCGCCGGCGCCCATCGCCCGCCACTCTCGTTCGCTGCGCTGTCCGTTCCGGCCACGGCGCCCTTCCAATGCTGGCGCCGCCACCATGGATCGCTTACAACGTGCGCATCATGAGGCTTCGAGCCCGCCGACGCAGTCTGGCCGCTCGGCTTGCTGCGCTCGACCGCGCGCTCGGCTCGCGTCCGCCCACGCGTCAGGGCGTCTTTACAGCCGCCGCTGTCGCTTCCGCTGCGACGACGGCGGCCAGCGGGGCGGCGGCCGCTGCCGCCGGTGGCGCGGCGGCGACCGCGGCGTGCGCGACCGTGCTCGGCGCGGCGACGACGGTGGGCCTCGCCCTTGCCGCCGCGGCGGCCGCGTCCGAGCGTCTGGTACGCGACTGGTGGTGGCAGGTGACCGAGGGGCGGATGTGGGGCGCAGGCGTGTGAACAATTGATTGCAGGGTGCGGAGGGTAACGCGCGCCGGCGCGCGTTAGGGAAGGCACACCGCAAGCAGGCCGCCTCCACCGCGGCCGCGGCGACACCGCCGGCTGCGGCGTTGGCTGCGGCACTCGGCGTTCACGCGCCGCCCTGGGTCCGCGTGAGCGCCCCCACGGCGCATCTCACCTCTCCCACCTCTTACGCCAAAAACAGAAAGCTCAGCGCCGACCCGACGCACAACCCAATCACGAGCGCCAGCACCGCGACAGTCCCCGCGTCCTCGGCGTCGCGGCCGTGCAGGCCGGCGGAGGCGCGCATGAAGCAGGACGCGGTGACGTATCCGTTGGTCACGCCCAGAGCGCCCGACACGACGGCGACGCCGGCGGCTGCAGTCGTGGTGGAAGTGGTCCGCGCGGCAAAGATCAGCGCGGGCACAAAGCCGGCCCGCGCGAGCGCGAGGACGAGCAGCGTTTTTGGCTGCGGCGTGCGCGCGGCAACCCAGGGAATGGCGGGGATCATTTTGCCGGTGAGGTCGGCGGCGTTGAAGAGCAGCGACACTAGAATGAAATACCAGTCGCCGAGCCGCGTCGCTTGGTCGGCAAACGCGCCCGGAAAGAGGGCGATGGTCACGGCATAAATCGCAACCATGGCGGCTGCAGTGGGCCACACGTGAGCGGCGACGCGGCGGCGATCCGGTGGCGGGTGGAGGAGGCGGGGAGGCGGGCCGGCCTCGAGCAGCGGGAGCGGGCCCCCAGAGGACGACCCGTCCGACCCGGGCGCGGGCGCGCGGGGCGCGAGCTCGACCTCGGGCGTGGCCACCCCCTTCCTCGCCTCTGCGTGCTCCGCCGAAAGCCTGCGCCACACGCTCGTGCGCGGCAGGGCGACCCCGTACAGCACAGCGGCCACGCCGCACTCGGCGGCTGACGTCGCGAAAAAGGCGACGACCGCGGCGCGGCCGCCGCCGGCGGCCGACGGGAGCGCGGCGCGGGTGACGACTCGGAGGAGGGAGGTGACGACGCCAGACACCGCCGTGCCACCGACGACAGCTTGAGTGTAGGCGGGAGGGAGCAGCGCGGTCTCTCCGTAGACGGCTGGCTGGCTGAGTCCGTCGGCGACGCCGACGAGCGCCGCGACGGCGAGCGCGGCTGCGAGCGGGGCGGGGGAGAGGGCTTCCACCAACGGGAGGATTACCATCAGCACGGCATACGCCGTGAAGCCGCCCACGATGCGGGCGCGAGGCTTGGTCGATTCGTGGCGGCCGAGGAGTCCGACCATGCAGATCAACGTCGGCGCCAGGTAGCACGCGGTCAAGAGCCGCGCCACGCTGCGCCCGGGGTGCGCTGCCTGGAAATAGTCGGCAGCGGATATCAGCGCGTTCCATGGGGCGAGCACGGCGATCCCGGCGACGAAATGGATGCTGTAGGCAGACGCGTCCTGAAAAGAGGGGCGGCGGTTGGGGACCGGCGCGTCTCCTCGCGCCTCCACTCCCGCTCCCAGCGCTCGCATTGCGCCACCGAGCACACGCACCACGCGGTCGCCGCCGGCGCTCGCCATCGCGGGCGGCATGCGCGGCGCGCCGCGGCGACGGCGACTCGCGCCACGCCGTGTGCCCGGGCGGGGGCGGGCGCCGGGAGCGCTTTCGGCAGGCGGCCGGCCGGCGAGGACTGGTGTGGGCGCGCCGCTGTGGCCGTGCTCTTCACTCTCGCCCGCCAACGATGGCGCCCTCGCTCGCAGACCCGTCGTCCCTAGCCAACCCAGACTCGATCGCCGCACGCCACCTGGTGTGCTCGTGGCCGCCGCAGGCGGCGGCGCGGCGGCGCGTGCGGCGCAGGCGCGGCCCGACGACGACCCCTCCCCTCTGCCCTCCTCCAGTCGCTCGCCCTCACCATCGATTTCGACGCGCGCGTCGTCTCCGGCACCGCGACATGGACATTGGCCGTGGTGGAGGCCGGCGCCGGCGTGGAAGCCTGGTTTGACACGCACGGGCTTGCGGTCGAGCGCGCGCGCGTCCACGGCGTCCCCGCCGCCCACGCGCTCGACGCCGCCCACCCCGTACTCGGCCGCCGCCTGCGCGTGTCGCTTCCTGAAGGCCTGGCGGCCGGGGACGAGGTGGAAGTGGGGATCGATTATTCAACCACCGCTGCGTCGACCGCCCTGCAGTGGCTGGCCCCCGCGCAGACCGCGGACGGCCACCATCCGTTCCTGTTCAGCCAATGCCAAGCGATTCATGCCCGGTCGATGGTTCCGGTCCAGGACGCGCCGGGGGTCAAGTTTACGTACGACGCGCGCGTCACGCTGCCCGCCGGCCTCACGCCGCTGATGAGTGCCATCATGGAAGATGGGAGTGGAGTCGACGCGGGCGGCGACACCGCCACCGCCACGACCACGTCCACCTTCACTTTCCGCCAACCCGTCCCGCTCTCCCCGTACCTCCTCGCGCTCGCCGCCGGCCGCCTGGAGAAGGCCGACATCTCCCCTCGTATCGCCATCTGGGCGGAGCCCCCAGTCCTGGCCCGGGCGGCTGCCACCTTTGGCGAGGCCGAAGAATTCCTCGCCGCTGTCGAAGCCGTGACCGGCGCGACCTACCGGTGGGGCCGGGCCGACGCGCTAGTGCTGCCGCCGTCTTTCCCGTACGGCGGCATGGAAAATCCTTGCATGACCTTCCTCACCCCGACCCTTCTCGGCCCCCTCACCGCCCCGGTCGACACCGGCCCCGCGTCTGTCGTCGCGCACGAGCTCGCGCACTCCGTGTTTGGCAACGACATCACGTGTGCGACGTGGGCCGACTTTTGGCTCAATGAAGGCTGGTGCGTCTGGTGCGAGAGGAAAGTGCTCGCCCGCGTGCGGGGTCCCGAGGCGGCCGCTCTTTCTGCGCTCGCGGGGTCCAAGGCGTTGGCCGACGCTGTGCGGCGCTTCGGCGACGGGCATGACTACACGCGGCTCGTCACGCCCCTCCCCCCCGGCGCCGACCCGGACGACGCTTTCAGTAGAATTCCGTACGAGAAAGGGTGCGCGTTTGTGTGCGCGCTGGAAGCCGCGGCGGGCGAAGCCGCGTTTGGCGACTGGGTGCGGGGTGTTTGGGTGCCCGCGCGCCGCGGCGGCGTCGCGTCGGCGGCCACCCTGCAGGCTGATTACGCTGCCGCCTTTCCCGCCGCTTCATCCACCATCGACTGGGACACCTGGCTCCACGCGCCCGGCCTCCCACCCGGCTTCGGCGCGGGCGCGCCCGGCGAGCCCGCGGCGGGCGACCCGGCCGCCGCGCGCGCGCGCGCGGCCGAGGCGGCGGCGGCGGCGTGGGCCGCGGCGGCAGCAAAGGGCGGGCCCGCGCCGAGCGAGCCGGCCGACGCCGACGTGGCGGCGTGGCCGGCCGAGGTGGCCGCCCACTTCTTGGACGCGCTCGCGGACGGAGTCGCGCGCGCCGGCGCGCCCCTCCCCCGTGCGCTCGCGTCCGCCCTGGGCGACCGCGGCGGCCTCGCCTCCGCCACCGCCCCCGAGGTCCGCGCCGCGTTCTTGTGCCTGGCGGCGCCGAGCGGGGAACCGCGCGCGGTCGCCGGCGCGGCGGCGATGGCCACGGAGCAGGGCCGCATGAAGTACTCGCGCCCCCTGTTCCGCGCGCTGGCGGCGGCCGACAAAGAGCATGCCGTGCGCGTGTTTGAAGGGGTCAAAGAAAGGCTGCACCCCATTTGCACGAAGATGGTCGCGGGCGACCTGGGCGTCGAGTGAGAGAGAGAGAGATGGACGAGGTGGTCGGCCGTGTTGCCGCCGCCACCCTGAAAACGCGACAGCAATCACCTCCCCCCTCCCCCTCCCAACCACGCGGCCGCCAGGTCGCGCGCGAGCGCGGCCGGCCCGCGGCGCGCGCGAGCGGCGTCGGCGGCGGCTTCGAGTTTTCCGGTCGCCGCCGCAGCCCGTTTGAGCGCGGCATCCATGCGCGCTAAAGCCGCCGGCGCAGCCCCACGCGCCAACGCCACGGCTTCCGCAGCCGAGCCTGCGTCGTGCGCCGCAAGCCGCGCCGCCCCCGCGCCGCGCTCGAGCTCGGCCGCCAGCGCGGCCGCCGCCGGCGCGGCCGACCGCACGTGGTCCTTGATGTAGTGCAAGCCGGTGGACGGGTGGTTGGCCAGTTGGAGGGTGGCCTGGCGCGCGGCGGCGACTGCGGCGGTCGCTGGAGGAGAGAGGGAGGGGTCCGCGTCGGCATCGCGCCCTCCCGAGCCCGCCGCGCTGCTTCCACCTCCTGCGCAACCCACCCGCCGCGTCGGAGCCGTCCCGGGGCGGTGGCGGCGGCGCCGGCGCCGGGGCGCGGCGCATGGGGCGCGAGCGCGGCCGAGAGAGTGGCGCCGGTCGCCGCCGCGCCGAGAGGACCGCGCCCACCTCCCCGACACATGTGCGCTAGCGCGCGATCGATCGTTGCAGACACGGCCCACCCCCCCCGAAAACCAAGCACGGGAAAACAAACCAAGGCGCACGGCGCGGCCGGCACCCCTCCCCTCCTCTCCTCGATCAAACCAGCAACACCGCGTTGATGCAGCCGTCGTTCTCCGGGTTGTTGGTCACCTGCGCGTACTTGCCCCACACGACTTTGCCGCCCGGCGTCACCAGGCCGAGCTCCGACACATTGACCTCGATGACCGTCCCCTTGGTCACGACGCCGAGCTGGGTGTAGGACGCGCCGTTGGGGTTCTTTTTGACGCCCAAGATTTGGAGGCAGAAGGTCGCTTTGAGCTCGGGGTGGGTGACGTGCGCTTTCGTCATCCGCAGGCCCGTCGGCCGGATGAACCGCTCGTACTTGGGCGGCTTGCGCGTAAACTGCGGCCCCACAAACGTGACCTTGGTCACCATGCGCTTCCACGTTTTCGCTTTCCGCTTGCCCGAGCGCAGCACGCGAAACATCTCTTGCTCCGCGACGGGGCGCACTTTCGGGAGCGGCACCTCCCACTTGCCCGCCTTCTCCTTGCGCTTTTGCTTGACCGTGTTGGACAGAATTTTGGCGCGGTCGGTTTGGGAGCGGTCGAGGAGGTAGGCGGGGACGGCGGTTCCCGGCGCCGCGTCCGCGACTTTCCTCTTTTGGTCGCGCGCCGCGTGCATGGCAATCGTCTTTTTCATGGTCGCCTTTTCCGAGTACCGCTTCTTGGCCAGCATCTTGCCCTTGAGGCCGAGCGTCGTGCGCGCGGCGGCCGCCCGCTTTTTGACAGAGCGCGCCGCCTTTTTGCGCGCGCGCTCCGCCGTGTCCAGGCGCTGGCCATAGCGCTTGCGGGCGAGCTCGATGTGGTCGCCCTGAGGCATGGCAGGCGGGGGCCGGCGGCGGCGGCGCGAATGCGGCGGCTCGGCGGCGGCGCGCGCGCGCCGGCGGGCGCGGGCGGCGGAGAGGGGAGGTGTGCGTGCGAGGCGCGGGCGCCTGGAGCGCGAGGGAAGGGGGCGCGAGGCCGCCGGGGTTGGGAGTGGCCAGCGTCGGCGGCGGCGGCCGCGCCCCGCCTCCCCACACCCCCGCCCCGCCACCCCTGTCCGTTTCTTTCAACGGCCGCCAACACCATGGACCCCGCCGCCGCCGCCGGCCCCCCGCCCGCCATTGCGCCCAGCGTCTGGGAGGCGGCGGTGAGACGAGAGAGGTGAAAGGAGGGGGCGGTCAACGCACGCGCCCGCTCGCGGCCCCACCCGCCGCCCCTCCCTCCTTTTCTCTCTAGGCCGACGCGCGTGTCCCAGACGACGCGTGGGAGTTTCACGCGCGCAAGGCGGCCAACGACGCGGCCTACCAGGGGCTCGACTACTCTCCCTACGTCTCCACCATGCCCGTCGCGCCGCCGCCGGCGTCGGGCGAGCCGGCGGCGCCCAAGTGGGCGTGGAAGAAGAAAGGGGGTGGGGGTGGGCACTGAAGAGGAGGGAGGAGGGAGGAAGGGGGGAGAAAGGTCGCTGCGCGCTGCCGCGGGGCGCCGCGGCCGCCGCCGGGACCGCGATGATGTTTAAACGAGCCCGCGCGCCGGCCTCCCCAACGCCTCGGCGGTCGCCCCGGCCGCCGCCGCTTTCGCCGCCCGCGCGCGCACCTCGGCCAGCTCCCCGCGCGCCGCCGCCTTCTCCGCCCTGCACGCCTCTTTCCGGGCCGCACACCTCGCCAGCGCGGCCTCGAGGCCGGCAATGTCGGCGTCGGCGGCGAGCACGCGCGAGCGACCGCGCGCGGACGCCGCCGCGGCGGCCAGCGTCGCGCGCGTCACGCGCGCGTGCAGGGCAGCGTTTGTGTTGGAAGAGGGGGAAGAGACGGAGGCGGCCACCGTCGCGGCCGGCGGCACCGCAACCGCAGCCGCCGCTTCGCGCGCGTCGGCGGTCGCCGCGGCGCGCGCGCGGCCCAGCAACGCCTCCACCTCGCCCTCCCGCTCGGCCTGGGTGCGTGCCCGGGTTCGGTCCAGGGCATCGCGCAGGGCGGAGACGTCCGCGTCGACCGCCAGCGAGAGCCCCGCGACCGCGTCGCGCACCGACCGCCACGCCGCGTCCAGGTCGGCCGCCCGGCCGGCCGCGATGGTAGCATCAACGGCATCCGCCAGGCGAATGGCGGCGGCCGCGTCGGCGGCTGGGAGGGCGAGCGTAGCCGCGCCGGCCGCAGCCCGCGGGTCGCCCCTGGCCGCTGCGGCCGCTACCGCGGCCGCCACGGCCGCGGTCGCCGCGTCGGCGGCCGAGCTCACGCGGGCGGTGGCGGCCTCGGCGGCGGCGGCGGCGGCGGCGGCGGGCGCGGCGTCGCCCGGAATAGCGTCGGCGCCCGGCTCGCGCTCTGCGGCCGCCGGCTCGGGCGCGCCGGCGTCCGATGCTGGGCGGTCGCTCTCCATCGGGGTGGAGTGGCGGTGGGGGTATGCTGTGCGGAAGCGGGGTCGGCGCCGTGCGCGCGCGCGCGTTCGCGCACGCGCCGCCGCCCTCTCCGCCACTCTGCGACCTCGCTGCATCGCGCGCGACGGGTGGTGCCCGTTCGCCGCCCCCTCCCCGCACCGGCGCCCGCAACCCCTCTCCCCCCGCCCCCCGCCCCCCATCGCGCCCGATGAACGGTGGCGCCCCCGGCCTCGCCGGCGCCCCCGTGACCAAAGCCATCCTCGTCGCGGTCGGCGCCTCCTCCCTGCTGGCCCAGGCGCGGCGAGGGCCCGTGGGCGCGGCGGCCGCCCTGGTCTCTTTCACCTCCCCCGTCGAGCTCGCCCTGGGCGCCGCTCTCCTCTACCACGGCCGCCTGCTGGAGCGCACGACGGGGTCGTCGGCGTACGCGGCGGGAGCCGCGGTCGCGTCCGTCGTCGGGCGCGCGCTCGCCGCGCTCGCGGCGCGCGCGCTCGGCGCGGCGCCGCCCGCGGCCGGCCCGTACGCCCTCGCCTTCGCCAACCTCGTCCCCTACGTGTGCGACATCCCGCCCGTCACCACCCTGGCCGGCGGCCGCGTCTCGGACAAGGCGTGGGTGTACGGCGTCGCGGTGCAACTGGCCGCGTGCGGTGGCCGCGCCGCCGCGCTGCCCGCCGCGGCCGGCCTTGTGGCGGGACTGCTGCTGCGCGCGGACGTGGGCGGCCTGGGCTCGTTGAGGGTGGGTGGTGGGGGGGTGGGAGGGGTTGGAGGGGTCGACACGCGCGCGCGCGCCGACACGCCCCTCGTCCCTCCTTCCTAGTTCCCGCCGGCCCTTTCCTCCCTCGCCCGCCGCCTGCTGGGCCCGTTCCTGGGCACCCCGCTCAAAGAGTGCACCGTGCTGCCCGCCGCGGGCGGCGGCGGCGGCGGCGCCCGCGCCCGCGGCCGCGCCCGCGCCCGCGCCGCGCCCGCGTGGGCCACGGTCGCGGCCGAGCCGCCCGCCGACGCCGTGCGCCAACTGGTCGCCATGGGCTTTGACGAGGCGTCCTCCCGGGCCGCGCTGCGCCGGCGGGGAGGGGACGTGGCGGCCGCGTTGGGAGAGTTGCTGCCGGGCGCGTGACGGGGGAGGGGGGTGCTTCGTGTCTCTCTTGCAATGCTCTTCACCCGTCACCCGCGCTTCCCGCCTTCCCTCCCGCGCACCGTGACCCGCAGGGGCACCCCCCCGAAGCCGTGCTCGGCGCGCAGGCGGTTGACGATCGCGCGGCGCGCGCTCTCCGACAGGCTCCCCCCCGCCGTGAACGCGACGAACGAGGGCGGCCGGGCGGACGCTTGCGCGAGGTAGCGCACGCGGGCGAGCTCGCCGGGGACGCCGTTGCCGGTGCGGGCGCGCGGGCGCGAGCCGGGGCGGGCGGAGCCGCCGCCCGCCGACGCGGCGAGCCACCGGTTGAGCGCGCCGGTCGACAGCCGCGTCGCCCACGCGGTGTGTGCGGCGACGATGGCAGGTAACAGCGCACCCAGCCCATCGCCGGTGGTGGCCGACAGCGCCAGCGCGGGCGCAGCCGCGACGCGCGGCGCGCGCGCGCCCGCGTCGGCCGCCAGCGCGGCCGCGGTCGCGGTGCGCACCCCCTTGGGCAGCAAATCAACCTTGTTCGCCACCAGCACGACCGCCCGCCCCGCGGTGGCGGCCGCGCCTAGGAGCTGGACCTCGGCGCGGGAGAGCGCGCGCGGCGGCGCGTCGGCGGGCGCGGGGTCGGCCGCCGCGCGCGCAGCCGCCGCCGCCGCGTCGGTGACGAGCACGACGACGTGCGCCAGGTTGAGCCAGCGCCGGGTCTGGGCGAGGGACGAGGCGAGGATGAAGGCGTCGTCGGAAGAAGAGGGGGGGGCGGTGGCGGGCGCGGCGCCGGCGCTCGGCCCTCGGCGCGCGACCGCCGCGTCCCAGCCGGCCGTGTCGACCAGCTCAACCCTCCGCCCCCGATACTCCAAGCTGGCGTGCACCGCGTCCCGGGTCGTGCCGGGCGCCGCGTCGGCGACCGCGCGCGCGCGGCCGAGGAGCGCGTTGGCCAGCGAGCTCTTGCCCGCGTTGGGCAGGCCCACCAGGGCGACGCGCACGGGGCCGGCAGGGTTTTCGGGGTCCGCGGGCGGCGGCGCCGGGGCCGCCGCCGCGGCGGCGTCGACGGCCGGCGCGAGTGCGGCGTGCAGGTCGGCCAGACCGACGCCCGTCGCGGCCGACACGGCGACCGGGTCGCCAAACCCCAGCAGGCGCGCGTCGACGGCGGCCGCCTCGAGCGCGTCGGCCGACACGGCGTCGGCTTTGGTGAGCGCGGCAACGACCAGCGGCTTGGCCGGCGCGCCGCGAGCGCGCAGCCACGCCGCGAGCTCCCCGTCGGCCGGCACCACGCCCGTGCGCGCGTCCAGCAGCAGCACAGCGACGGTCGCTTCGGCCAACACACCCTGCGTCGCTGCCGTCACGGCGGCGGCCAGGGGGCGGGGGCGGCCGGCGCGCGGGCCGGGTTCGAGGCCCGACGTGTCGACGGCGCGAAACCGTAAATCCCCCAGACTCGCCACCCCCTCCCTCCAATCGCGCGTCACGTGCCCGCCGGGGGTGTCCCGGACGAGGGCGGTGGCGCGCCCGGTGAGGCGGTTGAAGAGCGCGGACTTGCCGACGTTGGGCCGGCCGACGAGGGCGACCTGAGATTGGGGTGGGGGCGCGTCGGTTGGTGCGTGCCTTGATGCACGATGAGCCTCCCGCCCTCCCTGCCCCTCCCACTGACCAGGGGCAGCGCGGCGTCTCCGGCGCCGCCGACGTCCGTGCGCCGCCGCGGCGCGCGCGGCGGCTTGACCACGGACGACGCGTGGCGCACACGATGCGCGACGCGCGCGGTGGTGGCGGCCGCGGCGGCCAGCATCGCGGCCGGCGCCTAGCCGGCGGGCGGCATCGGGGGGCGGCGGAGATGTGGCGCGTGAGCTAGAGACGCCTGGAGGACGCACTGATCACCCAGCCGCCCGGTGCGCAATCAAGAGAGTCGCAGAGAGTCACAGGCTCACGCGCACGCGCTGCCAAGCCCTCACTTGGGCACGACAGGGACGACCGCCTCGACCGCCGCGGGCACGGCTGCCGCCACGCCCGCCGCCACGACGCTCACGCCGGCCGCCGCCGCAATCTTGGACGCTGCCGCCAGCGCGTCCGGCGGCGCCGCGGCGAGCAGGGCGTCCAGCGCGGCGATCGCGGCCGCGACGTTCGCGCGCGCTGCCGCCGCGTCTGGCGCGCGCTCCTCGCGCACCGCGGCAAACAGCTCATAGTCGAGCGTCTGCACCGCGCCGAAAAAGGACGCCGGCGCGGCGGCCGCGGCCGCGTTGCCGGACGCCGCGGCAAACTCGCCGACCGCGCGCACGTTGTCGCGCAGGCCCTCGAAAGCGCCCGATCGCAGCAGGATGCGCGCGTCTCGCGGGTTGTGGGCTGGTGAGGGTGTGGAGTGGGGCGTGGGTCGGCTGGCGGCCGCGCGAAGGGTCCCGACCGTGCGCCCTCCCCTCCCTCCTCTCTCTTCTCGTCGTTCACCAAGCAACGGGTCTACCGCCAGCAGCTGCGCGCGCGCCGCCAGCACGGCGGGCAGGTACGCGTCAACAGGCGCGAGCGAGCGCTTGCGGATGTAGGCGCCAAAGCCGCGCGGAGCGGCGGTCGCTGCGGGGGCGAGCGTCGTCGCGGCCGCGGCCAGCATCGCGCCCAGGGCGGCCCGGCGGGGGAGCAAGGCGGCGATTGGGGCGGGCCGCGGGGCGGCGTGTCCGGCGGTTGGGGACGCGCGCGCTCGGGCGATGGCCCCTGGCGCGGCTTGCATCGCGGCGGGGCGGCGGCAGGGCGTGCGGGGCGTCGAACGCCCAGCAAACACGCGCGCCGGTGTGGCGCCACTGGCCAGTCCGACGGCGGCCGTCGCGCTGCCCGCCTGCCCCTCAGCGCCACGCCATGAGCGCCCGCCTGCCCACACATCGCCCTGCGACCCGGATGCCGCCATCGGGCGCGCCGCCCGGCCGCGTGGCGCCTTCCCCGCGCCACTCCCGCCGCGGCGGCGCCCATGCTGCGCCGCCCGTCCGCGTCGCGGCGGTTGCCGCGTCGCCGGGGCGCCCCAAGTTGAGGCCTGGCATCGCGGACAGCGTGACCGAGCTGATTGGTGGGGCGGGAGGGTGGTGGGTCGGAGAAAAGAGGAGGCGTCGAGCGCCACCACGCCCACCTCTCCCCCTTCTCCCCAGGCAACACGCCCATGGTCTACCTCAACCGGGTGACCGACGGCATCGGCGCCCGCGTCGCCGTCAAGCTGGAGACGCAGGAGCCGTGCCGGTCGGTCAAGGACCGGATCGGGCGCTCGATGGTCGCCGACGCCGAGGCCAAGGGGCTGATCGCGCCGGGGAGGACGACGCTGGTGGAGCCGACGTCGGGCAACACGGGCATCGGCCTGGCGTTCATCGCGGCGGCCAAAGGGTACAAACTCGTCCTGACGATGCCCGCGTCGATGTCCCTCGAGCGCCGCGTGCTCCTGCGCGCGTTTGGCGCGGAGTTGGTGCTCACCGACCCCGCCTTGGGCATGAAGGGCGCGGTGGCCAAAGCCCAGGAGATTGCCGCGGCCACCCCCAACGCGTTTGTCCTGCAACAATTCGAAAACCGGGCCAACGCCGCCGCCCACCGCGACACGACCGGGCCCGAGCTGTTGGCCGATGCGGGAGGGGACATCGCGGCCCTGGTGTGCGGCGTGGGCACCGGGGGCACGATCACGGGCGCGGGCGGCTTTCTCAAGGAGAAGAATCCCTCGATTCGCATCATCGCCGTCGAGCCCGCCGAGTCGGCCGTCCTGTCGGGCGGCAAACCCGGCCCGCACAAGATCCAGGGCATCGGCGCCGGGTTCGTGCCGGGCGTGCTCGACGTGGGCGTGTATGACGAAGTGGTCCAAGTCCCGTCCGACGCCGCCGTCGCCATGGCGCGCCGCCTCGCGCGCGAGGAGGGTGTGTTTGCCGGCATCTCGTCGGGCGCGGCCGTCGTCGCGGCGTGCGAGGTGGGCGCGCGCCCCGAATTCAAGGGCAAGCTCATCGTCGCCGTCCTGCCGTCCTTTGGCGAGCGCTATCTGTCGACCGCCCTGTTTGACGAGTTGCGGGGCGAGGCGGAGCGCATGCGCGTCAACGAGCGCGTGCGCCTGGCGGACGAGGCGGGGCGCCAGTTTTTTGTGCCGCCGCTCTGAGAGAGTAGAGGGGTGGGGTGGGCCCTCTCTCGCGCGTGCAACGACGCGACACTTTTGTTCTCTCGCGTCGGCCGTGCGCGCCGGGGAGGGGACGCTGCAGCCGGCCGCGGCAGTCGCGCCGCGCGGCGGGTCGCGTCCGTCGCGCCACCCCTCCCTCCTGCCCCCTCCCGCCACCGCGCACGCGCCCTCTGGGATGGCACCTTTCGTCCTGGCCCACCGCCGCCATCGTCCGCCTCCCGGCGCCCGCCACGCGATGGCGCGCCCGCGCATGGCCGCGCCGCCACCCCGCCCTCTTTACGCCCGGCCGCGCCCTGGCGCTCCCCCAGGTGGCGTTCCAAGGTCAATGATGGCAACTGGGGGGAGCGGTGCGGCCTGAAACTCGCTCCCTGCCCCCCCACCCGGGGCCGGCGGCGCTCGAGCCGGCGCCAACTCGCCCCTGTGCGCCTCTAATCTCTCGCTGCTTAGCAGCCCACATTATTTCCATCCTTCCGCACGCCCCCCACCCGCGTCCGCCGTCTGTGGGAAGAGAGGCGGCGCCAGCCGCGCCCGGGCACGCGTGCCCGGGCGCGCCTCGCGCCCCTCCCCCCAGCGACCGGCGCCCGCCGGCGCCCGCCCCCGCCCCGGCCCCGGCCGGGGCGGGGGGTGAGGACCTCGGTCCCCACCGCCGGCGCCCGCGCCCAGTACCTGATGAGTGACAGACCGGCCCGACGCCCCGCGTCCGGGCGCTGCTGCGGCGGCGCCCGGGGCGGGGCCTCGGCCCCGGCACCAGCGACGGCCGCCCCCCGGAGACGGGGGGCGGCACTGAGTCCCCGCGCGCCGCTCCAGGCGGCGCGTCGGGGCGCGACGGGAGGCTCGCGCTGCTACGCGGTGCGCACCCTTTACCAACAAACCATTAGCCAGGGCCGACCCCGGGTCCGCGACCCGCGGCGCGCAAGCGTCGCGGTCGACGCGGCCCGGGGCCAGCTGGCACAGCGCCCCCGCCGGCGGGAGGCGGCGGCCAGGTCCCTCGACCTGGTCCGCCAGCCCCTCCGCTTCGCCGGCGGTGGCGGGAGACGGGTCAAACCGGACTCGAAGCAAGCGTTTCCTTCGGCGCCCGCCCCTGCGTGCCAGGGGCGGGGCGCTCGATCGGCGCATCTGCTATTTCCAACATATCCAAATAGCGCCCTTTTTGCTTCGCTCAGGCCTGCTTGCAGGCCAGGGACGGCAAGGGAGTCGTGCGAGCGCTTGCGCTCCGCTGCTCCCTTGCCGCGCAAAAACAAGGCAGCTACCTGGTTGATCCTGCCAGTAGTCATATGCTTGTCTCAAAGATTAAGCCATGCATGTCTAAGTATAAACTGCTTTATACTGTGAAACTGCGAATGGCTCATTAAATCAGTTATAGTTTATTTGATGGTACTTTACTACTCGGATAACCGTAGTAATTCTAGAGCTAATACGTGCGTAAATCCCGACTTCTGGAAGGGACGTATTTATTAGATAAAAGGCCGACCGGGCTTGCCCGACTCGCGGTGAATCATGATAACT
>Ga0315274_10000423_pt1 | contig 66871 bp, 56 predicted proteins | sample YL17G02_20_MG_FD_203700 | JGI IMG/M metagenome (GOLD analysis project Ga0315274, IMG submission 203700) | Sediment microbial communities from Yellowstone Lake, YNP, Wyoming, USA - YL17G02_20 | ecosystem: Environmental > Aquatic > Freshwater > Lake > Sediment | place: USA: Wyoming | collected...
AATTCCGACCAGATGATGTAGTTTGCCCGCGATGACGACATGTTGCCGGCAAACTGCGTCGTGTCCCAGTAGTAATGAGGCGTCGTTTTGGCGGGGACTCCTGCCAGAAGGTACACTGCGCCGGGAACGTTGCTGTAGGCCGCACCCTGCAGCGGATTCTCACGAAGCCACTGTATCAGGGGCGACTCTTGCCACACAGGCGAGCTGAATTCACCCGCCCCCTCCCGAATACGAGAGCCGACACACTTGTCCGTCTGGGATAGGGGATATAAAAGCCATAGAATACAGAGCCCCAGACCGGACCATTCCCCCCATCTCCTGCCTGTCGGCAGCGTAGTGAGCAGCCTGGAGGCATCGCCAACGCCGGTGAATACCAGCAGCATGATGAACATGTATGCCGGCAACATGACCCGCTCATTGGGGTTCCACGAGAGCCCGGCGCCGGAGACGACTAAGAAGCCGCAGTAGACCAGTCCAAAGACAGCCACCGACCCGATCTGCATGGACGATCCGGCATCATCGGGATCTCGGAGTGTGCGTCGGGCAACGACAACCGCAATCCCGGCTGCGAGCAGAATCAGTCCCAGACCCACCATCTCCACAGTCACGGAGGGCACCCTGGGGAAGAGCCACGGCGCCACGACATCCGCCGCCGACATCATGGACCGACCAAGCTCACGGCCGGACCCAAGATGAAAATGATGCGCGCCTGCCGTCTCCCCCGCCACCATCCGGTTGCGGACAATCCAGACGGCCAGCGGTGTGCTGGAGATCGCGCCGAAGGAAACCAGGTATTTCATTCTCTCCCAGAGGGAAGCGCCTGTAGTACACAGCGCCAGGAGAATGCAGCCGGTCATGATCAACGTGACGCCGGCATATCTCTGCAGGCAGGCAAGCGCCGCCAGAATGGAGACCACCCAAAGCAATGTCCACCGTCTCGTGTGGAGGAAGGCCCCCATGTATAGAACGAACAGAGCCGCCAGCAGAATGAACACGGGTTCCGACAGCGCCATGGCGGAGATTGTCAGCAGCGGTGCGGACAGCACGATGGACAGCGTGCCCAATATCGCGAAGGCATTGGACGTCGTACACCTCAGAAACAATCTTCCCGAGACGAAAACGATCGCTCCGAACGCAAACGCATTGAGAAATCGGGCGGCGGTCTGGGGTTCGATACCCACGAGACCGAACCCAGCCAGCAGGGCTGGGAACAGCGGCGGCCAATGGGTGTAGATCCCACCGTCAGAGTAGCGGAACCCTGTTCCCGACAACAGGCTCCGCGCGGCTGACAGGTAGTTGGCGGAGTCTGGGGACAAGCCCACGCCGTATCGCGACGTACACAGGAACACGAGGGCGACACCAAGAGCACTCAGCACGGCCAGGACTGCCTGCACGCCAACACCACCTCCCGAGTTCTTCGTCAGGACACGCTGCACGTCCCACCTTTCTGCAAAATCTCACTCTGGCTCCAGCAATGGCCGCCCAGTGCCATCTGTTTGGTTACTCACGAACGGCGAGGTCCACAGGATACTCCGTCCGTTTTCCACAGTCAAGCCTCCAATGGGCGGGGTTCGTCCATCGCACGCTCCCATGCGCGGTTTTACCGGCCCTTGTGATGCGAACATCCTAAAATACCACCGTTCCGATGTTTCCTTGTGGACTGGGCGCAGAGAGAACAGGTAAAATGCGCACGGAAAAACAGGAGAACCCGGGAGTAAAACGTGTCCGCTCCGCCGGATTCCGTTGACCACAGACTGAAGCGGCAGTCTGAGAGCAGCGCAGGATGCTGCCGCAATCGAACAACGCACGAGTTCAAGTTGGAGACATGACGAAATGATCCTCAAGAATATCTTCGTCTATCCCAGGCTTCCGGACAATCTGAAGAAACTCCACACGCTCGCCTACAATCTCTGGTGCACCTGGAACTACGATGCGATCCGCTTGTTCTATCGGATCGACGGACCGCTGTTCAGGGCGGTCAATCATAACCCGGTGCAGTTCCTGCTCAGCCTGCCGACCGAACGGATCGCGCAACTGTCCGGCGACAGAAGCTTCCTGTTCGAGCTGGACAAGGTGTGGCAACGATTCGAGGAGTACATGCAGTACAACGAGCAGTTCCGTACGGCCAAAGGCGGCGCGCTAGCCCCGACCGATATTGTGGCCTACTTCGCCATGGAGTTCGGGCTGCACGAGTGCATTCCGATCTACGGCGGGGGTCTCGGCGTGCTGTCGGGCGATTTCCTCCGGGCCGCCTCGGACCTGAACGTGCCGTTGGTCGGCATCGGCCTGATCTACAAGTACGGGTACTTCACGCAGCGAATCGGCTTGCACGGCGAGCAGGAGGAGCTGTTCCGCGAATTCAACAATCATTTCATCCCGATGCGGGAGGTGCGTTGTCCGGAGGGTGAGAAGGCGTACCTGGAGATGCGCATCCTCGACCAGCCGGTCAAGATCAAGCTGTGGGAGATGGACGTCGGCAAGACCCGGCTGATCCTGCTGGACACGGACATCGAGGAAAACCCGCCGCACCTGAGGGACATTACCCACGAGTTGTACGTGGCGGACCGGACCAAGCGACTGCAGCAGGAGCTGGTCCTCGGAATCGGCGGTATCACCGCCCTCGAACGCCTGGGCATCCAGCCGAGGATCTATCACATCAATGAAGGCCACTCCACGTTTCTGATCATCGCCCGGCTGCAGAGGCTGATGAACCGGGACCGGCTCAGCTTCATGGAGGCCAAGGCCGTCATCCGCGCGTCCACCGTATTCACCACGCATACGCCCGTGATCGCCGGCAACGAGAACTTCGACATCGACATGGTCCGCCAGTACTTCGAACGGGAGGTGGAGCCGCTGAACGTGCCCTGGGACGACCTGATTGCCCACGGGTTCATCGACACCGAGAAGCGGGTCTTCTGGCTGCCGGCGTTCGCGATGCGATTCTCCAGCCACGTCAATGCGGTCTCGAGACTGCATCGGGACGTGTCTCGGCGGATGTGGTCGAGCCTGTTTCCCGACAGGCCGGAGACGGAAATTCCCGTCGGATACGTCACCAACGGCGTTCACCACTCGTGGATCAGCGAGCCGGTCGGCCAGTTGCTCGAGAGGCACATCGGCCCGGATTACATTCGTTGTGCGGACAGGCCCGACCGATGGGCGGAGGCACTCGGCATCGAGGACGAGGAGCTATGGCAGGCTCACCACCGCAACAAGCAAAGCCTGATCACGTTCATCCGCAAAAAACTTGCGGATGACCTCGCAGCCCGAGGGTACATCGATCCCAAAATCCTCCGGTTGACACGAGCGCTCAACCCGGAGTATCTGACGATCGTCTTTGCGAGGCGATTCGCCCGGTACAAGCGACCGACGCTCATCCTGAGAGACAAAGACCGTCTGGCGAAGATCCTGAGCAGCTCCACAAAGCCCGTGCAGCTCATTTTTGCAGGCAAGGCACATCCGGCCGATTCGCTGGGCAAGAGCATGATCAAGGAGATCGTCGACTTCGCGAAGGCGTACCAATTGGAGGACCGCGTCGTTTTCCTCGAGAATTATGATATCAACATCGCCCGACACCTGGTCTGGGGCGCAGACGTGTGGCTCAACAATCCCGTCCGCGAGAATGAGGCAAGCGGGACCTCGGGGATGAAGGCCGCACTGAACGGCGTGCTGAACCTGAGCGTTCTGGACGGCTGGTGGCCCGAGGCGTACAACGGCAAGAACGGATGGGCCATCACCGGGGCCGGATATCACAGCCAGCCGGAAATGCAGGAGGCCGCCGAGGCCACCCAGATCTACGACCTGATCGAAGAGAGCATCACGGATCTGTACTATGACCGCGATGAGGCGGGTGTGCCGGCGCGCTGGGTGGACATGATGAAGGAGTCCATCCATTCGGTCGGCTGCCGATTCAACATGGGCCGCGTCTTTGCGGAGTACATCGACAAGCTGTACATGCCGGCCGGCTCCGCTCTCGATGCCCTGACACGCGAGAACTATGCCTCCTTGAGGCGCGCCCTGCAGACCACGCAGGAAGTACAGAGATATTGGGAGAGAATCGCCATCGACAACCTTGACACCAGCGTGGACAAGAAGGAGGTCGTCAGCGAGGGCGAGCGGATCGCCGTCACGTGCGAGGTGCACCTGAACTCGGCGCCGCCGGAACTGTTCACGGTCGAGTTATTCTGCGTGCTTCACGACCAGAACGAACACTGGGTCATTCCGATGCGGCCCAGAAACACGGGAACGACCCCCGTCGTCTTCGAGTGTGACCTGGATATGGCCGGCCGCGGATTGTTCAGCGTCAACGCCCGCGTCAAGCCCGTGTCACCAATCCTGCAGGACCTGTATCCCGAATGGGTCAAATGGGCGCAGTAGGCAAATGGTGGGCGTGACAACAGCCGGCGAGTCCGATGGTGGATAGAATACGGCCGTATGGATATCTATAACCTTGTCAGTTTCATCGGGATTTTCATCCTGCTCGCCCTGGCGTGGGGGCTGTCGTCGGATCGGCGCAACATGAACTGGCGGGTGATCGGCTGGGCCATCGCCTTGCAGTTGCTGCTGGCGGGCTTCATCTTTCGGGTCCCGGCCGGGACGAGGGTCTTCCTTGTCGTCAACGACGTGGTCGTCAAGATTCTCGAATCCGCGGGCGAAGGGGCGAGATTCGTGTTCGGCCGGCTGGCGCTCGGGCCCGGACAGGTCAGCAAGGAGGGAGCGGAATCCCTGGGCTTCATCCTGGCCTTTCAGGCGTTTCCGACCATCATCTTCTTTTCCGCCCTGATTGCGATTCTGTACTACGTGCGGATCATGCCGCTGCTGATCCAGGGGTTTGCGTGGGTCTTCACTCGCCTGATGCGAGTATCCGGGGCCGAATCGCTCGTGACGGCCAGCAATATCTTCGTGGGCGTCGAATCCATGCTGACGATCAAGCCCTATCTGCCGCGAATGACACGGTCGGAGGTCTGCACCGTCCTCACCGCGGGGATGGCCACCGTCGCGTCAAACGTGCTGGCCCTCTACGTGCTGACCCTGCGGGAACAGTTCCCGACGATCGCGGGACATCTGGTCTCGGCCTCGCTGCTGTCGGCCCCTGCCGCCCTGGTCATGTCCAAGGTCATGTTCCCGGAGGGTGAAAAGCCCGAGACGCTCGGCATGCACGTGGAGCCTTACCACGAAAGGGACGGCAGCCTGTTCGAGGCCATCATCAACGGGGCCAACGCCGGCGTGCGCATGATTGCGGGCATCGTCGCCCTGCTGATCGCGGTGCTGGGCCTGGTCGCGCTCGTGGACCTGGGACTGTCGAGCATCGGCAACCTGGTCAACCCGCTCCTCGGCATTGACGGTCAATGGTCGCTGCGCGGCCTGTTCGCCTATCTCTTCTACCCGCTGACACTGGCGCTGGGGGTGCCGCCCAGCGATGCGGGCGAGGTCTCCCGCATCATCGGCGAGCGGGTGATCGTCACGGAGGTCGTGTCCTACAGCGACCTGGCCGAGGCGATGAAACAGGGCCTGTTGCACCATCCTCGGTCGGCCGTCATCACTACGTACGCACTGTGCGGATTCGCCCACATCGCGTCGATGGCCATTTTCGTCGGAAGCGCCTGTGCCCTGGCCCCATCGCTGACGAAGAGCATCGGGCCCATCGCCGTGCGGGCCCTGATCGCCGCGACCCTCGCCTGCCTGATGACCGCCGCTGTGGCGGGGACGTTCTTCACCGAAGGCTCGATCCTGCTGGGAGGCACGTGATGCGGGTTCGCCGGCTCAGAGACTGCGAACTATTCGTGGCGGGCGACGGCTCCATTCTGCGCGAGCTCCTTCACCCCGATAAGACAGGTCTTGCGATCCGATACAGCCTCGCCCATGCGAGAGTAGCGCCGGGAGAGAAGACGAAAGCCCACAGACTCAAGACGGCCGAAGTGTACTACATTCTCAGCGGCCGAGGCCGGATGCACATCGACGCAGAAGCGGCCGACGTCGATGCGGACTGCGCGATCTACATTCCGCCCGGCTCCATCCAGCACATTCAGAACACAGGCAATGATAACCTGGTCTTCCTGTGCATCGTGGACCCTGCGTGGCGACTGCAAGACGAAGAGCTCATCGAAGATTAGCCATATGACTCTTGGGGACGCTGTCCCCAAACCCCTGGCATTTGTCGCGTTCGACCAATGGCATGACAGTAGGACGATAAGGGCCCGTCTCGATGATGGCGGGACGCCGCTTCATCAGACTCCAGTACTCGGAGACTACATGGGTTACCACAACCTCTTGACGGCGTTCTCTGCAGACGCCCACAACATAGTCTTGCCGCCAATGGAGGTTCCAGGTAATCTGGACTCGCTGCTGCGGAGGATAGGGCTCTGCTGGCAAGCACCCCGAGCGCCGCAGCAGTCCGGTGGCATGGGCGACGCTGTCGTTTCGGTGGCGTCGCCTTGCTTGTTCTTCATGCTATCGGTAAAAAGCGAAAAATGCCAGGGGCCCGGGGACAGCGTCCCCGGTGGTTCGATCAGTCACGACCGACCTTTGAGGGACGTATCTATGGAAGAGGCTCATAAGGAACACGAGAGCGATCGGCGTTTCAGTCAAGCGCATTGGGACATGCTCAAGCGCTCCTCCGATAGGAAAGATATAACCGAGTGGAATCAATGGCGTATCACTCATCCTGATCTCGATGTTCTACTTGAGGGAGCAGACTTGTCAGACATGCACTTGACTGGCGTGAATCTTGCCACAGGTGTATATCCTGGAATACGCGGCCAGGTTCATCTTGAGAATACCAAGTTCTGGCGAGCCAATTTGCGGGAGGCGGATATGCGCTTCGCTCAGATGGATCATGCTAATCTGATGAATGCGCATCTTGAGGGAAGCCGCTTGGACGGAGCCTCTCTCAGGCATGCCCACCTCAACAGAGCCCATCTGCAGAATGCGACTCTGCGATTTGCCGATTTGGGTCATGCGCGTCTTTGGCATGCCCATATCGAGGGTGCCAATCTGTCGGGAGAGCCTAAGCTTCAGGGAGCCGACTTTATGGCTGCTTACGTGGATAATTCCACCCTCCTGTGGAAATGCGGAGTTAACCGGTATGCAAGAGACAAACACTGCACCAACTTCATAGCAGTGGCAATCGACAATATGCGCATCGACCCTGGAACGAAGCAGTTACTTGAGTACAACATTCGCCGGATGAATTGGGAGCAGTGGTACAAGGGTCACCGAATCTCACAAGTATTCGTCTGGCTATTCTGGTTGGCGAGTGACTACGGGCGGTCAACTGGACGGATAGCATGGGTGTTCTTTGTGACGGCAATCGCATTTGCGTTCACATATTATGTGTGGGGTCTTATTAGCCCACCGGGAATTGTGGATAATCTGATCATTGCTGCCAACGGCGTGGCGGTGCGACCTTGGCTGGCACCCGCGCGTTCACTGTTCTTCTCTCTCGTGACGATGACGGTTGGATTCACAGATATGCGTGCCAACCCACACAGCATTTGGGCATATCTATTGGTCACATTACAGATGCTCTTGGGATACGTCTTGTTGGGCGCGCTAATCACCCGGTTTGCAGTGTTGTTTACGTCAGGCGGTCCGGCAGGGGAGTTCGAGGATAGGAAGGGAATTGCCAGGAGATTGCGGGAGTTGGTCCAAAGGAAACCCAGGAAGAACGTGGGTTGAGAACCCACGCTACCGGAATCGATCATCCTGATGCTGGATGGCCGAACGCTCGTTGTGTATTAGGAAAGGGCATCCCGGGGCAAGGGAGAGCTATATGCGGATGGCGACAGATGTGGTATTGCTCCCTGATCAGACTATGACCAGGTGGGTCATAAGGATCAACAGGGAGTTGGTCCGGCGGTACGACTCGGAGATTGTGCTCAGCGAGACGACGTGCCTGCCGCATATCTCGCTCGCGATGGGTTGCATTGACGAACGCGACATCGATTCCATCCGCGAACGGCTGCAGCGACTCGCTGGGGAAAGGCCCGTGACGCAGCTCAACGCCACCGGGATTTGCATTGCTGCCAACTCCCGCGGCGAGCATACATCCCTGCTTGAAATCGAGAGGACAGACGATCTCCAGGCGCTTCACGAGGTGGTGATGCGGGAGGTCGAGCCGTTCTTCAGCCATGGTGTCACCCAAGCGATGATCGCCGATGACACTGTTGCGGAATCGACACTGGAGTGGATTCGGGATTACGCGCAGAAGGCCGCGTTCGAGCGATTCTCGCCCCACATCACGCTCGGGTACGGCAGAGCGAAGACAGATGCCACCTTCCCGATCCCATTCACGGCCTCGCAGCTTGCCTTGTGCCGCATGGGAAACCACGGCACCTGCCGCAAGGTCATCCTCTCCGCGAGGCTCCGATAGTAAGGAAGCATGGCGGAGGCCGTCAATGCGCGATGACGCTGGAAATGCGGAACACCGGCAGCAGCAGCGCGATGGCGAGGGTGCCGATGATGGCGCCGAGGACGGTGATCATAAGCGGCTCGATCATGGTCATGACGTTCCGGATGGACGCCTCCAGTTTCTTCTCGTAGAAGACGGAGACCTTGTCGCACACCTCGCCGAGCCGGCCGCTCTTCTCGCCGGCCCGGAGCATCTGGATGATGCCCGGGGCAATCAGGTTCGATCCCTCCGCGATCAGAATGGCTTCGGACAACTGGTAGCCGTCCTGGATTCTCTGGTGCACCTCGGCCCAGAGCTTCTGGAAGGAGTAGTTGTCCACCGACCCCTGAATCACCTGGATCGCGTCGAGCAGCCTGACGCCCGTGTTGACCATCGTGGCCATGATTCGCATGCTGCGAGTGACGACCATGTCCACGAACATGCTGCCGATGACCGGGATGTGGACCTTGATATGGTCGATCACCCGCCGGCCGGTGGTGGTGCCGGACCAGTAGTAAAGGAATCCACCCACCACGATCGCCGTCGTGATAATGCCGGTCATGAGCTCGACATTGCCCAGGATCCTGCTGCCGGCCACCAGCACCCGCGTGAGCTTGGGCAGCTCCGCCCCTCGGGACTCATAGATCCGCATGAACCGGGGCAGGACGAAGAACATCAGGGTGCCGGTGGCGGCGATGGCCATGAGAACCATGATAATCGGATACGTCATCGCGCCTTTGATGCGTTTTCGGGTCTCCGCCTCGAAGTTCAGGTAGCCGGTGAGGACGGTAAGCATATCGACCATGGTGCCGGAGGCTTCCGACGCCTTGACCATGCTAATGAACATGTTAGAGAAGATGCAGGGATACGCGGCCAGCGCCTTGGAGAAGTTGTCGCCGCCTTTGACTCGTTCGGAGATATTGAGGATGATGGCCTTGAACCGCGCGTCGCCCGCCTGCTCGGCGATGGCATCCAGCGCGTCACTGAGCACGACGCCGCTGTCGAGCATGACCGCCAATTGCGTCGCGAAAAGGATCAGGTCGCTGCTTTTGATCCTGGCCTTGTAGAGGCGCTCGGACCACGGAACGACCCGGACGGCCGATGCAGGCGTACGTCGCCGCAGAACCGGTCCGACCGGCTGCGTGAGCGTCTCCACCTGTCTGTCCTGCATCTCTGTCAATAACTGGCCCATAGCTCTATCTCACTGCGTGATTCCAGCAGAACCTCAGATCACGCCCTGAGTATCCGTGGCGGTGTTTCGCAGGATCTCTTCGATCGATACGATGCCGGCCTTTACTTTCTCGATGCCGTCGGCGTACAGTGGGACCATCCCTTTCTCCAGCGCCTTGCTCCGCAGCTTCTTCGTGCTGACGTGGTCGTTGATCATCTCCATGACCTCATCATCGGGCACAAACAGCTCGTGGATGGCGATTCGGCCGGCGTACCCGGTGTTGCGGCACCTCTTACACCCGACGCCCCGGCAGAATTTGGCGATCTCACCCACATTGTTTTCCACGGTCTTGCGAATGCTGGGAGGCGGCTCGTATTCCGTCTTGCAATTGGCGCAAATCTTGCGGACCAGCCGCTGGGCAAGCACGCCCCGCAGCGAGGCACTGACCAGATAGGGGGCGACGCCCAAGTCCAGCAGACGCGTTACTGCGCCCGGCGCATCGTTCGTGTGCAGGGTGGACAGGACCAGGTGCCCCGTCAGGGCCGCCTGCACGGCGATGCTGGCGGTCGCCGTATCGCGGATCTCGCCGACCATGATGATGTCCGGGTCCTGCCGCAGCAGGTGGCGCAGCGCCGTGGAGAACTCGAATCCCGCCGCGGTGTTGACCTGGAATTGATTGATCCCGGAGATGTTGCACTCGACCGGATCCTCGACGGTGCAGATGTTCACCTCTTCGCCGTTCAGCTCGGCCAGTGCCGCATAAAGGGTCGTATTCTTGCCGGAGCCGGTGGGCCCCGTGACCAGGACGATCCCATTGGGCGTCTGAATCACCTGGCGAAAACGCAGCAGATTGTCGTACGTGAAGCCGAGTGCTTCGAGGCTGTAGAGGATCTTGTGCGGGTCGAGCACGCGGATGACGACTTTCTCGCCGAAGTTGCCGGGCATGACGGAGACACGCAGGTCGATGGGGCGGCCCTCGACGAGCACGTGGATTCCGCCGTCCTGGGGCAGCCGTCGCTGGGCGATGTCGAGCTCGGCCATGATCTTGACGCGGGAGACGATCGCCGGGTGCATCTGGTACGGCGGCCGCATCTTCTCGTACAGCTTGCCGTCCACGCGGTAGCGGACGCGAAGCTTCTTGTCGTCCGGCTCGATGTGGATGTCGCTGGCGTTCTCGCGTACGGCGTTGTAGAGCAGGTAGTTGACCAGCTTGACGACCGGCGACTGCCCCGCCACCTCCTCCAGATTGCTGATGTCCTGCGTGATGTTCTCAATGAGCGTGAACTCCTCGAGCCCCTCGTCGTCGAGGATATCGTCGATCACGAAGACGTTCGCCGCCGGAAGATGGGTCTGGAGCGTGGCCTTGATGTCCTTCGCCGTGGAGCAGACGACCTGCACCTTGCAGCCGGTGATCCGCTCGATCTCGTCGATCAGAAAGACGTTCGACGGCTCGCTGACGGCCACGGTCAGCGTGCTGTGGACTTTGAACAGAGGCAGGACCACGTGCGCCTCGACGAACTCGCGAGGCAGAATCTCCACGGCCTTGGCATCACATATCTTCGGGCTGACCTGGGCGTAGGGCACGCCGTAGGTTTCCGCCAGCGCCGAGGCGATCTGGTTCTCGGTGCAGTACCCCATCTCGATGAGCAGCTCACCGAGCAGCTTGCGATGGCCCTTCTCCCGCTGCTCGGCGAGGGCCCTGTCGATCTGCTCCTGGCTGACAACGCCGCGGGCCAGCAGCAGTTGGCCGAGCTGGGTCTTGTTTTCGAGCAGAACCTGTTCCATACCCTACCTCAACGAGCCTCGTCCTGCAGGACAATCATGCAAAGCTCTTCACTGCTTCCGCAAGCTCCGTGTGCCGGTCGAATTCACTCTGCAGGCGCGTGATTTCCAGGATCTTCTCGCAGTTTTCGCCGAGGGCGGCGAGCCGGAGCTGAATCTTGTTCCGCCGGCAATAATCGCGCACCCAGAGCAGCAGCTCAAGTCCCTGACTGTCGATGAAGCCCACGTCGCTCATGTTCAGAACGATGCCCGCCCGTCGTTGAGAGACGATCTCACACACGGTGTTCTTCAGTGACTCGGCGAGTTCCCCGTCGATCTCGCCCTGGAGATCGATGACGGTCACCGTATTGTAGTTTTGCGTGCTGATTCTCATCGCAACAGGGTCCCCACGGCGGCCGTCCCGTACTCGGCGAGGTCCGCCCCTTCGTACATCTGGGCGCAGCCGTCCTGAATCAGATCCCACAGGTGATGCACGTCGCTTTCGAGGAACACGGTGCCCACCGTCTCGTCAAACTGGCTGCCAAGCCCCCGCCGGATTTCCTCGAGCGCATGCTCGATGCTCAAGGCATCGCGATAGACTCGCCGGGACGTCATGGCGTCGAAGCTGTCCGCCAGGCCGACGATCTTGCCGGTGAGAGGAATCTCCTCGCCGCGCAATCCGTCCGGATACCCCGTCCCGTCCATCCGCTCATGGTGGTACAGAACGCCCGGCACGATGTCCCGCATCTGCTTGATCCCGCGCAGAATGCTCGCCCCGATGGAGGGATGACGCTGAATGCACTCGCGCTCCTCGGGAGTCAGTTTGCCGTTCTTGCGAAGCACCTGCTCGTCGATCCCGATTTTCCCGATGTCGTGGAGCAAGCCGGCCAGGTAGATACTGTGGATCTGCTCCTGATCCAGCGGCTGTCTCTCGGGCATCCTCTCCGCAATCCAGCGGGAGATCATCGCGACCCGCTCGGAGTGACCTCGCGTGTATTGGTCCTTCGCATCGATGCTGCTGGTCAGGGCTCTCAGCGAGCCGACGAACAGCTCCTTGAGGTCCCGGAACAGCCGCCCGTTCTCGATGAAGACCGCGCAGTTGCTGGCCACGGAGGTGAACAGCTTGATATCCGTACTATCGAAGTCGGGTTTGTCGATTCGGTTCACCGCCACCATCAATCCAATGATGGAGACGTCGTTGCGTGCCCGGTGCGAGAGGCCGGAATCGCTCTTCTCCTTCGTGCACAGCGGCACGACAATGATGTTCCGGATGTTCTCCGGCCAGTTGAACCGGAACGGGGCGTCCACTTCACTGTCGAGCAGGGCCTCGCGGCCCTTGGCCACCTCATCCACGAGCCGGCTGTGCAGGATGGCCGCCATCCGCTCGTCAATGTCGATCAGGCCGGAGCCCGCCGCAATCACCAGCTTCCTCTCGCCCTCGATGGATCGCTCCAGGAGAACGGCGATGCCCTCGACGCACACAATGTCGGTCAGGCTGTCACAGGCCAGTTGCAGAAAGTTCGTATCCGATTCCGTCACTCGCATGTTCGTGCCGATCTTGTGAAGCAGCACGAGTTCCTCGTAGACCCGGGCAAGCTCCGTGCCGATCATCTCGATCTGTTCGTCCGTCCGGATCGCCGTCTGGAAATCCTGGGCCAGCAGTCTGAGCATCTCGCCGAGATACTGCTCCTCGGTGGCCGGCCCCCCCTTGCCACTGTGCGGCAGCGGTACGGGACTGACCGGCCGCTGTGACACATCCCCCATGTCCACGACGGCCACCCCCAGCGGCTCGCGGCAGCCAGCGGCCAGCGGCGGCACGCCAAGCGGTACCGCCAGGAGCGTATGTCCGTCCACGAATTGCCAGACCCGCGTCTCGCCGGCCCGGCCGGAACTCTCCACCGGCTGTCCGAGAACTCCCTGGGCGGCGCCGATGATCTGCGGAACGTCGCTGTCGAACGCCCCCGCACTCAGCAGAATGGCAACCTGTCCAACGGCGTCCACCACCGCGAAGTTGACGCGGAACTGAACGATGCGCTCTCCCAATGCCTGCAGTTCCCGCAGTTGCATCGAAGCCAGTCTGGGCGTCATCGTGCTCGACATAAGCGGTTCCAGTATTTGCTATCGATCATAGGCACGCCGTGTGACGCGCGTTCTTGCTGATGATTAACTTGTGACGGCCAGCTCACGCTGGTACAGGATGTCCTGAATGCTCTTGAGCAGCTCCTTCGGGCTGAACGGCTTGCTCAAACACGCGGAGACACCAAGCGATTCCTGCTGCTCCTGCGAGATCGCGAAACTTCGTGCGGTCAGGAGAATGACCGGCACGTCCCGGGTCGCCTCGTTCGCCCGCAGCTTCTCGATCATCTCCACGCCCGTCATCAAGGGCATCTGGTAGTCGGTCACGACGATATCGGGATGCTCGGCGCACGCGACGTCGTAGGCCTCCGCCCCATTGCTGGCGGAGATGACGTCATACCCGTTGTTCCGCAGTTTGATCGCAACCACGTGGATAATGTGAATTTCGTCGTCTGCAATCAGGACCTTGTTACCCGCCATGTCTTCACTCCCCAAAACAGATTTCGGGCATTTTCTCCTCCGTGGCGTCCGAACAGTCCATTCGAGTCTATACAGCCGCCATCTCGGCGGCGGCCAGCGGCAGCTCGAAGCCAAACGTGCTGCCGGCTCCCACCTTGCTGGTGACGAACACGCGTCCATTGTGTACCTTTTCGACGATTTGCTTGACCAAGTTTAGGCCCAGGCCGGTTCCCTTGGCATGTTTGTTGTTCGCGGCCACACGGTAGAACTTGCTGAAGAGATGCTCCAGCTCCTCCTCCGGGATGCCGACCCCGGTATCGGTCACCGTGACCTTGACACGGCCTGCCGCCTCATCCACGTCCGTGGCCACCCGAACGGAACCTCCGGGCGGCGTGTACTTCACGGCATTGCTCAACAAATTCACAATCACCTGCGAAAGCATGTCCTTATCGGCATACACCTGGTCGAAGATGATGGGCGTCCGCCGGCTCACCGTGATGTTCTTCTCCTCGGCGTACTTCCGGATCATGCTCATCTGCTGTTCGATCAGAATGGCCAGGCTCACCGGCTCCTTGGTGACCTTGATCAGCCCCGACTCAATCCGCGAGATGTTCAGGATGTCCTCGATCAGGCGATTGAGTCGTTGGGCCTGGGTCTGGATGATATCGTAAAATTGCTTGCGAGTGGCTTCGTCGTCCGCCTCGCCGTCCGCGAGCATCTCCGAGTAGGCGGTGATGGACGCCAGGGGCGTCTTGAGCTCGTGGGAGACGTGGCTGACGAAGTCATTCTTCATCTGGGACACTTCCTTTTCCCGCGTGACATCGTGCAGCACGGCCACGACGCCGGAAACCTTCGGCCCCTCATAGATGCAGGATACGATCGTATCAAACACGTGGGGCTGGTCTTCCAGGGCAAACTCCATCTCACGACGCGTGCCTTCCACCCCGCTCTGAGCACTCTGGCGGAGGAACTCGAGGAATTCCCCGTGCTTGTCGCCACAGACCTCCGCCATCGCGCAGCCGTGGGCGTCCTCGGCGTTGAATCCGAGGAGTCTGGCCGCCGGCTCGTTCGCCATGAGCAGGCGATCCTGCTCATCGACGACCACGACGGCATCCCGAAGGCTGTAAACGATCGCCTCGGTGTGCCGTTTCTGCCGCTCCGAAAGCCGGGCCCGGATTCGCAGATCCTCAAGTTCTCCACAGAGCTGCCGTACGAGAGCTTCGCGACCCGCCGCGTAGGCATTGACGGCCGCCGACAGCTCATCCGTTCCCTGGAGCTTCGTCTCGGCAGACGCTTCAGATCCCTCCAGGGTAAGCTGTCTGGCCGTGGACGTGACCACCCCGGCCAGCCTGAAGTAGACTGAGCCGAGGAAGACCACGCCCACAGCCGCGACGGCGTACAGGGCAAGGCGCAGCCCGGCAACCGGGTTGCGCCCCCCTGCGGCAATGCCAACATCCTGTAGCTCAGCCACGGCCGCCACACACAGGGACGCGACTGTGACAGTCACCGCGACCCAGGCTAAGCTTCTTGCGGTCTTCAAAGCTGCTCCTCCGAACCCATACGTCACAGGTCAATCACCTATTCCCAGCGACGGGCTTAATACCTTCGCCAGTTGGGAGCCTCCTGCTCATCGAGATTCTCGATCACGACGCTGTCCATCCGCTTGAACTGCTCGGGATCGGTCTCCACCACGATCCGTTCACGAAGCCGCAAAGCCTCCAGGTAGGTCGGCCGCATCATGAGGGCGACCTTGACGTTGAACAACGCATGCTCCACGTCGCCCTCGATATAATACTTGGCCGCCTTGGCATAGGCTTCCTCGGCCAGACGAGCCCTGTCGATGCCTAGCAGCGACTTCTTCGCTCCTGCTCTCTTCATACGAGCATCGTCCATGCGATCCTTGGCATCGGCCTGAACCGGATCATCGATGATATGAGGCGTCAGCATGACGATCAACTCCTCACGCTTCACCTTATCGATTGTGCCTCTAAACAGCACACCCAGGATGGGCAGATTGCCCAGCACGGGCACCTGCGTCTTGGTTGCAGTGGACGCATCGCGGAACAAACCGCCGATGACGAGCGTCTGCCCATCCTTGACAATCACGTTGGTCATGAGCTCCGCTGTATCCTCATCCGGAACGCCTGTTACTTTGTTGAATGTGAAGGTACTATCCTTCGGATAGATCGACATCCGAATGTACCCGTTGTCGCCGATGTATGGCCTGAAGATCAACTGGGTACCGGTCTGCAGGAACTTCACCTCACCTTCCGTGGCAACACCACCCGCCATAAGCGAGGTGCTCGATCGGTAGCCAATCTTGCTACCGAGCAGGAGCGAACCCTCCTGCTTGTTCACCGCAAGAATCTTCGGATTGGCCAGAATTGTCGTGTCCGTGACGGACTCCAGAGCGGTGATCAGCGCCTGCACGTTATCCGCCGAGAAGCCAACCGAGAGACCATCCGATCCTGGCGTCGCAAAGCCGGCTGTCTCGGCAAACGTGCCTTGCGCGTGCGCTGCGCTTGTCCCCGTCATGATGTTAGCGGGGAATCCGGTCACGGCCACGCCCGACAGCAGGTTCCAGTCAATTCCGAACTCCATGTCTTCGGTCAACTTCGCGGACATGATTGTGACTTCGACCAGGACTTGTCGTGGTCTCACATCGACCTCCCGGATCACGGCTTCGGCCCTCTCGACATTCTCGGGATAGTCGAAGATGACGATCATGTCATTGAGCGCCATGTCATCACCGCCGCCACCCGATGAAGTCAACCCGCCACCGCTGCCGCCACTGCTGCCGCTCCCACCGCTGCTCCCGGACGAGATCGTCTTCTGGGCGGGACTGGTCATCTGGATCTTCGCGTTCGTAGAGCCGCTCAGAACCGGCTGCACCAGCTTGCTGGCCTCGGCGGCCGTGATGTAGTACAGTGTAATCACCTTGTGGATCATCCGTTCCGGATCTTCCCGGATCTTTTTGAGCTCCTCCGCCGTATACACCTTGACGAAATCGCCGTCCTGCTCGTACTTGAAGTTACTGCCCAGAACGGCCTCGAGCGCCTGCTCGAACGTGACGTTGTAGAGCCTGCTGATGGTCAGAGGCCCTTCCACCTGGGCGGCGGGCACGATGTTCTTCTTGCACAGAGCCGCCAGCAGCCGCAGGCCCTCGCGAATGGTCATGTCCTTGCGAAACGCAATGAACTTGATCAGAATGCCGTTCGAGAAGTCCACCTGCGCATCGTTCGGATCGATCACCTCGTCACTCGTCGCCGGATCCGGATTCAACGCCAGAGCGTCGGTTTGGGCCGCCAGTACCGAGCCGGTCACAACGACCAGCAGCACGGCACACAGCCACCGCATCCTCCATCGAAAGCTCACCTCATTTGTGTTGTTATCCTGATACATAATCATACTCCTGCTCTTTCAAAGACGCACTTTAGGAAAACGTGAAATCGCTCTGTCTAAATCAGTCAATCACTTGTCTACATCCAGATGCTGTATCAGCTTCAGCGTCAATTGTGTTCCGTTACATCCAATAAGCACCGAATCCTCATAGATACGCAGCACTTCAAATTCGCATGTGTCCGGGCCGTCGCGGACGGGGAGTCGATCCCCGATCCGCACCAACTGGTCGTTGATGAAGGCCCGGGGAGTCCCGTCCTTGAGGACGGCCTCCAACTTCAGTTTCTGCCCCAGTCGGGCGGCGACTTCCTGCGCACGATCGGAAGTTGTCGCGCGTACGTCTGTTCCCGGGCTCCCCGGCGAGCCGGAGTTTGGACGAAAGCACTCCCAGTCCCGCGAGGCGAAGAAGTCCCTGTTGATACAATCATTTCGGCCCGGAAGATTAGGCAATTCAAGATAACGGATCTTTCGCGGCGACTTCTGGGGCTTGGCCTGTTCCTGTTTCGTGCCCGTGTTGGCCGCCGCCCGACCGGGCTGATGGCCGGTCAGCACCCGGAACCACATGAAGGCCATGATGGCAAGCAGGGAGACGGCGAACACCGTCTTCTTCTTGTCGACAGCCAGACGGTCCAGCACCTGGTGTGCCTGCGCGATCCGGTTATTCTTGCTGTACGCCATTGCTCACGATCCTATAGGCCCGCCGCTACAGTCGTCGCGTCGCGCGCCGCCTGCGGCCGGTAGAAAATCATCGCATCCGTCTCCAGGCTGATGCGGCCCGTGAAATCACGGTCGTTCTGCAGGATGATCTTCTCGATGCGCACCAGCCTGTCCATCCCCTGGAAGTCATGGAAGAGATTGAAGATATCCTTGAGACTCCCTTTGCAGCTCATGCGAACTGGGATGCATCGAACGCTGTCGGATTCCACTTCCTTGCCCGGCACGACCACCTGGTCGGTCAAATGGTGCCCCGTCATGACCCGGGCGATGTCCTGCAGAAATGCCGCCAGGGACACCTCCTGGGGGACATAGCTGTCATAATGAGCGACGATCTGCTCGACGTTCTTGAGGCGGGTCCTGAGGGCCGGCAACTCGTTGCCCTGGGCCGCGGCCATCTCGATCATACGCCTCTGCTGGACCTCCGCCTCCCGCAGAGACCGCAGCCTCTTGTGGGAAGGCATGTAGCCGTAGAAGACGAAATCGGCGCAGAACAGCACGGCCACGGCGTACAGCCACGCCTGCTGCTTGCGACTTTGCTTTTTGGGTCCAATATCGCTCATCGGCTCTCGGTTTCCTTGTGGTTGGCGAGGTAGCAAACGACCTCGAACTCCGTGACTTCCAGGCTCTCCGGCTGACCGGCCGAGACGGCGGTCGTCTGAGGTTTCGGCGAGGCCGGCACGCTCCTGCCGGAGACCTGAACCTTGCCGTTGCGCCAGAACGAAGCATAGACGCGATGAAAATAGGACGAATCATCCAGTCGGCGGACCAGCGCCGCCACATCGGCCGGACTGACCGCCACGCCGCTCAGGACGATCCGAAAACAGACGCTGCCTACCAGGGTTTCTCGGGACACGCCGCTCGTGCCGGCGCGGCGTACGCCGGTCCCGCCCGTGCCCGCGCCTTTCTCATCGTCCGAGAACGGCTCAGCGACGAACTCGACCCGGCTCAGCACCACCGTCTCCCCGAGGATGTGGCTCATCTCCGCCAGCACGGCCGCCACGTTGATCTTCGAGTCGACCCGCTCGATCAGATCCGCCTTCTCGCGCACCTTGTTCAAATCTCCCGTGACGGCGTTGAACTCGTGGAAGGCACTCTCCGCCTCGGCCCGCCTCTGTTCGAGCCGCGTCAGCTCAGCACTGGCTCGCGAGATCCGGTGCGTCGATGTCACGTTATAGCTTATCATGGCAATGAATGCGATCGCCAAAACCACGTACTGTCTGCACACGTGCAGCCGCTGACGCCGGCCTTCCTTGTACCATTCTGGAAGAAAGTCTATTTCCTTCATGCCTCTTCACCTTCCAGCGCGGGCTCGGGCATAACCTCGACTCGTTCGTCGATTGCGGCGGGTCCATGGCGTCCCTTGAGGCTCAATCCGATGGCCAGCGCCAAATCCGCCGACGAATGGCTGCCCTCGTCGTTGCCTCGGATCTCCCCCATGTCCAGACCTCGAAACGGCTCGGCAGGCTCCACGGCGATGGACAGATGTCGCTGTAGAACATCCAGCAGCACCTTCTCATGCACGCCTCCACCGGCCACCACGGCTCGCTCCACCCGCTTGCCGCGGAACGTGACCGTATGATACCGAAGGCACAAAGACAACTCCTTGGCAAGCTGTTCGGCCGCCGAGAGAAGGGCGTCGGTGACGAGATGACGCGTGCCGTCCTCCATCGATTCGTCCCGTTGCAGCCGCAAACGAAGAGACTCCGCATCGGCCGCCGTGACCTCCAGCTTCGACGCGATCTCCTCGTCGAACCGGGCCATCCCGAACGGCATCTGCTTGGCCAGGCAGATCTCGCCACTGCGGCCGAACACCACCGTCATGTACCGGTACCCGATATCCACGAAGATCAGGGTACGCTGTTTATCTTCCTCGCGGCGCATGGCTCTTTCAAAACTCCGGAACAACGCACACGGGGCCGCGTCGATCCCCACGGGCTGAAGTCCCGCCTCTTCCAGCAGAGCGATGTGGCTCTCGATCACTTCGCCCTTGGCCGCAAGGACGATGAACTCATTCTTCACCTCGTCGTCCTGGCGAATGCTGCCGGCAAGCAGGTAGTCGATCACGTCCGTGTCGATGTCGAGATTGAACCGTTGCGCCGCTTCCTTGCGCAGCGCCTTGTCCGTTTGGGCCGATTCCACCTCCGCCAGCCGCAGAGAGGTGATCTGCAGCTCCTCCGCCGACAGCGCCGAGACGGCGTGACGCCCCCTGAAGCGGCCGCGGGACAGCAATTGCTTGATCGCCGACACGGCCCAACGCCTCCGCTCCTGCTCCTCGACCACGGCGGATATGGGCATCGCGGCCCTCTCCACCGACAGCACTTTCAGACCGCCGTCCGCCTGGACAAGCTGGATCATCTTCACACACCTGTGACCGATGTCCACGCCGATCGGCAGGATCTTTTGGCTCCGGGTTATCCAGTTCGACATCAACATGTCAAGCCACTCAGTTTATGGAAATGAATCCTGTGACGGGCTCCACCCTCACCGTCCTTGTTACGCTATCCGACTGGAGTGTGACGACGCCGCTATTCAAGAAGCTGGCACTGCCGTTGTACGGGCTTCCCAGATAATCGAATGTCACCTTGTTCGTGCCGTCGAAGTTCGCATCGGCGATATTGACCCGGTCGAGCCGGCCGTCATTTCGGAAATCGACCACGTAGTTGAATCCCTTCTTCACAGGGTGTGGAATGACAATGTTGTTGTGATCCACAACCTGATAGGTCTCGTTCGTCTTGTCGAAGACGACCGAATGGGGTTGGCCTCGGCTGATGGCCATACTCTTCGCGTACTCCAAATCGGCGGCGACCATGTTGGCCGCGGCACGGATCTGCATGCTGCCGGCGGAGGACATCATGGGCACAACCATGCCGGCCGCGATCCCTATGATGAGCACCACCAGGATCACCTCGATGAGAGTGAACCCGCCTCCCGGCATGCCCATCAATCCCACCCGTTGCGTCATTCGTCGTTCTATGTTCTGGTTCATTGCGTACCCAACCTCCATTCTCTATTCGGCCTGTCTGGGACGTGCCTTTACCCACCGCGTCGCCGGCCGGCAGGGACCAACTTCCCGGACGCCGCGCGGGCGTGGCAGACCCGCCACAATCGGCACAAAACCCCCAGTCAGAGTCGTTCCACAGGCGATACAATCGTCAAAGATTCTACGGTCTCGAATCAAGGTCGCTACGGCTGCTACAGTCGGCCGTGGTTCGCCTTGCCGCAGCCGAAAACCCCACCCGGCGCCCGAGAGACGCCACACCGGAGACATTCTCCGCAGGCCCCCAGATTTCTCCCTGCCCGGACCCATACGACCCATAAACGGGCAGAACATTCAAGGACCTGCTTGGCGGTTTTCGACTGGGATCAGTCTCTGTGGATACTTCTAAAGAAAGCGCCCGCCACCTGGCTCCAATGTTCCTCTGGAGGTCCCCAGGCGACAATGGCGGATCGTGCGGGATCTGCGATGATGGTTACGTCAGAGCCAATCTCATCAAACATCCAATGCCCGATCAACCCGGGCAGACCATCCGGCGGTGGCAGATTGCCGCTACCCACCGCCTGATTATAGATTCGAAGGTCGTCCATGAGGCCGGCATAATGGCAGTTCGGATCCGCGGTTCGATCCACGGCTACGTTCAGATGCCCGCTGCCGCTGCCCGGCGCGACGGTCCAGACACCCAGCTTGCGCAGGGTCCCATCCAAATAGGAGGACATCGAGGTGCCCTCGCGCATGACCGCGATGTGGTACCACCTGTCCGGCGCCGCCAGATCGTTCACAGTGATGGCGGTTGCCCAGCTCCCGGTCGGATGCCACACTCTCAACTGCTTCGGGTTGCCCCCGTCGAACTGAAGGGCCCAGTGATTGGTGGAGCCGGTGGCGTTGGTCTTGGCCAGGACGCCGGCCCAGGGCTTTTGTGAGCCGGCAGACTTGATCCATAGCGATATCGTGTAGTCGCCCGTCAACTGCAGGCAGCTCAGACTGTCCGGCGTGCGGAGATAGTCGTTCACTCCATCGAACTCCAGAGCGCCTTGGTATTTGCCGCCGGCCGGACGCCACGTCGGAGCATCGTACTCGATGCCGTCGCAATTACTCCCGGACGAATCTGGAGCAGTCTCCGTGACAGTCCCCCGGACGAACAATCCGCCGAGAACGCGGATGTTCGACGCGGCCGCACTGATGCGGGTGCTGCCTTCGACAACCGCCAACCCCTCGATTCGCAGACTGTCCACCTCCTCGACCACGAGGTCGCCATTCACGTACAGCGAGGGAAGGTTCTTGGCGGCGGTGAGGAGATTCGTGTTGCCACGGATGGTGAGACTGCCGTCGACGAGGAGCATACCCTCGATGGTCACATTGTTGCTGATGACCAGGTCGCCTGCATGGCGCCACACCCTCGCCGGCGTGTATGTCGTTGCCGCAAGAGTGCCCGGAAGGATGGACCCACCCAGGTAGTCCGGATTGGCGTACGTGCTGGTCACAGGCGGCCAGGCAAGCGACAGGTCCGCCACGGCCTTGTGACGGCCGGCCACGGTCCCCGTCAACGCATTCGAGAAGACATCTCCATTTACGGCGCCGAGGTTGGCGACCGCGCCTGCGCAGTAAAGGTCGCCCTGAAGGACCTGTCGCGGCCGAAACACGGCGTCAGCGCCCGTCCACAGCGAGATACACGGGTCCAGACGAAGCTCGGCGGACAGCCGGCTCCTCCCGGCCTTCTGTCCGTTTTTCAATTCGTATGCTTCACAAGTAATCGAATAGTGGCGGCGCTCGTTTGGGTTCGAGTCGTCGCGCGTCACGTTCACATCGTAGTAGTCGGGACCGTCCGCCATAAGCTGCAGACCGGTGGCCCCCGTCCAGTATTCCGAGCTGACGTCCTGAGGATGGAGAATCAAACCCTTGGCGTGCTCCATCGCGGAATCCGCTAATTGGTCCATTTGTGTACGAAGCAGCATATTCTGCCCGCACGCCAGCTCCGTGTCGCAACGACTCAGAAAGCCCAGCGACAGAATCGTTATGGTCATAATGACAAACAGAACCACGAGAAGCGCCACGCCTCTCCGGCTCGTTCCTGATGATTGATTGTTGTAGATCATTTCCAGCATGGGTTGCCTTGTGGCTTACTGTCGATTCCCCCATCACTACGTCAATCGTCGTCGCCGACGACGGCATCTCCAGCCTCGTTGAGCAGGTTGCCGGCCCAGCCCCGCAACGCCATGTTCATCTCATACGGATGCGCTGTGCCGTTCTCGATCAGGCGGAACGAGAGGGTGACGCGCCGCGTGAACGGCGGGGCCGCATCCAGGTGAAACTGCACGTCCTCGCACACGGGAATCAAGGTCGCATACGTTTCGGCGTACTGCGATACCAGAGACTCCTTCGTCGTCGCCGCGGCGAGCGATTGCAGCGTGACGGCGTCTGCCGCAGCCGGAGAGAACTGACACAATCGCAGGGTGTTGAGATCGTCGCCCCGCTCGATGTACACGAGCTCCCGGACGTTGATGTCGCCGTCGTTGTTCGGGTCGGCCTGCCAGACGACCAGATCGTTGCCCGGGGCGGCGCAGATCAGTTTGCAGTTGCGAATCAGCTCCCCGATTCGCAATCGCGCCTGGCGCAGTTGTGCCTCCTTGAAGATGGTGTCGTCACTGTCGCGGGTGGCACTGCTCATGGCAAATGCCAGGGTGGCCACGGCCGAGAGGATGATGCCCGTGACCACCAGGGTGACTAAAAGCTCGACCAGGGTGAATGCCTTCATGTATCTCGTAGTCTTCATCAACCATGATTCCCTATGTCCAGATTCGCGATCGAAAACGGATGCGGAACTCCCAGGGCGAGACAAGGACTCACCCCAGCCGAGCCCAGCCGTTCAGTCGCTCATCAACCGATGAACGGCCGCTATTTGCATTCCCCGATAGTACACTCGCACGGAGGCGAGCACGAAGTTGGGGGCCACCATGCCGCCCTGTTGGGGTACATATACGTAAAAACAAGATACGTCTCTGCTGTAATTCGCGTAGATTGGATCCGTGAATGTGGTGCCGCTTGCGTCCTTTACCTGCCCCTGCTCCTCCGTGTAGCCGTGCCAGACGGCGGCGACCTCGTCGAACGGCGTAGTGACGATCCGCTCGAGCAGGTCGTTGGCCAGGCCGGCCGCCAGAGACCTGTGCATGCCCTCCGCCTGGACGGACGCCCCATCCGCGAAGGGCAGCAGCACACCGGCGGCCGCCATGCCCAGGATCACCATAGCCAGAGTGGCCTCTACCAGAGTGAAACCGCTGCGATCGTGCCGTTGCCTCTTGGATGCATCAGTAGTCATAATAGGCTTTTGCGCTCGTGTTGGCGCCCGTATTGTCGGAGCGGATCTCTCCGGTCTGGGGTTTGCAGATCCACCCGTGACTATTGTCGGCGGCGGCAGGAAAGGCTGCACCGTTGGCCAGCATCTCTACCGTGTCCTTTCCATTGAATGGATTCGCGGGTATGCGAGACAAGTAAGGCCCGTAGGTGAACCCAGGCGTGCCGACGGCGGCCGTCAGGCCTGAGGCATTGCTTGACAACATGGCCTGGTCTGTGAAGGCGGCGTTGGTCGGCGCGGCGGCCGCATTGCCGTTCGGGTAGCCGGGCGCAACCTCCAGATGCTGGCTTGCATAGATCAGGACAAAGCGACGAAGCATACCCAATTCCGAAGCCAGCGCGCTTTCTTTCGCCATCGTCGTGCCCTTGCTCAGGGATGGAAGCACGATGGCAGCCAGGACGGCAAGCAAGACCACCACAATCAGGATCTCAACCAGCGTGAAGGCTCTTGCTCGTTTCATCACTGACCCTTTCTATACGGTGCTGAATTGCCATTCAGAAAAAAGGCTGACCGGCCTTGGCAATTCGCCTGGAGCACGGTCAGCCATAGTGAACATGGTCATCTTCAGATCAGGTGACACATTAGAGAGCGGCGTGATCGCCACCAGTGCCGTCCCTATTCTGGTCATAGTCGTCGTCGGCATGGAACGCACCCGTGGTGCTATTGAACGTCCATCCGTGAGTGTCGGCACCGGCCGTTGTAGCAGCCTCAACGCGGATCGTCGAAAGATCGTTGAACTGGTTGGTCGGGACTTTCTGCAGATACGGGCCGTAGACGAAGCCCGTCGCCGCGTCCTTCGTGGCTCTGGTGGTGCCGCTGATGTCCGTGTACATTGTCATCAGGTTCCACGTGGCACCTTCCGGCACGGGGATCACGTCGTTGTGCTGTATCTTGTACAGCTCGATCTGGGAACGGACGGTCTGCAGGTCGCTGCACAGCGAGGACAGCTTGGCCTCGGTGCTCGCCTCGGTGAACTGCGGGATGACGATCGCCGCCAGAATGCCCAGGATGACCACGACGATCAGGATTTCGACCAGGGTGAAGCCTCTGTTTGCTCTCATCTTTGTTCCTCCTCAGTGTGAGACATGGATTCGTGATTTTGATTTAAGTACTAAGAGTCACTTTTTTCTACTCGCAGTATCGACAGAATCGATGTGCTACTTGATTGCTTTTGTGTGTGCCGCCGGTCCTCCAACAGGATGGAAAAATGATGTGAATCCCACCAGACGCTACTTCATCACTTGCTATTTTCTTTTGCCGTACTTTGGAGCCATGAAGTCTGCAGCCCGGAAACCAGCCCGGCCTGCGTTATCTGCGGCTCCTGCTCAGTCCAAGCAAACCATATGAAACGCAGCGGTACGTGCCAACTGCGGGGGCAAAAAAAGAAAGAGAATTCTACGGTGCCATCACATGGAAGAGGCTTGCGAAATGCTGATATATGGTGGAAGGTCTTGCAGGCGGATGGAGCGGGTGTGCTCGCCGGCGTGAGCCAGCTCGATGCGAATGAGGTCGATGCCACCGATGGCAGACTCGATTTTATCCGCCCATTCGATCAGAACGACGGATTGCGGGTAGCAGAAATCGTCGAAACCGAGCATCTCGAATTCGGCGATGGAGTCGAGGCGATAGGCATCGATATGATAGATGTCGAATCGGCCCTCGTACTGATTGACGAGAACGAATGTAGGGCTGGTGACGTTTCTGAGGTCCTCGGCGCCGGCCCCCACGGCGATCCCCTTTATCAGACGCGTCTTCCCGCTGCCCAAGGGGCCGTAGAGGGCAAACACCTCGCCGCCCCGGAGCCGGCTGCCGATCCTGCGGCCCAGCTCCACGGTCTGCTCCGGCGAATTGGATGTCAGCATCAGCTCCATGGAGCAGCCTCACCGAGGCGCCTTCCGTGTTTGTTCGCCAAGCTGGGCCGGATAATAGTAGGCCATCGTCTGTGCGACGACGCCCATGCGGTATTGGCGGTCCTGCAGAAGGCAGGTCCGGCGGTCCGGCGTCGGGATCGTGGTCGAATAGATGCGCAGCTCGCCCGGCACGCAGGTAATGACCTCCTCGCGGTAATCGCCTAAGCAGTCCATCACGGCGATCACGCGCCCTTCAATCGGCTGGATGGCCGGACCATTCCAATCATGGATCGCCCTGCCCGCAATCACTTCCTTCTGCGGGTCTGCATCCCACCAGATCGGGCGAGGCGTCAGCGATTCCTTCTCCAGGAACGCGATCAGCTCGCCGGAGGCGCTGTACAGCCACCGTTTCGGGAAATCTCGCTCGCCGGCGAGGACCTCCATGCCCGCGTGGTCCGCGAGGACGTCGCCTGCCATGCCCTGGCCGTGAAGGTGAAGCGTCGGCTCCTTGTTCGCCCAGAGCTTGCGGCCCGTCGCCGCATCCACAACGCAGATGCCGTCAGTCTTCTGCCTCGATTCGAAACCGTAGAAGACCTCCAATCCAGGATTGTCCGGGTTGATGTCCGCCACATAACAGATATCGGGATGCCCCATTTCGAGGGTCCAGAGTCCCCGGCCCGTATCGTCGAGAACGGCGGCGCCGATGACCAGCTCGTCTCGCCCATCGCGGTCCACGTCCGCCGCGATCAGGCCGTGGGAGCCCTGCCCAGAGTATTTCTTCTGCTCCTGTGTCGAGTCCCAGTACCAGATCTTGTTGAGGTCCTTATCCAGGGCCTGAGTCTTGATGATGTTGTACGTCCCACGCTGCATGATGAGTGACGGCGTCTTGCCTTCCAAGTACGCCACGGCGAGGAAATTGCGACAGTAATAGTTGTAGTCGGGGAACCCTTCACGGCTCAGCCAGGGTGTTTTGGCGACAACGCGGCCGGTCTGGCCGTCCAGTTTCACCAGGTACTCGGGACCTGTCTGGACGAGCCCTTTCTCGTCGCGGGGATCGCCCTCCCCTGCCTTGCAGTACACCTCCGCCTTGCCCTCTCCATCGATGTCGTAGATCACCCACGGCGAATACCATATGCCCGCCTCGATGGACCAGCCCATGTCGTAGCGCCACATCATCGTGCCGTCGAGCCGGTATGCCTCGATCTTGTACGTCGTCGTGCTCCGCTTCCAGTAGCCCGGCTGCTGGTACGGGTCCGTGTTGAAATCCGGCTGCTTGATCAGGTACTCCAGCGCCCCGTCGCCGTCCAGGTCGCCCACCCCGACTTTCTGAAAATCGTAGTCCCCGCCGAGGGGGATGCGAAGGCAGGGCCTGGCGGAACTCGACGGTGCAACGCGGGTCACCGCATCGGGCTTGATGGAACAGCGCTCGCCCGTGCATGTGTATATCTGATACACACACGCCTTGCCGGTCGGCTTTTCATCCACAAAGCAGGTCGGCCGATACTTCTCATCGGTCAGAAAGACATGGGCGGCATCGGCGGCCTCGCCATCCACGCGGGCGACTTTGAACGCGATATCCGCCGGGTCCTCCTTGAGCAGCCGCCAGCTCAGGAAAACGGAGCCATCCTCACGTTGGAGTGCGACCAGCCCGCGATCCAGCTTCTCCGCACCACCCGCGACCGCGACGTGCATAAGTGCGATCAATGCCGCTATCAAGTATCTTCCCACGATTCAGACCTCCTGATTCTATTCTCTTATGTCCGCCTCTCCAGATGCTCGTAACCGTGCGGCTCAAGGTTGGTGGTTCGCCCATTCGGCATCAGGATTTGCAGCCGCCCGGTATCCGTAATCGTGCCGATCTTCGTGATCGGCACGGGATCATCCCAGACCGTTCGCAGCTTGTCCCACGGCTCGGTCCCCACTGTAAAGAGCAGCTCGAAATCCTCCCCCTCGTTGATCGCAGAGCCGAGCGGATCGGCCTCCAGCCTCGCGTCCTCTGAGATCGGGATAGACGCCGCGTCGATCAGGGCCCCGACGCCGCTCTGGTGGCAGATCCGGTTCAAGTCGCTGCTGAGCCCGTCGCTGAGGTCCATCATCGCGTTCAAGGTGACGAGGCTGGTCATCTTCAGGGCCTCTCGCACCCGCGGCTCAAATGTAAGATGCCTGCCCCGGCCCGAGCCTCCCAGCGAGCCGGTCACGCAGATGGCGTCGCCCACGCGAGCGCCGTTGCGGCGAACGGGGGGACTATTGCCCGGCTTGCTCAACATGGAGACACAGATCGCGAAAGGCCCGCCGCTCTGCCAGGCCGTGATATCGCCGCCTACCAGCGGACAATCATACTTGTCGGCGGCGGACAGGAGGCCCGCGTGCAACTCCTTCAAACGCCGCTCGCCGAAGTCGCCGGGCAGCGCGACAGCCGCGACGGCCGCCAACGGGATCGTCGCCATCGCCGCACAGTCGCTCAGACTGGCCGCCATCGACTTGTAGCCCACCTGATGCAGCGTCGCCGTCCGCAGGTCGAAATGCGTGCCGTCGAGCAGCATATCCGTCGTAATGAGGACCGACGCCCCATGCTGCAGGGCGATCTGCGCCATGTCATCGCCGATACCGATCGGGTATGCGGCCTGCGGCAGTTGCCTCTGTTGCGCAAACCAACCTGTGATTTCGTCTTCGGTAGGACTCATTGCTTCGCCAGGTGCTTCTTCCAGAACTCGATCTGCCGTCGCACCTGCTCGGGCCCGCCGGCGCCGGCGGAAACGTACCGCCTCACCACGTTCGACGCGCCGAGGTGCTCATACACGTCGCGGTCGATGGCGGGCGAGCACTCCTGGAGCTGATCCAGGGACAGCTCTGCCAGCGTCTTCCCCTCTTTCTCACAGTGGGCCACGAGGGCCCCGACGATGCCGTGGGCCTTGCGGAAGGGCACCCCCCTGCCCACGAGGTACTCGGCCAGGGCTGTGGCGTCGAGGAATCCGCCATCCATGCCGGCGGCAATCTGCCCGGTGTTGAACGCCGCGTGAGAGACAACCGCTGTGGCGATGTCGAGTGATTTCTCCATCGTGTCGGCGGTCGAGAAGACGTGAATCTTGTCCTCCTGCAGGTCGCGATTGTAGCCGGAGGGCTGGCCCTTGAGGATCGTGAGCATGGCCATCAGGGCGCCGTACACGCTGCCCGTCTTGGCCCGCATCAGCTCCAGCACGTCCGGGTTTCGCTTCTGCGGCATCATGCTCGACGACGTGCAGAAGGCGTCGTCGATCCGAATGAATGCAAACTCGTTCGTCGAGAAGAGGATCCAGTCCTCCGCCAGCCGCGACAGATGCGCCGCCACGAGGGCGCAATCGAAAATGAACTCCGCGCAGAAATCCCGGTCGCTGACGGCGTCGATGCTGCTGTACACGATGTCCATGAAGCCGAGCTGCCGGCTTGTGCTCTCCCTATCGATGGCCAATGTGGAGCCCGCGACGGCCCCGGCGCCGAGCGGCGAGGCGTTCAACAAGTTGCGGCAATTCCTCAGCCGCACGAAGTCACGCTCGAGCTGCTCGACGAAGCTCAGCAGGTAGGCGGCGATGACGATGGGCTGCGCCCGCTGCACGTGCGTGTAGGCGGGCATCAAGTCCTCCGTGTGCTTGCCCGCCAAGTGCACAAAGGCACGTTGCAAGGCGACAATCTTGGCCTGCACGATCTCGATCTCGTCGCGCAGCCAGAGCCGGATGTCGGTGGCGACCTGGTCATTACGGCTGCGGGCTGTGTGGAGCTTCTGCCCCGGCTCGCCGATCCGCTGGATCAGGGCCGCCTCGATGGCCATGTGGATATCCTCACAGGCCTTATCAAACACGAACCGCCCCGCCTCGATGTCCTCGCTGATCGCGACAAGTCCCTCCTTGATCGCCTTGAGCTCCGGCTGCGTGATGAACTTCTGCTCAGCCAGCATCGTGGCATGGGCGATGGAGCCGACGATGTCGTATTTATACAGCCGTTTGTCGTAGGACAAGGATTCGACATAATCCACCGTCAACTCATCCGGCTTGGCCGCCAGACGCTTCTCCCAGCTTCTCTGCGTATCGGTCATACATGCTGCTCCGAAAATTCTCCGACGGGCATGCTGTACTGCACAGTACCACCTCCCCTTTCACAAACCATCCTGCGCCATCTGCCGTTTTCAAGGTCCACCCGCCGGACGGCCCTGTTGACAAATCTGCCGTCCTGCCGTACCCGAACGCGATCACCTTCTCAGGGTGCAACGCGTGCAAGGATTCCCTGATCTGATCTCTCAACTCGTCCGAAAGCTCCATCCCATCCGTTCGCATGGATGCATTCTAACGCATGAGATCAAAGGTGGTCAACAACCGTACTTGTTGCTGGAGACTCCGGCCGCACCCAACGCTCCTGCCTCACGGCGGCGCTTCATCTCCCAACCTAATCACCAATCTCTCGCTGACCTCAGACGAGCCACGCGGTCTTCCCCGCTCTGGAGCCCCCTGCTATGCATGCCGCTCGGGAGCGGCGAGTTCCCTAACTGTCGTACGCACGAGGGACTTTTTGAGGAGGGAGCATGAGACGCTGGTGATCGTTCTATCGACGGCGATTTTCACACCGATCCCTGCCGCTACTCCTACACCAACCACGAGCGCAGTCTCACGCGTACCGCTGTCCGGAGCCAAGTATGCCTCCAGAACCACGCTCGCGACCGGCCCTACGAACGGCCAGACAAATTTGCGGACAGCGTCATCGATATTCTCGCTCACGATGTAGCCGCCCGCGCCTACTTCGGATGCCAACCGTCCGAATACGTCGTTCAATCCGGATAGGTTCCTGTTTTGTCTAAACTCTCCTATGGCGCGACCGACACGCCATGCTATCTGATCTCTCACACGATGATACGCAGACGCGTCCATCGCTCCCAGGCCAGAGACGATCCTCGCATCCAAGGCGATCCTGTTGGCATCCTCCTCAAATGACTCCAGCCTATCCAGGTAGCGTATGGGCAAGGCGTGGTTGTCGTTATCTCCCACCCTGGCTGAATGCTCAGGGACTGCCAGGTTTCCTCTCGCGATTGCCTCAAACATATGGTGAAAGAATATGCCCTTCACGAGTTCCACCTCTCCCCTGATGCTGTCTCCCTCCTCAGAACTCGCTACCTGTTCATTCAAGAACCTAACCGGCTCGTCCCGTCTGCCTTGGCTGTTTTCGAGGCATTCCAGCGCCTTGGCGAAGACATATTTCCCAGCCTCACCGATACCATACTTCCACAAAGCACTCTTGTTTTGTTTTAGGAAAGACCGCAGTGCCGGAGCCGCCGAGGCGGGCCTGCCGGGATAGGGCTTCAGGCGAATGATGCCGTCTCTGATGCCTTCACCCCAAATGCGCCAGTGTCCCTCCAACTCCTCCGCATCTTGCTTCGAAAGGCCTGCCTCCACAAGTACATCGATCGCACTCTTGAGGTCTTTCACGTCCAGGCCGTTCCTTTCCTTGATCTGGTCAGCAATGTCTTGACGAGTTGAGCCCTCCGGTGCAGCCATGAAGAACACCGGTCGGCCTTTGCCATCCTCATTCTGAATCCAGCCATGGACGCTTCTTGCCACCGCAGATGCAGGTTCGTTGGCTATAGCAGCGGGGCAGAGTATCTCCAGCTTGATGCCATCAAGATCCCGAGGGACGAGAAGGGTGAAGAGGCGTCCATCGACGATGTCGGAAAAGGACGCTATTACTCGTGCATCATTTTCCCTCGAATCGTTGGACAGGAGATCATCTAGTCGCAACCGCGCCAGCACGTCTCTCTTCATACAACTCTTGTCGCCGGCGAACCTCTGCTGTAAATCCTTGAAAACACCGGGCTGACGCAGGTTGTCGTAGATGGATCCGGAAAATCGCATGGCATTACTCCTTCTGGTAGCATCTCAAGCGGACGTTTCGCATCCGGCGAATGAGATGTTTATCGCGCGAAACCGAGGTGGTCGCAGATGTCACAGCCAGCCCTCCATACAGATTACCAGCCAACGCAAGGTCATAGCTCGCAAGCGCCTCCACGGTTTTCTATGCGTCTCAAAGAGCGTAACGAGCTCGGGCTTTTAGTCCTATTTTATGGACAAGTTGGCCGAGATGCAAACACCATGTCCGTGAATCACGGCTGGATTCTCGTCTGTTTCACCACGTTCTGGATAGCGCAATTCCGCAGTGGCGTACTCAATTCGGTGGGCAGCATGTTCCTCGACTATCTGGCTTTGCTGTGGGCGATCATGTCGGCTGCGGGTTCTTTGTCGATATGGCCGCGTTCATAAAGCCACCTCGCAAGCCGTCGGATGACGACGCGGGCCGCCTGGTTCAGTCCCTTGCGGCTGACGACCTTGCGGGGCATGAAGTAGCCAAGGAACTCGCCCACGTTCTGGGGTATCTTCTGGGGCCCGAAGACCTGGCAGAACTCTCGATGCTCGTCGCCCCTGGCGTCATAGAACCGGTGGAACGCCGCCTCTTCGGCCTTGCTCAACGCCTGATAGGCGTAGTGGTTCATGCTGATTGTGAAGAGTTGGATGACGCCGGCGTAACTGCGGCTCGTCGCCGGAGCGAGCGATTCCGTCCGATCTTCAAGGAAGTGCTGAAGCACCTCCTCGATGTTCGGCCTGGCCGGCCAAGAACACTTGATTATATCTGGGCCATGCTGGGAACCCATATCAACCACCTCATCGCCTACGGCCCTATTGTAGGGCCAAGCCGGCGGAAAGGCAAATGGGAATCCGTCAGTTGCCAGTTGGCAGTGATCGGTTGGCAGTCGTAAATGCCGGTCTCCCAAGGGTTTATCAGCGTCCATCGGCGTTCATCTGCGGTTCCAAAAAGCTCCGCCTTGTATCTCGCCCCTCGCGTTTCGTTTCTCTTCGTGTGAATCTTCGCGTGTTTCATGCCCTTCCTGGTTGAGGAACCTGGATTCCCGCCTTCGCGGGAGCGACTGGGCCAGATCAACGTAAACCCATGTGTGACAAAGTCTTACCGCTCTCCATCCGTGCCGAACAAAGAAAGTCCCTGAATTGTGAGGATTTCACTGGACAACGAATTGTTACACGCGTATGATATTGCGACAACTGAATAGCGAACCGCCAATCATCCATTATCAATCATCCATCGGAAATGGTCCTGGGGGGTCTGGTCACGGCCAGAGTGGCACACATGCTCGCCAACCGGCGGGGTGCACCGGACCCCACAGCCCCGGCACGGCCCATTATGCGAAACAAAGCCAATTTGAGAGCAGGCTTGCCTGCCGGACGGGGATGGCGTATCCTGCCTGGGTCGATGAGATGTTCGACACCAGCGGGCGGGCACATCGCCTGGCCGGAATTGATGTGTAGTTGGATGGTTTAGACATGGCTTCGCTACTTATCACAAATTGCCGGCTTTACAACGCAGCGGAGACGGCCAGGATCTCTTGCGTCCTGGTCCGCGACGGCAAGATCGTCCGTGTCGGTTCTGCAAGCACGGGCGTCAGGGTGGACAAGGTGCTGGATGCACAGGGGCGCATCCTCGCGCCCGGGCTGATCGACGTGCACATCCAGGGGGCCGGCGGCGCGGATGTGCTCGATGCCACGCCGGAGGCACTGGCGACGATCTCGCGGACCTGCTCGCGGTTTGGCGTGACGAGTTTCCTGGCGACGACGGTGTATCGGCCAGGGGAGGACAATCGGCATTTGGAGGTGGCCGCCGACTGCATCGGCCGCGACCTCGGCGGAGCACACCTGCTCGGCGTGCACCTGGAGGGGCCCTTCATCTCCCTTGAGAAAAAGGGCATGATCCTGCCGACGTGCGTTATGGAGCCGTCGGTCATCGCCCTGGGCGACGTTTATGCCTTGCTCGGCGAGAGACTCAGGATGATGACTGTGGCGCCGGAGCTGCCCGGCAGTCCGGACATCATCAGGGCCCTCGTCGATCATGGAACCATCCCTTCGTTCGGGCACTCCAGCGCGACGTACGACCAGACGATGCGTGGCTTCGAGGCAGGCATACGGCACGTCACTCACCTGTTCAATGCGATGCCTTGCTTGCACCATCGGGATCCGGGACCGCTGGCGGCGATCTTCGAGCGGCCGGATGTCACGTGCCAGGTCATCACGGACGGCGTTCACATCCACCCGTCCGTCCTCCGGCTCGCGTACCACGCGCTGGGTCCCGGCCGCTTCGTCACGATCACGGACGGCATGCAGGCCATGGGACTTCCCGACGGCCGATATGTATATAACGGCATTGAGTATGAGGCCAAGGACGGCGCCGCCCGGTACAAGGACGGCACGCTCATCGGGACCGCCCTCGGACTGAACCAGATGCTCGCCCGCCTGATCGAATTCACCGGCTGTTCCCTGCCAACGGCGATCGAGACCGTGACGACAAACGCCGCGGGGATACTCGGCCTGGCGGATACGAAAGGCTCGATATCGAAAGGCAAGGACGCCGACCTTGTGGTCCTGGACAACGACCTGTCCGTGCATACCACCCTCGTAGCCGGACAGATTGTGTATACACGTACATAATGGTCCATAATCCATTGTTGTATGCGTTCACGATGGTGCGGAGAGAGATTGCTTCGCCGGTGCGCTGCTCGCAACGACGTGGACGGGCGATGGCCCCGCTACGACGATTTGAGAGTGTCCGCCAGGATGGACAGGGCCCGATCGATGTCCTGCGCCGATACGCCGAAGTGCGTGACGGCTCGCAGGCGATTGGGGCCGACGCTCAGAATCCTGAGCCCACGGCTGCCGAGCTTTGCGGCAAGCTCCTCGGCGTACGGCGTCTGGCGAATGAGGTCGAAGTAGACGATGTTGGTCTGCACGCGGCCGAGATCGATGGACAGGCCGTCAATGGCGGCGAGGCCTTGGGCCAGTCGCCTCGCGTTGTCGTGGTCCTCCTGAATTCTGTCGATCATCGTGTCCAACGCGACGATGCCGGCGGCGGCGATGATGCCGGCTTGGCGCATGCCCCCGCCCACGATTTTGCGAGTCCGGCGGGCCTCGCCGATGAAGTCGCGCGACCCGCAGACGACGGAGCCGACCGGCGCCGCCAGACCTTTCGACAGGCAAAAGCTCAGCGAATCTGCATCGCGGGCCAGGTCCCGGACATCGACGTGCAGGGCCACGGCGGCGTTGAAGATCCGGGCGCCGTCGAGATGGAGGGCGAGGCCACGACGGTGGGCCAGGTCGGCGACTTGGGCTGTGTACTCGGGCGTGAGTGCCGCCCCGCTGCATCGGTTGTGCGTGTTCTCCAGGCAGACCAGGCGGGTTCGCGGGAAATGCACGTTGTCCGAGCGGATGGCCGCCTCGATGTCCTGCAGGCGCAGCGTTCCATCCGGCTGATTCGACGCCGTGCAAGGATGAATGCCGCCCAATGCCGCCGTCCCACCGGCCTCGTAGAGGAAGGTGTGGGAGAGATCGCCGAGGATGATCTCGTCCCCACGGCCGCAGTGGGTCAGAACGGAAACCAGGTTGCCCATCGTCCCGCTGACCACCAGCAGGGCCGCCTCCTTGCCGACCCGCTCGGCCGCCGTCTGCTCGAGTCTGTTGACGGTGGGGTCCTCGCCGAACACATCATCCCCGAGCTCGGCACGGCCAATCGCCTCTCGCATTTGCGGCGAAGGCAATGTCACGGTATCGCTGCGAAGGTCAATCATGTTCATCCTGCGTCTTCCATTTCGAGAAAAAGCTCCGGTCCAGCGGCCATCACCGCCTGCACGCGCACCAAGGTAATTGCCTTGAGTCCTCCCGTCAACGACTACTCGCCGGACCGAGCACCGGGTGATTTTGCCTTTCCCTGCGACCCATGGAGAGCTTATCATGGCTTGCATGCACATGATGACGCTTCTCTACATGATCGGCGGTCTTCTGTTTCTGGTGTCGGCGGCGGCACACGTGTACGTGCGAGTCCGTTTGCGGCCGCGGGACGATTCCGGGCTGGATGACTACTATCATGAATTCGAGGAACAGCATCCGGAATATGCGAGGTATACGAGGTGGCTGCACATCACACTCGGCGGAGCAGCCTTCGGCATCCTCCTGCTGTTCCTGGTATCTGTGTTTTAGGAGGCATGCCCGCCTGCAGTGCGCCTGATCACTGAATCTGCATTGGGGGGAAACGTCAGGGCCTCGAAGACTCTCGGGATTTCGGCGAGCCCTCGTCTGAACGGCAACACCGACCTGTGGCTTCGTCGAGACGTTCATGGCACCGAGCAGGCGGGTTGCGTGAGGCAAAAAATAGGGTTGGCGGCCTTCCGAAACCGTCAACCTTGCGCTTTTTCATTGCCCCAGGTACGACAGTCTGACTCTCACCCAGACTATCGCGCTCAGTGCAACGCGGAACAAGCGTGAGCTATTCGAATGCGATGCCCAGTCCTATACTGGCATCATGGAGCGTCCTCTGCCGGTCCACACGCACAACACGGCCCTTCTTGATGCGGGCATATTGCCCCTTCTCGCTGGCCAGTGTGTCCGTCCGAGGGAAGTTCAGTTCCACGATACTGCCCAGCCGAACGGGCATGGTAATCGGAACCGTAATAAAGACGCCCACCTTGCTGATGTTGGCGCTACGACCGTTGAAGAAGCGACCGGCATCAGGCAGCCATACACTGACCGGCCACACAAGATCCGTCCGTCGTTCCCTGCGTTGTTCTACTGCTGTCTCCATAGTTTGGATCTCCTTTTGCTGTCTCCTACAGTAGTGCCAGTATCGGCACGGGCGACATAGGCGGCTTAACGCGTGGAGTCGAAAATATCCTCCTTCGCTCGCGACCTCTCAGGTCTCTCCTGCATCACAGTCCTCTCGCCTGCTTTTATTGGGCGATGCGGGACTCGTCCCGGTGATTTTCAGTTCCAGCCGGAGAAATCCTGTTGCCCGGCAGTGATATCGGACGTACGGAGGGTCAGTTGTCCGTGCGAAGGTCCGCCGCCGTCGTGATAACGATTCCCTACCGAAACCCTCGCACAGATTCTTAAGGAGCTTGCAGCATCGGCGCACTTTATGTATCGTGAGGACAATGGCTGTCAAAACCATCAAGATCACTGGACAGGCGGGAGATTTGGACCGCATCAGGGAGGCTGCGAATGTCATCGACGCCGGTGGCTTGGTTGCCTTTCCCACGGAGACGGTCTATGGGATCGCCTGCCGGGCGAAGCGGGATTCGCTCGCACGGCTCAGTGAGGCAAAAGGGAGAGAGGTGAGCAAGCACTACACGCTGCACATAGGGCAGATGGAGGAGTATCGCCGATACGTTCCGCGCGCCGGTTTGCGCGCCGACAAGCTCGCCCGCCGGGCCTGGCCGGGACCCCTGACTCTCGTGTTCGAGCTTGAGCCGTCGGAGGTGATGGAAGGAAGAAAGCGGATCGATCCCGACGCGTTCGACGTGCTCTACAAAGACAACTCGATCGGGATTCGCTGCCCCGATCATCCTGTGGCGTCACTGCTATTGCGTTCGGCGAGCAGCCCCGTCGTGGCCCCAAGCGCCAATCTCTCCGGAAAGGAGCCGGCCGTCAATGCCGACCAAGTCCTTTCCCAGTTGTCCGATCGCATCGATGTGATCTTGGACGGCGGCCCGTGCAAGCACGGCAGAAGCAGCACGGTGGCCACGGTCAGCGCCCGGGGCGTCAAGGTCCTTCGCGAAGGCATCTACCCGCTGGAACAACTACGAACCTTGTCCCAGGTAGTCTTCCTATTCGTCTGCACCGGTAACACGTGTCGCAGCCCCATGGGCGAAGGACTCTTTCGCAGGCACCTCGCGGAAAAAATCGGTTGCGGCATTGACGAACTGCAATCACTGGGGTATAAGGTACTCTCCGCAGGCACAATGGACATGGCCGGCATGCCAGCCAGCGCCGAGGCCATTCAGGCGTGCGGACAGAAGGGAGTTGACTTAGAAGACCATATGAGCCGGCGGTTGACCCGGCCGCTTGTTGAAGCGAGCGACCTAATCTTCTGTATGGCCCTTTCCCATTGCGAACGTGTCATCTTCCTTTCTCCGGAAGCCGAGAGCCGGTGTTCGTTGCTGGCGGATGATCACGAAATCCCGGACCCGATCGGGCGGTCTCAGGAGTATTTCAACAATTGTGCGAATCTCATTGAGGCCGCCGTCAAGGCAAGAGTTCGCGAGCTGGTATTATGAAGATAGCAGTCGGAAGTGACCATCGAGGATTTGACGCCAAAGGGGTCGTCAAGGCGCTGGTCACCCAGATGGGACATGAATGTGCCGATTTCGGGACCGACGGGACATACCCGGTCGACTACCCCGATCTCGCCTACGTGGTGGCCAGGGCCGTCTCCGACAAGCAGGTGGACCGGGCGATCCTCATTTGCGCCACCGGACTGGGGATGAGTATCGCGGCCAACAAGGTCAGGGGGATTCGGGCCGCGTTATGCCACGATGAGCTGAGTGCAAAGATCTCGCGGGATCACAATGACACGAATATTTTGTGTCTCTCAGGCGACCAAATCGGAGAAGTCTTGCTGCGCAAGATCGTGGAAGCCTGGATCAGCACGGAGTTCAGCGGCGGACGCCATCAACGGCGCGTCAACAAGATCACCGCCATCGAGGAGGGCCGAGACCCTCGTGAAGTAACGAATGGGTAGGCCCTACCGGTCATGGACGAACGTTCAGCCATCGCCCGTCCCCCCCTACACAGACAGGGATCCGGAAAGGCCGCGGAGGAGACTGGATTCCCGCCTTCGCGGGAATGGCAGTGGTCGTCACACATCCACTGCGACGAGGAGCGCGCAGTAGTATCTCCGCATGAGCAGAGCCTGCATTGCCGCCTCCGTGCGTCACCTGTCCTCTGGGCCGATCCGATGATCTACTCAAGTTTCTGCTGCAACTGCTGGAGTACGGCCCGCACCGACGCCATCTGGTCCTGCAACTCGACCATCTGCTGCGTCTGGCTCTTCAGCTTCTCGTTGAGCTGGTCCATCTTGGCCTGTGCACTGACTGCATCCGCACGAGCCGCGTCGCGGGCCTTGGTCAGCACCGCCACCTGCTTCTCCAGCGTGCCGCGAGTGTCCACGAGACCCTCAACCATGGTCTGCAGTTGGTCACGCGAAGTGGTCAGCTCATCCACCCGCTTCTGCAGATCGGTCCGGGCCACACTGAGCTCTTCGACTTTCGCTGAGAGCTCATCCCGCGACTTGGTCAGGTCCTGGACCTGGCTCTGAAACTTCGTATTGGTCTGTGTCGCACTGGCCAATGCCGAATCGGTCTTGTCAAGCTCCTGCTTGAGCCGCTTGGCGTCTTGCGCGAAACCGTCCCGCTCGTTCTTCGCGTCATCGAGAGCAATCTTGAGTTGCTGGACCTGGCTGTTGAGGTCGGTCTTATCGCTGCCTGTGCCGGTGCAGCCGCCGAGAAGCAGGAAACCGCTCACCACAACCATCCATATGGCCGTACCTTTACCCCTCATCATTCCACTCCTCCTTTCCGACCTGGCCGGGCCAGATCATGAACCAATGAATCTCTCGCCGGTCTCCGGACCGGCCAGCGGAAGGCAAACCAGCACCCTCGCCTGGTATCCCTTTCGGCCGACACAAAGGATACAGCGCGCACCCCGGCCGGGTCAAGCATTTTCCGCCAGTTGAGAGGCCTGCTCACGCGAGAACGTCGCGGTGGCGGCCGGAAAGACAATGTTCGCGTCAGACCTTTGCTATGGATGGGCCTCGGCGCGCAGTTGCGGATCGGCCTGTCGTGGCAATCCGCTGGCTCACACTTCTGCGGCCCTTCACGGTACAGTCGGTACCCACCGAGCGCCACTTCGCGTATCGACGTTCCAGAAGATCATCGATGCTCATGCGACGCAGCTCCGTGAGGGTCTTGGCGATATACGTCTCGACGCTGTACACAGTATCGTGCAGGTTGCGGTGGGCGCCGCCGACGGGCTCTGGGATAATGGCATCGACGAGACCGAGCTTGTGGAGGTCTTTGCTGGTCAGTTTGAGTGACTGAGCCGCCTCCGAGGCCTGCGAGCCGTCGCGCCAGAGAATAGCCGCACAGCCTTCCGGCGATATGACCGAGTAGTACGCGAACTCCAGCATAGCCAGCCGATCCCCGACAGCGATACCCAGGGCGCCGCCTGAGCCCCCTTCCCCGATACAGATGCAGACAACCGGGACCTTCAGGCGCGACATCTCCGCTAGATTCACCGCAATCGCCTGGGCCTGACCGCGTTCCTCGGCCCCAATGCCCGGATAGGCCCCGGGGGTGTCAATCAGCGTCACGACGGGCAGGCCGTACTTCTCAGCGAATTTCATCTTCGCCAGCGCCTTGCGGTAGCCCTCTGGATTCGGACACCCGAAATTGCAGGCTACTTTCTCTTTGACGTTCTTACCCTTGTTCTGCCCGACGATGAGGACTCTATTGCGGGCAATCTGGCCGATGCCGGTAATCACGGCACGGTCGTCGCCGAAGCACCGGTCGCCGTGCAACTCCCGAAAGTCCTTGACCATGAGATTCAGGTAGTCTGTGAGAATGGGGCGTTGGGGATGGCGCGCGACCTGTACCGTCTGCCAGGCTGTCAAATTGGAGTAGACACGCTTCAGTTCGGCGATTCTATCCTTCTCAAGCCGGCGAATTTCGACGGAATAGTCGATTCCCTTCCTGGCACTGATCGCGCGAAGCTCGTCGATCTGCAGTTCCAAGTCCGCCACTTTCTGCTCAAAATCCAGATAGCCACCACTATTCAACCTGTTGCTTTCGGTCGCCATACCTTTGTTTCGATTATCCTGTCAAAATGGAAGCCGCAGAATTGTGCGTGTCGCCCTCTTTACCCCTACAAAAAGAACTGTCCCCGCAGTAAGCGGGACAGACGCTGTTTCGCCGTATCCATCGGCCGCGGTCCAATCGCCGGATACTACCATTCCAGCGAGGCAAATCCAAGAAAAAAATTGACATGAGGGGCGATACACCTTACGTTAGTAGACGACTTGGTTGCCCATATGCCTCTCTAACACCTTATAGATGAAAGAATTACGGAATATCTCTGTCATTGGGTTGGGTTTGCTGGGTGGCTCGATTGCGCTGGCGGCACGGCAACGGCTGCCCGGCGTGCAGGTAATTGGGTACAGCCATCGGGCTTCCACCCGGGCCAAAGCCAGAGATCTGGGGGCTGCGACCGAAATCGTCGATGATCTGGCGGCCGCCGTCCGTACCGCCGACCTGGTGATTCTGGCGACCCCGATATTCACGTTCGAGCGGTACTTCACGGAGATTTCAGCACTCATTCCCGCCGGTTGCATCGTCACCGACGTGGGCTCCACGAAGCTGATGCCGCACCAGTGGGCGGAGCGTCGGTTGGACAACCGGGCCCACTATGTCGGGTCGCATCCCGTCGCCGGCTCCGAGCAGAGAGGCGTGGAGTTTGCCCGGGATGATCTGTTCTACCAGGCCCGCTGCGTACTGACCGCCACCCAGACGACGGACCGCACCGCCGTCAAATCGCTCAAGACCTTCTGGTCGGCCCTTGGCTGCTCCATCCAGGTCATGGACCCGGTAGAGCACGATCGAATCTTCGCCAACATCAGTCATCTGCCCCACGTATTAGCTGCGGGGCTCGTCAATGCCAGTGACGGCGACGACATGAAGTTCGCGGGCAAGGGGTTCCTCGACAGCACACGAATCGCGTCGGGCCCGGCCACCCTCTGGACCGACGTCCTGATGGCCAACAGCGAGAACATCGCCGACGGGGTCGACCGAATCGTTGCCGAACTGCTGAAACTGCAGACGGCGATCCGGGGCAATACAAGAGAGGAAATCGAACGGCTGCTTGCGGCCGCCCAAGAGAAGCGAGCTGCGCTTGTCAAGTACAAGATCAGAAAGAAGGAACTACTCTCGTGAGACAATGGCGTGTTGAGGTTTTCAGCCGGCCCGGCGTCCCGGATGTACAGGGCAACGGCGTGCTGGAAGACATTCGTGAACTGGGCATCACATCCATTGAGGCCGCTCAGTCGGCCAGGGTCTTTCTGATCGAAGCCGATTTTGACGCAGATTTCGCGGAGCGCGTCGCGAAAGAGCTTCTGGCCGATCCCGTATGCGAGGAGTACTACATCGGGCGCAGCGGTCCGCCACCGGGATTGGCCAAGGCAACGCTATTGGAAGTTCACCTCAAGAGCGGCGTCACCGACCCCGTTGCCGAATCCGTCATGGCGGCGATCAAGGACATGGGCGCCGTTCCGGGTGGCGTGCGCACGGCCCGCAAATACGTCCTGCTCGGCGACATCAAGATGAGCCAGATCGACACCATCGCCCGGAAGATTCTGGCCAACGACGTTATCGAAGACGTGGTGATCGGTGATGAGGCAGAGCCGCCAAGCCCTCACCTCCAACCGTACGAGCTCAACATTGTGTCCTGGCCGATTCGCGATCTCGACGACGCCGGACTACAGATGCTCAGCGACGAGAAAGACCTCTTCCTGAACCTCGTCGAGATGAAGACGATCCAGGAATACTACCGCCGGCTCGGCAGGGAGCCGACCGATGTCGAGCTCGAGACACTGGCACAAACCTGGAGCGAGCACTGTGTTCACAAGACACTCAAAAGCGCGGTGGACATGACGGCCGATGGCGAGCAAGTCCACTTCGACAACCTCCTCAAGGAGACCGTGTTCAAGGCCACGCAGGAGCTAGACAAGCCATGGTGCATCTCGGTCTTTGCCGACAACGCCGGCGTTGTGGAGTTCGACGACGACTCTGCCGTATGTTTCAAGGTGGAGACGCACAATCATCCCTCGGCGCTCGACCCATACGGCGGATCCGCTACGGGCATCGGCGGCGTGATTCGCGACCCTATGGGAACGGGCATGGGTGCCCGGCCGATCGCCAACACCGATATCTTCTGCTTCGGCGAGCCCGACAAAAGCCTCGACGAGATCCCTAAGGGCGTGCTGCACCCCCGGCGGATCATGAAGGGCGTGGTCTCCGGCGTCCGCGACTACGGCAACCGCATGGGCATCCCGACCGTCAATGGGGCGATCTACTTCGATGACCGGTACATGGCCAATCCGCTGGTGTACTGCGGCAACATCGGCATCATGGACAAGACCAAGGCCTTCAAGCACCCGCAAAGCGGCAATCTGATCGTCGTGGTCGGCGGACGAACCGGCCGCGATGGTATCCACGGCGCCACCTTCTCCAGCGGCCAGATGACCCATGAGTACGAAACGATCTTCTCGCACGCCGTCCAGATCGGCAACGCCATCACCGAGAAGAAGATGCTGGACGTACTCATCCAGGCGAACCAGGCCGGTCTGTACGAGGCGATCACAGACTGCGGCGCCGGCGGACTCAGCAGCGCCGTCGGAGAGATGGGCAGAGACCTCGGGGCCGAGGTGGACCTCGAGAAAGTGCCCCTCAAGTACACAGGGCTCAACTATACGGAGATCTGGATCAGTGAGGCCCAGGAGCGCATGGTGATCGCCGTCAAGCCGGAGAATCTCGAAGCGATCCAGGGAATCTTCGCCGGCGAAAACGTCGAGTCTACCGTCATTGGCCGGTTCACAGGCGACAAGCAGCTTCGCCTCCGCTACAACGGCCAGCAGGTCGGCGAGATGGACATGGAGTTTCTCCATGAGGGAGTTCCCAAATATAGCCGGCAGGCCATATGGCAGCGACCGACGCTCAGCGAGCCGAGTCTGCCGGAGAAGGACAACTACAACGACGATTTGCTGCGCATCCTGTCCTCCTACAACGTCGCCAGCAAAGAGTGGGTGATCCGCCAGTACGACCACGAGGTGCAGGGCGGCTCGGTCGTCAAGCCGCTGGTGGGTGTGGCCAATGACGGTCCAAGCGATGCCGCGGTGATTCTTCCAAAGCTGGATTCCCGGCGTGGTCTGGCCATCAGTTGCGGCATGAACCCGCTGTACGGCGACATCGATCCGTACTGGATGGCCCTGGCCGGAATCGATGAAGCCATTCGTAACCTGATCTGCGTCGGCGGTCGGATGGATCGCGTCGCGCTGCTCGACAACTTCTGCTGGGCCAGGTGCACCGACCCCGAGGTCCTGGGCACCCTCGTGCGGGCGGCTCAGGCCTGCTATGACGGCGCGATAGCCTTCCAGGCCCCCTTCATCTCGGGCAAGGATTCCCTGAACAATGAGTTCGTCTGCGAAGATGGCACGATCATCCGTATCCCTCCGACCCTGCTGATCAGCGCGATGTCGCTCGTGGATGACGTCGAGAAATGCCTGACAATGGATGCCAAGAGGCCCGGCCACCTTTTGTTCATCGTGGGCCGGACGAACAATGAGTTGGGCGGCTCACATTACTACAAAGTCCACGGCCATCTTGGTGCCAACGTGCCGAGACTGGACCTCAACCTGGGGCCCCGGATCGCGCAGAGGATCGACGCGGCCATCGCCGAGGGACTGGTCGCAAGCTGCCACGACTGTTCCGAGGGGGGCCTGGCCGTCACCCTGGCGGAGATGGCGCTTGCCGGCGGGCTCGGCATCGAGGCGGACCTGCGGGGGCTTCCCAGAAGTAAGGACTGCTCTCGAACCGACGCCCAGTTGTTCAGCGAATCGAACAGCCGGTACATCGTGGAGGTCGCTCCCGAGAAGTATGATGCCTTCGCCCGAAAGATGCTGAACCTGCCCTTTGGACAGCTTGGCGAGGTGACCGCCGAATCGAAACTGGTCATCCGATCCGAGCAGGGCAGGAACATCGTGGACGCGGACATCGAGATTCTGAAGGAAGCCTGGCAGAGGACATTTGATTGGCGATAGAGAACTGAATCTACTATTGACGATTTACGATGTGCTCACGTATGCCTCAGCACGCCCCGGGCACAATTGGTAAATTGTAGATCGTAGATCGTAAATCGTGAGAGGATCGACGATGACACAGGTTCGAGCCATAGTAGTCCGAGCGGCAGGGACGAATTGTGACGCGGAGACCCAGTATGCACTGGAGCTGGCGGGCGCCCAGGCGGACCGGGTCCATATCAACCGGGTGATCGAGGCCCCGGGGCTGCTCGATCAATACCACATCCTGGTCTTCCCGGGAGGCTTCAGCTACGGCGACGACGTGGCGGCCGGCCGAATCCTCGCCAACCAGGTCGCTCACCATCTGCCCGAACAGGTCCGCAAGTTCATCGACGACGGCAAGCTCGTCCTCGGCATCTGCAACGGCTTCCAGGTGCTCGTCAAGACCGGCATCCTGCCCGGCAACGGTGCCTTTCGCCAGGAGGATGTCACGATCGCCTGCAACGACAGCGGCAAGTACGAGGACCGCTGGGTGTACCTGGCGCCGCAGACGAATCGCTGCGTGTTCCTCGAGCCCGAGCGGCTGATCTACGTGCCCGTGGCTCACGGAGAAGGCAAGATCATCACGAAGGACTACGACGCCCTGCAGAAGCTCGTGTCCGAGGGCTACGTGGCATTCAAGTACGTGGACAAGAATGGCGAGGAGGGCCCCTACCCGATCAATCCCAACGGCTCGACGGCGTCCATAGCCGGCTTGACCGACAGCACCGGGAGGATTCTCGGCCTCATGCCCCACCCCGAGCGCTTCGTCCGGCGGACCCAGCACCCGCACTGGTCTCGCCTCGGGCAGGATCTCGACCCCGACGGCATCAAGATCTTCCGCAACGCCGTCAGGTACGCCACGCAGAACCTGCTCCAGCCCTGCACCGCGTGAACTCCACTGGCCGCTGCCACCCGTATCGTTCGTCCCTCTTCTGTCGCCCACACACAAGGGGTGGATGGCGACGCGGCTTTTTGCCTTGTGACGGGTTGTGGCTGGGGGTATATTGCTGGCGATCGGGCCGGGATTGATCCCGGCATGTGCCGTTGGTCTGAGAGGCCTCGGCACTGATGGGAAATTTGCTCACAGTAGATTCACGAACCTGTAGAAGGGGACGACACATGACTGATGAACATGCGGCAAGACATCCAATGCGAACGACCTGCTGTCCGTGCGGCTGCGGACAGGAACACCCGGCGAATGGCATCAGCCGCAGAGGCTTTCTGCAGGGCGTGGGCGGCACTGCAATGCTCGGTGTGGCCCTGACCGGCCTGACGTGGTCGTCGGTCTCCGCGGCAGACGCGGCAGAGGGGACCCCGCAGCGCCGGCCCCTCGTGGTCAAGCCCGTGCTGGTCTACGAACTTCCCACTCGCCGGCCCCAGACGAGCTGGCGCAGTTGGGGCGGCATCCAGACCCAAAAAGACGCCGACGAAGAGATCGCCCGCATCCAGAAGGAGTTGGCCGAGATCGGGAAGCGGGCGGACTTCCCCGTCGAGTTCCTCGCCCCGGCCCTGGTACGCTCCGTGGAGGACGTGGCGAAGGCAGGCGATCTGGCACAGGCCGATGTCGCCATCATCTATGCGGCCGGCGGGCCAATGAACGCGTTCGATGCGATCGGCAAGCGGGCCAAGAACACGATCATCTTCTGCCGCCACAAGTCCGGGCCGGTCTATCTCTGGTATGAGATCATCAGCCCCCGCTACCTGCGCCAGCATACCGACGTGCTGAAGGTCCAGGGCGTCGATGACGGCGACGTGATCGTGGACAGCCAGGACGAGATCCTCTGGCGACTGCGCGCCTTGGGCGGCCTGAAGAACACGCTGGGCACGCGAATCCTCTGCATCGGCGGTCCCGACGCTTGGGCCCAGCCAAGGGATGTCGTGCCGAACCTCGTGCGCGAGGTCTGGAAGTTCGACATGCAGACCGTGTCCTATGACGACCTGGGCAAGCTGATCAAGGAGGCCCGGGCCGACGGCGCCGCCATGACGCGGGCAAAGGAGCGGGCCGAGAAATACCTCAAGGGGCGAGGCGTGACGCTCGAAACCAAGCAGGAATTCGTCGAGAACGCGTTCCTGCTCGATCAGGTATTTCGCGGGCTGATGAAGAAGGCCAACTGCCGGGCGATCACGATCAACGGATGCATGGGCACGATCATGCCGCTGGCAGAAACCTCGGCCTGTCTGACGCTCTCGACCTTGAATGATGCCGGCTACCTGGCCTTCTGCGAATCCGATTTCGTTGTGATTCCGTCCGGCGTGTTGCTGGTGAACATCTCGGGCAAGCCCATGTTCCTGAACGACCCGACGTATCCGCACGACGGGGTCATCACGCTCGCCCACTGCACGAGCCCGCGCAGGATGAACGGCAAGGACCTCGAGCCCGTCCGCGTTTTGACGCACTTCGAGTCGGACTACGGGGCCTCGCCGAAGGTCGAGATGCAAAAGGGCCAGGTCGTCACGAACATCATCCCCGACTTCCTGATCAAGCGATGGGTCGGTCTCAAGGGTGAGATCGTCGACGTGCCATTCATGGACATCTGCCGCTCGCAGATCGACATCCGCTTCACGTGCGACAGTAAGCGGCTGGCCGAACGCATGCCCGGCTTCCACTGGATGACCGGCTACGGCGACTACATGAAAGAAATCGGCTATGCCTGCAAGAAACTTGGAATCCAATGGGAAGACCTGACGGCGTGACATGCCGGCCGAAGCTCCGACGCCACAGCATTGATACGATTTCAGAGCCGGACCGGCAGCACGTCCGGCTCTGAACCTATTTACACACCATGCAATGACGGGAGAAGACGGAATGAGGACATCGCATTTCACCACCGCATCGTTTTGGCTATTACTGGCGTGTGCGTTGACGTCGTCGGCATGGGCCGCCGACTTGACGATCTACGTGTCGCCCGACGGCAAGGATGCCTGGTCCGGCGTACTCGCCCGGCCGAACGCCGAAGGCACCGACGGCCCCGTCGCCACGCTCGAACGTGCCCGGGACATCCTTCGTCAGAAGAGGTCCTCCACGGCCGGCGAAGCACATGTCGTTGTGGGCGACGGCCGGTACCCCTTGACACGGCCGTTTACACTCAATGCCGGCGATAGTGGCGTCATCTACGAGGCGGCGCCGGGCGCCCGGCCGGTCTTTTCCGGGGGCAAGATCATCCGCGGATTCGAGCGAGCGGAGAACGGGCTCTGGCATACGCGTGTCCCCGAGGTGGCGGACGGTCAATGGCGCTTCGAGCAGTTGTTCGTCAACGGCCGGCGGGCTGTGCGAGCGAGAACGCCCAACAAGTTCTATCTCCACATGGGCGAAACCAAGGAGGTCCCCGTCGATGGCAAGCCGGGCCAGTTCGTGCGCACCACCAATATGCCCGCTGACGCTCTTGCCCCGCTGAAGGGACTCAGTGAAGCCGAGATTCACGATGTCATCCTTGTGGCCTATCACAAATGGTGCATCACACAACGGTATCTCAAGAGCGTGGACTTGGAGAAGAACCAGATCGTCACGACGGGCGAGCAATTGAAGAGCTACTCCGGCTGGCCCGCCGGCACGCGATTTCACCTGGAGAGCCTCAAGGCCGCCCTCGACGAGCCCGGCGAGTGGTTCCTTGGCCGCGACGGCGTGCTGTACTACAAGCCCCGTCCAGGCGAGGATATGGTCAGGGCCGAGGTCATTGCGCCGGTTGCGCCAAAGCTGCTGATTCTCGACGGACAGCCCGAGGCCGGGAAGTTCGTCGAGCGCGTGACCATCAAGGGCCTGACATTCCATCACCAGCAGTATGTGCTCCCCGCCGCCGGTTATGAGCCCTATCAGGCGGCCTACGCCACCGAGGCGGCGATCATGGTCGATGGGGCCCGCCACGTCACGATCCAGGACTGCGAAGTCGGTCACATCGGGGAATACGCCATCTGGCTCCGCCAGGGCTGTCAGAATTGCCGCATCGAGCGGTCCTTCCTGCACGACCTCGGCGCCGGCGGCGTCCGCATCGGCGAGGGCGAGATCAGGCCGGATGAGGCGTCCCGCACGCACCATATCACCGTGGACAACAACATCCTTCGCGCCGGCGGCAGGATTCATGCCGAGGCCGTCGGCGTCTGGATCGGCCATAGCGGTGACAACGCCGTCACCCACAATGAGATCGCCGATTTCCTCTATACCGGCATCTCCGCCGGGTGGCGATGGGGCTACGCGGAGAGCCTCGCCAAACGCAACAGCATCCGCTTCAACCGCGTGCATCACATCGGCTGGGCTGTGCTCAGCGACATGGGCGGCATCTACACCTTGGGACCGTCGGAAGGCACCGTTGTCGGCAACAACATCTTCCACGACGTCTACGCCTACTCCTATGGCGGCTGGGGACTCTACACCGACGAGGGCAGCACCGGCATCGTCCTGGAGAACAACTTCGTCTACAACACCAAGACCGGCAGCTTCCACCAGCACTACGGCAAGGAAAACACCGTCCGCAACAACATCATGGTCAACAGCAAGATCCATCAGATCCAAGCCTCACGCGTGGAGGAGCACCTGTCGTTTACCTTCGAGAAGAACATCGTCTATTGGGAGACCGGCCCCCTGCTCGCCGGCCCGTGGACCAAGGTTCGGGTCAACATGGACAGTAATTGCTATTGGAACGCCGCAGGACAGGAGGTGACGTTCGCGGGCCTTGCCCTCGATCAGTGGCGCCAACAGCAGAACCACGACCAGCACTCGATCATCGCCGACCCGGGCTTCGTCGATGCCAAGGATCTTGATTTCCACCTGAAGCCCAACTCCCCCGCCTTCAAGATCGGCTTCACGCCCTTCGATTACAGCAAGGCGGGCGTGTATGGCGATGCCGGCTGGGTCAAGAAGGCGAATGAAGCCACATATCCGCCGCTGGAGTGGCCGCCGACTGCGCCGAAGGGCGCCGAGTAGGCACACCTGTACCTGCGAAGGAGACCGTGTATGAGAGTACGGCGTTTTGTCTTGGCATCCCTGCTGGCTGCGTTGACCGGTATGGTAGGATCGTCAATATCGTGGGCCGCTACAACGATCTATGTATCGCCGGACGGCAACGACAGTTGGTCCGGCCGGACCCCGCAACCGAATGACGAACGCACCAACGGCCCTGTGGCCACCCTCGAACGCGCCCGCGACATCCTTCGCGATGCCGGAAGGCCGGCGGCGGATCAGTCGCGTGTCGTCATTGCCGACGGCCAGTACCAGTTGACCAAGCCGTTCTCTCTGACCGAGCAAGACAGCGGCGTCACCTACGAAGCTGCGCCGGGGGCCCGGCCGGTGTTCTCCGGGGGCAGGATGATCCAGGGATTCGAACCCGGCGACGACGGCATCTGGCGTGTGCGAATCCCTGAAGTCACGAACGGCTCGTGGTACTTCGAGCAACTGTTCATCAACGGTCGCCACGCCACGCGGGCCCGCACGCCAAACAAGTTCTATCACTACATCCTCGATATCCATGAGGAGATGTTCCAGGCAGGCTCCGGAGGCAGGCCCGCCCGTGCCAGGCAGACCGTGACCACCCGGCCGGATGACATCAAGCCGCTGTTTGCCCTCCGCGAGCAGGAGTTGCACGACGTGCAGATGATCGTCTACCATAACTGGGACAACACGACTCGCTTCATCGCGGGTGTGAGCCAAGCGGACTCCGCCATCGTCACAACGGGCGAGGGCATGAAGCCGTGGAACCCTTGGCGAAAGGGCGACCGGTTCCACCTGGAGAATTTCCGGGCGGCACTCGACGCGCCGGGCGAATGGTTCCTTTCCCGCGACGGCTGGCTCTATTACATGCCGCGAGAGGGCGAGGAAATCCACACAACCGAGGTCATCGCCCCCGTCGCCGAGAAGTTCCTGATCCTCGCAGGCGACGTGCAGAATGAGAAGTACATTGAGAACGTCACGATCACGGGCCTGACGTTCCTGCACGCCGAGTACCGCATGCCGCCAAGCGGGTTCGAGGCCAGCCAGGCCGCGGCGCCGATTGACGGCGTGGTGATGGCCGACGGCGCCCGCAATGTTGTGATCCAGGACTGTGAGTTCGGCCATTTCGGGCGGTACGGCGTCTGGTTCCGAAAGGGCTGCCAAAACTGTACCCTGCAGAAATGCTGCGTGCACGACTTCGGCGCCGGCGGCGTCCGTATCGGCGAGTCGAGTGTGCCCAAACAGCCGCGCGAGGAGACCGGCCACATTACCGTGGACAACAACATCATCCGCGCCGGCGGCCGGATCTTCCCCTGTGCCGTCGGTGTCTGGATCGGCCACAGCGGCGACAACGCCGTGACGCACAATGAGATTGCCGATATGTACTACACCGGAATGTCGGCCGGCTGGGTCTGGGGCTACTCCGGCAGTATCGCCAATCGCAACAGCATCCGCTTCAACCACGTGCACCATCTCGGCTGGGCCGTGCTCAGCGACATGGGCGGCATCTACACGCTCGGCGCGTCGGAAGGCACCGTCATCGGCAACAACATCTTTCACGATATCTACGCCTACTCCTATGGCGGCTGGGGCATGTACACCGACGAGGGCAGCACCGGGATCGTCCTGGAGAACAACCTCGTCTACAACACCAAGACTGGCAGCTTCCACCAGCATTACGGCAAAGAGAACATCATCCGCAACAACATCCTCGTCAACAGCATGCTCCACCAGGTCCAGGCTACACGCGTGGAGGAGCACCTGTCGTTTACCTTCGAGAAGAACATCGTCTATTGGGAGACCGGCCCCCTGCTCGCCGGGCCCTGGACGCAGGTCAACGTAAACATGGATAACAACTGCTACTGGAACGCCACCGGACGCGAGGTGACATTCGCGGGCCTGTCGCTCGATCAATGGCGTCAGCAGAAGGGACGCGACCGGCACTCCATCATCGCCGACCCCGGCTTTGTCGATGTCAAGAACCTCGATTTCCATCTGAAGCCCGACTCCCCGGCCCTCAACATCGGCTTCACGCCTTTCGACTACACGCAGGCGGGCGTGTACGGCGATCCTGCCTGGACCGACAAAGCGAACGAAGTGACCTATCCGCCGCTGGAGTGGCCGCCGGACCCGCCGCCGGTCGCGATCAAGGACGATTTCGAGAACACGCCCGCCGGCGGCAAGCCCCAGGACGCCCAGGCCAACGTGGAGAACAAGGGTGATTCGATCACGGTGACCGATGAGACGGCCGCCGGAGGCACGCATAGCCTTAAGATCGTGGACGCCCCCGGCCTGCAGAACGCCTGGAACCCGCATTTGGTGTACTCCCTGAACCACAGCACCGGCACGACCCGCTGCGCCTTCGACCTGCGCATCGGCCCGGGCGTGGTCATCAGCCACGAATGGCGAGATTGGCGTGCGTCCCCCTACCGCGTCGGCCCCAGCCTCTCGATCAACGGCGACAGCCTCCAGGCCGCCGGCAAGAACCTCCTGCGCCTGCCCCCGAACGAGTGGGTCCGCTTCGAGATCACCGCCGACCTGGGCAAGAACAACAGCGGCACCTGGGACCTGACCGTCACCCTCCCCCGCCAGCCCCCCAAGACCTTCGAGAACCTCAAGGCCGCCGGCAACGCCTTCGAACAACTCACCTGGCTCGGCTTCACCAGCAACGCCACCGCCGCAACCGTCTTCTACCTCGACAACATCGAAATCACCAATCAACCTTGAGGATGAAATGATGGAGGCGAAACCTTACGGAGTCCACGTGGTTGTTGATCCTGGGTACGGCGAACGCCTTCGTAATCTCCCGCCGGGCGAGCCAGTATGGGTCGTCGATTCTGAGGTGAACGTCTCCGTAGTTACATCGATGGTTTATGTACGCCGTGACGAGGGTGCCATTACCCACTTCCGATTCGACGCAGACAAGACACCAGAGGACTGGCTCATCGAAATAGTCTGGACAATCGACCTTCACCACGGGCACCACGCGCACGATCCCCCTTACTCATGGCTTAACGTCATCGGCACACCATGGTCGGAGAGGATTCAGGAGGCCCTCGATGAGCTTGGCTTGTTCGAACATGAAGCTACGGCAGAAGGATTCATAGCGAGACGAAATCTCATGGAGTGGCAGCCGCCCCCTTAGCCCACCGTCCTCATTTATCGGCAAGCCAGGAGGGACCGCAAGTAGTGTCCACTTTGATGGGGACGTCGAATTGGATGGCCGTGGACATCGCTTCGGAGATCCATTTCGTGTGCATCTCGACTTCGGCAGCGGGTAATTCAAACACCAGTTCGTCGTGGACTTGCAGGATCATTTTGATCGGCAACTGCTCCGCCTCGATCCGGCGGCGGATGGCGAGCATGGCGAGCTTGATCAGGTCGGCGGCGGAGCCTTGGATCACCGTATTGACGGCGAGGCGCTCGGCCTGGGCCCGACGGCCGGGGTTCTTGCTCTTGATGTCCAGGATTTGCCGCTTACGGCCGAGGATCGTTTCCGCGTAGCCCGTTCGACGCGCCTTCGCGATGCACTCATCAATAAACGCGCGGATCGAGCCGTAGCGGGCGAAGTACTGCTCGATGAACTGCTTCGCCTCGGTGGGACTGATGTGGATTGTGCGGGCCAGGCCCTGGGCCCCCTGCCCATAGATGATGCCGAAATTGACGGTCTTGCACCGCGACCGCATCTCGCTGGTCACTTTATCCAGCGGGACGTTGTAGATCTGCGACGCGACGAACCGGTGGATGTCCTGGTCGGCGGCAAACGCCGCACGCATCGCCTCGTCCCTGGAGAGATGGGCGAGCAGCCGCAGCTCGATCTGACTGTAATCGGCGCTCAGAATGCAGTCGCCCTTTTTCGCGGGCACAAACGCGGCCCGGATCGTCCGCCCGAGTTCCGTGCGGGCGGGGATGTTCTGCAGATTCGGATTGCTGGAGGACAGCCGTCCCGTGGCCGTGATCGTCTGGTTGAACGAGGCATGCAATCGATGCGTCCTGGGATCGATCAGCGAGGGGAGCTTGTCCACGTACGTGTTCTTCAGCTTCGCCAGCGTGCGGTACTCCAGGACCATGTCCGCAATCGGATGCTGGTCCGTCAGTTGTTCGAGGACCTCGGCGTCCGTGCTCCGGCCGCCCTTGCCAAGCTGCCTCGATTTGAGCCCGAGCCGGTCGAACAGCACCTCGCCGAGCTGCTTGGGCGAGTCGATGTTGAAGACCGTCCCCGCCTGCTCATAGATCCGTTCGGCCACGTGGTCCAGCGCCTGGCCCAGCTCGCCCGCCATCTGCCGTAACAGACCCGTGTCGATGGAGACGCCGTTGTACTCGATCTCCGCCAGCACTTCCACCAGCGGCATCTCGACCTCATGGAACAGCTTGTCAAGTTGCGGCTCCCGCTCCAATTGCCCCTTCAGGCACAGGAAAAGCCGGTATGTAATATCGGCATCTCCCGCCGAGTACTCGCAGGCAGCGTCCAAGTCGACCAGGTCGAACGTCAGCTCATTCTTTCCTTTGCCGATCAGCGCGACGATAGGCACGCACTCGTACGTCAGAAAATCCATCGCCAGGTTGTCCAGCGAGTGCGACATCCGTTCGGGATCGAGGCAGTAGGACGCGACCATCGTGTCGAAGTACACGCCGCGGACCGGCATCTGGGCGCTTCGCAGCACGGTCAAATCGTACTTCAGGTTCTGACCGATCTTCTGAACGCGCTCGTCGGCCAGGATCGGGGCCAGCTCGCGACGGACGGTCGCCACGTCCAAGTGCGACGACCCCAGCGGCCCTTTCACGGGCACGTAGAACGCCTTGTGAGGCTCCCAGCAGAGACTCACGCCGACCAGTTCCGCCCGCACCGCATTGCGAGAGGTTGTCTCCGTATCGACGGAAATCAGCCTCTGCTTCCTCAACTCCGCCACCAGGGCCGTCAATTTCTCGGCCGTATCGACCAGTGTGTACTGGTGCGGCGTGGTACTCGCCGAGAGCGGTTTTGTCGGATCACGCGGGGGCGCCGGCGGAAGCGGCACCCTTTCAATCGCGGACGCGGACTCGCCACGGCTCTGTGCAGGGCTTTCCGGAGGAGTGAGTCTGTCCAGGAGTCGGTTGAAGCCGAGCTCGCTAAAGACCGCTGTGAGCCTCTCCCTGTCCAGCTCCTTGACGGCAAACGCCCCATAGTCCATCTCCAGCGGGACCTCGCAATCGAGGGTGACGAGGCCCCGGCTCATATACGCCTGCTCCTTCGAGTTGCGAAGATTCTCACCGCGTTTGCCCTTGATGTCGTCGATATGGGCGTAGAGGTTATCGAGGTTGTCGTACGTGCGGATCAGCTCCCGGGCGGTCTTCTCGCCGATCAGCGGCACGCCGGGCACGTTGTCCACGGCGTCGCCCTCCAGGGCCAGGCAATCGACGATCTGCTCCGGCGTGATCCCCATCTCCTCCTTCATCACCCGGCTATCGATGACCTTGCCCGTCTTGATATCGAACGCCCGCACCCGGTCGTCCAGGAGTTGCAGAATGTCCTTATCCCTCGAGCAGATGAACACCTCGATGCCATCGGCGGCGGCCTTCCTCGCCAGCGTCCCGATGATGTCGTCGGCCTCATACCCGTCCATCCGCAGGACCGGGATTCGCATCGCCTCCAGGACCTGCTCGATCCGCTTCACTTGCACCGGCATATCGTCGGGCATCGGCGGCCGGTGGGCCTTGTACTCCGCAAAAACGCCGCTCCGGAACGTCGGGGCGGCACTATCCAGGGCCACGACGAGCATATCCGGCTTCTGCCTGTCGAGCAGCCCAACCATGGCCGTCGTGAAGATGTACGTGGCCTTGGTCGGCTCGCCGGTCGGGCTGGTCAGCCGCTGTTTCATCGGGGCATAGTACGCCGCGTAAATATGGGCGTGGCCGTCAATGATATAGAGTGTCTTCGCCATCCGTAGTACTCTACGAATCCCGGTTCGTCCTGTCAATGAGTCTCCTACCTCTTCTCGAAGTCGCGGTAGGTGACGAGGTTGGGCATGCTCGCGCGGAAGTCGCTGAGGGCGCGAGGGGTGAAATTCGCCCCGGACATGAAATTCAATAGTTCCAGGTTTTGCAGTCCCTTGTCGGTAACGCCCATGGGCGGTAAAGTCAGGCATTCGAGCGTTGGGATCGCCTGGAGGTTGATCATGCCTGCGTCGGTGACCTTCGCCCAGCCTATGTTGAGCTTGCGCAATTGCGGCAGCTTCTTCAAGTGTGAGAGCCCCTCGTCTGTGATGTTCTTCGACCAATAGAAGTCCAGTTCCGTCACCTGCGGGATTTCGGCAATATGCGCGAGGCCGACGTCAGCGGTCTGGCGAAGAATGCCAAAATCTAAAATCTCGATACCCGGGATGTCTTTCAAGTACTTGAAGCCGTCATTCGTGAAGCTCTTGCCCCAGAGTGCCAGGTACTTCAAGTGCGGTAGTGCCGCCAGATGCGCGAGCCCGTCATCGGTGATCTTCTCACCGCCAAGTTCCAACTCTTCCAAGGTACTGAGTTTTGCCAGGTATGTAAGACCTGCATCTGTGATGCGATTCTCCTTGATGTACAGTCCCCTCAGTGTAGGCAGCCCGGCGATCAGGGCCATTCCTTTGTCATCCATCCGGCCGGGGACCGTGAGCCAGAGCAGCCCTTTCAAACCGCTGACGTGCTTCATCGCAGCGCCGCTAATGTTCGTATTGTGCAAATCGAGGACGCGCAGGCCGGTCAGGTGCGCCACGTACTCCATGCATGAATCGCCCGGCTTGCTGCCGCCGCTGCACGTGGCGAACACACCGGCGCTAGACCAACAAACATGCAACCGACAACGAACAGTCTCCCAGCCATAATCTCATCTCCTCGCCGGTGGCCTTTGCTGCGTGGGCTGGTTGTGACTCTCGTCCGGGACCAATTTGCCGTCGCGCCAGAGGTAGGCCTTCGGGTCGCTGTGCCTGTGAACCGTGGTCTCGTTCAACAGGTGTGGATCGCTCTTGAACGGATCGGCGAAAGAGCCCAGGGCCTTGTGGTCGGGGTTCAGTATGAATTGTGTTCGCTTGTGGTGGCTCTGTTCGCGAGTGTAGCCTTTCTTTCCGTCGATGACGTAGTCCACCCGCTTGAGGGTGTCGGCCTCCATAGGGACCCAGACGCCGTCGACCTTCTTGAAGAGCACGTTCTCCAGCTTCGTTGTCGTAGTGACCTTGTTGTTGTACGCGGGATTGCCGGTGCGAATGATGGTTTCCACCTTCGCTGTGTTGTAACCATGCTCCGGATCGATCCAGAGCGTGATCGTGCCGTTGCCTGTATCGCCCTTGAGCACGTAGCAGTCAGAGCTAAGCACGTCCTCCATTCTGTCGGACACGGTCAGACTCCGGGCCTTGCGCAGAATCGCATCGAGGCGCTCGTCGCCATGGTAGCCCAGCAGCCAGGACTCCGAGTGGCGAATGAACTGTGTCTCCCATTGACCCTTGGTGATCCCGCCAAGCTGTACTACGCCGCGTCTCACGGGATCGTTGGCCACGGAGGAATGGACGTAGTAATTTTCGCCATCCCAATTGGAGAAGAAGTAGGACGGCCGGGCCTCGTCGTGGCTGCTGTACATACCCGTGTCGCCCCACATGTAGAGGATTCGGCGGGTACATCGGCCATCCGTGCGGAACTCCACCCGCAAATGCAGCTCAAGGGATTGCTTGTCCACGGCCTCGGCCGTGCCGAGATATGCCGGGTCGAATCCCGCATCGAACTTGAAGTCCTGCCGGCTGAGAACCTCCGACTTGCTGATGAACGACTGCCTCTCCTCAATTGCCTTCGTATACTTGTCCAGCAACTCCGCCGCAGAAGGAATAGCCGCTGCCGCAGGCAGGAGGGTGGACGCGACGGAAGGGCAACTTATGCAGATACCCATTGCCGCCACAAGGATGCGCTGGAACTCGGACACTAACGACCTCCCTTCTTCGCCACACACGATCTCCAGGCCGCAGAATCAACCTGGCAACATCCGGCTCACTTCGGGTCGGTGCTCTTGTCATTCGAGTCGTTTGGCTCGCCGGGCGGGGTCGCCACCCGCAGGGTGCTATTACCCGCGTAGGAGTAGTACATACCGCCCATCGCCGGCCCGGGATCCTGCTGTGGCTGATCCTCTTGCGGCGCGGAGTCCGCCACTGCCGCAGCGAAGCCACCCACCATTCCTCCGAACCCCCCTTCCGGAGTCGCGGCCGGGTCCTCGGCAGGCGGAGCACCCACTGCCACCGGAAGGACGGGCGGCTGGTTGTCCCGCGAGCCCGCACGGCTTGCCCCGGCGCCCATGAGGTCATTCCATCGCTTGGCCGCATCGGAGGGAGCGGCTGGCGGGACCGGGGCTGCCGCGGAGGACGAAACGGGCGTGGAAACAATGGTGCGTGATGCCATTTTGGGCGTGGGCGACCGGGTCACGACCGTGCTTTGCGATGACGACAGTCGCGTGGCATGCTGGTAGGTTACGACCGTGCCGGCGCCGATCACCACCACGGCGGCCACCGCCACGGCCTTGGCCTTCACCCCGGCAAACACGCCGCCGGCAACGGTCTGCGCCACCGAGGCGCCGGCCGCTCCGGCAGCCGCATGTCCACCCACAAGGGCCATCTTGCCCAATTCCGTCATCAACGCTCGCGGCGCCGCCTGAACCGCGTTCTTGCCCAATAGTGTACCCAGGATCCCTGCGGCGACGAGGATGCCGCGTTTGCGGAGCGTGCCGCGCAGTCGGGTCACACCCGCATCGATCCGCCGCGAGACGGTGGCCTGCGAGACGCCATGAACCAGGGCGATCTGCCGCGTCGTCTGGCCCTGCAGGAAATGGGCGACCAGGATGTCCCGGGTTTCGCTATCCAGCTTGTTCAACTCCTCATCGACACAGCGGGACAGCTCCCTCCACTCGGTCACCTCATGCGGTTTCTCAGCCACATATTCGGCCTCCCGGCGCCTGCGGGAGGCATCCCGGCGCATCTGATCGATGGCCTTGTGCGTCGCCACCCGATGCAACCAGCCCGGCAGCGATCCGGTCACGTTGTTCGCGTCCTTCGTGAGCTGCAGGAAGGTCTCCTGGGCCACATCCGACGCCCGGTCCACATCCACGAGAATCCTCAGGGCCGCCCCGTAGACGAGCCCGGCATGGCGCCGGATGATCTCCGCGAACGCCTCGGCGTCCCCCTTCCGCGTGAAACGATTCAGTAAGACTGCTTCTGTTTCCGCCATGGTCGTCTCTCCTAACCAGCCTTGTCAGTCACACCAACTGCAAATAAGGCGTTGGCGAACAGCGAATTATTCAAAAACTATGCCAAGCGGGCCCTGTGGCCAAGATAGCGCCTGCCCGCACGCAATCAGCCGGGATGGCGCTGTTGCGCCTCTATGTATGTCTTCAGCGTAGCCGAAACCATCTGGCTGACCGAATAGCGGGTCCTGACATGCTCCTGTGCCGTTCTGGCCAGTTTGCGCGCAAAGTCATGCTGGTCAAGGAGTTGCGTCAAGGCGCGGCGAATGCTTTGCTCGTCGTCCGGCTCGAAAACCACAGCCGTCTGGTCAGGAATGATCAGGTCATCCACACCGCCCCTGCAGGCGGCCACCGCCGTGCCCAGGTTCATGGCCTCCAACAGGAACATACTGAAGGTGTGCAGAGGCTGCGGCCGCACGAAGATATCTCCCGCCGCCACGACGGACCGCCATGGGTCCAGGATCGGGACGATGATGACAGCCGGAGAGATGCCGAGCCTCTCCAGCAACCGACGCAAACCGTGCTCCGCCGGCCCGCTGCCCATCAGGACCACCATGAATTCATGGCCATCCGCCAGAAGCGCCTTGACGACCCTGAAGAAGCTCTCGAACTCGGAAACCCGCCGGAGCGGTTGAGCCAGGACGATGCTTGGCAGCCGGGAAGGATCGGAGAAACAGACAGTATCCTCTTCGATAAAGCCGCCTATGTTGATCTGCCTGACGCGGTCGGCAAATCGGGGGTACGCCTTCGCTACGGCGGCGGCAATGGTCTGGGCCGGCGCTGCAATCACCCTGCATCGCTGCGGCGATAGCGAGATTCGTGAATGCCGCGTCGGTAGAGAGTTGACCATCTGAATGTAGGGCAAATCCAGGCGATGAGCCAGACGGCGCGTCAGCGATGCCCTGCTCTCGGAGAGACTATGCAGGACGGTCGGTCGCAGCTTGCCCAACTGGGCCGCGAGCCAGTCGGCGCCGAAGTACTTCATCAGGGGCAGGCCGACCAGCGGGTGCGTAAGCACCGTCACTGGGGTGGGCGTCATCGATTGCACATCACACCCGGGCGGACAGACCAGCGTCGTGGCGATCGATTCATTCGCCAGCCCCACCAGGAGATGCCTGAGGAATGTGGATTGCTGCGCCAGTGTGTTCTGCGATGCGATCAGGACAGGGCGAAGCGCCGTTCGCACCGCCGATATATCCACGGTTTCCTCACTCGCCACGTGCTTTGCCGGATTACGGCTCACAAAGTGCACCCAAATGCAAGAGACCTGGATTTCAGACTCGAACCAAAGGCTATTCTATCAAACCGACAACGCCTCCGCCAGCCCAAAAACCCGCAGACTCCCGCACGTATCTGGCATTAAGCAAATTGGCTATCGCCGGTGTTCGCAGGATGGAACAGGACTGCACACCGGCCTTATGGTTTATGTCCGCCTTCGATCTTCTCCGCGAGTTCCGCGAGGCGATACTCAATCTCCAGGAGCTTTTCCTGGGTCTTGGACTCCATTCGATACACCACGCGGAGGATCAGATAGAGCCCGGCGAACACGAGCAGGAAGAACACGGCTATCGTGAATTGCTCGTCCCAATTGACGCGATAACGTTCGGGATCGGCCCGCAGTAAAGCGAACTGTATGCCGAATGTTCGTATGATGAGATATACGAAGATCATGGCCGCCCCGAGGCCTGCGATGAGCGACGGGCGGACTCTCGAACCCAATCGGCCCCGTATGGCGGAGTACGCCGTCAGCGCTGTCCAGGCCAGTGTTGCGATGAACCCAAGCAGCCAGAAGGAGCCGGTCACGTTCCTCGACATGTCTTGCGATGAGGGCAACCACCCCCTAGGGTGCACGAAATTGAGGACGAACAGGATGCCGATCCCCGCCAACAGGCCCAACCCCAGTCTGGCCGCTACGCTTAGTCGCCCTTCCAGTATTGCCCGAACCTGCTTCTCAAGGGATTTCTTCTGTGTCGCATTTGGCGTCTCCATATCCAGCAGCCTTTCACGAAGCGTGTTATCGAATTCACTCATGGCTCGATTCCTCCTGTTCGAGGACGGCCTTCAAAGCACGTTTGGCGTGATGAAGCCTTGATTTCACAGTCCCCACAGGGATGTCCAGCACGGAGGCGATCTGCGCCAGCGACAGATCCTGCAGGAAGAAAAGCGTCAGAATCTCACGATGTGCCAGCGAAATCCGACCCAGGCCGTAGTGGATTCGCTCAGCGTTGTCGAGCGTCAGATGCGCGTCATCGCTGTTCGAGCCCTGTGCACCGTCGTCGTATTCGAACAGGGGCCGCTCCAAGTGTCTGACAGCCACGTTCCGGGCGATCCGGTAGAGCCACACAGGCAGCTTCTCCGGCTCCCGCAGCCGCGCCAGTCCCTGGAAAACCTTGAGCCAGGTCTCCTGAAGGACCTGCCAGGCATCCTCTTCATTGCCGACGAGCCGGCGGACGTAGTAAAGAAGCGGTCGCTCCCACGTCCGGATCAGTTCCTCCAGGGCATCCTGCCGCCTCTGCCGGCACCGCAGAACGAGAAGCTCATAATAGATAGCCTTTTTATCGCGCAACTATCATGTCTCCGTTGGACTCTCCTGTTATAGTCGCGCGGGCCGGGCCCCAGGTTCATCGCCGTTACATATACTTGACACAGAATGACAGCTTCTTCGTCGATGATGAGGATGTCGAGAAGCACGATCTTCCACACTACATGGGCAGTGCCTGCGTGATCTGCTTGCTCAGCTCGGTCAGCAGCGCCTGGATCTTCGGGTCGGCGTCCTTTTCCTCGGCGATCTTGTTGCAGGCGTGCATCACGGTGGTGTGGTCCCGTCCGCCGAGGTGGCCGCCAATCTCTTCGAGGCTGTGCCTGGTCATCTGGCGGGCCAGGTACATGCAGATCTGGCGGGGCATGGTGACGCTCTGGCTGCGACGTTTGCTCTGCAGGTCCGTGATGCGCACGTCGAAGTGCCGCGTCACGACGTCGATGATGTCGGTGATCGTGATGCGCCGCGTCGCCAGCCGGATCTGTCCCTCCAGGGCCCGCTGCGCCAGCTCCAGGGTGACCGGCTCGCCCGTGGTGGTGGCCAGGGCGTAAATCGTCGTCAGGGCACCCTCCAACTCCCGGATATTGGCCTGGACCTGCTTCGCAACGTACTCGGCGATGTCGTCGCCGATCGACAGGCCGCGAAGATGGGCCTTGTTCTGCACGATCGCGATCCGCGTCTCGTAGCTTGGCGGGTCGATCCGGGCGACCAGGCCCCAGTTCAGCCGGCTCGTCAGCCGCGCCTCCAATGACGGGATCTCCGCCGGCGGACTGTCGGCGCTCAGGATGATCTGCTTGCCATTGTTGTACAGGGCGTTGAACGTGTGGAAGAACTCCTCCTGGCTCTGCTCCCGCTCACGCAGGAACTGCACGTCGTCGATCACTAACGCGTCGGCCGTGCGAAACTGGCTGTGAAAACTGCTGATCGTGCCCTGCTCGATCGCCCGGATGAACCGGTTCACGAAGTCCTCGCAACTGAGCAACTGGATGGCGGCCCCGCTGACCCGGTGCCGAACCTCATGACACACCGCGTGCAGCAGATGCGTCTTGCCTAGACCAGAGCTACCATAGAGAAACAGCGGATTGTACGTCTGTCCCAGCGACTGGCTCACCGCTATACAACTGGCATGAGCCAGGCGGTTGCTCGGCCCAACGACGAAATTCTCGAACGTGTAGTCTGGATGCAGCGACAGACCGGATTCGACGTCACGAGGCGCCGCCCCAGGCTCGGCGCCGCCGACGACGAACTCCACCGTCACCAAGTGGCCCGTGACCTGCTGGGCGGCGCGGGTGAACGTGGATCGGCAGTTCTGGTCCAGGAAGCGAACGTTGGCCTCATCGGGGCAACCGACGCAGATGGAGCCGCCGTCGAAGTGCAGGACGGCGAGCTGTTCGAACCACTTGCGGGCGTTCGCCGGGTCCATGGCTCTTGCCCGTTCGACAACGTCGGCAAAGATCGTCTCCACTTCGTGAACCGGCAAGACTATTCTCCTTCTGGGATACGCCAGTCAGCCGTCAGAAGAAGGAACCGCCCTTCTCTGTCGCCCCCGCCCGTGCCGACGGGGCACGAACGACGAGCATATCTAACCACCGGACCGCTCGTTGTCAACCAAATGTGCATGGCGTCCGGGCTCGATTGAACTCGCTGAAGTCCTTGCAATTCTGCGAAATCCCGGTACGATCAGCAGCGGATTGAGAACCACGCTCAGCGCATGCCGCACTCGCGGCTGGGCACAATACGGGATTTCTGCATGGAAAGTGATTATGGGAATATTCTCGAAGACAGCGGAGTACTTGAAGGAGCGGCTGGGCAAGACCCGGACCGCCATCAGCAATTCGCTTTCCTCGGTCCTGAGCATCGGCCGCAAGATCGACGAGGAGCTGCTCGACGAGCTGGAGGAGACGCTGATCCGAGACGACATCGGCGTCGAGACCACGGAGAAACTGACTTCGGAGCTGCGCGAGGCCTATCACGACCGTAAGATCGCCAAAGCCGAGGAGGTCATCCCGTTCCTCAAGGAGCACATGAAGAGCTACTGGCCGCAGAGCGACAGGCAACTGCGGACGGCCGAGAGCGGCCCGACGGTGATTCTCGTCGCCGGCGTCAACGGGACCGGCAAGACCACCAGCATCGCCAAGCTCGCCTACATCTTCAAACGCAACGGCAAGAACGTTGTCGTCGCCGCTTGTGACACGTTCCGTGCCGCGGCCGTCGAGCAACTGACGATCTGGGCCGAGCGGATCGGCGTGCAGATCGTCAAGCATCAGGCCGGCAGCGACCCCGCCGCCGTGGCGTTCGACGCCTGCGATGCGGCTACGGCCCGGGGTGCCGACATCCTGATTCTCGATACGGCCGGCCGGCTGCATACCAAGAAGGACCTGATGCAGCAACTCACCAAGATTCGCGACGTGGTCGCCCGAAAGATTCCCGGCTCGCCGCATGAAGTCCTGCTTGTCCTGGATGCAACGACGGGACAGAACGCCATCTCGCAAGCCAAGCTGTTCACTGAGGCGATCAATGTCACCGGCATCTTCCTGGCCAAGCTCGACGGCACCGCCCGCGGCGGAATCGTCATCGCCATCAAGGACAAGCTCGACATCCCCGTGAAGTTCGTCGGCCTGGGCGAAAAGCCCGAGGACATCGCCGAGTTCGATCCCAACGCATTCGTCGAGGCCCTGTTCGAGCCAAGTCGTTGATTCGAAACCGATTGTAGAAGGAGACAGAGGTATGAGCTGTACCGTGGGCAAGACGTGTACACTGTGCATCGTTGTCGCGTTGACGGCATGCTGGGGTAGTGCCGCGATAGCAGTGGTCGAACACAAGGAGGGTCAGCACTTCAAGCCGTTCGTTTGGCCGTCGCAGCCACCCGCCGATTGCCCGTTCGAGCCCTCCAAGGACATTGTGGGCATTGCCTTCCTGGGTGTTCATAGCGACTACCACTTTGCCGATACCTGGTATCCGAGCTGGGCTTCCGACGGGAACCTGTACTCCCCATACACCGATGGCAGCGTGCCACGCGCGGATGGCCAGCGCGACAACTCCAATAGCGGGGTCGGCCCGGATGCGGTGACGGGCCAGGCCGTCATGATCGGCGACGATCCGGTCAACCTGAAGGTGATCAGCCTCGGCCTGACGAAAGGCGACGCCTCACCATACCGGGGCCGCTATCCCTGCGGCAGCCTCGTTCACAACAGCGTCTGGTACTACAGCACCTATTGCCTGGCGCCGGATGGCATGGTTCACTACGGCAATCAAGCCTTCAACTGGCCCTGGCTTGGGCCGGTCGTCGGCTTTCGCATCTCGAAGGATTTCGGCAAGACGTGGACCGACACGCCGCACACGCCGGCCAAGCCGCTCTTCGGCGAGACCGGCATGTGGGGCTACCCCGTCAAGATCGGCTCGCCTCACTTCGTCGATTTCGGCAAGAACATGGAGCACTCCCCCGACGGCAAGGCCTATCTCGTCGCGCACGGCGCTCCCGAGCCCGACCCCAAGCCACGGTTCGGCAACCTGAGCTGGATCAGCGGCGATCAGATTTACCTGCTGCGAGTCACACCGAGCATCGAAAACATGAACGACGCCTCAAAGTACGAATTTTTCGCCGGCCACGATTCCGCCGGCAAGCCCGTGTGGACAGGCGACTTCGCGAAGATCAAGCCGCTCATCGACTGGAACAACAACTGCGGCTGCGTCACGGCCAGCTACAACGCCCCGCTCAAGAAGTACCTCATGTGCATCACGGACGGCTGGCCCACCTGCGCCAAGATGAGTTCCTACATCCTCGAATCGAACGAGCTCACCGGCCCCTGGCGGCTCGTCACCTATATGAAAGACTTCGGCGAGCAGGGCTATTTCCTCAACATCCCGACGAAGTTCATCAGTCCCGACGGCCGGACTGCTTGGCTCTGCTACTCCGGCAACTTCGCCAAAGACTGGCGAGGCGAGGTCATGCAGGAGAAGCCCCCCGGCAGCCACTACGGCCTCGTCCTCCAGCAAATCAAGCTCCTCGACGAGCCCACCCGCGGGAACTACGAGAAGTAGTCCCGTCGGACATATGCTCGCAGGGTCGGTGCGATGACCTTGGGAGGTTGCTGTATCATGTCGCGTGCGGTAAGATACAACTGCACCTGAGTCTACGACAGGAAGATTCGTGGATTGTTGGGATTGACCGTCAGAGGACATAATGCAGATCAATGAAGAACTCTGGTCAGAGGAACAGTACGGAGTCTTGGTGGGCTTCATTCACCATCTCGCATACTATCGGATCCTGTCGAAAGCCTACTCAAATCTGCAACTCAAGAGCGAATTCTGGACACGCACCACAGACGCACATATTCTCCGTGCAGTCATCAACTGGTGCATGGTCTTTGGGGCGGACTCAAGTGAGCTACACTGGAAGAAGGTGATAGTAGACAAGATCGCTCAGTCCGACTTCCGCAATCATCCGTTGAGGGTCCTGGGTTTGACCAATGCCCAGTGGAAAGCCTTCTGGACTGGTGTGACGGACTTCAGGAACAGGTACGCTGCCCACAGAGATTCACCCTACCCTTCCATCCCCGTGGGGACAGTGGACATAGCTCTCAAGGTCGTGGTCGCCTATGACGGTTGGTTCAGGCAGAGGGTGGACGCAGTATTCGATGAGCCACCCCTGGACGAGCGATACGACAGACTCATACGCGCGTCGTCCGAACCACTTCGACAGCTTGTTAGCCTTGGACCGACGCTAGAGCAAGAGTATGAAGGACAAGTGCCCCCACGTGATTGATCGCGAACCATTTGGCAGGGTTCGGATGTCCCATATCCGAGCCGGTGCGCCAGGTGGACGCATCGAGCCATGTGCTGGCCCTTTCTGGAGTCCTTTGGTCGTCGGCCACGTGTGCTGGCGCCAACTGCAACGAAGCATCGAATGAAAGGCGAATCGGAATGACAATTCCCATGTATTTCATAGTTGATGGCAACGGAGACAGGAGGGCCATGATATTGAGTACAGCAGAATATGAGAAGCTCATTGAGGAGACTGAAGAACTGGAGGCCATTCGGGCCTACGATGCTGCCGAGGCGGCGCGTGACGAGGCGATTCCATTCGAGCAAGCCGTCGCTGAGATTGAGCGAGACCGAAAGTAACTTATGCGATCACTCAACGAGAAAGGATTTGCCATGTGTGCAGGATGGTTGATCGGGCGGGTGTTGGCAGCGGTGCTCTGTGTTTGGGCGGCGGTGAGTGGTGTGGCGGCGGGGCAAGAGGTGCCGGAGCCCCAGCCTGTGCCGAGGTTGCAGGTGA